>PPCM01001250.1_pt1 | contig 12344 bp, 11 predicted proteins | sample 1555541 | NCBI WGS metagenome assembly PPCM01 (sample SAMN05284479, study PRJNA326546) | Marine sediment metagenome, whole genome shotgun sequencing project. | isolation source: marine sediment | place: Germany: Wadden Sea | collected 2012-09-05 | reverse complement strand
AGCCGTAAGTCATGTTGTCGAGGAGCGTCGCCTTGTAGATGAGGCCCGTGAGGCCGACTGCCCAGAGCCCGAGGCCGGTAATGACGGCGCTGATGATGGTTCCGACGAAGGCGTACAGACAGATGGTGAAAATGTTGCGGAAAAAGTGCGTCTTGTTGAGACTGTATCCTGATTCGAAAATAATCGGCGGCAATAGGAATAGGAAGAAGATCTCGGGGTCGAACTGGGTCAGCTCGGGCGCCGTGAAGCTCGTGTAGCGGTTCACGAGCTCAATGACGAGCCCGATGACGGCACCGAGCATGATGGTGATGATGCTCTCGGGAATCCAATGGATCTTGAGGAAGACCATGGCGTAAATCGTCAGGCACATGAGGATGATGATGACGATCATCAGTGTGAATATGATGGGCGAAATGCCAATGGTTGAGCCAGACATCTTAGATGAAAGAAAAAAATGTGGTAGCGCGAAAGGGGGTGGGCGTTAGGTGACTATTTTGGCCTCTACGTCTGCGTTTCGATCTGTTACGTGGTGTAAAGGTGGTTTTCTAGCAGATAACTCAGCAAAGAAAGCACAAAAGCACCACAACCTTCTGACCTGGATGATTATAAAGCGTGCTCGGAAAATACTTTGGGTCTCATAGGGTCATCTGGTTATATCCAGGAGATCTACGTGTGCGTAAAATACGGAAGGATCGCTGCTCCGCAGATAGAATTCGCTGATTTTGGACCCACGCTTCTCCGGAACCCAAAATTTATGGTTTATTAGTATTGATTTATAGTCGGGATTATGTCAGAAGACCCCTTCCACTGCTGTGCCCTGCAAACAGTGAGGAATGAAACCTCAGCTGTATTCGTGGTCGTGTCGGACACCCATAGGGACGGTATCATGTTCGGTTGGACGACTTGCTGCATGTTTGTGGGCTGGACGATTCTAGTCAATCAAAAAGCTGTCACATAATGATATTGACCAGTATCACAACCCTACATGGTTCCCCCATCACAAATACCCGCTCCCCCGCGACCTAGACCCGTGCTCGCGCTATTTACCATCTTATCCGCGCTGCCCAGCCTTCACCAGCTCCTGGAACGCTCCCCGGGCAGACTGCACCTGCTTCTCCACGTAAGAAGTCGAGTTCTTGATGACTGCGATCTCACCCTCGAGCTTCTTGGCGTTCCCCCGGAGAGTCTCTGTGATCATGTCGCGGGGATGCATGTAGTAGGCCTTCCCGACAGCAAGGTATGTGTCCACACCAGGAGCATCCTTAAACTGGTCCAAATCGGCAATTGTGAGCTCCGTGCTGCGCAGATCGCGCTGCTTCATCTGATTCTGCCCCTTGAGCTGGATAAGTTGAAACTGGTCGCTGACAAACGGTCTGAAGCTGGCGCATGTGGTCCGCAACCTTCCCTTGGATCTTCTCCAGTTCAGCGTAGAATTCCTGTGACATGTTAAGCGTATTGTGAGAGAATTTCCAAGTCAAAAAATTTATAAAGTTTTTGTTGATTTGCTTACGACAACCATAGCCGACAGGCAGCAGGAAGTGCAGGCTCCGTAAGGTCGTATTTACTGTACAGTCTCCACCTATTTGCGGTGGAACTCGTCCAGGCGAGACTTGGCCGCCCTGGTGAACTTGCGCAGCTTGAACAGCTCCTTCTCGCTCTCGGCGTTCTCCTTGCCCGAGGCCGCGCGGATCTTGGCGGACTTGATCTTGGCGGACCCTAGGGAGATCTTCTTCGGCGCCTTGGTCTCTTCCCGCCAAACAGGCCCATCGTCACTGTGGTGGGCATAGGCATGCGAGATGACGTCGTTCATCGGCGTGGAGGGGCGGCCCTGGATGCCATAGCGGTGGTCCGCGTTCAGCTCGTGCGGGAGGCGGGTGTCGATGCCTGTGGTGCTGGACACGCGAGCAACACGCTTGCTACCATTCGAGAGCTTCTTGATATTCGCTGTGATGAATGTGTTGTTGGGATTCTTGCGCTTCGTCTTTGCGGAAGGAGAGTCGGGAGTATCCCAGAGAAGAGCAGCCTGGGAGGTATCCTCAAAACGCTGGGTTAGTCAAAGAGGCGTCGGAAACAAACACGCTCTTGCGGAGGGACTCCAAAGCACATGTCTGATGGAGGTTTCTCACGAGTATATATCGGGGCGCCAACCTCGCGCTTCTGAAGCAGGTGGTTGTACATCTGTGCAAAATTTTGTGTGTTCCACTATAAAGTCACGGGCAAAGATCATTGTGCAAGTCGTGTTAAAATACCGCTAAATCGATGCTGCTGGCTAAGATATTGTATTTGAGTAACCCCTGTTAGTTGCCAAAAACCAGATACGATGCGGTCAATTTCAAGCAGAGGATAGACGGGCATCTCGGAAAAAGTCGGTTGATGACGCACCATGCAGTCGTCCAATCAGAACTCGCCTCCCATTCAGCGTGAATAATTTAAAGTTTCCGGCTCAATACCCAATGAAAGCCCACGGCCGGTACAGGCAGATGCAGCGATCGTTAGGGACTCCGTGGGGCACACAACGCTCGAACCTGCTGTATGGACTCGTGTGATCGACGGTTACGGACACCATCTTACCCTCCTTCCTCGTAGCATATGCAGTCCACTTTGTCCTGTATGGTGATGCTCTAAACATGATCTCATAGTACTCTGTGGCGTTCGCTCCGACGCGCTTCATGCCCCATTCAATGTCTCCGCCGATAACCTCGTTGCACACGTCTCTGTGGCCTGCGCTCGACTTGTTGATCTCCTCCACGGCGAGATTTCTCACCTCCATCGCCTGTATTCCGTTATGGTCCAGTTTGGTCGTAGGTCCGCTCATCAGGCACCAATCATCGGGGATTCCCGCCTCTTCACAAGTTCTAGAATCGCCGGCAGTGGGAATCGGCGCCGTGAGAGGCCGGCCGGGGCCCTTGTAGGATGCAGCGTCCGTGGGGTGGCCGCCAAGAGAGAGCATCGTCTCGTACATGTCGAATGCGGACACGGTATGCTTTGTATTATCTCTCATTGCCTTCATCTCTGCCGTATGAGTCTTAGTCCACGACTTGGGCATGAACATGATCAGCGGGGGCTGTCTGAGCTCAATAGACCCGTATGCAGTGGCGCTAAAGAAGCCATAATGCAGCCCGTGATCCGATGAGAGCATGAGGATCGTGTCGCCCTTCTCTACGAGGTCAATGAGATGCATCACAGCCTCCTGGACCGTGGCGGCCGCCTGCAGCGCGTAGCCGTTATGTGCCTGCTCGAACAGCATGAAATTAAACGATTTGCGGCCCACTGAGTCGGCCTGGGCGATGACGTTGGTCGTCCAATCCACCATGCGAGTCGCGTCGCTCTTCCCGTTGTTACACACCGTGTCAGTGCGTCTGATGTCAGCGTATGGTGCCGATCGCGTGTTATCGCACGACCCCCCGGTGTAGTGATAGTCAAAGTTCTCATCCGTGTGCTCCAGACCAAGCGAGCAGCTCATGAACTCCCTACACCACTGCGATGCGCGGGACGTCACCCATCCCTCGCCTCGGAGCTGCTGCCACACCCAGGGCGTCGTCACCTCCTCATCGGGGAAGAAGCGGCGGCCAGTGGTGAATCTCTTGGCACGCGGCTTGCCGGTAAACATTGGGATTTCATTCGGTGGTGTGTTGAAGCCAACAGTGTGATATGAAGGGAACCCGACCGCCTCCGCCTTGCTGTCTGGGCTGCTGTTCATCTTGAGCATGCGTTCTCTAACTGCCGGCATCGTGCGCATTAAGTTGGCGCGAGAGAGGGCGTCAATGACGACAACGACGACGTGGGGACCCTTGGGGCCGTCGGGGCGAGGGGCGGGGGGCTTAGGGACGGTGTTGACCACCATGGGTGCCGTCTGCTTCAGCTTGGTCACGTATCCGCTCTGTTTCACGAGAATGTAATCCGTGTCCATCTCGGTGGGGCCGTACAGCTCCTTGAAATCCTCATCCTTCCAGCCTGTGGTATAGCGGAGGTTGAGTTGGTCATCGGGGAAGACAAACCCGGACGATACAGTGAACTTGGTGTTGGCTGGGCACTCGTGCATGTATGGAACGTGTGTCTGGGCCGCAACGATGTATTGAGCACCCGAATTGGACTCGGGGAGCGAGGACTCGGGGAATTTGCTCTTGATGATCGAGTACGGATGCTTGGAGAAGAGCGGATCCTCACCCTCGATGCGTTTGGGGAAAAGACGCGATTCAGTCCCCGAGTTGAAGTTGGAAAAGTCATACGCCCACATGGCCGTCGACGTGATGAAACTTACGGCCACCGTGCCGAGGAAGGCAGTGAAAAACACGATCCTCAGCACAAATACGGCTGGTAATTTCATTTGCAGGATGCTTTTATAGTTTGCGATGAGTATTGAGTGACCTCGTCCACGATCTCGATGATCACGTCCAGAATCACCGTCCGAGGCGCATATTCCCGTCCACATCCGCCGCCTCACCCCGCCCTGGCCTTGGCCTCCGCGATATCGTCCTGTAGCTCCTGAACTGCATTTCTCTCATGAACAGCAACATGCTTACCCGTGCTCACATACCACTTAACGTGCAGACACTCATCATCGCCAACGTTGTTCCCCGTCAGCGCCTCTTTGGCGAACTCAGCCTGGGCCCGGCATCGATACTCAACGAAGCACACGTTCATCGACGGGATGTAGCTGAATTCAGCTACTTCTCCATACATACCCGTGTAGTACTTGAGGCGGTTGGCCAGCTCGGGTCGGTTGCTAGGCAGGTTGTCGATTCTAATCGTCCGTACCTCGGTCGTTAACTCGGCACCCCTCCATCCGAATCGAGGTCGACCGAAAGCATCGTGGCTCTCCTCAATGTGCGCCTGGTGGGCCTTATCTGGGATGCGGTGGAGATACTCACACTCTGACCCCTTGGAGCAGCAGCCACGGGCAAAGAAGAGACAGAAACGCATCGGAGGCGGTGCGAGGTCCGCACGCGTCGCACCAACGTGCTCTGAAGGCTCACAGCGGAACACGTTCTTCACAATGTCCTCAGTCTCCTTGTCTAGACCGGGGCGCTTGTAGTGCCAGATGTTGTATAGACCCTCGTACGCTTCACCGGACAGATCAACACGTTTGGACTCAAGCTGCTCCTTTGTGACCTGGATGGGCGCGGGACGCTCCAGTTGGGCTTCATATTCCTTCATCGCCTGCTCTAACTGTTCCTGGGTGATACTCTCTTTTGCAGTTGGGGCTGGGGGCATCTTTTTGAAATCCTTTTTTCCGTGCGAAAACGTGTTAGAAAAGTAACCGTGATCGGATAGGGTATGTGAGTGGTATTCAATTAGTGGAGTGTATTGCTGCTAGTCATGGCAGAATATATAAACATAATCCGTGACTTTATAGGTAACCAGACTGACCAAACATTCACACAACATTTCGCTGTTTAAGAGGCTAAAATCGCAGTTGCCCGCCATTTTTTTGGACGTCACTTTTCCCGGCTGACATTGCTGCCGCAAGACAAAGATGAATCGTAACCTGATGCCCTCCTACGGAATGACGCATGTTCACACCACCAACATGAAAGCAGCAATCCCCGAGGATCAGCTTCCTATTATGACTCTTGACGAAGTTCGTCAGCACAACACGCGGAAGGATGCTTGGATCGTCATCAACGGCGACGTGTTTGATGTGACCACGTACTCACGGTCACATCCCGGTGGCCCGTCCATCTTTGGCTCTCTCGATAACACCGATAGCACCTCGTGTTTCAGAATCCACCATCGTTCTCAGCGAGCCACTGACCGCGCCAAGTCTCTTCGTATTGGACGACTCAGCCCCGAGGACTGGGCGGCCCTCCAGAAGGAGGAGGCGGACCGCATGAAGGCGGAGAACGAAAGGATTGTGGCTGAGGCAAACAAGAGGCGCCAGTAACCCCGGGGTTACTGGCGGCGGAGAACGTGCATCCGAGGAGATGGTCGCCTCGGGTACACGCTTGATTGTGAATAGTAAAACATATTAGCGGGTCGACTGATTGACCGGCCGTGTTTTATTTTGCAGGCATCAACCAGGAAGGCGAGAATAGATAACTCACTCAACGCACAGCTGCGTGATTAGTGATTATTTATCTACATCGCCCACTCACCCTATAAACACCTTCACGGCGTCTGCCAGCGGATATTCGTCTTTTGTGAATGGGTCAATCACTCTCCCGTCGTTCACCTCAGCGAGTTTGTGCACCGTCTCCGTCGAGTAAACGTTACCGTTGGGAAGCATGAGTGGTGGGTTACTATCTGTCATCGGGCGGCCAGAGTAGCGGCAAATGACCCTGCTGACAACCTTCTCACTCAAAGGTAGCGTCTTGGCCATTGGGTGGACGTTCGGATTGCATGTGGGGCACGCTGCGCCCGGTGTCGGTGTACACAGCTGAGTTCGCACCGCAGTGCATCCCATGGCAAATAACGACGTCAATAGCCCGTGTTGGAGGGAACTACCCTCGTGGAGTGTCGAAAACAGGGTCGCTAGCTTCTCTCCCTCCTCTACAGCGTCCGTATCGAACTTGTACCGCGACATCTGGCCCTCAGACGACGGTGGGAACATGGCCGCACCGCACAGCGCCTGGAATTGCTTCATGAGCTCTGTTCGGTGGTTGGGCGGGCACGATGATATCGCTGGGGCCACCTCGCGTCGAGCCCAGGCCAGAAGCACAGCCGACTGTTGCTTGTCTTCGGCCTGGATGGCACTAACGTCCTTTTTGGCACTTGATCTCTTGTATACAGCTTCGTCGCGCTCAGCTACTCGTTGACGAAGCTCAAATATGGCCAGACGGGCCCGGAACGGCGATCCCAGCTTCTTGAGACGCGCAGCGTTGTCCTCACACCATGATATCGCGCTCTCTGTGTTCCCCTCACGGAGCTCGCCCGCCACAGTGGCCCGTCGCGACATGTCCTCAAAATCACATAGTCCCTCCACCTCGGCGTGCTTGGCAAGGGCTGAAGCCGCACCCTTGAAGTCCTGACGAAAGAGGTAGTCGGCAATCAGAGCAGACAGGCGCTGTTGTATGGACTCGATCTCTGGCTCCTCGATGAAGCGGGCACGGGAGCACAGATCTGAGATGTCCCGGGAGAGCGCCTCATGGCTCTCCTTGATGGTAGCAAGCTGCTTCACGAAGCTGTAATACATGTTATCCAGCTCATTTGGCTGCTTCTTCCCTGTAATCAGGTCGTTTGCTTGATGCTTAACTCGAGAACAAAGTTTGCTCTCTCTTCGAATTGTTTGCTTGAGCGATTTCGCTATATTCTCCGATTTGGGAAGGATCAGCGAAGCATCATGTCGCTGCATCGTTTGTGTTGTGTTCCAGTAGTCAGAAAATGACACGTTATATATTGTACACACATTACGCGAAATAGGCCACTGGATGGAAGTAGGCAACTTCTAACACTCATAATTATGATCCCTTCATAATTGCTCAGAACTCGACTTAACTCGACTTTCCTTCAGAAATGGAAAATCTTGTCAAGCGCGCCAAGTTTGTATTCTTTTGTCCACCCACCCATGTAGAACAAGTTAAGGAAAAGATGTTCGAGACTGGGGCCGGTCAGATTGGTAATTATTCTAACTGCTGCTGGCAAGTCCAGGGCCAAGGCCAGTTCATGCCAATCGCGGGCGCCAATCCGTTTGTTGGCACAAAGAACGAGCTGGAGATTGTAGATGATGTACGTGTAGAGATCCTTTGCCGCAACGAACAGATCCCTGCCCTTCTGGCAGTGCTTCGTGAGTATCACCCCTATGAGGAGCCAGCTTTCGAGGCGTGCGAGGTATTTGCCCCGTAATCGCCTTTCTTTTAAGCTCTTTCCGCTCAGATGATTGTTTGGGGTTAGTCTGACGTCTGCTCTCTTGTTTCGCTTACCAACTCTTCACTACTAATTCTGAGCCATCAAGACGGCTCAATAGCATCGCCATCATTGTAAGCTCATCGCCGTTATTCCAAATGGTCCAACTGGCAGATGCATATTGCCGGAATTACGTCGTTTTCTAAATGTTCAGTGTTGACTGATGAGCACGGCTGCAGCTTCAGCCCCCCACCCCCGCCAGAAGGCAGGTGCTCCCGACCCGCAGCGTCGAAATGGGGAGTGGGAGTGAGACGTCTTTTATAAATCGTGTTTGTGGTTCTCGTAATCAACCCTCTCATCGATATCAATGCCGCCAGTCAAGAAAAAGGACCGGTTTGTGCAGGCCATATATCGCTTGAAGGGACACATTGAGCGATGGCCTCGAGTCGGACACCGTGAGCTTGATCTGAAAGCTCTTTTTGTTTCAGTCCAGAACCGAGGCGGGTTTACTCGAGTAGTAGATGAGAAGCTATGGAAAGAGGTTGCTGAAGATGTTTGAACCCACTCGCATCCCGCTAACCCAGCTACATCTCCCCAACACTGTAACCAATGCCGGATACGTTCTCAAGGGCAAATACTTAGAGTTTATCGCCGGCCACGAGGCGTTGCTGCAGGAAACACTCGCGCCACCCGGCACAGTGCCTCCGGCTTCGACTCGGTCGCGCTCTTCCAAGGTCGTTTCCGTTAACCAAGCTAGGTCCGAGAATTCTGCCAACAACGCCGCCCCGCGCGATGAGACGTACGTTGACCCCATCACAGGCAAAACAAAGGCCGCGCCGCCGCCCATGGACAAGCGACCTGCCCCACCCCAGCCGCGCCTCCCTCCAACGGTCGCCCCCATCCAATCGCTGATGGACGTGTTGATGTCACTAGGAAAGGTGTTCACAATGCCCGAGTTCTCCACAATACACATGGGGAGCGTGCGGCCGCTGGTGATGTTCATGCGGGCCCTGCCACGTGACACCCTCACCCACGTCGCCCGGGCCTGGCCATTCCCCATCTTTCCCATGTGCCACCTCGATTTGGACCGCTCAAAACCCTTCATACTCAACCCCAATGTCAACTCCATCTTTGTGGTGCATCCCAGCGTGCCGTGGTCAGGTAAGGCGTGGCCTGTCGCGGACATCCGGCATGTCAATATCATCAGATGGGCGGCACCGAGTACAATGTCTCTTGGGGCCCTCCAAGCGTACCCAAACCTCCATTTACTCATCATTGACTGCAGTGGCTGGGCTTCTAGTGAGTTTGGTGAGTTTGCGGATGCTGTATCATCAGTTCCAGAGCTCAGCATCCTCCGGCTTCATTCTATACCCGCATTCGACAACATATCACGCCCTATAGCCCGTATGTGTTCAGCACTAGAGCTCAAAGAACTCGTGGTCCGTTTCCGCGAGCGCCCCACGTTCAGTCAGTCCGTTCGCTGCTCTCCCTCTATCGTTTGCAGCTCTCTGAAGCGCCTAATGCTTGAGAACTCATCCATGAAGCTGAGTTCTCTCTTTAGCGACTCCTTGCCTAATCTTGAATACCTCGCGATGGTGCGCTGCATTATCATCGGTGTAGCCAGCCCAATCGCCGTCCGTCGACTCAAATCGTTCACTCTTGTGGACTGTTCGCGTCAAACAGTCACAGACACCGTCGTAGGCAAAGTACTAACGGTAGCCGTCACCGCCAACTACTACCTCATGCTCGAGCGCGACGCCTCAGGAGAATGGGCGGCTCCGTTCAGCCAGGCCAGCGAGGCCGCCAAGTACGGCATGTCTGCCGTCTCCCGGCCCGGCCAGACCTTCCTCGACGGGCCTCGCCTCGGGGCCGGAGGTGGGGGTGGGTGCGAGTTTGGTGAGGATCTCGACCTCAACTGGATGGACCCGTCGGGGTTATTCCGGTGAGGGTTGGGGTGGGGGGTCTTTTATAGCTGGGTTTTCAGTATGACTTCTCGATCCATGGTAATACAATATTAATATTGTCGATTTAGTGAGTTTATTCGGCCATCTTTGTGTTTATTTTTGGATAAATGCTCATATAAACCCTCTCTCATCCGGCCCCACTCACTCGCCCCTGGGCAGGGTCACCCTTTCCCCCGCGCTGACCCCATCCACCACGCACCACCCCACCCCGCACCCCGCCTGCCAGGCCCTCAACGCTGCACCATAGGCGGCGGACCCCGGGGTGTCTTGGCGGATAACGGGGCAGTTAAACACATCCGCTATGAGTTGGGTCAGTCCGTCGTTTTGACTCCCACCACCGGTGAGAATTATAGTCGAAGGTGACCCCAGCCGACCCGAGGCGGTCGACTTTATATGTCTTATCTGGGCGAGGCAGAGCGCGGGTAGGGCGGCCCGACCCAACCCATCGGGTAGGGGTGTGGCGGGGTGGGGCGGGGTAATCTCATCACATAATATAAACGGTTGGATAACTGGTAGAGTCGGGTCGTGTGCCGCACCCATGAGTGACTGACTGGCCTCAGCCCAGGTCTGCCCAGTGGCGGCGCGGGCTGCCTCGCGCGCCAGAGACCCGTTCTTGAAACATGCAAGCCAGAGCCATCCGCCAGCAGGGTGACCAAAGGTGTGCCCCAGGGCGGGCTGACCGGTGGGTGGGGGTGGGGCGGCAGAGAACACGGTATCGCTCGTACCAAGACTAACCACCACCCGCCCGCTGCACGCGGCACCCGACCCAATCACTGCGGCAGGGTTGTCCCCAGTTCCAACCAACACGCGACACGTGGGGGTGAGACCATAGCGGGTGAAATATGATGACACCCACCCTACCCTACCCGCCGCGGGTGCCACGGGAGGAAGCTTGGATAACACACCAGGGGCACATACGTCACATAAACGACCGTCCCACGTCCCTGTGCTGAGGTCAAGTAAATTGGCACCCGCGCCGTCACCAGGGTCGACGGGTGCGTGGCGACCGATGAGGACAGAAGTCATGAAGGAGGATAGGAGATGGATATTCGTGGTGTCATGATACTCAGCGGGTGAATCTCGATGGAATTTGGAGATTTGGGCGGCAGGGAATCGGGTGGCGAATGGGCTCCCCGATGTTGCTGCTACATAGTCACCCCCGCATCCCATGTCACTCAACTCCTTCTCCATACGGTCAATGTCATCCCCTGTGCTATCATCGAGCCACAGTGGGGCAACGGTCCTGCTGAGATGATCAACGAGAGACCTCAGGTTGGGTGTCTTGTCCAAGGAGGCTAAAGCGGCGCCCATTGACTCTCTGCAGTATATTGTAGCGTGTTGTTGGGCGGCCACGGAGATACCTGCGATGCGTTCCATCAGCCAGCCCTCTTTCTGCATGTGAGCGAAGACCATGTCAAGGGCCTCAAGATACATGGCAATGGGGGCGGTAGCTTCCTTATTGGCACCGTGCAGCACTCCATGGTCTGTTTGGTATGATGAAAGTGCTGTGTGGTACACGACTGTGCAGCTAGAGACACGGCGTCCGCGGTGATCGATTAGCTGGGCCTTGAGACTCTGTGTACTGACATCAAAGCCTAGAAAGAAGTGGCTGTCGTTGGAAACAGCTTCTTGGGTTGTATTAGAAATGCTTTGGTCAATCATCTAAAGCTTTCGCAGCGTACTCGAGATGATATCAGCAAAACAATTTTATCCAACTTCGATTTATGATAGCCAAAGTATCGTATCACAGTGACTCAACATGATGCCGCAGCGCGATGCAGGGTGCTACCCTTCGATTCAGTCGCCAATTTCCCGGCATCATCCAGCATCAAGTCTCGCCTCTCGCCTTCACGGCGCCCCTCTCTTGTGCTCGAGCCCGCTCTTAGTGAACTCCACCGGCCGAGCCCTTCTAGCCCCCTCACCTCCCGCGTCGCTCCCCTTGAACGCCGTCCCCGCCCTGGCCTCCGAGCTGGCGTCCCACGCCCCGTCGGATGCTGAGTACAGCTTCCGGGCAGCCTGGGCCCCAAAGAGTGGCGCGTCGTACAACTTGAACGTCGCGTCGTCCGTCCCCTGTTTTTGGGGCGCGTCCCGCAGGTACAGACTGGCTCCGAACTCCGACGTCGCCCCCGTCGGCTTGAGGCCCAGCGCCGCCCGCTCGCTCTCATCCCTTGCCCGCGTCCCGGTCCGCCCGCCCCGCCCCGGACGGGTACTACCGCCAGTTACGTCCCCAATCGCACCCGCCAGCTCTGCAGCGCGGGCCTTGAGTTCGGCCTCCTTGGCTGCCCGCTCCTTCTCCGCCTGCACGCGTTTCCGGGCCGCCCGAGCCTCGAGCGATTGGTGGATCTCTTCGGTGGCCTTCTGGAGCTCCTGGGCGTTCTCGAGATGCTTGTCATTGACCTCTGTGGAGTCCTCACGGCCCTGGGTCGCTGAGATCACCGCAAGGGACCGCATGAACGACTTCTTGTTCTTGTAACCAGACACACAGACTGGAACCTGCCATTCCTCCTTCTCGGCCTTTGAAAGACGCTTGGCTGGGGCGTGGTGAACGGGCACAGTCTCCTGGGCAAGGACCACCTCCTTGTGGCGCCGGGCACGGGA
>PPCM01001249.1_pt1 | contig 12354 bp, 9 predicted proteins | sample 1555541 | NCBI WGS metagenome assembly PPCM01 (sample SAMN05284479, study PRJNA326546) | Marine sediment metagenome, whole genome shotgun sequencing project. | isolation source: marine sediment | place: Germany: Wadden Sea | collected 2012-09-05 | reverse complement strand
CTCCACAAGGTGAGGCAGCAACGGACGCAGCACGAGCTCGACCGCAAGACCAAGGAGTTCGAGGAGCTACTCAAGGCCAAGGCCCCGATGGCGGACGCGCGTGTGATGGAGCACAAGCTGCAGGAGAGCATCGACATTCGGAAGCACCGCGTCAAGGTCGCCGAGCTCGAGAAGACGTTGGCCGCCCGGGACGCTGAGCTGGACGCTCTACGGGTGTCCGCCCGTGTCACACGCGTGGCGGCTCTCGAGGAGCGGCTGAGTAAGTACTACCACCGTGTGATGGTAATGGAGCAGGCCGAGGCGCGGCTCGTCGAGGACAACAGACGACTCGAGTGGGAGAGAGACCAGGCCGAGGCACACGCCCGGGCGGCGGCCGACGCGGGCCTGCTGGACGTCTCCACCGGGTCGGGTGTGGGTGTGGTGACTGTCCCGGGTGTCCCGCCCCTTGCCATGTCCGGCTCCCTGCTGGATGACCCAGGAATGGCTGTGGAGGCCAGCATGGCCATCCCCCTGGACGTTAGTCGGGCCCTGGGTCATCCCCCACCCGTGTTCAGCGACGACGAGGAGGAGGAAGAGGAAGAAGAAGAGGTGGTGCCGGACGAGACGGCCGAGAGCGACACGGGCAGCACGGCTTCATCATCGTCGTCGTCCTCATCATCATCATCATCCTCTTCGTCGTCCGCTTCGTCTTCCGCGGCCGACTCTGTCCAGTCGACCATCATCCACAATGTCGTCAGTGAGCCCTTCCGCCCCACCCCCCGCGGGCCCGCCCCACCCGGCCCCAGCCTAGTGCTCGACTCGGACCACGAGGGAATCGACTCTGACTTTGACGCGGTGACCAACGACTCCAGCTCCGGCACTGACTCGACTCAGCACGAGTTGGGTCGACTCCGAGGCGAGCTGCAGGCCGTGTCGGAGGCCAAGGCTTCCCTAGCTAGCGCTGTGGAGGCCGGCAGGGCGGCGGCCGAGGCGGACAGGCTCGAGCTACAGCAGATAGTGGCCGAGCGCGATGAACGATTGAGGAAAGCTGAGGCGGAGAATGAGCGACTGGCCAAGGAGGTGGCCGGGCTGACCGAGCAGACGGGGCGACTGGGGACGGTCGACCTGCAGACTTATGAGAAGTCAGTCCTCGGTGATGTGGCCGAGGAGGTGACCGACGAGGAGGAGGAGGGGCCGGCACCCGTGCCCCCTACACCACCCCCGGTCGACCCCAGCCCGCCCTTACCTGTACCTTTACCTTTATCCCTTGTTAGTAGCCAGTCGACCGGCTCCCTTGTCCCCCCCGCCCCGCTCGTCTCCTCCACCGCCCGCATGTCAACCCTCGGCAGCGTCCCCTACCCGTCGACCCCCGCCTCCCCCCCGGTCGCCCCCCGCCCCCCGTCGGTCGACCCGCCAACCCTGGACGTCGCCGGGAGGTCCATGTCCATCACACCACTGGGTCACCCCGCGCCCGTCCTCCCACCCGCCCCGGGACCCGACCCTGCATCGGACACGTCGCCGTTATCATCAATCGAGCCGTCCCCGCATCCGGCCGCTTTACAGCTGCCCCGGGTGAGGCGGGAGTTGTCAATGGAAGGCCCGACCCACACCGAGTCGCCGCCGGTCACAGGGCGGGTGGGGGGGTGGTCGATGCCGCCGACGGGGTCGAGCGAGGGTGAAGACGACCTCATGGGGGCGTGGTGAGGGAGATTTACTGAAATGAAATGAATAAACGCAGCCTGTCATGTAAAGTGTCACCGAAGGTGGTATCCTCCATCGCAACACTTTCCGACGGTCCCCCCGCTGTGCGACAGCCACACCCACAGCACGAAGTCGGTCGCCCCCACCGGCATTGTCAGTTCCCCCGCCGCCCACCCGACCATCGCTTCCACTGCATGCCGACCCTCGCCCCACCCATACTCCCGCGCCGTCCGGACCATGTGCAGGTCGGGCTTGGCGACGCTCCTCAGCCCGATATTCCTTGCGAGGTGAGACTTCACGATGGGTCCGATCCGCGGGAGGGTAGTGAGATGGTCCTCCCCAAGGGACAGCAGATCGGACCGGAACGCCGCCCAGGAGGCCGCAGCGTCCGGGTCGTGCTTGAACCTGCGATACATCTCGGCTATAGCGGTGATCTTGGCCCGGTTCTTGAAAACGGTCATTAGGCCATCGAGATCCCCGTCCTGTTCGACGAGGCGCGGCGTCAGCCGTGCCGCTGTGGCTCCTTTGAACCCGGAAGCGACGATAACATACACAAACTCCTCGAGGAAGTCCTCAGCGTCCTTCACGAGCTGTGACCGGGAGCAGATCCACTCGAGGTCCTCGTTGTGGTGCGCTTCACAGAACGACCGGGCACGCTTGAACAGCGTGAGCACAGATTCCTGCTTCTTGGTCCGCGATTCGCTCATTATGATTGTCTAATCGTCTTTTTTTCTGCAGGGGGCAGATGCCGCAGGCAACATAGACCAAAAACACCCTGAAAGAAAGATTTACGGTATAAAACGGCGTCACGGTGCCTGCACCGCTCCATATGGGGCAGCTACGGCATCACTCACCTCATGCCGTACATCTCAATGATGGCTCTCGTCCGGGCCATCCGTGTGGCCCCGCGTCTCTTGTCCGCCTCCGCACGGTCGGCCCTCATGGCCGCCACGTCCCGTCTCCCTGCCTCCAGCTCCCTGTGGCCCTCCCTTAACATGGCCCGGACGGCCGTCGGGGAGGGCGGACACGGGCAGCCCCACCCCCCACATAACCCAACATTGTAACATTTACCCCCCTCACCGGGCCCCAACCCGGGACACCGGCCTCGACGGGTTGGGTGTCCCCGCCCCGCTCTCCGGCTCTGGGTCCGTTTGGAGCTCCGCGTCGCCCGTCTGGACACGATCGGTGTTGGTCTCGACATTCACCGTCTCTCGCCGAAGTAAATCATCATTGGCCTGCTGGATACGGTCCGCGGCCGTCTTAACATGATCATCCAGCGCCTCGGTCGCCTCCCCAACCTCATCCCTGAGTCCATCGACCATAGTCTGCCGTATCGCACCAAGGAGGTCCGGGAAGGTGGTGCAGGCCTTAGTTGACATGTGTTGGTCAAGGATAACCCGCTGCATAGCCTCCAATGGCGCGTCAGAGGATATAACATCGGATAGGGGTGATTCGGAAGTCACACCCCCAAGTCCAGTCACTAAAGCGCTGAGAGCCGTCACCAACTGCCCCACCCTGCGGTGTACCGCCACCCTGCTAGCCAACGTCTCGGCCATCGTCCTCCGTTCAGCGTCCATCGTGAGTGCTGCTTGCCGCTCGATGGCGCGTCGAGCGAGTTGTTGGGTTAACTGGGTGACACCGGCGTCTGTACCTCTGTTGTGAGTGGCGACCTCCTTGTTGAGGCGAGCTAGGTGAGACATCAAGGCTATCTGCAGCCCCAGGAGCTCTGCGATCTGCCTGATCTTGACTGACCTCGGTAACGCGTTGATGAGATCGTCTGACACATCGGCAGCGGCCACGTCCTCGCTCTGGGCCTCGAACGTGTCCCGCAGCTCGTGTATATGGCGCCTTATGTCTTCTATACGGGCCAGTGCTGCCGTCAGTCGCCCCCCGCCCGCTGCCCCACCTGAGAGCGAGTGTTCGTCGGCCCCAGAGTCCACGACGGGCACCATGGCCGGCCGGGGCTGCCCCATGACCGTGAGGGACACCGCGTCAGACGTGGCCAGTGCGGCCGCCCGCCCCGCCTCGTCTGCCGAGAGGGCCGGGAGCTCGGTCGGGTCCACGGAGGTGTCCCAACGATCCTCGGGGTCCGCCACGCCGTACGACAGGCCCGCCCCGTCCAGTGCGGCCTGGAACGTCTTCTCTACGGGCTCCTCCTCGGGCGAATGGGTCAGGGCGGCCGCCAGCGATACGTTGAGCTGAAGGGCGGTGACCAGGACACGGAGAGTGGCGTCAGAGGCCTGGCGCCGGCAGAGTAGCACGTCGTCGGCGAACCTCGCCTCCCTCAGCAGCAACAGCTGGGTGTCACGCTGAAGGGTGGCGAGGCGTTGCCGCTTGAGGGCCAGGGCGGCCTCGGTCGAGTCCCGGGGCTCGGGGGCGACGGGCACCTGCTCCTTGGCCTGCTCGAACGTGGCGGGGGGCTTGTTATCCCTCAGCGACACGATGAGCTTGTCTAACAGCTCAGTCTTGAGTGACAGCAACGTCTCGAAGCGCTTGTCGAGCGCGGGGAGTGTGGAGATGTAGTCCAGGATACGCTGGGCGGTGGGCTTCACCTGGCCGAAGGAGTAGCGCACGACGTCCTCCTCGATGAGTTTGATCTCGTCGTGAAGCCTCCGTATCGACTCTCGGCTCTCATCCAGGGGGATGTGCGCGCTGCCCTCGTAGACCTCCTGAGCACGCCATATATGCTGTAAGATGTCGTCCTTGACGGCTATTTCCTCCTTGCGTTCCGCCAGATCCACCTTCATCCCCTCGATGCGCTGTTTGGTGTCGTCTATGTTGTCTAGGTGCTGAAGAGCCTGCGCACGCATCTCTTCCAACTGAATGTGTGACGTTGGGGTGGTTGTAGACGCCCTAGACGTGCGAGAGTACATGTTGTCGTGCGTTTTTCAAGGTTGTGAAAAAATCTTTATAGTGCTCGAACAAACGGCACACATACGGCCGTGTGACCACATCTATCACGTTTACACACCATTGATCGGCTTCTCAATTGATGAAATAAAAAGTTGCTACCCCACCCCATCTGGCCTGCCCACCTAACCCCTGATCTTGGTCTGGGGTGGGGCCTTACCTGACAGGGCCGACAGGGGAGAGTCTCGCCTTGGGGCCCCCTCACTCGCCTCCAGGCTCCAGTGTCTCGACGATGGCCACAAGATTGTCCATAAACTGCCTATACTCGGGCTCTGACAGCTCGTGCTCTGTAAAGCGAGCCCTCTGGTACATGTTGATAAAGAGCTCCGACTGTTCCTCAGGCACGCCGCACGTGTCTGCCAGGAAAGCCATGTACTCGCTGACGGAGCGGTCTCCGCGGGCAAGGGCAGGGTCGACGTGCATGGCCGCACGCTCCAGAATAGTGAACGACTTGGCCACGGACGTCTTGAAGTGGACCCGGCCGTACTCCGTGCCGGGCCTGCCCCACCCCTCGGCGGATGGGATGCGGACGGAGGGGTCGCTGCGCCAGAGATCGACCGTGCGGAGAGACTCCATGTTGATGGGCTTTTGAAGACGGCCGAAACGACCCGTGAACGTCAGACGCGTTCGTGGAATGCGACGAAGGGCCACGATGCGCTGGATACGGCGTTGCTGAAGGACAGCAAAGGAGGAAATAAGGATTACACCGATGCAGGCCACCACAACGAGCGCGATGATGATGGACTCATTCAGCTGGCTGAAGAATGAGTTGATCTCGTCCTCGTAGGACGCAGGCAATATGCCCATCGTTTGAACGTTCAAAAAATGTTTGATAATTAAAAGGGTGCCGTCATTGCGTGTCGGCAGTGTGGCTAACACGGATACCACCGCTGGCAGCATGGTTTTATTCTTCAATATAAATCGACTTCCCCATCTGCCAAGACTGTCTGTTGATGTCTGTTCATCAAATGCAAGACTGACGCCGATAGAGACAGCGACGAGGAGACGGATGAGGGCCCAGCCCACTACCTCCGGTGCTGGCCGGGGTTGGCATGCCTGTGCTCCCCCGACAAGGGAGAGACAATAAATCCCGGAGACGTGGCTGACGTGGACGGCCATAGCGAGCGGTGCTATACCCTCCCCGCCCCTCACATGGCCATGCTCGCTGCGATCTCTGCAGCCCCCACTGGATGAAGCTGTTCGATGGTCTCCCTTGTGATACTGACCCCGCAATGATCGTAGGGGCACACGATACTGCCCATGGACTTGGCGTTGTCCTTGATCTTCTTGTAGATGGCGTCACTCTCGAAGATATGGCCACATAACACGCATCTCGCTGGATCATTGATGCCGGAGCCTGTGTGGCCTGACACTGGACAGGCCAGATCGCGGGGGACGGTCACTCGGAGGCCGGTGCGGGTCCCGACATACCGCGCTGCTGCTAACCCCGCCTCAAAGCGCCAGGCGTCGCCCAGTCGGTCAGCTAGCGTGGCGTTGAGCTCGTTCTGGGCACGGTCGCCGATTGGCTCGTCGTACTTGAGCAGGTGGATGGTCTCGCTCAGCACACGGATAGTATCCTGGTGTATCTTGGTGTTCTGGGTTAGTAGCTGGGCGATAACACACCTCCCTCATCAGGAACGGGTTCTGGACATTGGTATCTGAGTCGGCGTGAAGCGCCTCGGCCTGGCTGACCAAGAACTCCCTGCACTGCTCGATTTCTGTCGTTGCATGCCGCTTGGCGTTGAGAGCACTGTGCATGTTCAAGATCACGAAGGACAACGCAATTTGTTTTCATCTAAACCACCGAAATAAAACCCAGCCAGTGTAGACAAGCAGTATCAACCAACACCATTCGCCTGCTTGATATTGGAGCAAAAATCTTTTATAAACCCTTCCCTTTCATCTCATGTGTCCGGGCGATTCAATGAAAGCCTTCCCAGCCATGCTCGACGGCTGGTACCATTGCACGAGTGGTGCGAGGAGCCCGACCGTCTTCTCCACGGTTGTCGCGGCGTCGTCGATATCTCCCGTGAGCGACAGGCTCACCATCAGGGTGCCCGGCGGGATGCGGGGCGGCGACCCCCGCAGCTTCTCGGTGACCACCCGGACGATGTTCCTGTCCAGCCCGTCCTTATCAGCGGGGACTCTCGGCCGGGTGGGGTCTGGTGGGGTGGCCGCCATTCGAGTCTCTTCCCTGAGGATGTACGTCTGGTACACACGGGCGGTGACACCGTTAGCCAGCTCGAACATCTGGCCGTGTTGATATACGCAGTGTTTCAACACGTGGTTGGCGGTCATTCGGACGGGTAACTTCTTACCCCCCAACCCATCGAAGGACACGGGGCGGCAGGACGTCATGCCGCGGATGGTGGGCATCCCGAGCACCGCAAGGGACTCGACCACGCGCTCCTTCTCCTGCTGGACGTAGCGCCGCCGGATCGCGTGGTGGAGGAAGGCGAATTCAGTACGCGTCGTGTCCTTGACGTACACGTTCTCAGCGGCGCCAAAGACTGATGTATAGACAGAAAGCTCCCGTAGCGTCAAGATCAACTCGTTATATGCCGGCTCAAACTCCATCTCGTCCTGTATGCCGTCAAGAACGATGTCCTGAGGCGCCACGTTATGGTCAACGCTCTCACCGCCCAGTACCATGCCCCAAACCGTACCTATGTTAGGATTACCATGTTGATGGAGCGGACGTACACTCGTGGACCATGATACAAGTCAATGTCTCGTCGTGTGGACTGTTTATCAAACAAACATTCTGCCACTCACACGGCCAGGTGCCACAAGCCGCGAAGCATTGGACGCTGATGCACGACAGATCTGCATCCCGGCCGTGATGCCCTTGACTCGCATCATTTCTCGTTGCCTCTACTTCTTGTCCTTAGCCTCCTTCATTGACCTGATCTCCAGCTCCAGCCTCTGTATCTCTAGCCGCGCGATCCCGTAATCCCGCTGGGTCTTGTTGATAAGCGTCGATTTCCTCGAGTTATCGGCCATCAGCACGGCAATCATCTCCCGCTGCTCCGCGATCCGGGCATCGCGGGCCTCACACTCAGCCTTCAGTCGACCCATTACGGCCACCTCTGTGCTGTACTGCTGGACCCACTGAGTCTTCCACTCGTCTATAACAGCGTCGAGACGTCTCACGTCAACAGGGTCACGCCGCACCACCTCGGGGCAGACCATCAGCCGGGACTCGGCCCAGGAGGGGAGGAAGGAGTACCGCGCGGTGAGTATGGGGTCGTCGAGGAAGCCGTTCCGTCCAAAGAACGGCATGGCGTCCACACCCGCATACGTCACGAGCGCGTCCCCGTTGCAGGCCGAGACCATGTCCTTCAGGGTCGTGACGAGCCGTCGCCCGAGCCCCAGAGCCTGGAACTTGGTCCGGACCCCGATCAACGATAGCTGGTAGAGCGTGGTGACGGGCTTGAGGCCATTGGGGACAATTTCGTAGGATATGGCCCCGCAGATCATGTCCTTGGGGCGCACGTCCGTCGAGGCGGGCGGTGTGAGTGTGGGGGCCTCGGATCCCGAACATGTTGAGCATGGCCCGCTAAAGGACGATGTGTCCTCGCTACTCTCGTCAGAGTCCTCAGAATCGTCGGATGTGTCGGCGTCCTCGGCCTCATCTTCGGGTTCTCTCTCGGCGGGATGCCTCGCTCTATCGAGGAGCACGTCGTCCGCGCTCCTCCAGACAGCGAATGTCCTGTAGTGTGGGTTGGAGAGGTACTCACGAAGCGCGGAGTGGCCGATATCGGGCAGGACGTGGCGATAGAGCGACACAATAGCGTCTCGGATCTTGAGGTCGTCTTCGGTCTGCACAGTGTGTGTTTGGAGTAATGTAGTAGTCAAGTGGATGAACGAATCGTCGTACGGGAGCGCTATCTCCCGGCCCGTGAGAAGAGTGTCGGGAAGATGTTTGGCCGGGTCGTTTGGGTCATTTTGTGTTGTTTTATTCTCTTTCTGCAGCGTAGACGCTCGGATACGGTCCATTTTGTCTTCTGAAGCACCCCTGAAAATAAATGCCTCCTTTGGCCTCTGATGCCATGAGCGTCGCCATTATCCTCCTATGTCCACTTCACCGCCACAGCGCATGGTCGTTGATGCATACAGTGGATATGATTCTGGATAGAACAATGAATCCGGCCAAGGCCACAGTCCCGTGACTCATGGGGAAGATATCTGGAGACATCATCACAATGTGCGTTTGGGGTCTACACGACTCATGGTATAGCCACATTTTTTGACACCCATGACTTGACTCGACTTTTTAGCCACAAACTCAAAAAAATCAAAATCAATGTCTGCCGACTCCATTCTAATGCGAATGGCAGCGCTGGAAGGCCACATTGATGCCATTCGCTTCTTGGCCAGCAAAGGCTACGATCTCGACGCCTATGATGAGCTCGGCTGGACCCCCGCCGAGTTCTGCGCCAGCCGGGGCCGACACGAAGCGTTGATGGTCCTACACGAGCTGGGCGCCGACCTGAACAAAGCTGACAGTGGGAATTCCACCCCGGTGTACATTGCGGGGCTTATGGACTTCCCAAAGTGCATCGAGGTGATTCACAGGATAGGAGGCAGCCTCGACGTGCAAAACGTGAAGGGGTACACCTCTGCACACGTGGCGGCTCAGAACGGGCACGCGGATTGCATTGCAATGCTGATCGAGTGCGGAGCCGATATGGCGATCGCCGATAAGAAAGGTGAGACGCCGCTCATGACCGCAGAAAGGAACGGCCATGTCGAGTGTGCCAGACTCATCAAGCGAAAGACGGTATGCCCGACGGTGGTGGGAATTCGCACTGTGTGCAACACTACTGCCCAGCACAACGAGGTGCAAAAGAACCTCAACTAAATGGTTTATGGGGAACCAATGCCGCGCTTGAGGGCGGCTGGTGCATATCAGGAGGGTGTTGAAAGTAACCCAACTCTCATTATGTTTGTCATATTTGTGACGCTGGGCAAAAGAAAAGAAACTGATCCCCAACAGCACCCTCAGAGGAGGCGGAAGAACTGCACACGGGCATCTAAGAACACCACCACGCCGAATATGATGAACGTGATGACGAGGGAGAAGAACTGGGTCATATCCGTGAAGGAGGCCACAGCACAGACAAAGAACGCGAAGATAAAGGAGAAAACAGCGGTGTTCACGATTCCATAGAGGGTAAATAGAGGCGCAATGAAGAATGAGCGCAGTTTGTTGATCTTAAAGTGAATAACGGCTGCATAGATGCCGCAGATGCTGTAAACGATGAATCCCATCATCGAACAGTACATGGTCATCTGAATAGTATTAGAGAAAGTCGTACTGATCTTGTTTGAGAGCTCCAGCGGCGGATACGAGGTAGACATACCCAAATCAAGTTTTGCAAAGGTCGATTTAGATTCGATTTATATTTTCTGAGTAATGAATGACGACCCAGACACTGAGTGGGCTCGATCTGTTCAAGATGTACGTGTGAAACAACGAATTTTACGCAGATATACCGATGCATCGCGTGATGCGAACGTACAACCGCTCTATCAAGTCTCTACCATGCTGAAACAGGGAAATTTCGAGGATAACGCGTTTGTGTTGGATATTAACCTGAAGGAGCGAAAGATCAAGGCCGAGGATCTTCTTCCGCTGTTCCGTACTTTGCTTGTCTGCCCTTCACCCATAGTTTTGCGCCTCTCCAACAACAATATGACCACTGCGTGCGTCTCAGTTCTCACGAAGTTCCTTTCACAGCGGCCCAAGCTGCAAGAGCTCCATCTCGAGTCGTGCCATATGTCTGATAGCGACGGTGCGGCTATTGCGGACGCCCTGTGCCTTGACGACGGACCGTGCACTGAATATTTGACGACCATCGACTTGGCGGGGAACGAACTGGGCCACGCGTTCGCCCAGACCATGGGGGACACGTTGAACATCCTTGGTGCGCGTTGCAGTGTTGTGGTGCTGCGTCTCTCGTCCAATAATCTGCAGCGGCACAGCGAGTTGATAGTCCAAAACTTACAATACAATAAGTCCATCAGAAAGCTGGACCTCGCGTCTAACGGCATAGGGTCGACCGTGCAACGCTCCGTGCTGTCCGCGCTGGAGAAGAACACCACCCTCACCCGCCTTAATCTGAGACATAACAGGCTATCGAGCAAGATGCTGCTCCGCCTCGACGCCGCGCTGGAGGAGAACCGGCAGAGACTCAAGGAGAGTCAGGCACGGCGGGCAGACGCCCTCGATGACACGCGGCGCCAGGAGCTGCTGCTGGAGGCCGAGGTCGGGCTGGAGCTCAGCCAGACCCCCAACACGCGCCGTCTGTTGAAAGAGATGGCCGTGTTCGATGGGGCGGGGGCCGGGACAGGGCAGAGGGGGGTCAGCGCGCTCCACCCCGATCGGCAGGTCGACCCGGCCACCCCCGACCGGACCCTGCCCTACCCCGGCCTCGATGACGTCTACCCCGGCCTCGAGGGCGAGTCGCCCGAACCCGCGGAACTGGGGCTAGTGGAGCCACGGGAGGTCGGAGAAGCCGAGGCCGAGGACCGCTACGCCGTCGCCAACTCTGCCCTACATGCGATCGCTGCTCTAGAGAAGCGACACCACGACCGAACCCCCGCCCCGCCCGCAGTGGACTACGCGGGCATGATGGAGGCTGTCTCCGCCGCCACAGAGACGGCCGAGACCTTCACCCTCGACGCCGGAGCCGTCCCGAGGCTTAGGTATGAGGATGTGTTGCAGTACGCGGCGACGACAGTCCGGACGCTATTGGCCGATGGACGCGACGTGGTGCCAGCGGAAGGCGCGACGTTCCTGATCCAGCTGTTAGGCGAGCTGGGGACGCGGTGCCGTGCCTACGAGGAGCGTGTCGGCACCTTCGCGCGGCAGACTGTGGATTCACAGAGACGGCTGGCTAGTGAGGTAGACATGCTGCGGCAGGAAAGGGAGATCAAGGAAGGTGTCCCCCCGAGGCCGATGAGGACGCCGGGCCACTAGGGCTAGGGCTCGGGTAGATCGGAGGGGGTGTAGGGTTGCATGCGTAGTGTTTTCACATAAATAATTTATATGAGTCGTTCTGATTGAGCTGCTGTTGATGTTCCACACGCCTCTCGGAGACTAACATGTAGATGTGCTTCAAGCACAAGACATGCGGGACCTGCGGAAATAAATATCACCACGACGTGATGGATGCCGAGAACATGATCCACAGTGCATACGGTAATATCAACACTACTTGACACGAGTAGCCATTGATGTCACTATGGATGGTCCCACATGACATCCTATCTCATCTCCCCTCAAGTGCGGGTGAGCAAACCACACCTTTGCCTTGATTCTTTATCACATGCGGAGACAGTGCGAGGCGTTGCCCCACCAACTGGGTCAATCAATAAGCCCTTTCTGATCATTGGGTTGAGCGACTCGGCCCGGTACCCTAGGTACCCCAACGTCTTGAGTCGGCCGGCGGGGTCTATGCTGCGTGGTACCTCGGGTACCGAGCCGAGCCAGGTTGGGCGCTGGCATCGAGCCTTACTGTTTATCAAGTCGAGTCAAGTCACGGCGATTTTCCAGGAATTCATCCGTGTGGAACCGGATTACGTCGCGCCCGAAACCTGCCACGGCGGGCCGGCACCGCCCGGGACCGTAAGCCCGGGCGCGAGACTAGTACTTACTTAGCACCTTACCAAGCCGATAAGCCTTCGTAGCTGCTGACGTCTGTACTAAATCTCTTTCCCCCATGGATTTATGTGTTGTCTGGCCAGCAGAAGTCTGGC
>PPCM01001248.1_pt1 | contig 12365 bp, 9 predicted proteins | sample 1555541 | NCBI WGS metagenome assembly PPCM01 (sample SAMN05284479, study PRJNA326546) | Marine sediment metagenome, whole genome shotgun sequencing project. | isolation source: marine sediment | place: Germany: Wadden Sea | collected 2012-09-05 | reverse complement strand
TTGCCGATGCTGGCCTTCTGGCCGAGGCTGTGCAGGCGGGGTGCGTAAGTGTCCATACGGTAGCTGGTGGTCGGACCGGCAGAACCGATGGGCCTACCCGGAGGAGCCGGACTGGGGCCGACGTAGTAGACAACTGAACCTTTCAGGTCGAAAGGAAGTTCCTTGCCTTCGTCGAGCAGGTCGCAAAGTCTTTTATGGGCAGCATCGCGCGCGGTATAAATGGTTCCGGTCAGTTTGACAACATCCCCGGCCTTGAGCTGGACCAGATCTTCATCAGTCAGCGGAGTATTCAGCTTGTATTCAGCCATTAGAGCACAACCTCCTCGTGCCTTGAAGAATGGCACTGGATGTTCACCGCCAGCGGCAGGGACGCAATATGGCAGGGGCGCATTTCGATTTTCACATCAAATACGGTAGTCTTGCCGCCCAGTCCCATGGGGCCGATGCCGAGCTTGTTGATCTCTTCCATGAGTTCGGCTTCCATCTTGCCGATTTCCGGATCGGGATGAGGCTCGCCAACTTTGCGCATCAGGGACTTTTTAGCCAACAGCGCGGAATATTCAAAAGTTCCGCCAACGCCGATTCCGACCATGGTCGGGGGGCAGGGGTTGGGTCCGGCTTCAGCTACGCGTTCGATGACGAATTTCTTTATGCCTTCCCAGCCCTGTGCGGGGGCAAGCATGGTCACGCGGCTCATATTCTCGGAACCGCCTCCCTTGGCCATAAAGGTAATTTTGATCTTGTCACCGGGGACGATATCAAAATGGATAATGGCGGGAGTGTTATCCTTGGTATTGGCACGGGTCAGGGGATCACACGCGGACTTGCGCAGGAACCCTTCATCATAACCCTTGCGGGTGCCTTCGTTGATGGCTTCGCGGATGTTCATGCCTTCCACGCGAACGTCTTCACCCATTTCAACGATGAATACGGCCAGTCCGGTGTCCTGACAGAGAGGCAGGCCGGATTCTGCAGCCAGTTCCCAGTTTTCCTTAATCTGGCGAAAAACTTCCTTGGCTGCCGGGGAATCCTCGGCGGCGGCGCATTCGTTAAAACGTTTTTTCACGTCTTCGGGCAGGTAGCGGTTTGCGCTCACGCACATTTTCGCCACAGCATCGATAACCTGTTCAGCTTTAATGGTACGCATAGGTTACTTCCTGAATATTTCCTTGATTGCGGTGATACCCATCTTGCGGCGCAGGAAACCGAGCTGGTTCTGCAGCGGCAGATTCTTGGGGCAGACATCTTCGCAGCCGAGCAGGCCCATGCAACCGAAGATACCTTCATCATTACCGATAATCTCAAAGTAATCGCGGTCAGTACGCTGGTCGCGGGGGTCGACAACGAAGCGGGCAACGCGGTTAAGCGCAGCAGCACCTAGGAAGTCGTCACGCAGGCGGGCAGTACCGCAGGCAGCAACACAGCAACCGCATTCAATGCAGCGTTCCAGTTCGTAAATCTGCTCGGCAACCTCGTTCTCCATGCGCTCTTCAATTGCATTTGGATCAAAGGTTTTGTTGGTATGAATCCATGATTCAGTAGACTGGTACATTTCACGGAACCAGATACCGGTATCAACGGAAAGGTCGCCGATCAATTTGTATACCGGCAGGGGCAGCAGAGTAATCTGTTCCGGCAAGTCCACGGTCTTGGTCTGACAGGCCAGGCGAGGCTTGCCGTTGACGACCATGGCGCAGGCGCCACAGATACCAGCGCGGCAGCAGAAGTCAAAAATCAGGCCGGGGTCCTGTTCTTCGCGCAGACGGTTCAGCGCGATGAACAGGGTCATGTTCTCGGTTTCATCCAGCACAAAGGTCTGCATGTGCGGAACCGACCCCTTATCCTGAGGATTGTAGCGGAATATATCAAATTCGAGTTGTCTGCTCATTTTAATATCCTTGTCAGGGGTTATTTCTTGATCATTTTGGCTTCAATCTCGGCCTTGTCGGCTTCGATGATGGAACCGCCGCCGTAACCACGGTCTCCCGGAGGAATTTCATATCCGGGGGTAGCTTCTTCGTACTTGAGCTCCGGCATATCCGCTCCTTCGCGCCAATAAGCCAGAGTTCTGTTCAGCCATTCCTTATCATTACGAGCAGTGTAGTCCTCACGGTTATGGGAACCACGGCTTTCAGTACGTTCCAACGCAGCCTTTGCGATACACAAGCCCAGTTTGACCTGACCTTCGATTTTAAGGGCCGCAGCCAGTTCATGGTTGGCGCCCAGTCCGTCGGAAACAAGGCCGACCTTACGGGCTTTATCAAGAGTACCCTGAAGGGTTTCAATACATTTTTTAAGTCCGGCATCGTTTCTGAATACAAAACAACCTTCCATGAGGGCGTCCTGCATTTCTTCACGAACCTTGTAGACATTTTCCTTGCCGTTGGTCCCTCTGCGCAGATTCTCAATACGATCCTGCTGCTTACGCACTGCGTCTGCAACAACAGAGGTCTTGAAATCTGTCTCGTATCCTTTAAGGAACTCGACAATCTTGGACCCGATGATACCACCGGCAACAACTGTTTCAGCAAGAGAGTTACCGCCGAGACGGTTGAAGCCGTGCATATCCCAGCATGCAGCTTCCCCTGCAGAGAAGAGTCCCTTCATGCCGTAGACCGCACCGTCTTTATTGGTACGAACACCGGCCATGGTGTAGTGCTGGGTCGGACGGACCGGGATAAGCTGTTTACGGGGATCAACATTGAGGAAGTGATGACAGATTTCATCAACTTCACGCAGTTTAGTGGAAATGTGCTGGTCACCGAGGTGACGGATATCCAGCCAAAGGTGTTCGCCATAAGCGGACTTAACGCCCTTGCCCTGACGCATGTGATGGGTCATCCAGCGGGAAACAACGTCACGGGAGGCCAGCTCGGCCTTTTCCGGTTCATAGATGTTCATAAACCGCTCTTCGTTGACGTCGAGCAGGGTTCCGCCATCGCCACGGCAACCTTCAGTTACCAGAATATCGGTAGGAACGATTCCGGTGGGATGGAACTGGATTGCTTCCGGGTTACCGATAGGGACAACTCCGGTATCGTGGGCGATTATGTGCCCGCCGCCGTCACAGATGACTGCGTTTGTTGTTGCCTTATAGATACGTCCGAAACCGCCTGTACAAATGGCAGTGGCCTTGGAAAGGAAAACTTCCAGCTCGCCAGTTCGCAGGCAACGGACAACCGCACCGGTGCATTTATCGCCGTCATGAATGAGGGAGATTGCTTCCTTGCGGTCAAAAACATCAATTCCAAGCTCGGCACAACGGTTATCCATGGTACACATGACCGCATGTCCGGTTCCGTCAGAAGTGTAGCAGGTACGCCATTTAGCAGTACCACCGAAGGAACGTGCGGTAATCAGGCCGCGTTTCTCTTCTTTTTCTTCTTTTTCAAATTTCTCGCCACCTTTGAAATAGAAGGATTTACCGGGAACAACGCGGTTCCAGGGCACACCCCAGTGTGCAAGACGACGCATTTCAATAGGAGCCGCGTCAGCGAAGAGACGGGCCACTTCCTGGTCACAGCCCCAGTCGGAACCGCGAACAGTATCGCCGAAGTGGACGTCTACATTGTCTCCCTCGCCCTTGGCACAGTTCCCCAGTGCGGCCTGCATGCCGCCCTGTGCTGCCGATGAATGAGATCGGCGTGCCGGGACAATTGAGAGACAGATTACATCAAAACCTTCCTGGGCCGCCTCCACAGCCACGCGCTCGCCCGCCAGTCCGGCGCCGATAACAAGGAGATCAGAGTAATATGTTTGCATTTAAGAACCCCGTTTAACTTAAAGTGATGAACCTGATCAGGGTGATGATGCCGATGACCATGAAGGTCGCGAAGAGAATGGATTCAAGCTTCTTAGCCTGCTTCCGGTTCTCGGTCCTGATAAATCCCCATTTGACGCCGATGCGGTAGAAGCCCACGCTGACATGAAGCTCAACGCAAGGCAGAAGGACCAGATAGAAGAGCATCCATCCGCCTTCAGCAACACGGGCCGCCGACTTTGCGGCAGTAATAGGAAGATCATTGAGCACAACCCACATATGGATGGCACCCATCACAAGGATAACCATTGCGGTCACGGCCTGAACAACCCAAAGCCAGGTGTCACGATGCTTAAGCATCTGTGCATGCTGCAATATGGTCGCCTGTCCTTCCGCACGGAAAGGTATCTTTCTGGCCGCCAGCGCGAAATGTAGCAAAAAAGTTAAGAAAATCAAAGGACCACCGACCTGAGCCATATACGTGGCTTCGAAAAAATGTGCAATGGCATTCATGATTTTCGGTGAAATAACAACCGATGAAACCAGAATCATGTGACACCACATAAAAGCCACAAGTCCGGCCCCGGTAAGCATCTGCAACCAGTCGAGGACCGCATCCCTCTTGCCCGGACGCGCCACGTGCATACCTACGTCTACAGCCATAACCATCCTCCTTTGACGGGATTTCTCCCGAATTAATGGATTACCAACCTAACCCCATCAGCACCTGATCGTATTAACAGTGGCACTGAAATGCCGCCGCGAAAAACCCGGCAGCTCCACTTCCTGAAAACCGTCCGGAGCACCCCGGACGCCGAGCTAAATACCCGGCTTAAAAGGCATAATCCCCTTAATGGGGAATATTTTTGAAAATGGATCAAGGAAATTGTGCAAAAAGCACACGGAATTATCCGTTTCCGCAAGCGAAAACGGGCTGTTTGTGTGGTCGTATGTAGCGAAAGGGACTATGGAAGCCGGACCGTTATCTATCCCGGAGAACACGGGAACAGGTGCGGCAGATGAGTTCGAAAGAAGAAAAGACAGGAAACAATGCAAGATCAGGAAACAAGACCGGCCCCATGAACCTGAATGATCCATGATACAGCTTTCTCCTGAAACCGAAAAAACAGGTCCCACCCCGTTTCTTGCGGAAATGTTTTGACTTACGACTGGCATTTATCCCCCGGCACCCGAAGAAAAAAACTGAAGCCATTCCCTTCGGGGAGATTTCTATTAAACCAGAACCAAAACCTTAAACTCACACTGTCAAATATGTGGCCTTTATGTTGGAATAGACCACTTCGTCTTCTAGTTGTAACTCTTCTAACACCCCTTAATTGGCTGGTCAATCAATTTTGAAAATTTTGTTGACAACTTCGTGAAATTTTGCACTTACGCGAAAGTATTACAAATTCACAAAACATAACACTTGCATCAAGGTACTGTAATTTAACCTCTTATTGCAAGGCAACTAAAATAAGCAATCCATATTACGTAAAAACACCTGAAAATATTCCAAAAAAAGTAATAAAGTTATTAACATTCAACCTTGTTAATTTTTCTATTGAGTACTAATGAAAAATATGGAAGTCAGAACCCAGCTTCTGCAAAGGTCCTGTATAAATATTTGTACGGACCCCAAAAACATGCTTGCGTTACATTGGATAACAGTTCCCTGAATCCGTCTGCTGAGGCGCATCTGAGAACTTCCCTGTACCTGTGACAGCCCAACATCGGAGCTCCTATGACCAAAAAAGAAAGAATCCTGCTGGCCGCACAAGAACAATTCGGAGAACACGGCTACACTGCCACAACACTGAAAATGGTTGCCGACCATGCCGGAGTGGCTTCAGGATTGGTTTCGCACTACTATGGAAACAAGGACAACCTCTTTCTTGAAGCAGGCGGGGAACTCATCGACCAGATGCTGGGAGTACTCACCGACAAGGCCAGCGAAGGTAATAACGGGCTTGAAGCACTTGGAATTTTCGTGCAGGCATATTTTGATTTCACTGATAGCCACCGGACAACATTCCCGACCCTGCTGCGCAGCTCTCCCTTCAGCGATGAATACCCCCACCTTGACCGCACACACATTGCAGATAAATTCAAAAGACTCATCGACCGCATTGATGACTATATCCAGCAGGGAATAGAAGACGGTTCCGTGCTCGATGTTCCCCTGCCGCAAACTTCTTATCTGGTTTACGGACATATCGTCGGGGCAGTGCGCACAGAATTTTTAACCCCTTTCCAGATTGACAATCTTTTCAAAGAAGCATGCCAATTCATAACTCGAAGCTTAGCCAAAAACTGACCCGACTCAATATAACCCTACTGATGGGGGCGGTCTTTGCCGCTTCCATGGGGACCGGTGTATTCATCTTCACCCTGCCGCTGATGAATCTTGACGAAAAAGCCGGCGGCATGTGGCTGGGAAGCGGATTTGCCGGATATTTCCTCGCAAAACTGCTCATTGCCCCCCTCTCCGGTAATTTTGCCGACCGCTATGGCAGCGCGAAACCACTGCTGTTCGCCTGTGGAGCGGCAATTCTGCTTCCCCTGCTCTACCTGTTGCACCCGTCCATTGAGACGCTCTATATAATCCAATTTATCCTCGGCCTCTGCGCCGGGACTGTCCGAACAGTCAGCATGGCCGCTATCGGGGCCACCATGGATGGAAACAGGCTATCCTCAAGGTTCGCCATGCTTTCAGCGGTGATGAATTCATCATTCCTGCTCGGACCGTTGCTGGGCGGCCTATTATATATAGATAAGGATTACCTGCCCGTACTCGGAACAATGTCTGCTTTCATGGGACTGGCTTTCATAATTTTTACACTCTGCGCTCGTCATCTCCCCACCCGCAGCAGCGAGGAGACGACTGACACCCAAACCTCACAGCAGCCACGACATTTCATCAGCATCATGACTGCACTTTTCGGTCGCGGCATGGGCATCGGCAGTTTAATTGCCTTCTATCCGGTACTCCTCACATCGTCCCTGCAGCTCAGCCCGGGAAGCACGGCTATGTTTTTCTGCATCCCCAGCCTGACAACCGTGCTGCTGCTTCCCATTTCCGGAAGATTTATGGCAGGGTTCGACCGCCGCCTTACTACATCCGCCGGGATGCTTACCAGCGCACTCGCTCTATATATATTAGGGGGATGCTCCACAGCACCCGGCTTTCTTTTCAGCGGCATACTTTCCGGGATCGGTGCGGCTGTATCCATGCCCGCCTCAATGGCAGTCTGCTCGGAACTGGGTTGTGCCAAAGGCAAAACATTAGGATACGCCAATATGGCCGCCAACCTCGGCTTCATAGCCGGACCGCTGTTCTGCGGCTTCATGGTCAGCAACAGCGGGCAGATCGGCACGCCATTTAAACTGACCGCCATTGCCGGAGCGATGGCAACCGTCCTTCTTATATATGAAGGGATGCGCGGCAAGGGTTACACAAAAAGCGCGCTTACCGTCGCAGCAATTACCAGCATCACATTACTGCTGATCATTCCCCATAATCTTCGCAGGGAGAAGCATAACGATTTTTTCCGCTACAGTGATGTGGCCATGGGCACAGTGGTGAACCTTACTATCCCGGAAACAGATTCCCCCCCCCAGAAAACCGCCCAGAAAGCTGTATCCATAATGCACCATCTGCAAAAGGACCTCGACCACCGCAACAAGCGTGGTTCTATCGGCAGGCTTAATCATGCGGCGGGCAAGAAGGCAATACACATCTCAGACAAGGCTCTGCAGACAATTAAACGAGGACTCGAAATCAGTGCTAAGTCAGACGGAAGTTTTGACATCACCATCGGCGCCATTACGACTACACCGTTTTACTACGCACTGGATAAAAGCCGCTTTGCCGACCACAAAGAGCTGGTCAACTTCCGTCTGCTGAAAATCAATCCTGAACAGAAGAAAGTATTTCTTCCCAAAAAAGGAATGGCTATCGATCTGGGAGGACTGGCCAAAGGAACGATCATTGATGCCGCTGTCGACTATCTGAAAGACTCCGGCATCAACACCGCCATGGTTGAAGCAGGTGGTGACTTCATGGTCTTCGGCGACAGGGAATGGTCCATCGGAATCCGCAATCCCCGCGGCGACGGAATCATCGGGCATATCATGGTTAAAAATAGAGCAGTCTGCGGATCGGGTGATTATTATCAGTTCATCACCCCAATATCCAAAGATGATAAAACAAGAAAACATCACATCTTTGACCCCGCCCTGCTGCAATCATCTGCTGAGAGCATCGCGACTACCACTGTGGCCCCAGATGCGGAGACAGCAGACGCTCTGGCAACCACCGTTTTCATCATGGGACCGAAAAAAGGGAATGAATTCATGGAAAAGCATTTCCCGGATTGCTCAGCCATGTGGATTCTTCCCGATATGTCTATTGTGAGCACAAAGAATTTTCCGAAACTCATTTTACACAATTAATTATTTAATACAAACACTTAGGGCTAAAAATAGCAACATTCGCACTATTTAATTCACAAAAAACACAATTTGTTTTAAAATAACGCTTGACCTTGAGAGGGTTTCTCCATAGAACCCTTTTCAACGCGCGCCTGTAGCTCAGCTGGATAGAGTGCCGGACTACGAATCCGTAGGTCAGAGGTTCGAATCCTCTCAGGCGCGCCACTAAGTAAATACAAAGGGTTACGATCTAAAAATCGTGACCCTTTTTTCATTACAGCACTATTTGATTTGACCTGGAACTGTCCTTTAGAATTTGAAATTTATTTTCAAGTAAAACCAAATTCTGAATCAAAGTAAAAAGTTTTGAATTCCATTCTCAAGAAACAAGGCAAAACAACTTTTTTTATTTTTTTTTAAATTTATGCTTGACGGTTCTGGCAAATACACATAAACACTTCTTCTCGACGCGCGCCTGTAGCTCAGCTGGATAGAGTGCCGGACTACGAATCCGTAGGTCAGAGGTTCGAATCCTCTCAGGCGCGCCACTTCGATAAGTCAAAGGGTTACGATCAAATGATCGTAACCCTTTTTTAATGCCTTCCTCTGAAAACAGCCTGTTTTTACTGCCCAGAAGACAATCCTGCCTTGTTCCCATCCCACCGGAATGGTATGCTCTAAAGTGATGACTGCACTCTCGATCCCTTTTTTAAGAGTTAAAACACCACGGTATGCATATGAAAAGTATTGTCTCAACCCTATCCCGGTATACCCTCGCCCTATGCTTCTCTACTATTGTTATCTTCGGGGGGCTGACTGTTTATTTCATGATTTCCGATTATCAGGAGGAAATCATAGAAGCTGAAGCTGCCATATTCGCCGGCGTTGAAGATCAGCTGATCAAGGAAGTCACCCGCATAAAACATTCTATTGAATTCACCCAGCGCAACAATCAGCGTACCAGCATCAAAAACATCAAATCGGCGGTAACAGAAGCGCACAATCTGGCGACCCACCTTTATGATAAGTACAAAAACTCCTTACCTCCTGCAGAAGTGCAGGAACTCATCAAAGAAACACTGCGCTCATTAATCTTCGATTTCTCCGATTCATATATTTTCATCGTGTCCATGGACGGGAAGGCTATCTTAAATCCCGGAATGCCGAGCTTGGAACAAAAAGATGTTCTGAACCTCAAGACACAGGATAACAAGTTTCTGGTTCAAGACATGATAAAAATCGTTGGTAAGAAAAAAGAAGGATACATCGAATACACATGGCCCCGCCCCGGAGACAAAAGAACCCTGCTGCAGAAAGTTTCATACATCAAACTTTTTAAACCTCTAAAATGGATCATCGGTATAGGTGTTTACGAGTCCACAGTAATCACTAAAACCCAGAATGAGATTTTACTCCGACTGGCAAAAATTCATCAGCAGGATAACAAAGTCACCATCGGCACTATCAACGGAGAGTCTCTGCTCGGTCCATCAAGAGGTAGAAACATACTTAACCTCAAAAACTCAGACGGGGTATTCATAACTACAGCCCTGATCCGGGCTGCCAAAAACGGCGGAGGTTTTGTAACATACAAGACCCCAACCTATAGCCAAAACTTAAAGTCCTATAAAAAAATGAGCTACAGCTCCGCTATCCCTCAATGGGGCTGGTTTGTGGCCTACGGCATTGATATAGGCAAACTTGAGCTCAAGCTTGCGGAGCGAAAGAATGAATTATGGGAAGCACTAATACTTCAGGCTGGAGGAATGGGTGTTCTTATTGTTCTGATTTCTTTGAGCAGCATTTTTATTTCAGGTAAATTTGAAGGCATGCTAGCGGACAATTTCAATTACTTTGACAGCTTTTTCCGCAAAGGGACTGAAGAAAACACTAAAATTGACCGCTCGAAAATAAGTTTCAGCGAATTTGATGTCATGGCTGAATTGGCCAACAGCATGATCGACAGCCGGGAATCAGCAAAAAGGGAATTACTCAAATCGGAAATAACTTACCGGGAGATTTTTAACTCCACCAAGGATGCTATCGGCGTTTTGGATGTACAGAAACGCACATTTACCGATGTGAATCAGGCATTTCTTGATTTCTTCGCCATGAAGAGAAGCGATGCCATAGGGATGAGCGCCGAAACCATCAGTTTTAACAGTGCTCCCTATGATAACAAGTACGCAGCGGAGCTGTTCAACAAAGCCCTTTCCGGAAAATCCGTCCACTTTGAATGGATGGTAAAAAAAAGCACAGGGGAACCATTCTGGACTGACAATCTGGCAAGGATGGCCTCCATTGGAGGTCAGAAAAAACTGCTTATTGTTATGCGCGATATTACCGAAAGACGCAGGATGCAAAAAACCATGGTCCAGACTGAAAAAATGATGTCCGTGGGTGGGCTTGCCGCAGGTATGGCCCATGAGATCAATAATCCGCTGGGAATCATCATGCAGGTAACCCAGAATATTATCCGGCGCACATCCCCTACTCTCAAAAGCAACCTGCCTGTCGCGGAGAAGTGCAACATAGACCTTAACAACCTGCGCAACTACATGGATAAGCGCGGGATTACAGAATACCTGCGCAGCATTCAGGAAGCTGGAACAAGAGCAGCAGCAATTGTAAAATCCATGCTCGACTTCAGCCGCAGAAACAATTCTGCCAAATCCTCGGGAACCATTGAACCGGTTATTGAAACTGCCATCTCACTGGCGGGGAACGATTATGATATCAAGAAAAAATATGACTTCAAAAAAATCAATATCGTGCGCGATTTCAACTCATCACCCGCGTTCAATTTCACAGAAATGGAGATCAGTCAGGTTATACTTAATCTGATCAAAAACGCAGCGCAGGCTATTTCAGAAGAAAAGAATATCCACAAGATTCCGACGATAACAATCAGAACATCGTCGGATGAAAATTTAGTCCGCATAGAAATTGAAGATAACGGTCCGGGCATGGAAGAAGAGAAGCTCAAAAGAATTTTTGAGCCGTTTTATTCAACAAAAAGTGTGGATATGGGAACCGGACTGGGGCTTTCCGTGTCATATTTTATTGTTACCCAGAACCATGGAGGAACCATCACGGCAGACTCCACCCCCGGCGAAGGGACCAGATTCACCATATCCTTGCCGATACTGACCTGATGCCGAAAGGTTAGCGCTTTCCTTCCAGCATCATGTCAGCATAAATTTGACTTTTGCTCTTGCCAAGATCAGGAAGGTATTCATCACCCGCGATCAGTGTCCAGACCAGCCGGGTCAGCCGTTGCGAAGCAACATCAGTGTATGTGTTACCGCTGTTGCAAAGTTTTTCCCTTAAAATCCGGGACACATTATTGTCTCCGGTAAGATCAAAAATAACCTCTACCCCTAACCCAAGCTCGACGACATCACTTAAATCAACTATAGGAATTCCCTTTTCTTCTGCCAGCTTACGCCCCGGAGTACCACACATTTCACAAACAGCTTTAACTTTCATCACACAGTCGTCAGACATTGCTTTCCGCAAAAAAGCCGTACCAATTCTTCCCAAACCGATTATCGCAACATTGTGATTTTCCATTCGTGCTCCTTTTAGACTCACTTGATATTCACTCAGGCCACTCATTAGTAACACAATTATAACATAAGCAAGAAAACAGGCAAACACCCGGACAAAACAATAATAACCATGTTATTGTCGGGAGACAGCATATTTTGAACGATGACTGCGCAGCAAAAAAATGGCATCATCAACCAATTAACAAAACGTAATTTTTAATAGTTTATATAAAAAAGAGGTTTCCAACATGGACAGAGGACCGACCCCGTTCAAGGATAAAAAAAACATCATCATCGCCCTGCTGCTCATGATATGCATCATTCAGGCGGCTGGTTTACTCAAAACCAAACACGATTCCGTATCCGCTAGAATGGATTCCGGGGAAGGGGTAAAAGTAACTGACGTAAGCCTCGACAGTCAGGGCTATTCGCAGTTGCTGCTGACCTTTGACATGCCCATCGGCCCGGAAGTTCCCTCCTTTGCTCTGAAAAAAGCCCCGGCCACTATCACCCCGGAAGTGAAAGGGGAATGGCGCTGGATCAATCCCTATGCTCTGCGCTTTACTGCCGACCCGGCTTTCAAGGGCGACACCAGCTTCACCATAGAACTGAAACCGGAA
>PPCM01001247.1_pt1 | contig 12368 bp, 4 predicted proteins | sample 1555541 | NCBI WGS metagenome assembly PPCM01 (sample SAMN05284479, study PRJNA326546) | Marine sediment metagenome, whole genome shotgun sequencing project. | isolation source: marine sediment | place: Germany: Wadden Sea | collected 2012-09-05 | reverse complement strand
CCCCGATCAACGCGACCCACCCCACTATAAAGGCCACGGAGCTGTGGAGCACGGCCCACACGGGGGACAGGTACAGGGGGAAGGCCACGAGACACAGCCCCAGACACGCCAACAGGGCCGCAGCCATGACGTGCGCCACAGGCCGGCTCGGAGACTCGGCGGCCAGCAGCACGGCGGCGGTGGCGGCGACGGCGGGCTGGAGCAGGAGCGCCGGGGATGGCAGGCAAGTGGTGAGCGACAAGTCACGGCCCGCGGAATGGTTGAACATGGCAACAGCGATGAGGCACGCGGCGACGGTGAGGCTGGCGGTGTTAACGATGCTCATAGCCGACACGATCACACGGGACGGCAGGGTGTCCAGACCCCGTCCGACGACGGCGTGGGTCAGGTCAAACGTCCAGAAAACAACGGAAACGAAGAGTGGGGCGAGCAGGACCCGCATTAGGGACGTCAGGATGACTGTGAACGGGGTCCGGGGGGAGACCGAGGTCCGAAGAAGCGTGCGGGCCACGGAGAGCGCCAGGATGACGTACCACAGCAACACACCGCCCCAGAACACCATAGCGCGTGACGTGGATGGCAGTTCATGGTCGCGGAACACCAGTAACGGGGAAAATAGAGGGTGTATGGATGAAAGAAAGGGAGCTGTGACGACAGCGCAGCCTAGAAGCGAGTAGGCTGACAGAGCATGACCCAAAGCCACGATCCATACAGAGTGGAGCCTGATGCTGTTGACTCTCATCGATACAGTCTGTCGAATGAGGCAGCGCATGTAGTAGCTCATAGATTTGAACCCAGGAAGGTCCTCGGAAAGATCAATGGTTGCGCCTGTCGACTTTGACCCGTTGCTACCGGCCATGCGTGTCGACGAAGCGTGTGTATTGAGTTGTGAGGAAGAGTGCTATTCCACAATGAAAGAGCTAGCTTTATAACCACCAGTGTTTCTCATTGAATTGCAGGTGGTGCTTGATGGACAGCGCGTGTATCATGTACGCTCATGCTGTTACTTCTTATCTTGATTATTGTTTGACTCGTCTTTATGGCGTGGAAGAAACAGGGCAGCAGATTGGCCAGCTCCACACGGTTTATTACCTTCTCGGCGCGGGCACCGTCTTCACAGTACACCCGAGATCGGCCGACGCCGCCAGCACGGCGAATCGCGTGGTGCCCTCGGGTATGATGCCCGCCGCGAACTCGAACATGCCGCGCCGGTCCGTGTGGCCGTCACGGTGGAACCGCACGCCGTCAAGCCCCGCGGCGTACACCTTGCAGTACACCTTGGGGACGGGCGTGTCGGTGCCCGCCCGTGTGACGCGCATCAGCCCCGAGTGCTGGACGACCCCGACCGAGAGCCCCGACCGGATGGCCCACAGGGAGTCGCGGCACCCGAGCCCGGTGACCTCGATGAAGGCGTCCTGCACGACGGGGGGCAGGGGCACGGTCGTCGACGGGCCGGTGAGGGTGACACGGATGGCGTCGGTCGGCCGCACGAGGTCGAGCCGGACCCCGCCCGCCTCTCGGAACAGGGGGCTCGACGTGAAGAGCTGCTCGGTGTTGGCCGGGTGGATGGCCACCTCGACCTGACCGTCGGGGACGTTGGCCGCCGTCACCAGCAGCGAGTGCGTCCCGGGCTGGTACACGGCGCTGATGGACGGCTCGTTGCCCGCAGCACGCGCGCCCCTGGCCTGGCGCAGATCGTCGCGGCCGTCGTCTCCAGCAGCGTCGTGGATTGGCGCCGCGCCCGCCCCGTCGGCCCCGGGGGTGAAGGCCTGGCCCACCTGGGCGTCGATGTCGTCGAGCTGGGCCTGGAGCGCGGCGAATCTGCTGCGCCACGAGACGATGGGGAAGTCCCGGTACTTGGCGGCGACGCGACGGGCGACGGACAGGCTGCTGTCCTGGTCGACGAAGTCCATGAACGCGGCGAGGTAGTCCCACTGCAGCTCCCCCTGCAGAGCCAGGAAGGTCTGGGCCGGGACGAAGGCGTCGGGCTGCCCGGGATGGTCGGCGGCCGTGTGGCGGGGCCCCCACTTGGGGTAACAGTTGGCACAGAGGTCGAACCCAGGACACCGGCCACAGCTGTGCCGCTCCCCGACGATGGGCGTGGCGCACGCGTCGCACCTGAACGCGGTGGGGGCCGTCATTCCGCCCACCATGATGGGTGCCTGGCCGGACTGGGAGGCGTAGTGGGCCTCGAGCCGCGGCACGATGCGGCGGGCCTCGGGGAACCGGTCCAGCAGCACCAGGTAGTACGCCGTCTTGAGATCGTCCATCGCGGTGGGCACCCGGTGGGCGGCGTGCTGCAGGTGGGCGAGGTACTGGGCCCGCAGCTTGTCGTTGTCGATCTGGAGCGTCGCGCCGACCTTGAAGGCCCGGTCAGCGACGATCGGTCTGTACTCCAGGAAGCGATGGAGACCGAGCACCACGTCGTCCAGCGTCACGATGGGCGACGCGAACGACGGCCGCAGCCCCTCCCGCAGGTTAGCGGCCCCCCCCGAGCTGCGGGTCCGGTCTGTGCCGTGGTGGGCCAGCAGGCGGTGCAGGCGTGTGGAGTCCTTGTGCACGACGGCCATGGCCCAGATCTTATCGTCGTACAGGCCCAGCCCCTCGAGGGCGTCGACGATGACGCGCCACGCGGCCTTGTCCTTGGTGCGGTGGTACACGGCGGGGAGTGGGGTGCGGGTCAGGTCCGTCGTGGGGGCCGCCAGATACTCGGCGATCTCCCGGGGCGTGCCATGGACGGCGATGGCGGCCCACGACACAGGGAGCCTGTCCTTGGGGATGACGTCGACCACGGACACCGGGGGCTGGGGGGTGGACCGGCCCAGGAGCCGCCCCGCCTCGGACGCGTGGCCGGGCGGGATCGTGAAGGTGCCTGTCGTGGGCCAGTACACATAGCGGGTGATGGTGCGGGATGAGAACGGCGGGATCGACTCGCCCAGGGACACGGCGACGGGGGTGGGGCCGACCGGGAGGGCTCCCTCGGGCAGGGTCAGGGCGATGTGGGGCCGGGCGGGGCGGGGCGACAGGTTGGTGAGGACGGTCTCGATGCCGACAATGAAGCCCGGCAGCAGGAGGGGGGCCGCGGGGTCGATGTAGGCGCGGGTCTGGCCCCGGGGCACGTCGCCCGTCGGGTCGAACAGGGCCTGGCGGATGAGGATCGTCCCGTCGGGCGGGGTGGGGCTCGGCTGCTGCTGGGTGTGGACCACGATCATGGCCGCGGGGGCCGTGAGGGTGGCCTGGAGACCAGTCGGGGTGTGGAGCAGGGCGGGCTGGACGGTGCCGGCCGATAGCGGCAGGTCGGTGAGGGCGAGGGCCGCCAGAGCCGCGTTGGGGGAACCGTCAATGGCCATCAAGGGCACGTGCGGTGACACGAACGGCGCGCGCCCCAACAGCCCGGCGGCGGCGTGGTGCACGAGGTCGACCCACCAGAGGTTGGGTCGGAACATGCCGGGGGTGGGGCCGGGCGGGGTGCCGTGCCAGGCCCGCTCCACGTAGGACACGGGCCCGGTGTTGTCCGGGTAGACCACGGGGCGGGGGCGGGGGCGGGACGGGCCACGGCGACCCTTCTTCACGCTGTCCATGATGGACTGTCTGCTGATGCTCATCTCGGCTTCCTCGTCGTTCTCCATCTCGAACATGCCACACGGCTGACTGGGGGGCACTGGGCACGGCGCCTCACAGGGAGGTGGGGGCGGAGCGGTGGGGGCCGCCTGCACGCTCAGCAGCAGGTCGGCGGCCCTGTTGGCGAGGTCGGGTGATAGGCGGGCGGGTGCCATGCGGGTAATGTGGTCGACGATGCCCGGGGCGGCGGCGGGCACAGCGTGTGCCAGGAGGACCAGCTCCATCATGTTGAGGCTGTGTGCCGGGTGGTCCTTCTCGGTGACGGGCAGGCCCAGCAGCACCTTGTCGACGAGGGACGGGCGGGGCCGGGTCGACAGTATGGGCCGGATCCAACGGTCGAAGAAGGGTCTGTCCCGGGCCCACAACATCAGGTGCACCTCGTCACACGCCACGGTCGGGTGGAGGGCGAGGCGGGCGGGCGTGTCGAGCGTGTCCCACTCCAGCAGGGGCCTGTACTGAGCGAGCCCCGGGGCCGCCATCATCCGGTACAACTGCGTCAGGGACGTCAGTTGGTGGGCCGTCGTGGTCGACCAGTCCTGGAACGTGATGGCCGGCTGGGCGGCGGGCCCGGGCTGGGGGGCGAGCGCCGTGACGCCTCTAGCGTGCACCGTCATGACGTCGGGGTCGGTGCGGGCGGCCCGCAGGTCGACTCTCCCGACCCACCCCGAGTCCCGGGGGGCGGGGCGGGGGACGGTCCAGGTCGTGACCCGGCAGTCGTCCACCAGGGTGACCAGCACCGTGCAGCAGCAGGGGTCGGCCGGAAGAAGCACCTTCATCTCGGGCCCGGTCACCGACAGCGGCGTGGCGGTGGTCGACGCGGGCATGTGGTCGACGCTGACCCCGTCGGGCTCCGTCGCGTCGTCGATCGTCGCGGCCCCGGTCTTGGCTCTGGCGCCGCCACGTGTCCTGCGGGAGGGGGCCGCCCCGAAGTGATCGACGCCTTCGTCCAGCTTCTTGGCCTGCTGGGTGGTGTCGGCGACCTGACGGGCGTGCAGCAGCAGCTCGGGCTTGGGCAGGAGGCACCCGATCTGGCCGGGCTTGGTCTGGCGCTCGAGCACGTACTTGTCCTCGTCACTAAGCTGCCCCGCCCCGCTCAGCACCGTTCGGGACGGGGTCGTCGACATGGAGTCCAGGGTGGCGCGTTCAGGGCCCGCGGTCAATAGCGGGGTGGGGTGCAGGACTGGGGGGGTCGGGGTGGCCGTCACGGTCAGCACCGCGTCAGACGTCGTGTGGGCCGTCCGCACAGTCACAGCGAGGCCGTCAGCGGCGGGGGCCACCACGACATCGACGATGGCGGCCGGGGCGGGGGCGGGGTCGGCGACGACGGTCTCCGTGGCGAGGATCTCCCCCACGTGCTGGGCACGGGCAGGCAGCACGTCGATGATGGTGGTGTACGGTTTGGTCCGTGACAAGGCGTGCATCACGAGCTTGAAGCGGCCCTCGGGCAGCTCTTTGGGCAGGGTAACCGTCGTCCCGTGGTTGATGATGGTCAAGAGCGGCGTCAGGTCGTCGATGATCGTGTTGACGAGGGCGTCGCCATCCTCGACACACGACACCAGACTGAACAGGGACACCACGGGCTGCAGCTCGGTGGGGGTGGCGGGGTCGACCGGGCCCCACGGCATCGGGAGGTCGAGGCCCGCGCCGTGGGGCACGGTGACTCGGTCGAGTGGTGCGGTCGGGGGGGCCGTCAGCTTGTGGCGCCGGGTCACGGTGCGGTCGGTGCGGGGGTTGGCGCGGTGACTGATGGTGACCGACTCGACGCCCGTCATGGGCCCTAGGAAGACCCGGCCCTGGGCGTCACACGCGGCCGTGTGGTTGGTGTTGGACCACTCGGGGCGGAGGGCGTACCGAGGCGCGACGGTGACCGACAGCCCCGGGTACGGCTCCCCGTTCTTCCCGGCGACGATGGCCATGTAGGACCGGGCCGCGGGGTGCTTCCGGCCGGGCGCGTCGCCCTCGATGACCACGATGTGGGAGTCGAGCACGGAGTCGTCCCCGTGGGCCGCCTGGTTGACCCTGAACGTCTGCCGGGCGGTGAGGGAGATGGACGGCTCCTCCCCGGGCCCCGCCAGCTGGAGAGGCACACGGACCGTGACGGTGACCTCAACGGTGACGACGCCCGCCGGGACGGTGACGGGGACGGTCGGCAGGGCGGACGTCATGTCCACGGGCTCCTCGGGCAGGGTGGAGGTCTGCCCCGTGACGTCTGTGGTGGTGATGGCCGCGCGGGCCTCGAGGGCGGCGGTGCGTGGGGCGACGACCCCATTGAGGGTGAGGACCGGACGGAGGGTGACGTGACCGACGTGGCCGGGGACGAGGGCGTGACGGTCGACCCACATGCCACACGCCAGGGCCCACGCCTCGCCCGACAGGGTCAGGGACGTCATGGTGGCGACCGCGCCCTGGGTCAACACGGTCTGGCGGGGGCCGGGGCGACGGGTGTGGGGCACGACGGCAGACCCGGCGGGGGCGGGGTAGGGGGTGCCGTCGACCGTGATGGTGGCTTCGTGGGCCACGGCGCCCGTCTCGTCGATGACGGTCACGAGGTGCCCGTCAGGCGTGTCCTCGGTGACGGCCCGGAGCTCCCCGACCTGAATGAGGGCCCGGACGGACGCCGCGCCGGCCGAGGCCTCGACGATGTGGGTCCCGGGGCCACAGTCCAGTTTCACCGTCTCCACGTGCCGTAGCTGGCGTGGAGAGGTGAATGGCAGGGTGTGGACTGTGTTGGGGACGAAGCCCGAGACGTCCAGCCCCGCGCCAGGCGCCTCTCCGGCCGCCGCCATGTGGTCCGCCGCCGCCAGACTGTACACCGACACGCGCACGGTGTCGTAGTGCTTTATGGCCAGCCGGATCTCCACCGGGTCCTCCCGCCGGTAGTATTGGGGCGTGCGGTCAAACTCGAGCAGACGCCGGGCCGTGATGCTGTCGACGCGGTCCCGACCCAGCACCGAGTGCCAGTCGGCAGCATCGGGGGCGTCTGCGAGGATCTTGGCCTCGGCTACAGTGGCCTCGACCCAGTCCTCGTCGGCCAGCTTGGTGAGGGCCTTGACGTCGTCGCGCTTCATGTCAGGGGCCAGGTTCATGAGGAAGGCGCGCACCAGGCCCTGCAGGTCGGTGCACTGGGTCAGGCACGGCACGTCGAACCGCACGATGGTCTCGGCGACCTTATCGCGCCACGTCTTGAGGGCCTTCTTGATGCTGCCGGCCGTGATCATCGGGTAGATGTCGCTCGTGGTGTGGAGCAGCTTCATGAACCGGTCCTTCGGGAACTCGCCTCGGTCCGCGTGGTGCTGCAGGACGGCCGCAAGGAGGCTGTAATGGATGTTGGGGCGGGCGGTGACCATCATGGCGTAGTCCCACACGGTGTCGTGGAAGGCGGCGAGGGCCGGGGCGTGCAGGGGCAGGTGGGCTGACCCGGGCGGCACGGGTGGCGCGACGGCCGCCAGGGCGCGGCTGTGGAACTCAGTGGACTTATGGTACCACTTGTGGCCGCCGGCGAAGGCGATGCGATCGGTCATGGTGAGGCAATCGAGTTGGGGGATCTCCTGCTTGAAGGAGGAGTGCTTCTCGGCGTTGGCGAGCGCGTAGAACCTGTTGATGACCTGTAGCAGCGGGGTGTTGTCAGTCTTGGGGTCCCGAACGGTGTCGACCAGGGCCCGCATCTCACTCGTGTCCCACGTCATCCACACAGACCGGTGCGACGACAGAACGCGGGTTATGGCCAGCGGGTGGAGCTCGGACACGTGGTAAGCGTAGTTGATGGCGTCCTTAATAAAGGCGGCCGGGGTGGGGAGCTTGGCAATGGTCGATACCGCTGAGGACGCCGAGGACGACGCCACGCCCGACTCCTGGGCGATAAAGGGTGCTGTGAACCGGGATGCCATGCTGCTTACGCTCAGAAGGTCGCTCAGACGCTCCATGATCCGTTTGTCAGCGTCTGAATCACCAGCAGCCTTCAAGGTCCGGCGGAATGCCAGCTCGCGCGACAAGCCCTCACCAGAGTACGAGTGATCGTGAAGCTCCTTCAGCAGCGTCTTCTCTAAGGCTGTCTCGGCCTCGGGATGCTCAGCCTGCTCGTTGATAATACGAAACATGAGACGGTTCTCCGTTCTGCCGCCAATGCGCTCTTCAAGTAATTTCGCCCGGTTGTCCGTGAAGATGAGCTGTTCAAGTTGCTCGATACTTAGACCGGGTTCGTGCATGTGTGTTTTTGTTTTGGTGACTTGACTCGACTTCTCATTTGAAGGCTTGTCATCGCCACAATTGAACATCAGGCCCACCATCCAAGCATACTTGCGACTATTGCCACAGGTGCAATCCAATTTCATTGGACCGTTCCTTGTTTAGTGGAAGACTACTATCCCCACGGAAGACACCCGCTGTCTATAGTTTATCACCCTCTGGAAGTCGCACAAGACGCCCTGTCCCGAGCCGCGAGTCGACGCAGTGGGTCGAGGGCGTCATTCTCTCCGCATAGCGATCCGCCCCGGACGTCCGGCGGCGCCTCTTGCGGCGTTCTACGGCCTCCCGCTCGCGCCTGGCCAGCTCGCGCTCCATGATGGCGCGGCACATCTTGGTCCGGCTGAACGCCTCTAGCTCGTCCTGGAGCGCGCACATGCACCACTTGAACAATCCGTGGGCAAACAGGTTCTCGCGCTTGATGGTGCGCTCCTCGCCTTTGAAGCCAATGATAAAGCTGAGCGCCTTAAAGCACGTCCGGCGGTCCGGCAGCTGGTTGAACGTCCAGCGGTTGGCCTGGACGGCCATGTTGGAGTTGATGCGCGTCTTGATGCGGACCCACGCCATGCCGTCGACGTCCTCTACCGGCGTCCCGATGATGAGCAGGAAGGCCTTGACCACCTCCATCACGTACGGTGGCGCGTTGGGGTAGTGCTTCACGGTCGCCATCACGTTCCGGTCGAACGTCGCGATGATGTCCGCCAGCTTGGCGAGCCGCTCCTCCCGGGTCTGCACGACCGACCCGGCGTCCGAGGTTGACGAAGACGACGGCGTGGAGAAGTCAGACTCCAGTTCAGGTTCAGGCTCGGGCTCAGGCTCGGGTTCAGACTTGTCGACGATGTGGACTACCTCCCAGTCGCCGAGCTCGTCGGTCCGAGGCAAGGGCGGGGTCGGAGGGGTCGGAGTGTGGTTGCGTGGTGTCGGGATTGGCTTATACCCGGCCGGTCCGGCGCGGCTCTTGTGTATGAGAGTCGCCACAATAGCTGCGGCGGCAATCAGCGGGCCCAGACAGCACACGGCCGCACAACATGGCGCAACAACCACGCCAGCAACCACTCCAGCTATCCACAACGTCGTTGGGATGTGGATGGAGCAGGCGGTGTGGGGGCGCCCGTCGGCGGGAGAGGGGGCCACACGTGATGCACGACGGTTCGTTGGCATTGGGCTGGTATTCCCCGGAATCACACGGGTGGCATCCATTTGCATCGCGTGCAGTCCCAGCAGGGCACTGCGTGGCAGAAACCAAGACGTTTCTCTCGGAAACAGTCTCCAACTCCCCATAATCGGTGCATAGCATGGTAGGTACCTGCGCGGCTGTGACTATAATCACCAACAGCGCTAGCACAAGTCCAGCGGCTTTCATCGACCTAGCTGATTGCAATCGACCGGAAGGCGGAAACTAAATCAAAACAGATCTTTAATGAGGTCGTTGGTCGTTGTCATTGTTTCGGGCGGACCCTCACCCGTGTTGGGAATCGTCCTCCTCTTCATCGTCGTCAACAGTCCATCTTGTCTTGGCAATATAAACAGACTGCTCTGAAGAGAAGGCCACACCCGCCCCATGCGTCCCCGGATAAATGGCAAGGGCCCCAACCCGACCCATCGCGCCGCGGACATCCGCTAGTATCCGGCCCGCGTGGTCCGTAACCCAGAGGTCGGCCCCGGCCCCGACGAGGGTGACGCCAGCCGGGTCGACCGCGAGGTGGGTGGGTGGGCGAGGCGGGTGGACGGTGACGGGCGACGGGAAGGTCGGGCAGGCCCACCGCAGAATACTGCCGTCGCTGGCCGCGGTAAACAGCGTGGTGCCGTCCGGTGTAAAGGCGGCGTCGGTAACGGACTGGGTGTGAGCACGGAGTCCGGGGGCCTGGGGCATTACCCCACGACGCTTGGCCAGCGCGATGACAGTCGCGGCATGCGGGTTTGGCGCCCGATCGGGGGACAGTCCCGCGGGGGTAGGGGCAGCGGACAGGTTGGTGTTCTTGTTGGCACGGAGATCCCAAGCCATGACGGCCCCGTCCCGGTGCCCGGTGACGATAAGGCCGGGATCCGCGGGGGACACCCGCACACACGTCGCCGGGCTGCGCTTGACGACCGTGAATTGGACGAACGCGCCCGCCCTGAAGTCTAGCAGTCGAGTGGATCCATCATTGAGGGCTACAGCGACGAAGGGGTCGGGGTGACCGGGGCCCGTGAGGTCTACCGCCACTGGGAGTACCCGACCGGGCGTCTCGGGCCACTTGGTCGGAAAGCGCGCGACAACCTCCGCCCGTGCAACATCCCAGAGGCAGACTGTCTGGTCCCGAGCCGCCGACACGAGAAGCGACCCGTCGTGGTACAGACTGACTGCCGTCCCCGCCGACACGTGCCCCAGAGAGCCTGGGCCACCCGCCACCAGGGCAGTCACGTGGGACGACGCCTCGTGTCCGGGCTGGAGCTTTCGGAGGACGATGTCACCTCGATCCGTACAGCCAGCGAGAACACCGGCTCGGTAGGAGAGGGAGGTGTACGCCCCGTATGTGTGCTGTGGGAATACATGCGCTATTCCGAAGCTTAACTCCTTGGGGAGAAGCTTGCCACTGAAGAATCGCCTTAGAAGCTCGTTGTGAACAAAGTGCGTGTTCATGTGGTTCTGCTCCGCAAGGTATGGGACAAAATGCGTGAAGCGATGCCTGTAGAACGGGTACATCCGCTCTCGGTGACGTGTAGTTGTTTATCGGCCGTCACCTACCTTCTGATCAAAAACAACTTCCAGCCACGGCCCCATGCACTCCAGGTCAAGTTTAGCTTACCTCCCCCGTCGGTCACCTTGGAAACGTGATGTCCTCGCCCATGGTCTGGGCCAACTCCCTCAGCCGGGCCAGGTGTTGGTACAGATAGCTCCCGGTCGCCTCGACGTCCAGACCGCACTCGACAAACACCTGCAGCACGATCTGCCGCGGGAGGCCGAACGTCGCCGCCAGCCCCTCGATCGCCCGTACCTGGCGCCGGTCCAGGTCGACCCGCACCGGCCCCTGCCTCCCGCCCGACGTCTCGGGCGGGCCCTCGGTGTGCTCGTCCTCGGGTAGACCCCGCCCCATGAGCTGTAGGAACATGTCGGGGCTGGTCTGGATCTGCTGGAGCAGCTCAGGGTTGGCCTCGGCCATCTGGCCAAGAATCTCCTGCATCAGCATCGGGTCGCGCACCACGGCGTCCCTCAGGCCCTCGAGCCGCGGGTCGTTGATGAACTCCCGGATCGCCATGGGAGGCGCGTCGCCCCCTGTGGTCTGGACGGCCCCGGTCAGAGAGGGGAACATCTCGGTGGGCACGTCGCCCGCAAAGGACGGAGTCGGCCCGCTGCTGATAAGGATGGGGGCGTCGGTATCGGGTTGCTGTGGCCCGTCACCGATGGTCGTGGACAGTAGTATGTTTGCGGCAGCGTCTGGGTCCATTCCCGTCGCCCGCAGCGCCTGGACGACCTCCATCTCGGAGAACCCGCCCAGGCTCATCAGGTCCGCCACCATCTCGGACGGCGATGGCATGTGCTGCGGGGCACGCTGGGGAGCGGGCTGTTGCGGCCGTTGAGGCTGTGTTGGTGCTGGTGTTGGGGCAGGGGCAGAGGCAGCAGGTGTCGGTCGAGGCCTCCTCGGACCCATCACGACGATGATGGCGTTGTCCGCCACACCGTTATCCCCCAGTGTACCTTCGGTCAGCATTCGTCCCTTGAACACCACTTTGGTCTCATTTGTCGGGTATTCGGCTCCTAATAGCTCTGTGACTCGAGATCTGAACTGCTGAATGGTTGCCCCGGCATCAATGTCCATCGGGTGCTTCTCTCCACTGGGTAAGGTCGGTTTAAATGACGTACTTAACCGTAGTTGTCACAACACGCATTGTTGGACGCTTTTTTTTTCTTGCACTATAAAAACGTGGGAGAGGGAGTTAACTGCTGGGATGCGGTGGCAGTGCCTATCGCTGCCGTGGTACATGACCCCATAAAAACTGTATGAATTCTCCAGGCCCTTGTCATAATCGTGGCGCCACAAGAGACGGACTTTAGAGGCTGTGCTTTGTTTTATTTGCGTAACATTCGTGACCGCGTCCAGTCAATGACCTCCCGGGCGATGTCGCGGAAGTGGGCCCCGTCCCGGAGCAGCTCGTGCAGGCCGCCCTCCCGCTCGGTGATTTCGACGTCGTTCAGAGGGCACGTGCTGATGAAGGCCTTAGTGGCCTCGTTGTCGACGACCTTTTCTCCGGTGCCAAGGAACACCCGCAGCGGGAACGTGCACTTGGGCTTCAGGGCGTGCAGGCCCTCGAACAGGTCTGCCGTCGCCACGATAGTCTTCAGAGGCGTGCCCTTCTTCTTCTCACCAGGCGCAAGCTTAAGTATGAAGTCGGGGTCAAGCGTCAACATCTCCTGGGGGAAGCCGCTCGGCTTGTAGCCCGGCATCACGCGCGCACCCGTCCGCACGATTGGGCCGAACAGAGGGAACTGCTGGGCACGGTTGAATGCGACACCAGGCGAGCAC
>PPCM01001245.1_pt1 | contig 12374 bp, 6 predicted proteins | sample 1555541 | NCBI WGS metagenome assembly PPCM01 (sample SAMN05284479, study PRJNA326546) | Marine sediment metagenome, whole genome shotgun sequencing project. | isolation source: marine sediment | place: Germany: Wadden Sea | collected 2012-09-05 | reverse complement strand
GGGATAATCAGTTCGTTTTCTCTCTGCTTAAAAATATTTAGATGCGTTTGCCCTGATGGCGAAGTACATAAATACAGAATTGTTCCCAAGAATGCTACTGACGGTCTATGGATAAATCCTTATACATATGATTTTAATTCATCATACAAGGTTAGCAGGATAATGTTTATGGCTTCTAATCAGACAATTCTTAAAGAAGAGTTATGCATAAGTTGGGAGTACATAACGTTTGAAAATTATAAAAATGACTTTAAGTTTTTAGATTTTTCAAATTATCAGACAGGTTCAGTTAAATACTCAGAATTATGTAGTTTTGATGAAAATAAAAGAATGTCTAAGAAGTACTGGTCATACGTAAACAATAAAAATATTACAGATAAATCTTTTTCAGGTTTAGGTGCATATAATTTAAAAGCAAATACTTATTCACCATCATTTCGTATTTCATGTGATAGTTTACCGGCTAATATAGACAGGGTATCTGCAAATTGCTGGGTATATCCAAAATCAACAAATCAATTAGAAAGTATAGCTTTGGTAATTTCTGTTGATTATCCTGATGGGAATAATATCTGGAAAGGAGTGCCTTTGGATCAGCAGGTGTTAAATCTTGACTCATGGAACAATATAAATAATTACTTAACTCTTGAAAAGAGCAAAAGAGGGGGATTTCTAAAAGTTTATATATGGAATAACTCTGATGAGGATATTGTTGTGGATGAGATTGGGGTACAAATGCAATAAGGTACAATTAAAAAATGTACAATATTATGACAAGAAATAGCGCCTTAATATTAGCTAAACGCATTGAACTCTATTTTTTTATCTTACAGTATTCAATTGCAGTGTTTCCACAATTCCTCCCAACAAATAATCTAAATTAGCATAATTGCGAGCTGAGAGCAACACTCGGATTATAAATCCGAGCGAGCTAGGGGGTTATATATGGAATAACTCTGATGAGGATATTGTTGTGGATGAACTCTATGTTGGACTTTTGTAATGCCTTGCTAGCTAGGTTTTGCAAACCGAGTGACCGAATAAAAATAAAAATTACGAATTTAATATTAGCTAACACACTGTGCTCAATTTTTTTCTTCCTGTAAACAATTGCAGTGGTTCCACAATTGCTTCCAACAAATAATTTAAATCAGCATAATTGCGAGCTGAGAGCAACACTCTGATTACAAATCCGAGCGAACAGGGGCTAGCTAGGGAGCAACACTCGGATTATAAATCCGAGCGAGCGAGGGGTTGAATTTGCATAAATACTGTTTTTGAATATACTAATAGAAATAATTAAGGTAAAGCAAAGCTAAGAGATTTTTTGTTGAATAAATTTTGCTGAAATATTATTGCCGAGTATAGTTCAATTGAATGGTTGTCTTGTCGCCAAAATTGATATGTTTTGTCCTTTTGGTGGTAGTGTAATGTGTTTTGATTGCCAATGCGATAACTGGTTGTTCCTTTACAAAAGGAAGGATTTTTAGTTCTTTTTAAGGTTACATGAAAACCTTATTGTTAGTGATTATAGTACCATGAGATGCTTTGGGTTGCAAACCCAAAGCAGTGTGGGGTACATATGAAGTTTTGCAGATATTGAGTATTTCATTAACGGACAAAACTCATCTAAGAGAACTCTTTGATAAAACTAAATTTCAAAATGACAAAGAACATTTTAGGCATAATGAGCCAAATTTATTTGACAATTTATAATGCCCTAAATTTTATGGGACACTAATGACAATATTTAATAGAAAAGTAACTTAATGTGCTCAATTTTAGCGACATTATCCATTAATCATGGACAAATACCTTCTATTAATATTATTTACTACTAGACATAATTATTAACCAAGATATAATAGATAACCATCCAATAATCGAATAAATTACATCAAGATATGAGATTCTATTTTCAGTAACTAGACTAATTAATTTGAATCCAATAAATACTTGCTTCTTATGAAAAATTCTATTTGATAAATATTGTGCTAAAAGAGAAAGTACAAGCCAAAATGCAGGAAGAGCAAATAACTTTATTACTGTTGATAATTCCCAATTAGACAAATTACTAATGCTATATAAAATAAAAAAGGATAGTATTAAAATGCTAAGTTTTATTATTCCATTCCAAACTGTTACTTTTTCACTTGCATAATTGAAATAGATTGCCATAAACCCATAAATAAGTACGCTAAGCTTCAACGATTCATCAAAGGTTAAGAATTTATTAAAAACATAAATTAAAACTACACTTAAAATAATTATAAACGTATAAGTATATGGGAAATCAAATTTTAGTTTTGGACTACACATATTTTATTTATTAAATAATTTAGAATAATTCTTCAACAGCAGTATAAACATCATTGAACCTTGATGCTTCTTTAATTGTTATTATTGCATCGTTTGTAAGACTTGCAGGAGTTAATACAGCGCATGCCCCAAATATTGTTAATGTTGGGGATAAATATCGATTAACAAATCCTGTTTGTGGATTATTGTTAATATCTACACCAGTAGAAAATGTCTTTGAAGCATCAATGATTGCAGTAGGAATAAACACTTTTACTACAACTTGACTAGCAGGCTTTATCAACTCATCACCTCTTTCTAAAGTTCTTTCTAACCAATTTTGTCCATACAATTCTTCGTTTATTGCATAAATCTCATCTCGCATTTGTTCATATTGTTCTCGTTCAGTTTCTTTGGAAAGATCAGCTGCTAAAGCCTCCATTATTAAATCTGTATCAACCTTACCTACGAATTCAACATCGCCGAATGATTGTTGTAGTTCTTCATCAATCTGTCTTATTATGTATTCATCATCAAAATTCCAGTACCATTCACCATCTTCATCCTGGTCCATCATACAATCACCAAATAACCCAGTACTATGACCTGCATCATGTGCTGCTTGTCGAGCTTCTCGTCTAGAGCCCCATCTACCATCATCGTCATCATAACCATACCCATAATCATCACCGTAATCCCCATAATCTTCCCACATACCATTAGGATCGGTAAACCTTATAGGATTATTAAAACCATATCTATAAGGAGTAATATTAGGAGCCAATACAGCCATTGGGTCAATAACATGCCATCTGCAAAGTTCCGCATCATACATTCTTGCACCAAAATCATATAGGTCAATATTAACTCCTGCAATAGCATCATTCTGTAATTCTTTACCTCCAAATAGGTATTTATTGGCATCGGTATTACTCTGGAAATTTTGTTGTTGTAATACCATGCCGTAAGGGTAATAACTAGTTTGTTGTAATACTTCTGGTTGTCCGTTATCATGAGCAGCAAAAATTAGCCTTACATTGCCAAGGTGGTCGTTCATGTTATATTCGTATTGCCACAACATATCGTTTTCAAAATTTATAGGTACAATTTTTCCTGTGGATGTAAAGATACTTATTAATTCGTCATCTTTATAAATAAATTTTCCACAATAGTCCATTTTATAATCATCAGGTGTGCTAGAGGTAGTAACTTCTTTTCTGATTTTTTTCCCACTGTTAGTATAGTAATAAGTTATATAATCCAGTGGTCCAACTTTTATTTCTCTAGTTAAATTTAAGTGATTATAGTATACATCCATTATTTTCTCAGGATCGTGAATCATATTTCCATTATGATCGTATAGGTAAGGAATTTCAATAATAATTAGACCACCTAATTTTGAAACAGCTCTGGCATTATTGTTTGTAAGTTTTCTTAGTTTGTTGCTTTTTCCACTTTTGTTGTACCAATAAGTTAAATCATGTGTTTCGGTATTATTATTTTTGCGAATTAAATGAGTTATATTTCCGTTTTTATCATAAGAATATGATGTGTTAAAGTAACCTGCTGATGAAGAGTATGAGTTCCCATCAGCATAAATAGCACTTGTGAGACGGTCTAATTTATCATAGGTAAAACCATAGCCTCTTTGGATATCGTTTACACTATTCCAGCGCATTTGAGATATGTTTCCGTTATAAGTAGGGGACACACTTATGTTGCCATTTGTGTAAGGTTCTTCGTAATTTAACTCAAATGCAAATAGATCAAGTCCTAAATCAGATGGAATATTAACTCTTTTAAGCCAACCTCGAATATTGTAATAACTATCTATGTCCTGATTAAAGTTTTGACCGGTTTCACTCCCGTGTAAATAAGTATTTGTTACTTCACCAAGTTCATTGTATTTTATAGATTTTGAAGTAATAAAAGGTTGGTCATCTATCTTTGTTTTTTCATTTACAATACGACCCTGATGGTCGTATTCATATTTATTTATTAGAACAATTTCTGATTGTGTTGTTGAAGTATGTGTTGAAATATGTTCAGTAACCTGATTGTTAAAGTTATATGCAAAAAACTCTTTATTCATACCACCCATATGATTGTCAGATACAGTACATATTATTCTTTGTTTGTCGTCATAATAATTTTTGCTAAGTAAAATACTGCTCATATCGCTTTGTGGGTTGTCTACAATATCCATACTCCCAATCAGTAATCCTTTTGTGTCAGTTGAATAAGTCGAGCTTGTGGAGCCTCCTTGTGGAACAGAGGGGAAACCATAATATGGATCATTGTTTCCAAAATGATTATTATAATCATACCAAAATATTGAGTGTACGCTTGTGAAATCTGGTTGGTACTGAGTAGGGACGCTATTCCCAGAATAACCAACTAATTCTGTAGTAATTGAAGTAAATGTTTCGTAAAGATTATAAGAGTTATGATTGTTGTAATTATTTTGAATTGTTGCTTTTGTGTCAGAGGTTTCAATAATTCCGGTTACCACAGGTCTGTTAAGAGCGTCATATAAGATATATTTCCACTCTTTTTTATCCCCAGATACGATTGTATTGCTCATGTTTCCATCCTGAGACATTGCAAGTCTGTTTCTTTTGTCATAAACGTAATGAGACCAGTCTGCACCGGGTTTGCGTTCTTCAATAACTCTATGCTTTTCATCATAATTGTAATAAAAGCATAGTTCTCCAACTGGCATAGCATCAGTTGATTTTGGAGGTACAATGCATCTTAGTAGACCAAGGTCATCATATACAAATGCGGTACGTAAAATTTCTGAAGCATCATCAGTGTTTTCAACTCTAATAGTTTGTCCCAGTTTGTCAGTATAGGTTTTCTGGATTTTTCCATCTTCATCAATAGTTTCATTTACGTATAGAGTCCCAACAGCATATTGCATTGTAACAATGGTTCCGGCAGCATCAGTAACTTTCCAGTGGTTAATAGTAGTAGTATTAGTATTGTAATTATATGTTACTGGATTCTGATCCCAGTTTTCGCCAATACCTGTTATGCTTATTTTTCTGTTTAGAGGAGAGCCATCGTAAGTAATAGTAGAGTATGGCTTTGTGTCAGCTTCATGTCCTAATGCAGTTCCCTGAGTGTAGTAAGATACTGCTTCTGAACAAGCATTTGAGTTAAAAGAACCGTCAGAATTGGTTGAAACATAAGGAAGATATTTTTTGTCGATTCTTCCCCAATCGTCGTAGGAGTATGGTTGAACAATGTCTTTTTTATTAGGAGAACCTTTTGTTATAACAGTTTGTATAGGTCGTCCAAGCCCATCGGAGTATTTTATAGATTGAGTATGAGGAGTTTGGTTTAGTTGAGTGATACTAGTCATCCCATTATCCATTATAATGGTTTTAATAATGTAGTTTTGACTGCTTGATGGCGTTGACTCAATAATCTCTGAACCAGTTGTAGGATTATAATTAATAGTAGGATCAATATAAAGTTTAAGGTCACAACCACTTTGTCCTATAAATCCTGGTTTTAAACTTATGCTTAATCTTCCACATATTTCCTCTTGCCCGGTGTATGTGCTATTACATACAATATTATCTGATTGGGCTAGTATGGAATTTGTAAAAGATGCAGATAAAATAATAATGATTGTCCAGAAAATTGATATATATATAATTGAGCTTTTCATAGTTTAAGGTTCAGATTATTGTTTTACAAAAGTTTTGTAAGCAGTTTTATTTTTTGTCCTTATTCGTATATAGTAGTTTCCCGGCATATAAGAACTCATTGGGATGTTATAAGGAGTTTGAGCAGAAACATTGTTGAATTTTTGTTCGAACAATAGTGTTTTTCTTGCATCAAACAGTTCAATTATTACTTCTTCGTCAATATTAATATCTGAATTCCACCAGATATTTTCTTTGACAGGATTAGGGTAAACACTAAAGCCATCTTCTAGGTTGTAATCGTTGAAGGAAATTGTTATTGTGTCGGACGATAAACAAAAATTATTTTCTTTTGCATACAGAATTAATGATAACTGCTCCTGATTGCTGCGGTATTCAATTGTACGATTTAAACTATTGTAATTATCACTCCAGTAATATTCATCATATTTATTTTCAACTTCCACGTTTAAGTATTCTTCTGGATGAAGTTCTGTGTCCTCGCCAAGAAGAATCTCTGTTAACTCACTTTCTTCAATATTTATACTATCACTTAAAATACAGCCTTTGGAGTCTTTTGCAAGTAAACTGTATCTTCCTGCCTGATTTATGACGATATTGTTCCTGTCTGTTATACTGTCGTTCCATGTGTAGGATGCAAATCCCTCAGGAGCCTCAATATTTATACTGTCACCCGGACAGAATGCAGTTGATGATGCTTGTATTTTTAGCGAAATATTGTCACAGATATGGTACCTGTTAATAAAAAGTCCTGTATGTCCGGTTTTTGCTCTAACAGGTTTGTTGCAAGTATCATTATCCATATAACCTCCGGCAAAGTATATGCATCCTTCATCATCAAATGAAATTGCTTTACCAAAATTACCTCTGGTTTCTTCATTTATATTTTCTAACCATAAAAACTGCCCTTCATTATCTACTTGTAGCAAAAAGGCTTTTTGATTTCCTGATCTGTCTTCTGAAGTTTGTTCATTAATGTTAAGTCCGGCATAATTGTATCCAGATAATAATATTGAATTGTTATTTTGGATTGTAAAATCGAATAATCTGCAATATTTGGGGCTTTGTATAGCCTGACTCCACAGTATTTCACCATTTGTATCTAATTTAAGTATTGCAGATGCTAATTTTGAGTCAGTTTGCAGATTCAAGCCGGAGCTGAAAACACTTCCGTTATAATTTAAACAAAGTAGAATATTATTTTCGTTATCAACTTGTAGTTCAATGCCTTCAATATATGCATCACCAACAATTTCTGTTGTCCATAATTGCTCAAGGGGAGTATTGAATTTACTTAAAATTAATGTGTTTGAACTGGCATTGTATAGTCCGGTTTTATTAGTTGAGCCATAAGAGTATGTGCCGGGGGAAATTGCTGTTAGCAAATACAGATTACCGTTCGAGTCAAATTTTGAAGCAATATTTCTGTGTTTACCTGTTCCTTTTGAGAAAATGAAGTCCTGAAGTTTGCCTTCGGATGAAAAAATAAGAGCAAAAGACGATGTGTTACTACAATTTATATTTTCTTTGTCAATTGTGATTTCTCCTCTTAAAGAGCCTCCCACAAGAATTAAGTTGTCATTCCATGTTTCAATAACATCCAGGCTGGCTTTACCTTTAAAAGGTAGTTCTATTGTCCAGTCCTGTTTGCCGATTGAGTCATAAGAAGAAATAAATATAGCCTGCTTATTGGTATTTGCTTTAGCACTTTTATTGTGCCCGGTTTTTAGTATTCCTCCAATAAGTAATGATTTGTCAAATTTAGCAAGTTGGTGAGCTTTGTTAAAACCTGTCCAGCCTATAGATTTGGCCCATAGTGTTTGACCGTTTTTATCAATACAAAATAAAAAAATATCTTCAGTACCTTTTCCTTTTAATTCAATTTTGTCAATTTTTAACGCTTCTCTGTATTGACCGGTAATATATGTGTGTTCTCCTATTGTTTGCATAGTTCCAATTTGAACATCGTTGAGGTTTTCTGTATTGAAAGCCCAGTCCAGACTGGTTTGTGCAAAAATATTTGTGGATATAGCCAGTAAAAAAAGACTAAGTATTATTATTTTCTTTCTCATTTTTTATTGATTTTGATAGTGATAGTCGTAGGTTTCAATAATGTCCCCATCTTTATTTTTTATTGCTTTTAATCTCCCAAAACTGTCGTATTCGTAATAAGTTGTAATTCCTGCCGGGTTAGTTTCTGAAGTTTTTCCAATAAGCGGGTCATAAGTATATGATGTAATCATTGCATCTGGTAGGGCAATACGTAATTCATCAAAGATTTGCATTAGTTCTGCACTTGTTTTAGTTTGTAAATACTCTAAACTAACGTTTGATAAGGCCTGAGTTACATATTGGAATTTGGAATTTTCAATTTTTGCAACAATATATGAATTGTTATAGCCCCATACATTTACTACATTAATGTCATTGTCATTATGGTATTGTATAAGTTTGCCTTTGTTGTTAAAAACATCATATTCTTTGGCTAAATAATATCTGCTATCCATGCCAAACCATTTGTTGCAATTTGCTTCCTGATGTACATAAGAATTTGTAAATGATGTGTTATCTATTGCCTGATTTATTCCAAGCACATATTGTTTGTCAAGAACTACTGAATTATTATTATGGTCTCTATAAAGATTAAGCTTCCCGTCTATTACTTTTCCATCTTTCATTGTTTTCAATTCAATAGGGTAGTTTAACATGTTTTTGTCTCTCATGGTTTTTATAGCTCTTGTCATAGGGTCATCTGCAAAACCACATGTTGCACTTTGCTCTGGATATGAGTGAGGATATGTAATCTTCTGAGTTATTGTTGAACCATCACTGTTGGTTGTGTTTTCCTGTATTAAGAAGCCATTATTGCCATAATTATATTCAATGTTTGTTTGTAGTTGATTGGTACCAAAATATTCAGTAATTTGTTTTTCTATAAGTCTTTCGTTGATACGATTGTAAAATATTCGCTTTTTTGTTTGAATACAATAGGTGGGCATATAGGTGCCAATATCTGTAAAGTGTGATTTGAAATGTTCAGGGAATTCAACTTTTTCCCAATATCCTACATAATTAAAGTAATCATTGTAAGAATAATTAATTTGTTTAAAAGGTGAACCATACCCTTCTTTATAATAGGATTCACTAATTAACTTTCTATTATAACTAAAAGTATTTTTATCTGGTTCATAACTGTACTTAATCTTTCCAATTGTTTCATGATTAGAATTTTCTATTTGAACTGTAACATTTTTGTAAAAAGTTCCTCTACGTCTCGTATATTCATCAAAGGGATCATTAATGAATGGAGGTAAGAATGTATAGTCCAATTGATTTTTGTAAATGTTGTAGTTAACATTTATTGCCCCTGATTCAAGAAAATATGATGATAAATCATTAACATTTATTAACATACCTGTTAAATCAGTGTAAGTATAAACTTTTGAGGATATATGATTATAATTGTTGTCATAATAGTCATAACGATTTGGAATAACACCTCCTCCTTAATAATAATGGGAATTTATAACATCATCATTTAATTCATACCCAATTTCTACATAACCGCCATTTGCGTAAGTTATTTTTTTTAAGATTCCTGAGACTGCAGTAATGAGGTAAGGTTCTCTATCTGCAAGAGTCATACCTGATGGTGTGATTGGAAATAAATGATTTTGAGTATTTGTATTATAGTAGCCAAAGAAATCTTGCGAATTAATATCAGGAGTTTCATTATCTAGGGATGTATTATAATCGAAAGCATTTACTAATAAACTTTCTGTCCCATTTGTAGAGTTAATTGATTTTAAACGAGTTCTGCCATCGTAATATGTGTCGTATGTAAATTGGAACTGTTTAATTAAGCTATTTTGATTGTCGCGAATGTTTACTTGACTAAGTTGGTGTTGATTTACTACTGAGTATTGAAATTCTATTTTTTCATTAGGAGTTGTTATTGTTGATATTAGTGTTCTGTTTTCAGAAATATTCACATTATTGTTTTCTGTAATGTAATTATTGGGATAATCGACTCGTTGTTTTATCTTAGAAGAAAAGGATTGGTATATGCGACTATCTTTTTCTGGAAGATACTCAAAAGTAACTGTATCTCCATTGGGGTATTCAATAGTACTTATATAATATTGTATGCAAGCAGGATAGGCTAATGTGCTTTGCATTAGTGGATATATTTGAATTCCTTCTATAAAACGATAAGTGATTCCATTATCGTCTGTGACAATGAACTTAATGTCTTCTTCATCATCCAATAAGTTATCCTGCAATTTGAAATTTGGACTTTTAATAAATTTCGGATCACCAAAATGCATAAAATAGAAATCATGAGACGATGAGCCTAAATTTATTGTAAATTCATCAGGCATTACATCAAATACATTATGCGTTATCCATGTGTTTAAATCGGTTAGATTTATGCTGTTTACTTCATCATGTATTAGTGGAGCAACATCGTGTGTATCATCATATTTTCTTCGTCTAAGCCAACCTCCCCAGTCAATGACTCCTGGAGTAGCATAATACCTTTCTATATAATATTGATCAGGTAAATCTTGTTGATGACAAGGTTGCGATTCATCAGCAAGTCCATTAACTTGACGAGATATTGAAAACCAAAATCCATTTGCCAGCCTAGCCCGACTTCTGTTGGTTGTTGCGTTGCCTTAATGCCTGATGAATTATAGTTTAAAGGGTTCTACCACGAATTTAGTGGAAAGAATTGCTGCATTGTCAAAAATCACTATGTATTTATACTAATTAGTTGTCTTCCTTTCTTACTTGATTAAGAAAGGAACAAAGAAATCAAGAAGAACCAATCCTTCATCCCGCTCTTTTGAATCAATAGAACTGTAAGCAAAGCGGGATAAACCTCGTTGCAACAGTTCTAATTGTTTCAAAATTCACAAGGCTAGTGCTGGCTCGGTGGTCAATGTCATTAAGTTAAGGGCATAAGTTGCTAATAATCAAGTAAATACTCTTGTTTTATTGATAAAAATTTACTATATTTACTTAGTAATCAAGTAATTATATATATAATGCAAAAAAACACCTATTGAAATTTTTTCAAAAATAAACAATGAGATTTCCAGTGAGACTTTAAAAAGAAATTACAGGACAAATGAAAAATATTTTACAAGAAATAGAAAACAAACTTTTTCAGTTTCTTTGTTGTTTTTGGCAAATATGATTAGAAAAAGTCTATCGCTTGAGATTTCAAATTTTGCTGATTTCTTTCGAAAAAATCTGGGCGCTACAAATTTTAAATCCTTTTCAAAGAGTGCATTTGTGCAATGTAGAAAGAAGATTAAACCAGAAGTGTTCAAGCATTTATCATCTATATTAATAAATGAATTTTATACTGATAATGGTGCAGCAGTTAAATTGTGGAATGGATTTAGGCTTCTGGCAGTTGATGGTTCTATAGTCAGACTCCCAAATACAAGAGAGTTAAGGAAGATATATGGAGCAGCAAAAAACCAGTCAAAAACAGCTATTGCACAGGCAAGAGTTTCAATACTTTATGATGTTTTGAATAATTACGCTTTGGATAGTCAGATTTCTCCTTTAAAAACAGGAGAAATCTCATTAGCCTATAGGCATCTTGAACATTGTAGAATAGGTGACTTAGTTATTTATGATAGAGGTTATCCTTCATATGATTTAATGTTTGAGCACATTGAAAACAAAATTAACTTTTTAATTCGAGTAAGACATAATTTCAATAATGTTACCAAAGCGTTTATTAATTCGAACAAAAACTCCTCAATAGTGAATTTTTATCCAGTACAGAAATCAAATATATCTGATAAACCTTACAATAGAGACACTCCAATAAAAGTAAGATTAATTCGAGTAAAATTACCTAATGGAGAGATAGAGTTATTAATCACTTCATTACTAGACTTAAAATGTTACCCAGTTTCAACCTTTAAAGAATTGTATTTTAAAAGGTGGAAGATTGAAACTTTCTATGATGAACTTAAAAACAAACTAAAAATTGAGTATTTTACAGGTTATTCAAAAGAATCTATTGCGCAAGACTTCTACGCTACTTTATTTGTAAGTAATGTACAAACTCTTATTGTATCAGACTTGGAAGATGAGTTGAATGAATGCTCTAAAGGTAAAAAGTACAAATATAAAGTGAATACCAACCTGTCTTATGGATTCCTTAAAAATAGGATTATATCCTTATTTTTTTCTAACTCAAACATAGAAGAGGTTACCAAAGAATTAAAATCATTGTTTAAGGAAAACCCCGTTCCAATAAGACCCAATAGAACTCATGAAAGAAAAGTTGAGAAATATAGAAAACAATTTAAACCTAAAATAACTAAAAATCAAAAAGATACATTATGAAAACGCCTTAACTTAATGACATTG
>PPCM01001244.1_pt1 | contig 12378 bp, 7 predicted proteins | sample 1555541 | NCBI WGS metagenome assembly PPCM01 (sample SAMN05284479, study PRJNA326546) | Marine sediment metagenome, whole genome shotgun sequencing project. | isolation source: marine sediment | place: Germany: Wadden Sea | collected 2012-09-05 | reverse complement strand
AGGAAATACAATGACGCGATATTCCCCCGAACGGAAAGAAGCTGTTTTGCAAAAAATGATGCCTCCGCACAATATCCCGATCCCACAGCTCTCAGAGGAAAGCGGTATCAGTGAGGCAACGCTTTACAACTGGCGAAAACAGGCCAGGAAAGAGGGAAAACCGGTGCCGGCTGATGGTAAAAACCCCGAACAATGGAGTTCGGAAGATAAATTCGCAATCGTGTTGGAAACCTCCCATTTGAGTGAGGCTGAACTGGCCGAATATTGTCGCAGTAAGGGCCTGTATAAAGAACAAATATCGTCTTGGAAACAGATCTGCATGCAGGCTAATGCCTCAGCCGTGGATAAGGCCAAACAAGCCAGGGAAAAGGCTAAGCAAGACAAGAAAACCATCCGAACACTTGAACGGGAACTTAACCGCAAGGAAAAGGCCCTTGCCGAAACAGCAGCCCTTTTGGTGCTCAGAAAAAAAGCCAATGCGATCTGGGGGGACGGCGGGGAAGAATAATCAGCCTCCTCGATCGCAAACGCGCCGTAAAACTGATTCAGGAAGCCGTTGACACTGGAGCGCGTAAACACTTGGCTTGTAAAGAAATTGGCATAACAATCAGGACTCTGCAACGCTGGCAACAAGGTGGTGTGATCAAGGGAGATGGACGTCCAGATGCAACCCGTCCCTTGCCGGCCAACAAGCTGTCCGAGGAGGAACGTACAACCGTGTTGAAAGTGTCTAACAGTCCTGAATATGGTAGCCTCCCTCCCGGGCAAATAGTCCCCTCCCTTGCAGATCAGGGGATTTATCTGGCATCGGAATCCACCTTTTATCGTATCATGCACGAAAATGGACAGCAAAATCATAGAGGCAGAGCCTCTAAACCAGGCCCGGCCAAAGACCCGAGCAGCCATTGTGCAAATGCCCCGAATGAAGTGTGGTGCTGGGATATTAGCTGGCTCCCCGGCCCCGTAAAAGGTCATTTTTATTACCTTTATATGATCATCGATATATACAGCCGAAAAATCGTTGCACAAGAGGTTCATGATGAAGAAACCTCTGAATATGCGGCACAACTGGTACAAAAAGCGGTGTTGTCTGAAGGATGTGCCGGTACTCCCCTGGTACTCCATTCCGACAACGGTAGCCCGATGAAGGGGAGCACCCTTCTCGATAAACTGTATAAACTTGGAATCAGCTCATCCTACAATCGTCCCAGAGTCAGTAACGACAACGCTTACGCTGAGTCCATTTTTAGGACATGTAAATACCGCCCCGCATATCCAACCGGTGGATTTGTGGACATAAATGCTGCAAGGCTTTGGATACTGGACTTTACCCGCTGGTATAACAACGAGCACAGGCATAGCGCCATCAGATACGTAACCCCGGCACAAAGACACCGAGGGGAAGACACTGAGATACTGGCTAATCGCAAGGAGGTGTATGAGAAAGCCAGAAAAAGGCATCCGAATAGGTGGACTCGCAATACCCGTAATTGGTCGCCTGTAAACGAAGTATGGTTGAATCCGGAGAAGGTAGATAGTAACGAGCCAATCAACATTGCTCTTGGATCATAAAAGGCGACATGTATCTTGACAGACACCGTGGATTCAGCATACGATTCACCTATTATTAAGAAACACAGCCGATCTCTGGGGCACGTTCCAATAATCGACATGAATCCTCGTGGCAATAAAGAGAGGGGGGATTCTGTTTTTCATGCTTCAAAATTCCCGGATACCCAAAATATCATGTCATTTGATTCGGTCTCTATTCTTAATATTAGAAACTGGGTGACCTCGGGCACCGGGCTGGATGTTGACGGTGCTTCTAAGTATTCAGAGCACTATTATAATCCGAGAACAAAGAAAGGTGCCGGAAAAAATAAATTTGAAAATAATATTTACACACACGTTGGTGCAAAAACAGTATTGGAATTATTCTGATATGACCACAATATCCAATTGAGACGCGTAACAGCAACTTATCTTTATTTTGGCGGGGATAACTTGACTGCCGAATTGCTTTATGAAACACTCATTGGAAAAGGATTCGTGTTTTAAATCTTTTGATTGGATACGGATATCTCACAATGGTGAGGGACAAAGTGATGTTTAAACGACGACTCTTTAACTGGTTTGGTTTCCTGTTGTTGGGAAGCCTCTTGTCAGCAGCCGTATTACAGCCTGCTGTGGGGGAGTCGTCTTCCGGAAAGCGGGTGTTGCTGATCCACTCTAACCACCCCGAATATCCCACCACATTCGACCAGATCGACGGCGTGACCAGTGCTTTGGCTGCGGCGGGTTTTGAACGTCCAGAGCTGACGCTGGACATCGAGTTCATGGACTCCAAGCGGTTTTATTCCGAGGCGCTGGTGGATGCCTTTTTCAATCGGCTTGCTCTTAAACTTGCAAAACTTCCTTCCTACGACCTGATCATGACGGCGGACGACAATGCCACCAAATCGGCCATCGAGCGGCAAGGCGAACTGTTCGGTGACACGCCGTTGGTATTTTCCGGCGTTAATGATGTCGAATTTGCCATTGAACAGGATAAGAACCCAATGGTTACGGGGGGCATAGAGAAGATATCCGTGATCGAGAACCTGGAACTGGCCGCAAGGCTGGCACCGGACCAGCCACTGCTCTTCGTCGTGGGAGCAAGCCCATCGGCACAGGCCGTTCTCACGGCATTTCGTAAAGAGGCCTCCGAAGCGCTTCTGGCAGTGACTCAGGTGATGTCCCTTACCGATTTAAGCTTCGATGAACTTAAAACAAGGCTGAAAACCTTCCCTGTCGACAGCAGCCTGCTTTATCTCAATGTCATACGGGATAAGAGCGGCGCAAACATGTCGTTCCACGATTCCTTCAAAATGGTAGATGAGAGCTTTGCCGGTCGTATCTATCATCCCATGCGTCCGGGCATCGGAGAAGGGATCTTGCTGGGCGGCATCATTGTCAGCCACAATAAACAGGGCAGAGCCGCCGGTGCGATGGCCGCGCAGATATTGCAAGGCAGATCACCTGCTCTGATTCCCGTAATGCAGGAGAGTCCCAACATACCGCTGTTTGACTATCGTCTCGTCAGGGAATACGGCATCCCCCGTGGCGACCTTCCGGCAGGGATACGCTATGTCAACGAACCGGTGGGCCGGGTGCCGCTGACCCTTGAGGAGCGTGAGTGGCTCGATGCCCATCCCAAGATCGTCCTGGGAACCGACCGCGACTGGAAACCCTATGTCTATACGGATGAAGCGGGGAAAGTCACCGGCATCGAGCCTGATCTGATCACCCGTATCAATGCCCTTGCCGGAACCAATATCCGTCTTAAGGTCGGCGAGTGGTCAACGCTTTTGGAGCAGGCCAGGGCGAGGGAGATTGACGGCTTCGCGGTCTCCGCCCGTCATGCGGAACGTGCTGCCCACTTCCTCTTTACCGATAGTTCCTATAAGATCTCCAAATACATATACACAGACTCAAAAAAGATTCGGCGCATGGAGGACCTTGCCAATCGGCGTGTGGGACTGGGCAAGGGGAACAGGCTCGAAGAGAAGTTGTTGCGGGAGATCCCGGGTATCGTACTGGTCCCCGCCGAAAGCGACGATGCATTGATCTCACTGTTGATCAGCGGAGAGGTTGATGCGCTGATCAGTGGGATCCGAATACGCCTCGCTATCCAGGAGAAATTGCTCCCCGACATTCGTCTCGCCTTTATCGTACCGGACAGTGAAACCCGGATACTCTACTCGATCCGCAAGGACTGGCCACAACTGCACTCTATTATCAACAAGGCACTGGCGGAAATCCCACAGGGCGAGCGTCTCGCTATCCTGGAGAAGTGGGGGGATGCAGTTGTCTCCAGGGATGAAAGAACTTCCATCCTTCGCTGGGAACTCAAACGAAATCTGATGGGGAAGCAAAAAGTTGCGCTTCAACTCAAGTGGAAACACCAATTTCAGTTTGCCGGATTTTATGCGGCCCTTGAGAAGGGCTTTTATGATGAAGCCGGCCTTGAGGTTAGTATCATTGAAGGAGGCCCGGGGATTGACTTCATCGATGCCGTTCTCTCGGGAAAAGCACAATACGGCGTAGAAATGCCCACGCTGATGTTGCGACGTGCCCAGGGTGATCCCGTCGTGGTGTTGGCCTCCATTTTTCAGTACACCCCGTTGTCTCTGATATCCCTAGCGAAAAAGAATATTCGAACACCTCAGGATTTGATTGGGCGCAACATCATGATTCGTTCTGATAGCGATGCCTCGTTGCGGGCCATGATTTCCAAAGAAGACGTTGATCTTGCCACGATCAACATCATCCCGCATTCATTCGACCTGGAAGATCTTATCCAGGGCAAGACCGATGCCATGAGCCTGTATGTAACGGATACACCCGCAGAGTTTGCGAAGCGCGGGCTCGCCTTCAACGCGATGGTTCCCCAAGACTATGGCGTGAAATTCTATGGGGATTCCCTCTTCACCACTGAAGATCAGATAAGAAATCATCCTGGTCAGGTCGAGATGTTTCGTCAAGCAAGCCTCAAGGGCTGGGAATACGCCATGCAACACCCTGAAGAAATTGCCAGGATCATCCATGAAAAATACGCCCCACATCAGTCCGTTGAAGCCTTGATCTCTGAAGCTGAGCAGATGAAAGCTCTTTTATTGCACGAAGTCATCGGGATCGGTCACATGAACCCTTATCGTTGGAAGCAGATAAGAGATACCTTTATCGACCAGGGCATGCTTTCTGCGGATTTTTCGCTGGAGGGCTTTATTTATGAACCGCCAGTGATGGAAAGGCGAGTCGTCCTGTTGAACGATGAGGAGCGTTTCTGGCTCAAGGAACATCCGCTCATCACCCTGGTAACAGGATTGGACTGGAAGCCCTTTACTTTCAGGGATGAGAAAACAGGGGAACCGCGTGGTTTCCACATTGATTACATGGCATTGTTAAACAAGAAACTTGGGGGAGTGATAAAGGTCAAAATGTTCAATTGGGCTACGGCCTTGCAGATGACAATGGATCATAAAGTGGACGGAATTTTCCCTGCCGCTATTTCAGAAGAGCGCAAGCCCTATCTGATGTGGAGTGACATTTTCTCCTCATCTCCTCTCGGGTTGCTAACCGCCAATGATGCACCAAAAATTGAACAGTGGAGTGATCTGTCTGGAAAGAAAATAGCTATAGCAAAAGGGACGACTTATGTTGAATTGATGGGTGAATTAGAGCCTGGAGCAGAAGTGATTCTCACTGATAGTGTTCTTGAGCAACTGCAGGGTCTGGTGGAAGGCAAAGTCAACGCGATCTTCAATTCTGCTCCGGTGCTTTATAATCAGATGCAGGAACATAATCTAACGACATTATTGAAGTTTCAAAAGCTCTACTATTCACCTAACCATGGTAATGCCCGTATCGCAGTGCGTAACAACGCGCCGTTGATACTCTCCATCATCAACAAAGGGATCTCATCAATCACTGACGAGGAGATCAATGCCATCAAGAGCAAGTGGATGCCGACAGTATTAGCTACTACGGATAGCGAAGCACCAGCAATAGACTTGACTGGAGAGGAACGCGCCTGGCTGGATGCTAACCACACAGTGCGAGTCAGGGTTGGCAATTATCCCCCCTACATGTTAAGCAAACCGACTCCCTCAGGCATGTCTGTCGATTACCTGAATGCCATCGCAAAACACCTTGGCTTCAAGGTTGAATTCATACCCGATACGCTCGATTGGCCCGCATCGACGCAGGACGTCATGGGCGAACGCCGGCACTACGACCTGTTGCTGACCATGACCCGCTCGCCGGAACGGGAGCAGCAATTTGCGCTGACAAAAGACTATCTAAGTGCACCATGGGTGATCTATGCCCGCCAGAACAGTCCTTACATCATCGGTCTGGATAGTCTGAACGGAAAGATCGTAGCAGCAGAAAAGGGCTATGTGATCACCAAAAAGCTTAAGGCCGACTATCCGGCGATCCGCATCCTCGAAGTAGCGAGCTCGGTAGACGCGCTGGCTGCCGTTGCGACAGGGCAGGCGAATGCCTATGTGGGTAACCTGGCCAATGCCAGCTACCTGATCAAGCAGCAGCAGCTTAACAATCTAGTGGTTGCCGCGCCCACTCAATATGGCATCAACTTGCAGGCAATGGCCGTGCGCAAAGACTGGTCGGTACTGGCTGGAATGATTGACAAGGGCCTCGCCGCCCTGACAGCCGAGGAACGTCACGATATCAGCCAGAAATGGGGCGTCCTGGAAGTCAGACCTCGGATCGATTATGCGCTGATCTGGAAGGTCTCGCTGGGATTCCTGCTTATTCTCATGGCGGTTCTTGTGTGGAACCACATCATCCGGCGGCAGAAGTTGGCTATAAGCAAGAGTGAAGCTGAACTTCAAAAAAATAAAAACCGGTTGCAAATGGTACTCGAAAAAATGCCTGCCGTGGTTATTATCAAGGATCTTGAATTACGTCACCAATTTGTTAACTCCGAATTTGAGTATATATTACAAATGAAGAGAGAAGATGTTTTGAGCAAAACCGATTATGAAATATTTCCAAGAGAAGTTGCTGAAAGAATTCAAGAAGAAGATTTAAAGGCCATCAAGTTAAAAAAGAACATTCAAGTATGGACGGATGTTCCTCATCCAGATGGAAGCATGCATGAATTCTTTGGAAACAAAACTCCTATCCTCGATGAGCAAGGTCATGTGGTCGAGCTGCTGATTGTCTCTCATGATACTAATGAACGAAAACTTCATGAAGTGGAGTTGAAAAAAGCCAAGGAGACTGCGGAAGCCGCCAACCAGGCCAAATCCACCTTTCTGGCCAATATGTCCCACGAGCTGCGCACGCCACTCAACGCCATCCTCGGCTTTTCCGAGATGCTGGGGCGAGACTCGGAAACCAGCGCTGACCAGAGGGCGAAGATCACCACCATCAACCGCAGCGGTGAACACCTGCTGGCGATGATCAACGATGTACTGGATCTTGCCAAGATCGAGGCGGGCCGGGTGGAGCTGGAGCCGGAGGCGATCGAACTGCCGCAACTGCTGGAGGATGTCGGCCGTATGTTCGAGGTACGAGCTGAGAGTTCCGGACTGCGCTTTAATTTAGAGATCGATCCTAAAATATCCCGATTCATCAAGGCCGACCCCGGCAAGCTGCGCCAGATCCTCATCAACCTGCTGGGCAACGCGGTTAAGTTTACCCGGGAAGGTGGGGTGGCGCTTCGAGCCCGGACCCTGTCCGTGACCGGCGATCCTGCCATGGTCACGTTGCAGCTGGAGGTGGAGGACAGCGGACCGGGTATTTTTGCCGAACAGCTGCAGCATATTTTCGAGCCCTTTGTGCAGGCCGGCCACTCTTCCAGCAATACCGAGGGCACCGGCCTGGGGCTGGCCATCGTCAAATCCTTCATCGGTTTGATGGGGGGCGAGATCGGCGTGGAGAGCGAGATGGGCAAGGGTTCCCTGTTCCACATCAAACTGCCGGTGGTCCTGGCAGATGCGGCAGAAACCACAGGTGTCGAAGCAGCCAGACCCGCTGTACTGGGGCTGGCGCCGGAACAGACGACCTGGCGCATCCTGGTGGTGGAGGACATCCTGGAGAATCGCCTGCTGCTGACCAGCCTGCTGGTGCAGGTGGGCTTTACGGTACGCGAGGCCGAGGACGGCGAAGAGGCGGTTACGCTGTTTAAGCAGTGGCAGCCCCACTTCATCTGGATGGACATGCGCATGCCGGTGATGGACGGCTATGAAGCCACCCGCCAAATCCGCAGGCTACCCGGTGGCGACACCATCAAGATCGTTGCTATCACTGCCAGTGCTTTCAGGGAAGAGCGGGAACGCATACTCAAGGCGGGATGTAATGAGATCGTCCACAAGCCCTTTCACTCCTATGAGGTCTTTGATATGATGGCAGAACAACTGGGTGTGGACTATATATACGAAAAGACTATAAAAACCAAAACAACCGCGATCACCCTCACAGTAGAAATGCTTGCCGCTCTGCCGGATGATCTGAGGACGACGCTTAGAAAAACAGCGTCAGAACTTGACCTGCAGGCCACCCATAAAGTAATTGAAGAGATCCGCAGCGATCATCCCAAAACTGCGGACGCGTTACGGAAACTGGTACAGGATTTTGATTTCGGTCAGATTCTGGACCTGCTGGGAGGGAAAACATGAGAATGAAAAATAGTTCTGTCCCCATTTTATACATTTTATTCTCATTTCCACCCGACGATATATTACAGACGTATAAGGAGTAGGATCAATCATTAACAGGGTTAAAAAAATGTTGTCAGGTGCTTTTGACCCCATCCAGCACGTTTCTTACAGTTGACGCCAGTTTGGATTTGATGATGGGTTTCATCAACAAGGCTTTCACCCCGATGGATTTGACCGTTTCCGGAGTAACCTTGCTACTGAAACCCGTGCAGATAATAATGGGCAGTGTTGACCTGACATTCAATATTTTTTGAGCAAGCTGGTCACCGGTCATATTCGGCATGTTCATGTCCGAGATAACCAGGTCATAGGAATCTGGATTGGTTATTACTGCTTCCAGTGCAGCAACACTGCTGTTTATGGACTCAACCTTGTATCCCAGGTGCCCCAAAATCTCCTTTTCCGTCTGTAATATTATTTCTTCATCATCAACCAGTAGAATCCGCTCACTTCCCCCTTTAATTACTCCTGAACCATGATAGTATTCCGATTCCTGCTCGTTTTTAATGGCAGGAATATATATGTTAAATGTAGCGCCTTGTCCCAAACAACTGCTCACGCTTATATCACCACCATGGCTTTTAACAATACCGTGGACGACGGACAGGCCTAAACCCGTACCTTTTCCTTTGGGCTTGCTGGTAAAGTATGGATCAAATATTTTTCCCAGGGCGATGCTGTCGATCCCGATTCCGGTATCTGCTATTGAGAGCAAAACATGGGGGCCGTGACCGAGTTCTAAATTTTGCTCCGGTATATCGGTCTTTTCAATATTTTGAAGCCTGATGGTGAGCGTGCCGCCCGATTCCTCCATGGCATGGTAGGCATTGGTAATCAGATTCATCGCAACCTGATGTAATTGTGTAGGGTCGGAAAGGATTGTCCAGGTTTTCGGATCAATATTTTTTTCAATCTTGATGAATGTCGGTATGGTAGACCTTACGAGTTTGGCCACCTCCTTTATTATTAAATTCGGTTTTAACGGTCTGATATTCTGCTCAGTCTGCCTGCTGAAGGTTAAAATTTGTTTAACCAGATCCCTAGCACGTTTTGCAGCTGTCAATATCATGTTGGTATGTTCATGGAACTCACTATCCGGGGAAAGTTCGTCCTCCAACATCTCAGCATATCCGAGAATCGGGACCAGGATATTGTTGAAATCATGAGCGATGCCGCCGGCCAGGGAGCCAAGGGCCTCATTTTTCTGTAGTTGACGAAGCTGGGATTCAAACTCCCTGTTTTTATCTTCAGCTTTTATACGCTTGGTGATGTCTTTGCAAATAACATACGACAACATTTTCCCGCGTATTGTGGTGGTATAAGCCCTGATATCAACGGGAAAAACCAATCCGTCTTTCCTGGAATGAAGACGGTGTGACACATTAATTTCACCATCCCTGAGAAGACTGTTGATTGTTGAAGCCGTTTTTTCAACTTCCGCACTGAGGTTCAGGCACGACATACCGATCAATTCATCATTGTTGTACCCATACATATCTGATGTTGCTTCATTGGCATCAATTATACAGTTGGTATCAGGGTCATAAATGAATATTGCATCGAGTTCTCTTTCAAAAAGAATTCTGTATTTTCCCTCGCTTTCCCTTAATGCCAGCCTCTCCTTCTCCAGTTCCCGTATTTTTTTGTAAAGTTTGGCATTAATACGGCGTGCGTACATCTGCTGCAACTCATCATCGCTTTTAGGTGTCTGCTTTGAAACCGGCATTGTTCCAACATCATTCCGATGAAAGGTATCCCTGATGATCTTCAATAGTTTTGGATAATCCATGGGCTTGATAATAAACTGTGAGGCTCCCAATTCCAGGGCCAGGGCCTCGTCCTGCTGCTCAACATACGTGGCTGTATAAAAGAAAAAGGGCACTCCTTGCAAGGTTGCATCCTCCTTGATCAGGCGGCAGAGCATGAATCCGTCCATCTCAGGCATCATAATGTCAGAGATAATCATATCCGGTTTCGACTGCCGTGCCAGCTTCAGCGCCTCGACTCCGTTGCCGGCACTGTCAACAGTGTAGCCCTTCTTTTTAAGAAATCTTTCCAGCAGGATACGTGAATTTTCATCATCTTCAGCGACAAGAATTTTCTTCATTGATTTCTCCTAGTATTTTTTGGACTTGAGTTATAACCGTTCTTGGGTCAATGGGTTTCTCGATGTAACCGTTGCAACCGGCAGCAAGCATTTTTTCACGATCACCTGCCATGGCATAGGAGGTCATGGCGATGATGGGAATAGTGCAGCCGATATCTGAATCCCGAAGCATCTTTAGAACCTCTGTACCCATCATATCGGGCAGTTGGATATCAAGGATGATAAAATCCGGCCGGGCCTTATATGCCATTCCAAAGCCCTGGATGCCTGTTTCAGCCCGGATGGTTCGGTACCCCGATTTTTCAAGAAGCCGTGTGATCAAAACCATATTGTCTTCATTGTCTTCAATAACCAGAGCCGTTTTCATACCTTTTCCCCCTTTTGAACCGGTACTCCCGGCTTGCTGTTGAGCTTGCGAGGTATCCGGATTCCAAAGATGCTGCCCTGCTCAGGTTTACTTTTTACAAAAACCGAGCCATGGAGCAGCTCTGTGGCGATTTTCTTTGTCAGGTACAGACCAAGGCCGGTGCCCCCCGCCTTGATCAGGAGATGATTCTCCAGCCGTTCAAAGGCCTCAAAAAGGCGGGGAATATCTTCCTGCCTGATACCGATTCCCGAGTCGCTCACTGAAATTTCAACATCATTCTCAAATTCAATGATTTTAACGGCAATGGTGCCTGCCTCGGTAAATTTGACGGCATTACTTAAAAAATTGAGCAGGCACTGCAGGAGCCTCTTTTTGTCCGTATAGAGTTCAACGCCGGAAACAAGATTGAGTTCCAGGGACAATCCCTTTCTTTTGAGTTCCGGCTGCATACTCTCCACTGCTTCATCCACGAGGTCCGCAAGAAAAAATTTATCCGGAAACAAATCAATCCTGCCGGCCTCAATTTTAGAAATATCAATGATATCAGTAATGAGTTCCAGCAGGTGACGTCCAGACTTGTAAACCCTGGTGAGATTATCCTTCTGTTCGTCGTTTATCTCACCGGACAATTCGTCCAGGGTCATGCCGGTAAATCCAATAATGGAGTTGAGGGGGGTGCGCAGTTCATGGGACATGGAGGCGATGAACATGGATTTGAGCCGGTCCAGTTCTTTTAATTTCAGATTTGCCTCGGAAAGCTCCCGGGTACGTTCTTCGAGGTGCCGGCGTATGCGGAACAATTCCAGCTGGGAGGAAACCCGTGCCAGAACTTCTTCCCGCTGGATCGGTTTGGTGATGAAATCCACGCCTCCCACGGCAAATCCCCGAACCCTGTCGTGTACATTCTGGAGTGCACTGACAAAGATAACAGGCAATTGGGCAGTACGCCCGTCCTGCTTCAACCTTTGGCACACTTCGAAGCCGTCTATGCCGGGCATCTTTACATCCAGAAGAATCAAATCCGGTGGGTTGGCAAACGCTGAATCAAGAGCCAGTTTCGGCTCATGGGTCGGACGCACCCTGTAACCCTCGGAAATCAACAGATCGGCTAGTAGCCGCAGGCTTTCCGGAGTATCATCGACCACCATGATTTCACCGCTATTGTTCATTTTCATCTCCTTTGCAAACAGTAGTTCCCCTTACTTTCTTCCACCCAGCAGTTCCAGAATTTGTCCAAATTTAAATTGATCTGCCATCAGCTGCAGCCCGTCTGCAATATCGGGATGATCGCTGCGAATACGTTCGATAACCTGGGCGGTCGCCGAAACATCCAGATTATGGGCCGTCACCCCAAGCGCCTGCCTCAGATCGGCAGGCAGGCCTGCCATCACCTCATCGGTGAGGTTGACCGCCGGCACTGATCTCCTGTGCGTTGTTCTCTCTTCTAGCTTCCCCTTGTAATGGTAGCCCACGTCCAGTTGCTCTGCCATCACATCAAAGATCTCATGGGGTCTGAACGGCTTGTGCACCAGTGCGTCACATCCAATATCCAGGATACTTTTGCGCTGCTCCCTGAAGACGCTGGCAGTGATGGCAACAATCTTCACCCTGTCACCGCCGGGCAGTTCCCGAATCTTTGCTGTGGCCTTGTAGCCATCCATCACCGGCATACGCAT
>PPCM01001242.1_pt1 | contig 12403 bp, 8 predicted proteins | sample 1555541 | NCBI WGS metagenome assembly PPCM01 (sample SAMN05284479, study PRJNA326546) | Marine sediment metagenome, whole genome shotgun sequencing project. | isolation source: marine sediment | place: Germany: Wadden Sea | collected 2012-09-05 | reverse complement strand
CAGAAGCATGGCAATCAGGCGATGTTCTTTCCCGAGCCCATCACCAACACCCGCGTCATTACGTCTGCCGAGAACATGCACCAAACCGAGTAGCCATTGAGGTTACCATGTATGTCAGCATTGATATCCTATCACACCTCCCACCCCATGGGGCGAGCAAGTCACCCATTCGGCGCCCGAGAAGTCTTACTTCATGTTCTTGAGGAGAATAAAAAAGTCCAGTTCCTGCGTTTGGCGACGATTTCTATTTGTCACCCGATGAAGAGGTGAAGTTGATCGGGCAATGTTTGAACTATTTTGCCGGGCGTGTCTTAAGCCACACATTACCGGACCGACTTCTCGGTCGACAATGTGTGGCTTGCTCAGGATCTCTGGATCGCTTGCTTGCGAACGTCTCGAGAGATGGGAGAAACGCTTGCTGCGCCTTCCGGGGCCTGCTTGCAGTGGACGTGTGGTAGATCTGATCTGCATTCTGGACTCGATCGTTCGTCCTTATTAAGGCCGCAGAAACGCCATCTGTCCGAATGTACTGGAGGTTGTGCCACCGATGATCAGAAATGGGTCTGTCGTTGTCGGCGATACGCAGCTGGCGCCTGGCCTTGCGCGTAAAAAGATCTGCGTACGTAACTTTCTTATTCTTGTCCCTACTGAACTCCTGGCCTGAGTCGTCGGTTTGTAGATTGTAGAGAACGTAGTGTGGGATGTCTATAAACTTCGGGGTGCGCGGCGTGTCTTAATTTTGATTGGTATTCGACTTCTGGAGTAAGTCACTAATCTTTGAATCGTTTTGTTGTACCATGCGCGTACTGCACCTACTGCTAATCATTACGCTCATATCGTACGTATGTGCTATTACCAACCCCCAGATCTGTGACGATGTCGCCAACTACATTATTTTACACATGAGAAACGGGGATATCCACTATGGACCCACAGACCTGCCGATTTACATGAACAAGGCCTGTAACGCTCTCTACTCCGATCCTACCAACGACGAGGCCTGTGATGCCTTTATGACGAAGTACCAGACCCAAATGATCAAATTGATGCTCAATGGCCACCCTCCCGCCCATGTCTGCGGATACCTAAACTTCTAAGTGACGATTACTCTCTCTGACGCTATGCTGTGGACTAGGAGCCCACCGACGACTTTTTGTCTTCTGCTTCTTCTCGGTGACGGCTCCTTGTCGTCCACGATCCGCTCATCCGTCAAACACGTCGGCTCTAGCTACATCTGGCTCAAGAACAACATGCGTGCGCTGTTCAAGCCTGTCAACGCGGACTGCACAGTGATCGATACCTGCGAGATATACAGAAGTTCCACTGCGACACCTTATGGCTGAGAACATGAAAATCCTGAGTCGGCGATTTAGTGTCGGTCGCTGAGTCCTGCTCGGACAGGCCCGGGGCACCAGGCACCTGGCTAGTGAGCCTAGGCGTGCCTGGTGGCGTCCCCCCCCAAAATTGCTCATCCTTGCAGCCTAAATCACTTTTCTCTTGGCACCCGATCGCGATTCCCTGCGGATCCCTTCCCTTGATCGCGCCGGGATTTAAGCTTGGAACTTTAGTCCCTCGCTTTAGAAGAACGTCAGTCTTCGGCGCGACACACATTTTAATGCTGTGGCGGACTTGGTTCTCCGGGGCTAGATCCGGGCTCAAGGTTCATTAAATCGACGTCCCATCGTTTTCTACAGTTATTCCTAAACAGTACGGTTTTCTCAAAAAAATAGTATGGGAAATCTCTTCAGCCGTAAGCGCCCGGTGAAGGATGAACCCGAAGAAGAGGAGTTTAGTTGGTCTAACCGCAAGCTCGACCCCGCACAGTTCATGGTGATGGACAAGAAGGGAGAAACCGTTATCCGCACCCAGGGTGAGATCGCTGGGAACCAGTTCATCATCGAGGGCTGCACAGACTGCACCATATATCTGGCAGACTGGGCGGACAGCATGACTGTGGACCTATGCAAGGGCTGCACCATCTTTCTGGCTGGCTGCAACGGCTCTGTCTTTGTTCGCGACTGCCAGGACTGCCGATTCGTGCTCGTGTGCCAGCAGTTCCGCACCCGCGACTGCACTGACTGCCACATCGACCTTTTCGCCCGCACGCGCCCCATCATTGAGTCGTCTTCAGCTCTGACCATGAGCTGCTACTCGGGCCCGTCATTTGACGGCCACGCCGACATCATGAAGGACGCCGGCCTCGACCCGTTCATCAACATCTGGTACACTGTTCACGACTTCACAGAGCAGCCCGGTGAGACACACTACAAGCAGATTACCAAGGAGCCCATCACGGCGCCCGAGTCCATGCCCGACGCCCCATGCCCCGTACCCCAGACGATAGGGCGGAAGAAGGGCGGGGACGTGACCCACGTGGTCATTCCGGCCACCTCGGCGCCCCTTGCCATGAGACTTGCAGCTTCACTCAACGCAGGCAACGATAAGGTCGCGGCCACCGTCGCTGATGACGTCGCGAGGGATACAATCACACGCCTTGTGAAGACAGGCGATGAGCAGCCCGGAGCGTACAAGACGTTCTTCACGGCCGCTTGCGACGCCGGACGCGTCATCGTGCTCGAAGTCGCTGGTGTTAACGCCCCCTTCGCACTTAGCGATGCCATGGCCGAATGGACCGATGCTGAGCGCGATGTCGCCTTTATTGTGCACCAGGACGGCCGTGCTATGGTCGAGATGACCTGGATGAGCCTTCTGGACCAACACTAGATGTCCGGGCTGGAATGGTCACGGCCAGCGGGTGCGGCGCCGTTGTAAATCTCACCGCACAGTGATATGCCTCACCTCTACCCCTGTGAGCGTGTGCAATTGACTCATTTGGCGGCCGAGGATTCGGTCGGACGATGAAGTGTGATTCACACGCCGACTGACTCATATCTTATTTATATGAGTCGCGAACTAAGAAAACACAACAGCGATGGATAAAGCATCGTCCAGTCCATCGTCTGGACGTCCTGTTAGAGTAAAGAAGGTAGGGAACTACCTCATCGGAAAAACTCTCGGTCAAGGTACTTTTGGAAAGGTCAAGCTCGGGACACATGTTCTTACAGGGAGTAAGGCCGCTCTGAAGATTCTGGAGAAAGACAGGATTGTGGACGTTGCCGACATGCAGCGAATCACACGTGAGATTCATATTCTGAAGCTCCTGAATCACGACAACGTTGTTCGTCTTTTTGAAGTCATCGATACTCCCAAGCACATCTATCTCATCATTGAGCACGTCTCTGGCGGCGAGCTCTTCGACTACATTGTGGCGCGGAAGCGTGTCCGTGAGAAGGAGGCGTGTCGCTTCTTCCATCAGATCATCTCGGGCCTCGACTACTGCCATAAGAGGTGTGTCATTCACCGAGACCTCAAGCCTGAGAACCTCCTCCTAGATGAACACAAGAACATCAAGATCATCGACTTTGGGCTGTCCAACATGATCAAGCGCGGCTCCTACCTCAAGACAGCGTGTGGCTCGCCCTGCCTCACGGCCGACGCCCTCATTTCTTTCACCGACGGGACGTGCCACTCGATCAAGGACATCCTGGCCTTCCACGAGGCCGGCCAGGTTGCATTCCCTCTCGTAACCTTCGACTCTGAGGTCGGCCAGGTCGTGCCCACCCTGTCGAACTCTATCGTCGCACAGGGCGTCAAGGACATCGTCAAGCTCACGTTCGGCGACGGTCGCGAGATCCGCTGCACGCCCAACCACACCTTCCTCACGATCACCGAGGCCAGCTCCGCCCCTGTGTGGGTCGCCGCCTCGGAGATGACCCCCGCCCACCGCATCCTCGCCGGCATCCAGGGCGCTGAGGACGTGATCGGCGACGACGAGAAGGACTACGTGCTCCTGCTCAAGGACAGCGAGAACATGGCCAGCATTACCCAGGACATCATCTCAACGTCCGGTGGATCAGCCTCTATGAGCTCATCCCGCGAGACGCTCATCGCCTTCGCCTCCCTCGCAGGCGCCCTCCTCGCCAATGGCTGCATTGACGCTAACGGCCAGGGCCATTTCATTGTCCAGCACGAGCAGGACATGGTAACCCTCATTGACGACATCGAGCGGGTCATCGGACGCCGCCCTACATACGGCGCTGTCGATGAGGGTGACGGCAAGCAGGTCAGCTGCCCTAGGGAGCTGACCGCACTCTTCCTGGCCCAGAACATTCGCAAGGGGGGCCGCTTGGATGTCGGCATCCGGCACCCCACATTCGTTCAGGACCCTGCCTGCCCTAAGGCCATCCTTGCTGCGTACCTGTCCGGCCTCTTTGGAGGTCAAGGCGTCCGCCCCACGTACGACGCCAGCAAGGCGTGCTTCACGTTCCTCTGCCCGACGACCCGCACCGATCCTGACATGTCAGCCGACATGCAGTCCTTCATGGATGGGACCGCAGACATCATCAAGCGTCTCTTCGACCTCGAGACTCTCGACTCGTGCGTCAAGGTCCAGGCTCCCCGTCCATCCAAGGCCGAGCTCGAGGCTCCCTCCACGGAGGATCACCACCACACATACACCCTCCAGATCCTCGCAGGCCTGCCCCAATTCCTCGAGCGGGTGCACTACCGGTATGCCGTCGACAAGGAGTACTACGCCGAGCTCACCCGCTGCTACCGCCGCTACGTGAACACCGCCGGCAACGGGGCCATCATGAGCCCTACCGATTTCTTCAAGAACGTCCTTCACGCGGACCTCACCTCACCCGCCTTCCCCCACTCCCCCGCCCGGGTCTACCAGCCCTTCAGCATCCCCTTCGTGGCCCGTGTTGACGCAGGTAAGGAGGCCGTCTACGACATTGGCGTGCCGGAGACTCACAACTTCATGGCCAACGGCCTCGTGGTCCACAACTGCTACGCCGCACCCGAAATGATCCTAGGCCGCGAGTACGACGGTGCTGCAGCTGATCTGTGGAGCACGGGTGTCCTACTCTTTGCCCTCGTCTGCGGCTACCTGCCCTTCGAGGACCAAAACACCAAGGCGCTGTACGATAAGATCACCCACGGCCGCTACAAGCTCCCATCGTTCCTGTCCCCCGACTGCAAGGAGATGATCAAGGCCCTCCTCACTGTTAACCCCGCCAAACGTGTCACGATCCTCAAGATCAGAGATATGGCTTGGTGGAAGCTCCACGAAGACGCCGTCCCCGAGACGCCGCTCGAGGCCCCGGCGGACGGAGATGCGCCGATTGACATGGATGTCGTCCAGCAACTCGCTCAGTTCAGCTTTGATCCTGAATATGCTGTGAGATGCCTCCGTGGCAACAAACACAACCAGATCACGGCCACTTATTACCTGTTGAAGGAGAAGTTGAGGCGTGAGAAGCTCGCCCGGGCCGTCGACGAGGCACCCAAGTCTCTCAAATCCCCGAGCAAGAAGCCTGCCCCTGGCCTGCCTGAAATTGGAGAAAACGACGAGTACGACGCCATCAAGGACAAGCTCGGCGCCACCGTGCCCACTGATAAGCCGTCAACTGAGAGGCAGGCTGACGTGTTCTCCAAACCCAAGCCATCTCGCGCTCGACGTCATTCCATGGCCGTGCCTGACCCCAGTAAAATGGCAGAACTCGCCAAGAAGACGGTCGACGCGGACACGGGCAAGGACAAGACAGGGAGGCGGACAAGAAGAATGTCGGTGTCTCAGGCTACGGAACAGAGAGCATACAAACCCCCCGCTGACCGGGATGTGGAAAGCTACAATGGTGCATTCAACGTCGAGACGACAAGTGGCATGACCCCCAAGCAGATCCTGTCTGAGGTCAAGGACGTGCTTAAGCGGAACAGCGTCCGTATGAAACAGACCAAGCCGTATGCCCTCAAGTGCGAGGAGCCTAACACTGCCATCAGGTTCGAAGTCGAGGTATGCAAGCTCGACAAGTTCGAGCAGCTGTACGTCGTCCACTTCAAGCGGCTCATCGGTGACACGTGGGTTTATAAGAATGTATGTCAGAATCTCGCCGGTATGATGAAACTGTAAATAAACATTTCTGAGCCCTGGTGTTGGTGTTGGTGCCTGCCTTTTGAGAGTGGTGTGAGACTCTTAACAAAAAGGAAGGAAATATGGCGTACATTTTTCGTGCGGAATAATGAAGACTTGAATTACATAATATCTAATGGAAGACGCACATAACAGGGGAATGACCATACCCGGTGCCCCCATCCCACTGCCGTGTCCCAGAGGGCTGGACGTTTATAGAAGTCAATGGGGGTCAAACCTACCCGTTGACCAGCCCCATTTTACCATAACAGCACATGCCAAACACTACTGTGCGTATTGCTGACGAGGCAGTTGTTGTCGATGAGATTCGTGTAGCTGAAGAGGCCGAAAACCTTGCTCCGCTCGACCCTGAGCTTCAGCAGCCTGTTCAGCTTCCCGATATCGAGGACACCTTGAGCTCTTTCACTGAGGGTGACTCTATTCGTATTAAGCACCACCCTGTTGTGAAGTCTGAGGCTAAGAGCCTGGTTAGCTTCACTTTCAACGGCAAGAAGATGCAGGGCTTTGCTGGCGAGGCGGTTTCCACCGCCCTGCTGGCCAACAACATTGATGTCTTCAGCCACCACCCCAAGGACCATTCCGCCATGGGAATCTACTGTGCCAACGGCCAGTGCTCTCAATGCAAGGTCATGATTGACGGTGTCGTGAAGAAGAGCTGCGTGACTCCCATGAAGGCCGGTATGAAGATCAAATCGGGCAAGGTCATGCTTGGAGACGGCGCCCGCATCCCCGATGACCGTGACGACGTCCAGGACGTCAACGTCCTCATTATTGGCGGCGGACCGGCGGGAATTTCGGCCGCCATCCAGCTCAACGAGCTCGGCATCGACACTCTTCTCCTTGACGACAAGGACCGCATCGGCGGCAAGCTTGCACTTCAGACTCACAAGTTCTTTGGGACGAAACAAGAGACGTACGCCGGGACGCGCGGATTTGACATTGCTACCATCCTCGCGGGCAAACTCGAAAAGTGCGAACACACCACCGTCTGGCTGCAGGCTACTGCCGTCGGTGTGTACTCAGACGGCATCGTCGGCGTCGTCCGGAACCACAAGTATACCCTTCTCCGGCCCAAAGCCATGCTTGTGGCCACAGGAGCGCGCGAGAAGATGCTCGTGTTCCCTGGCAACGCGCTGCCTGGTGTGTATGGCGCCGGTGCGTTCCAGACCCTCGTGAACAGAGATCTGACCCGTATCGCCCGTCGTGTGCTCATCATTGGCGGCGGAAACGTCGGCATCATCACCGTTTGTAACCTTTCCTTACCCTCACCTTACCCAGGCATACCAGGCAGTCCAGGCCGGCATCGAGGTCGTCGCAGTCGTCGAAGCCGCCCCGAAATACGGCGGGTACAAGGTTCACGCCGATCGCATCCAACGCATGGGCGTCCCCATCCTCACGCGCCACACGATTGTCGCGTCCAACGAGCATGATTCACACGGCGTGATCCCCATGGATGATCACGATTCCGAGTCGCGTGTTAGATCGGCCACGATCGCTGAACTGGACGACGATTGGAACGTCAAATGGGAGACGAAGCGCACCTTTGACGTCGATGCTGTGCTCGTTGCCATTGGGTTATCCCCCGTCGACGAGTTCATCGCCAAGGGCAAGGAGTTCGGTATTCCGACGTTTGCCGCAGGTGACGCCAAGGAGATCGCAGAGGCGTCGGCTGCCATGCTTACCGGCCGATCTTCAGCCGTAGACATCGCCCAGACCCTCGGTGTGGACGTCTCTGGCGTTGATACCTCAAGCTGGGCCGAGAAGATCGAGACTCTCAAGTCCCGCCCCGGAGCCATAACTGTGCGAGACAGACCAACCATCCAACCCAACGCCATCCGCCCCGTGTTCCACTGTCACCAGGAGATCGCATGCAACAGCTGCGAGTCATCGTGCCCTGATGGCTGCATTGGTCTCAAGAACCACTCTCTCATGGGCATCCCGATGTACGCTGTGGACCAAGGATTCAAGAACAACTGCCGCGGGTGCCTCAAATGCGTCGGGCTGTGCCCCGGCCTCGCTATCACCCTGGTGGACACACGGAAGTCGTACACCCACCCCACTGTGATCATGGCCCACGAGTTATTCGCCGATTCGGATCGGGAATCGGCTGGTCAGCACGTCAAGGCTGGCGATCTCGTCGAGCTCATGGATGAGGACGGAGATATCGTCTTCAACCACGACGACCCGTCCGGTAACGGCCTCTGGCCCGTCGCCAAGACCCAGCCCGCCCCCGCCTCGCCTGGGACGCGCCTCGTCCGCATTGCAGTGCCCCTTGAGGTCTCAACGTCCATCGCATCGATGAGAATGCCATACAACGATCGTTCAGTACACATCAGCAACGCCTCCTCCGTTGTCCCGTTCGAAGACTCGGCGATTGTCTGTCGCTGTGAACGAGTCACCGTTTTTGAGCTCAAAGAAGCCATCCGTCGCGCCAAGCGCTTCGGGATCTGGGACCAAAACTTCATCAAGTCCGTGACCCGGGCCGGCATGGGCGCGTGCGGCTCCAAGACGTGCCGTGTACTCATTCCGAGAATCTTCGCCTCGGAGGGCATGTCGTTCGCCAAGGTCGTCAAGGCCACCGAGCGCCCCCTCTTCGTTGAGGTGCCTCTCGCCACACTAGCCACCGCTAAGGCCCACCCCACGGCGCCTTCAGCATCCCACCTCGCCGCCGCACCCGTACACAAGGTCGACCGTGCCCGCCCGACCATCACCAGGTCCAGCGACGTGGTTATCCTCGGTGCGGGGGCCATTGGCTTGGGTCTGGCCCATGCCCTCTCTCGCGACCCCCAAGTCCAGTCAGGCGCCCGCCGCGTGCTGATTCTCGACGTTAACGGAGCCCCGGGGCAGGGTGACCTGAAACATGCCATCGGTGGTGTCAGAGGATGCATGTCATCCTTGGCCAAGATGCATGTCATGCAGACAAGCCTGGAGCGCTTCAGAAACTGGAGAAATGACACCCATGACGACATTGAATGGAAACAGGGCGGCTACCTCTTTGTCGCCTACACGGAAGAGATGCAGGCCCAGCTCAAGCTCCTCGCTGAAGTCCACGCCACGTATAACTACGAGACGGCCTACATTTCGCCCCGTGAGGTCTGTTCCCTGGTGCCCGGCATCCAGTCTGACGGGCTCCTCGGCGGGCTTTACTCTCCTCAGGATGGATCGTGCTCCCCGATGTTGTACGCTGCTTCGGCCCATCGCGTCGCCGCCGAGTGTAAGGGCGTTGAGTTCAAGTTCAACACACCTGTTGTGAAACTCATCATTGATGACGAGGACCACATTGTCGGTGTTCTCACCGCCAACAACGAGCGTTTCCTCGCCCCCACGGTCGTCAACTGCCTCGGTGCATTCTCCAACGCGATCCTCCCCGAGAAATGTCGTCTTCCGCTCCAACCAGACAGCCACGAGGCCGGCATCACCGAGCCTGTCCACGGCGGTCTGTTCTCCCCCATGGTTATCGACAGTTCCCCCGACGCCGACACCGGCACGGCGTCGTTCTACTTCTATCAGAACTCGCGCGGCCAGGTTGTTTTCTGTGCCACCCCGGATCCACCTATTGAAGGCTGGGCGAGCTGCGAGACGTCCGCATTCCTCCCCGCTGTCGCCGAGCGTATGATCAAGCTCCTTCCCCGGCTCGGCCCCATCCACGTCCGCCGCACATGGCGCGGGCTCTACCCTCAGACGCCCGATGGTAACCCCCTGGTTGGTTGGGATGATCATATCGCCGGCCTGTGCCACGCGACAGGTCTGTGTGGCCACGGCTTCATGATGGCACCTGGCCTGGGCGAGGTGGTGGCCAGACTCGTGTTAGACGAAACAACAGAGCAGGATAATGAGATCCTCGACGAGTTCAAGCCTAGCCGGGCGATGGAAACCTGCGAGAAGCTCAAGTAAGGATGATAAATTTGTGGGTTGGGCTGGTCCAGTACTTCACATTTATCATTACTCGAAGACAAGGGGCTGTGAATCGTTTATCCAATCCCTCGAAAGCAGCACGATTGAACGAGTCATCCACGTGCCGCTCACTCGTCGTCCACCAAAGGCATTAGGTAGTACTGAACGTAGCACGCGACGGGGCTTTCTCTCGGGGTCAGGTGAGCAATGGACAGCACGCCATCCTCACTGATGAGAAGACGCGTCGAGACAGCGTGCTTCAGGGCAGCGACCGCGGAGAAGAGAAGGGCGGGCCTGTATCCGAACTCAGCCTCTTCGAAGTCCGTCTGGCATTCCTGTACGGCGGGGTTGTTTGGTGAAAGAGGGAAGGCAGTTTGGCACTCAATCGTGGCTGTGCCGGACAACACGACGAGCTGCGGGGGATCCTGCGTGAATCTAAACCGAATGAAGTTGCTCTGGTCGAGCCTGGCCTTGCCTTTCAGTGTGAAGGCTCGTGCAAAGTGGTCGCTCGAGAGCACGACTTGGTGACGGGCGTCAGAAGGGTCGAAATCGACCCCGATAAGGTCGTTAACGAGAGGCTGTGTGGCAATCTGTGCCTGGCCCGTGATATGATCGTGTACCTTGAGAATCACCGTCAAGGGACGGCCCGGGCCTGGGTATACGATGGTAACGCGCGGAGGAGTGTGTGGGAGGACGAGATCGAGGGCTAGGCGGAGGTCCGCGAGGCGCACGCTGAAGGGCTCGAAGTTGTGGCACTGGAAAGCATTGAGAATGTTCGTTGCGGGATCACGGCCGCCCGTTTGTTCGGCAACGGTGGTAAGAGCGCTTGTGCCGACGTCACCGCCGTAGCGAGGCGAGTGGCGCTCCATGATGATGATCTGTGACTCAAGGCATCTGTCTGGGGCCACTGATATCATCTTCAGGATGTGATCATTCGTCTCTGGATCTGTTTCAACTTGAACACACACTAATTGGTTCTGTCCGTGGCTATCAATCGCCTCTAGTGCACGACTGAGCAACAAGGCATGCTGAGTCTCGAAGTAGAGGGCTGAATTGGCGTTCATCTCTCACAACTCGCTCTTTTGATGATTTGTTTCAATCCGGACTCCGCCAAAGGCAAAATGCCCGAGGCAGCAGGAGAAGCGGCCCAACAGATACAATGCAGAGCGTTGGATGGAAGCCGGTTGTACAGGGACGGCTGACCCTCAGAATAGAGAACTGTAAAATGGAAACCGCTCGGAAGAAAAAGCAAAAAACAAGCGAGCTACTCTTTACAAACGCAGTTCCGCCTATCTGCTGCGGCTAGTGCCGTAGTTGGTGCTGGTGTGGGACGGGGACGAGGGCGGGCTGTTGTCCTTCTTCTTGGCCTTGGTTGTCGTAGTCGTCTTGGTTGTGGTCGTGGCACGCACCGGGCGGGCCGGCGGAGCTGTGTGAACCACGTTCACGGTCGGCCCGTACGTTCTGGGAGTCATAAACGAGCTCCAGAACGACCGCTTCGGGCCGTGGTAGTGGTGATGATGGTCAACCCGCGCCCGGCTGGGTCTGGCGCTGCGGGTCTGCGGCATCTGGTTATAACCAGTTCCGGTACGGACGTACGTGCCATTGTAGTCCGTGCCTGCGCCGCTATCGAACGCAGCGTCGGGTGGGGCCATGGGTTCGCCGTCTTCGTCGACATGGTTGGCGTGAGAGCGACGTGATGTGCGGCAATTGGAGCAGCAAACGAAAAGGATGATGATCACAAAGATGATGAAGATCACCACGACAAACAGCGATCCATCGTCGTTGTCTTCGTTCACTGTGCGTGTCACGGTCGTCTTTGTGACTGTCTCATCGCTGCCTTGCGATCTGTGGCTGCCATCACGCTTTGGCATGCCCTTGAGGTTGTACTCGATGTTACAGGAGCCCGCAACGACCTCCATATCACCGGGCCCGCTCCAGCCTTCACATACAATATCAAACTTGCCCAGCTCAACGCCCTTGGGCAGCTGGGCCTCGCAGCGCCAGTTGACGTTGTGGCCATCATTGCCAACGTTAGTGCACTGGATCACGTCAGGATTGCTCGACTTGGGGGCGTTTCCGCCCACACGGATCATCTTGGGGTACGTCTCGCCTCGCCTGGAGACGGTACGCTCGCCGTCAACGAATGTCAGTACAGGGATGTCCCGCATGTCGATTCCGCGGTACGTAGCGGCATAAACGGCCGCAATCAGGAGGAATACCAGTATAGTTTGTCTCATCTCTCGTTCTCAAGACAGATGACGGTTGATGTCGTCAGTTATGAAACATAAATCAGAAGACAGAAATAGCCACATAGTGAACGATTCAACGCCATTATCATCGATTAGAACCCCCAATATGCATCACACACTTTAATAAACCGAACTTGGGTCAGCGAAGAAGGGCATCGTTGAAACAACTCACACATTGCCCGACCGACTTCTCGGCCGTCAATGTGTGATTTGCTCAACCCCACTTGAATGGGGATGAGATAGGATGTCATGTGGGACACATCCA
>PPCM01001241.1_pt1 | contig 12404 bp, 5 predicted proteins | sample 1555541 | NCBI WGS metagenome assembly PPCM01 (sample SAMN05284479, study PRJNA326546) | Marine sediment metagenome, whole genome shotgun sequencing project. | isolation source: marine sediment | place: Germany: Wadden Sea | collected 2012-09-05 | reverse complement strand
CAACGGCAAGACGTCCCACTACAACCAGCTGCCAATGTATTCCGGCGAGGACTTCAAGGCCAAGTACAAGGACAGCGACATGCGGTGGTCGTGGTCATCCGCCCGGCCCATCACACAGGACGTGGGGTGGGTGTGGAAGGAGCTGCGGGGCCACAACATCAGCACGGGGTACGCCTCGGAGCTTTGCATCAACCTCATTGCCCACGAGTTCAACGACGGCTACAAGAGAGTGGACTTCGACTACCTGGGGTTCGGTATGGGGTGCAAGGGGAAGATCCGCGAACTGTGGGCACCATCGGGCCGGGCGTGGGCCCAGCGCGCGTTCAAGACGCAGTGCTTCGGCCCGAAGACTGTTGGTCAGCATTCGCTCGACTTTGTGCGGCAGGTGATCAGCCACGCCCCGACCGACGAGCGTGTGGCGTTCTTCGTGGACGTCCAGTCGACCCACAGCGAGAGCGTGGTCCAGACCTATCAGTATGACGGCGACCTCCTGTCCTTCATCGAGGAGATGATGGCGCGGGAGGACACGGTCGTCATCATCGACTCGGACCACGGGATACACTTCGGGACGATGGCCAGCTCCATGCACGGGCTCATCAACAACGCCCTGCCCCTGCTGCAGGTGTTCGTGCCCCAATGGTTCCTGAACCGATTCCCAGAGGCTGATAAGGCGCTGACGCTCAACCAGCACACCCCCGTCACCGGCATGGACATCCACGCCACGTTGCGGCACGTCGCGACCTTCCCCCGGCCGTACTCCGAGATGGGCCAGGGCACGGCGGACTACGATGTCGGTAAGTCGCTGCTGGAGGTCGTGGCGCCGAACCCCAACCTGCCGTCAGACAGGTCGTGCGACGCCATGCGCATCCCGCAGGCACAGTGCAGATTCAGGCACTCGGACGCCAAGAGCGTGTCTCCCGCCGAGATGAAGACTGGGCCCGACGCCGCAGTGTTCAAGGCCGCCGCACAGCAGATCGTCGAGGCGGTTAACACCGAGGCCGCGCTCAGCCCCCAATGCGAGCCCGTCGTGCTGCAGGGCTACCACAGCGCGGTGAAGACTGTCGACTCGGCGGGAGTGTCGTACATCGTCCGGATAGTCGTCCAGCGCGAGTCGGTGTTCGAGGCGCGTCTGGCACGTGCTGGAGGCACCGTGAGGGATATCAAGCAGATCACCATGTTCAATCGCTTTGATTCGTGCGCGTCCCACGACGTCAAGGGCGGGTTCTGCCTGTGTGAGCCCAAGAAGCCCGAGTCCACCCGCCCGGCCGACCTGCCCACGGCCCCCGTCACTAACATCACCGTCACGCCGCCTGTCCCGGTCGGTACCGTGGGCACGGTCGTCAGCTGGCCTGTGTTGGTGGGGCTGAGTGTGTTCGTCGTCCTGGCCGCGTTGGTCGGGACGTATGCATGGCGCCACACGCGGGGTCGGCCGCACGTCAGGCTGGGAGAGGATAAGGCATCATAAGACCCCGCAGGGCTCGCCTGTCGTGCCCCTCAGCCCAATATGAGAAAAATTGTGCGATTTATAAATCACATCTCGTCGTTCATGCCAAAACTCAAGGCGAAGTACAGCCAGCCTCCTCCCGCGGGGTTCGATGAAATCGCTCAGATTTTGACCGAATTGAACCAACGGATGCAGGATGCGGCCATCTCCAACGAGGATATGAGCCAGAAGAGCAAGAATGAGCTGCTCTGGCCTATCATTCGGGCCGATCACCAGCGGACGCGGTATCTCTTTGAGATGATCAGGCAGCGGAACCTTCCCCGGGCCATCATCGACTATGCCATCTCCGAGGGATACGTCAACAAGCAACTCCTCCAGATCTGGGGCCGCCCGGGCTACGAGAAGGTGTGCTGCATCCAGTGCGCCCTCGCCCAGGCCAGCGGTAACGTCTGCATGTGCCGTGTGCCCCGGTCTAAGCTTCCCGAGGGTAAGCGGGCCCAGGGATGCACGACGTGCGGGTGCAAGGGATGCGCGTCGACTGACTGAGGCAGGTACTGTCTGAACAGCAATGCGGTGACATACGGTGTGTCCACTGACCAGTGCGATGGCCTGAACCCGACGGGCAGGACATGGTGGACGACGGGAAAAGGGACGTACTCCAGGATGGTAAACTGAGACCGGTCAAGGTAAATTACACAAGCTCATCGGCATGGGTAGAGGGGGGTCGTGTCTCTCATCATGCCTCAGCACTCTCGGCACTCATCGAACATTTTCAGACGTCTGTAATTCGAACGATTTTTTCAAAAAACAACGGATGTCTGCTGAAATACAGCCCCTCTGGAGTACTGGTCTGTACCCCGAGAACGGTAGTGTGGCATGGCATTCAGATGATACAATAGTCTTCATATCAGGCTGGAGCCTCGTCCAATATACTATTTCCACACAATCATACAGCTTCACGAGCATTGCTGACAGTGTTAAGTCAATCATGGCATTCGCGATAAGCGGGAACTGCCGCTTTGTCGCTCTTGGCGAGCGTATCCGGGACACGACGTCCTGCCAGGTGTCCATTTACTCTCTCTCACAGAACCGCCGCATCGGCATCGTCTCCACGGTCGACACCACGTCCCGAGAGATCCTGCGGCTCACGTTCGGCCAGGACCCGAAACACCTCCTCATCCAGTACGGCTCGCCCGAGTACTCGGCGTCCCTTGTGAACTGGGAGCGTGGCACGGTGCTGGCGGGGGTGTCGATAGGACAGGAGGTGCACGCGTCCATCGTCAACCCGTACGATATGGCTCAGATCGTGACCATCGGGCCGCAGCTCGTCAAGATGTGGCGGCTCGTCGAGGGCGCGTACAAGGGCTTCCACCCAATCAACATGAAGCGCGTGACTGACGACTATTCCTGCGGTGTGTGGTTCACGCCAGACACCCTCATGGTCGGGACGCGGCGCGGCGACCTCCTTCTGATCGACCGCGGCTCCCTGGACGGCTATCTCCCGCATAAGGCGGTGTTTGGCGACACGATGGCGCCACGCGTTACCATGGGGGGGACGGGGGTGCCCGTGCCCGACTTCAGCCCCCAGGACGACCTCATCGAGGACATGGACACCAACGACGACGCCCCCTTCGTGGTCCACCTCATCACCTTCAGCGGAGGCTTTGTCGCCTCCTCGAGCGACGGCCGTATCGCCGTGTTTCACCTCCTGTCCAACGCCATCGACCTCGAGCAGAACTCCCGGATGTTAGCCGCCATGCAGGTTGACGATAACGGGTACCTGACTCACATCACCCGCCGGCGCCAGACCAGCGGGCCGTCGCTATCGGGGGGGCTAGCCGTGCCTTCCCAGGCCGAGCGGCGACGCAGCATCATCGGCGCCGGGCTGATCAAGGACGCCGACGAGATCGCCGACGGGCTCAAGTTCATGCCGTTCCGCAAGGTGTACGAGTGCTACGTCCCGACTGGCGTCATCAAGGGGCTGAGCCTGGCACCGAACGAGGAAACGCTCGCCGTGTCCACCGCCAACGGGCTCTACACCCTCGACTTTGCGCGCGTCTCCGAGTTTGGCCACTCGCTCAGCGCCTGGGTGGCCGAGCACCCCGACTCCTTTGGGATGGACGTCATCGTCGAGTCCGATGGTGAGTCCAACACCTCGGGGTCCAGCGTGGCCTCTAACCCCGTGGACGGCGTCGACCTCCTCGGTGAGACCGTCGAGTCACTCCAACGGACCCGGCAGGACGCACTGGCCGAGGCGGGGGTGGTGTCGCCCGCCTGGTTCGCCCCACTGACCCCACTTCTGACCCAGCCCCCCGACGGCTACACCTTCGCCGACGTTGCCTCCTGTCTCCCCCGCCTGATCCTCGCGTCCAAGGGCTGCATCCAGATCGTCGACATCTCCACCCGCCGCACCATCCTCACCGACCGGGTGCCCACGGAGGTCTCGTCCCTCGCCATACACCCCAACGGGCTGCACGCCGTGGTGTGCTGCCCCGACGGCACGCGGGTGTACCACATCTGCACCGACTCGCTCGTCGAAAGCACCATGTGGGCCCCGAAGAGCGTCAAGGCCGTGGCGTTCAACCGGACCGGGTCATTGGTGGCGCTGGCGGGGTCCTCGGCCATCGTGATCCACGACTTCCTCACCGGTGACCAGGTGGCCTCCGTCCCGGGCCACGCGGGGACGGTCACCCGGGTCGCCTTCACCGACGATGGCCACGTCATCTCAGCGGGGCATGACGGCGCCGTGTACCACTGGGACATCAAGACGGGCACCCGCAGCATCGACGCCGTGGTCAAGCTCGTCCACTACACAGATGTCACCGGGCCAGTCGACGGGGCGGTGGTCGCGGCCGCCACTGACGGTGTGCTGCGGGAGATCGTGGGGACCGCCATCACCCATGAGATCGTGTCGGGCGCCCACTGTGTGGACCACCTGGCCACCCTCACCACCCCCACCGGCCGCCTCCTGCTCGCCGTCAACGCTCGGGGCGGGGTGTCGGAGTTCGCCCTACCGCTCCGATCGACCGTTCACAGGGACATCAGGCTCCACAGCGACCGTGTGGTGTGCGCCCGGGTCGTGGATAACACCCACCTCGTGACGGTGTCGGTGGACGGGTCCATCGTCGTGTGCTCCGTCCGCACCGACATGTCCCAGCCCCCACCACCACCGATAGCACCCGTGTGGGCCGTGGAACTGATAAGTACGGAGGCGCGCGTGAGGCAGAAGGCGTTGCTGCAGGAGCTGGTCAACGGCATCAACGACATGACCGAGCAGAGCGAGTTCCGGCTGAGGCAGCTCCGGGCGACGCTGTCCGACACTAGGACGCGGCTTGAGACGGCATTACGGAACGAGCAACTCGAGCGGGTGAACGAGACCCAAGCACTGCGGACCCAGATACTGGAGCTCGAGCAGCGGAGGTCCCACGATCTCGCGGCCCAGCAGGACGTCCACACCAAGGCCATGACCGAGCTGGAGCTGGCGGCCGACCAGAAGGTGCGGGGCAAGGAAGATGAGGTCGGGCGCCTCCTGCTACGGCTGGACGACGAGCAGTGCCGAGCCCGGGAGCAACAGGAGGAGCGGGACAAGGTGCACGCCAAGGCCATGGACGACCTCAAGGCGACGTTTAGCACCGAGCTCGACCGGCGGGACCACGCGTACAAGCACCTCGACGAGGACTGCACGCTACTGGCCCGGGACTTCGAGGTGCAGCTGGACCAACAGGGCGAGGAGTACGAGACGGAGATCAGCGAGCTTAAGGGCAGCGGCGAGATGGCGCTGGCCGCCGAGAAGGCCCGCAGCGCCCACCTCAAGGGCCAGACACTGCTGCTGCGGAAACGATTCCAGACGCTGTCGAACGAGATCCAGCGCCGGGACGTCGAGATCGCGGACCTGAAGAAGGACCTCACGTCGTTCCAGCTGAGCGACACCGAGGCCCGGCACGCGATGCAGCACCTCCAGACGGAGCTTCGGGACCGGGACGCGATGCTGAGCGAGAAGGAGAAGCGGATATTCGAGCTCAAGCAGCAGAACAAGGAGCTCGACAAGTTCAAGTACGTCCTCGACTACAAGGTGCGCGAGATGAGGCAGGAGCTGGAGCCGCGCGACGTGCTGATCAGCGACATGCGGGACCAGATCGCATCGATGGACGCCGAGCTCGAGGACGATCATAGGGTCAAGCAGAACCTCGAGAGGCAGCTCAAGGACGCGACGCTGCGGGCCAAGAGCGTCGGGGGCGAGGTGGGCCGGCTCAGAGAGAGGATGGGGAAGGCCGAGTCGTTCAACAGGGCCATAGTGGCGTCGGTACATAACATCGTGCACGATCTCGGCATCAAGGAGTGGCCCGACGCCATCCGCACCATGTACCACCAGTTCTGTGCTGAGGAGGCGGACGAGCTGGATGAAGAGCTGGGTGTGAAGTCCCAGCAGGCCATGTTGAGGGACGAGATGAGCCGACAGAGAGAGCACCTCGAGAAGACGGTCCAGAGCCTCAAACGGACCATGGGGGTGAATAGCACGATCGCTGTGAAGGAGCAGCAGACCAAGCTGCAGGAGAACGTCGAGCTGATCGGCGAGATCAACGAGTTACGGCAGGAGAACAGGCTACTGGCGGCCAAGGTCACTCAGCTGCAGTCCATCATCATCGAGCACCGCCGCCAGACCAACACACGCACCATGTCGCCGTCCGTCATGTCCAGGCCGGGGTCTGCCCGGTCCATCGAGCCCACACCCATCGTCACCCCAAAGCCCGCAGCGGGGAGGCGGCGCGGGGTCGTGCTCCCCGTGCCATCCCCCGCAAGGGTCCGGTCGGTCACCCCCATCACGGCCCAGGCGGCCCCCACCCGGGAACGTGCCGGGGACCAGCCGGGGATGATGATCTCGTCGACCTCCGGCAGGGGCTACGATGTGAGCCGCATGAAGGCCCAGTCTGCACTCGGGTTCAGGGCAGGCGACTCCCGCACACCCAACACGCCCGTCAGATGACCGGGAACATGTTACCTGTAAATCGTATAGTCAATCAGGGTCGCCGTGTTGGACAATCCCGACAGCTGAGGGTCCAATAATTGTTTATAAAGTTGTGCATGAATCAGACTTCCTTAAAGTACGGCGTTTCCCACGGCTGAATGCTGTGAATGTGCGGCATTTGCGGTTGAGTCAGCATGTTTGCAAACCGTTTTACAGTCGATTTAATTGAGCGAGGAGAAAACCAGGCTAGATGTCGGATAAGCTTCTGAGGATTGCCATTGTGTCGACGGATCGCTGCCGTCCCAAGAAATGCTCTCACGAGTGCAAGCGGAGCTGCCCTGTTGTGCGCACCGGCAAGGAGTGCATTGTTGTGACGAAAACCTCCAAGGTTTGTGAGATTTCCGAGGCTCTCTGCATTGGTTGCGGTATCTGTGTGAAGAAGTGCCCGTATGAGGCCATCAACATCATCAACCTCCCCAAGGACCTTGACAAGGACACCAGCCATCGTTACGGCCCCAACTCGTTCAAGCTTCACCGTCTGCCCACCCCCCGTCGTGGTCAGGTGCTCGGCCTTGTTGGCAGCAACGGTATTGGTAAGAGCACTGCGCTTCAGATCCTTTCCGGCAAGCTCAAACCTAACCTCGGTCGTTTTAACGATGAGCCAGCCTGGGAGGACATCATCCGCCGGTACCGCGGCTCCGAGCTGCAGAACTTCCTCAAGGCCATCGTCGAGGAGGACCTCACCGTCGTCATGAAGCCCCAGTTTGTCGACAAGATCGCCAAGGCCATCCGCGGCACCGTGATCGCCAACCTCATGAGGGCCGACGACCTCGGCGACCTCGACACGATGATGGAGCGCCTCGAGCTGGACCACCTCAAGGACCGTGAGGTCGGTCAGCTGTCCGGCGGTGAGCTGCAGCGGTTTGCCATCAACTTTGTCTCCCAGCGCGACGTCAACGTCTACATGTTCGACGAGCCGTCCAGCTACCTGGATATCAAGCAGCGTCTCACCGCGTCCGAGGTCATCCGTGACCGCCTCACAGCCAGCAAGGGCGACAAGGACCGCTACGTCATTGTTGTGGAGCACGATCTGTCCGTCCTCGACTACCTGTCGGACTACGTCTGTGTCATGTACGGCCTGCCGGGCGCGTACGGCGTGATCACGCTGCCCTACGGCGTGCGGGAGGGCATCAACGTTTTCCTCGCCGGCCACATCCCCACCGAGAATCTCAGATTCAGGGAGGAGTCACTCAGCTTCAAGATCGCCGAGGTCGAGGACGACGAGGAGCTGTTGGCCGCCAGGCACCGCGAGGGGCACTACCCGGCCATTACCAAGACCCTCGGAACTTTTACCCTCAACGTCGAAGCGGGCTCCTACTGCCCGTACGAGATCACCGTGCTGCTAGGCGAGAACGGCACGGGCAAGACGACCATGGTGAAGCTCCTCGCCGGCATCGATAAGCCCACGACCGTTAATGGCGTCCCATTTGACGAGTGTGACCCCACCGAAGGCATGCCCCGCCTTTCGGTGTCGTACAAGCCCCAGACGATCTCCCCGTCGTTCAAGGGCACCGTCCAGCAGCTGTACGGCTCCAAGATCGCCCGTGCCTTCTGTGATCCGCAGTTCCAGGCCGAAGTCATAAAGCCGCTCAGCGTCGAACCCCTCTTCGACCAGCGGGTCGCCTCCCTGTCCGGCGGTGAGCTGCAGCGTGTGGCCCTCGGTCTCGCCCTCGGTAAGGACGCCAACGTCTACCTCCTGGATGAGCCCTCCGCCTACCTTGATTCGGAGCAGCGTATCATCGCTTCCAAGGTCATCAAGCGCTTCGTGATGCACAACAAGAAGACCGCGTTCGTCGTGGAGCACGATTTTATCATGGCGTGCTACCTTGCTGACCGTGTCATCGTGTACGACGGCCAGCCCGGCGTCAACTGTACCGCGCGTGCCCCTTCAACTCTCCTTAAGGGCATGAACAAGTTCCTCGAGACTATCGACGTGTCGTTCCGCCGTGACCCGACCAACTACCGGCCTCGCGTCAACAAGCGCGGCAGCCAGAAGGACACTGAGCAGAAGGCGGCCGGACAGTTCTTCTACGTGGACGCTACCGACTAGATGATGGATAAATATCGGATGTGGTGCATGTTGCCGTGCAGGACCCAACGAATTTATGGGGGAATCGAGTGAGGTAATGAAGTTAATGTAGCATGCAGAGAATGTCACATGCCCAATTATCTTTCACTTTTAATGAGGACACTGTGAGCTATTACGACTCAAACTAATGCCCTAAACCAGTATCTAGGTTGCGGGAGGGCATCGTGAACTCGTCTCGCGGATTTCGTTCGAGATGATGCAACAATAAAATTGTGAAGCTCGACCCCCACGGCACCTGGTACACGAGGGCACCGACAAGATCAGACCCATCGGCATGCCGGAGACCCTCTGCAAGGTCTACGCTCGCATGTTGCCGAAGCAACAGGAGTGTATCTACTCCGACCTGATGTCAGGTAGGTCATGGAGCGCCTCGTCCCTGGGCTGCTCCCGTACTTTGTGGCGTTCTACGAAAGCCAGTCCGCTCGCATCCTTATGGAGAACGGTTCCATCGACTCGGCAACGGGAGTCCAACAGGGGGACCCGCTGGGTCCTGTGTTCTTCACGCTTGGGGTGTTGCCCATCGGCCAAACTATCAAAAGTGACCACCGCATCAGCCTACCTGGACGATATAGGCGTGGCAAGCACGTGCCCGGTGGCGTGCCTCGAGGCGGAGGAGCGAGTGGCCGCCTTGGGCGCGGCAGTGGGCCTGACACCCCAACCCACCAAGACAGAACGCCTGATAGGGAAAGACCAAAGGGAACCCCAGTCGACGGTACTCCCGGAGGACACCCCGGAGACGGCACTGGCACGGAGGGCCCAGGAGGCCGACTGGGTGGAGAGGATTACGATCGCCAAGATCCCCATAGGGGTCGGGGATGAGCGCCGCACGAAAGTCCGCCAACGGTTCGCGGATTGGAGAGAGAAGGCGAAGATCAGTGAGATGGCGAGGGACTGCAGCTCACACGAGCTTAAGCTGCAGCATCTAATGCTGATGGCAAGGATGTCCTGACCTCCGCCTCAGCCAGAACGGCCTGGGATTCCCCAAGCTCAAGGACCTGCAGCTGGCAGCATATGTGGGCGCATACATCCAGACGTGGGCTGAGCACGTGCACCTGGTGGCGGATTACAACTTGACAGCGAGACCACCGAAGAGGCGGCGAGGGCCCTTATGGCTATGCTTACCCCCCACGGCGTGATCAGAACATCATCAACGTGGTGAAGAGCCTCCTCACGTGCAGCCTACCGAACAAAAGGATGTGTGACAACGAGGCGTACCGGTGGGCGATTCGAGACTACCTGTACCTGGGTGTGCCGTGGCGGGGCTACATGACCCTCGGCGATGGCGGCCGCCATGCCCGCACCTTTTTCATTGGCCAATAAATCCCCTTCGACAAGGACCGCGACGTCATTGTTGTGGAGCACGATCTGTCCGTCCTCGACTACCTGTCGGACTACGTCTGTGTCATGTACGGCCTGCCGGGCGCGTACGGCGTGATCACGCTGCCCTACGGCGTGCGGGAGGGCATCAACGTTTTCCTCGCCGGCCACATCCCCACCGAGAATCTCAGATTCAGGGAGGAGTCACTCAGCTTCAAGATCGCCGAGGTCGAGGACGACGAGGAGCTGTTGGCCGCCAGGCACCGCGAGGGGCACTACCCGGCCATTACCAAGACCCTCGGAACTTTTACCCTCAACGTCGAAGCGGGCTCCTACTGCCCGTACGAGATCACCGTGCTGCTAGGCGAGAACGGCACGGGCAAGACGACCATGGTGAAGCTCCTCGCCGGCATCGATAAGCCCACGACCGTTAATGGCGTCCCATTTGACGAGTGTGACCCCACCGAAGGCATGCCCCGCCTTTCGGTGTCGTACAAGCCCCAGACGATCTCCCCGTCGTTCAAGGGCACCGTCCAGCAGCTGTACGGCTCCAAGATCGCCCGTGCCTTCTGTGATCCGCAGTTCCAGGCCGAAGTCATAAAGCCGCTCAGCGTCGAACCCCTCTTCGACCAGCGGGTCGCCTCCCTGTCCGGCGGTGAGCTGCAGCGTGTGGCCCTCGGTCTCGCCCTCGGTAAGGACGCCAACGTCTACCTCCTGGATGAGCCCTCCGCCTACCTTGATTCGGAGCAGCGTATCATCGCTTCCAAGGTCATCAAGCGCTTCGTGATGCACAACAAGAAGACCGCGTTCGTCGTGGAGCACGATTTTATCATGGCGTGCTACCTTGCTGACCGTGTCATCGTGTACGACGGCCAGCCCGGCGTCAACTGTACCGCGCGTGCCCCTTCAACTCTCCTTAAGGGCATGAACAAGTTCCTCGAGACTATCGACGTGTCGTTCCGCCGTGACCCGACCAACTACCGGCCTCGCGTCAACAAGCGCAGCCGCGAGCTAGGCATTTTATATTTCTCGACCGTCATACTGTTTGGAAGTTGCTATTCTCAGATTTCAGTACACCGGCCGCACACGTGGTTATTGTAGCGTACAGAGCGTATAGCATGCCAAGTTATCTGTTCCTCATGTTGAGAAGACTGTGAACTATTTATACTCAAAATGGTGCCCTAAACCAGTATCTAGGTTGCGGGAGGGCATCGTGAACTCGCCTCTCGGATTTCGTTCGATATGATGCAACTATAAAGTACAGAGACAACGAAAGACAAAAACTGTGGGATAAAAACCGAGTTGATGTCGGCGGTTCGGAATGTGGCGTTGTTCAGTGGATGGCTGGGGATAGTGGCCGGGATAGAGGATGTTATCCTCCCAGTCGGTGTCTTTCTTTTCACAATCATCTACATTATAGCATATGCCAGTTCTCCGGAGGCTACACGGCGTAAGGCGTACTATCGCCGGGTCAATCTGCTTGTTGTCGCCATCAACGTTATGGAGGTCTCCTATCTTTTCTTTTACTTCCTGCTTATGCCCTTCACGGCTTCTTTTATCCGATGTACTGCGCTGCAGTGCGATTGCTCGGACAAAGAACTGTCATTCTACGGGGAATACAGCAGCTTTATCTCCGTCGCGGCTGTTCCGCTGACGGACTTCGGAGTTTATCTTTTCATCGGCTATAGCGCAACGACGTCACTATTTTTCGCTCGCATGGTCAACTGCAAGTCGGTAGCAAAGGGCGCGCGCCTCTCACGTTACCATCGGTCCTGGGTTCCGCTCTGGGAGCACGCTGTGGTGGTCTCATTCGCCGTCATCATCACGATCAGTCGCATGTCGATCATGGTGGCTCTGTATCTATCCACCAAAGTGCTGCCACTGTGGATCACCACCATCATGGGCCACTGCACCTCCATCATCCGTAACCTGGTCCTCGTGTCGGTCATCGTGTTGGAATGGCTCACTTTCCTCACCATCGTGCGGGCGATGCTCGGGGGGAACAAGCGACGCAAGGCGCGGCGCCCCAACTACATGGCGCTCATCCTGTCGTTCGTCGTGCCCTTCACGTTGCAGATTCTGGTGTATCTAGCGGTGGTCGGGGTTCTTCTGGTCATGATTGTTCTCATCATTGCCCAACATGTCCGCGGTCCGAGCGATCCAACGACCATCGCCATTATCCTCGCGGGTGATGCCGAGACGATCGTTATGGCCGTCTACATCGCCCTCATCGGGGTGCAGGTGTTCACCATCATCCTTGGCAACGCCTTCCTTCTCGCCCGATCCACTCTCCGGAACCACCGGAAGGAGCGGGAGCTGCGGGCTATGAGCTACAACAGCTACACCAGCGGACACGCGACGGAGGCACCCCCGACGCCTGCCGAGTACTTTGGAGTGATCTCGGCGGCGCCCCGGGGCCCGCCGCACAACCTGACGATCGACACCATTCGAGTGTGATGGTTTATGTACATTAGAGTCACACATTACCGGACCGACTTCTCGGCCGACAATGTGTGACTTGCTCAACC
>PPCM01001240.1_pt1 | contig 12421 bp, 12 predicted proteins | sample 1555541 | NCBI WGS metagenome assembly PPCM01 (sample SAMN05284479, study PRJNA326546) | Marine sediment metagenome, whole genome shotgun sequencing project. | isolation source: marine sediment | place: Germany: Wadden Sea | collected 2012-09-05 | reverse complement strand
GGCGGCGGATACGGACAGGATTCCATAGACTGCTTGAAAAAATCACTTTCAACAAAGGCTTTACCCCGGCTGAAAAGCAATTCTTTGCGATTGCGATAAGGGTCATCAAGACCACTGCGGGAAAGGAATATGGTGATCATATTCTTGAGCAGCCGTAAAGGGATCATAATGGAAGAGTCAAGAGCCTGCCTGAATTTGTGACGGCAAAGATTCAGAATCAGCTTACGCTGGTAACGGTCGGACACATGGTTTCTGACCAGCTTAACCAAAGCCCGCCAGACAAAAACATAAACATCGAGTAGATCCTCTTCCAATCCCGGTGTAACCAGTCTATTGAACTGCCAATCCGAGCAGGGAGCAAAAACCTGATCATCCTCAAGGGCAACCATAAAGCTCAATTGTTCAGGAGAAGCATTTTTGACAGGATCAATGCTGCTCTCCAAATGGTTTGCGGTCATGAAATGCAGAAGCCAGGCATCAAAAACCGGGTCTTCGCCATATTTGAGATTTTTAATAGAGGGAAAATCAGGCAGAATGCTCACTGGGGTCTACTCCGTAAGGAAGCCCTTGCTTCTCAGTTTTTCAAAAAAAGTATTGCTGCGGATGCGAGCCAGCATAAGCTCATTCTTATGACGGGAAACAACAATGCGATACCCTTCACTCAAAGGATAGGGAACACGTCCGTCCTCTGTGAGGTAAACATCCCCGGAAGCCTCGCCCACATCAATAGTCAACGGGGTATCCACAGGCAGAACCATCGGCCTTATACCATTAAGAAATGGACAGACCGGGGTCACACACATAGCCGCCAACTCGGGATGAACAAGAGGCCCACCTGCGGAAACATTATATGCGGTCGAACCTGTAGGGGTGGAGATAATCAAGCCGTCGGCGCGCAGATTTTTAATCCACTGCCCTTTCTGGCCGATGTCGAGGGAAATAATTCTGGCAACCGCCCCGCGGGAAATAACCAGATCATTAATCGCGACGCCGCGTGCAACAATCCCGTTACCTCGCTGCACTTCGTAATCGAATGCAGTACGCAGGGAAATATCAAGTTCGTCGCTGAAGAAATTTTCCAACGCGGTTTCCCAGTCATCAGGAAGCACCTCGGCCAGAAAACCGACCCGGCCATGATTGATACCCAGTACCGGGACCTGCCAGTCAATTACATTGCCGGCAACGCTGATAAAAGTACCGTCCCCGCCGAGGACAAGCACGAGCATAGTTTTTTCCCGGTATGCCGAAACATTAATGCGAGCCGGAGGACACGGATGTTCAACTGTCCGTGATTCCACACCGCGCTGCTTTAGCCAGCCGGAAATCTCCCCACCCAGTTCAGCGGCAGTCCCACCGCCGGATTTGGTTACAATTAAAACAGAACCTTGACTATTTGACATAGACAACTCTCCTATTAGAAAGAGGCCCAAGATTCAACTGTTTGCTGCCTTAAATAAAGAATAAAAACTTATCTTCTTCTACTATACTTTTTTTCCACAGATTCTAAGCTTATTTTTCCATCCCCGCCTAAACCACTGTAAAAAAAAGAAAACATATTTCATTTTTTCCCTTAATTTACCCTAAAGTATATATTGAAACCTGCCGATACTGTATATGAGGAGGATTATATACTGTGGCTAACAACCCTGCTGAAATACGTAATATGCTGCGAACATATGGCAAGCAGCTGACCAGCGCCAAGCGACTGGCCCGATTCAGGCGTGCCCTGAACCGGTCCGAGTCTCCTGACACGGTCACTATTTCCAGGCAGGCAAGGCGCAGAGAGCTTGTGGAGAAGGTTTCCCGGGAAATTATAGAAAATTTAATCGTCTCGGGTAATGAAAATCCGGTAGTGTCCGATATATTAGAACAGCTGGAACTTGATTTCGGTGACCGCTATGTTTTCGAGTACCCACTCGACGGTAGCGATGTACAAGTTCTAAAAGAAACCCCGGAAGGCGTTTTTGACCTCCCGCGCGAAGAAAAGGCGCAGGTCATGAACCGTCTCTGGGAGATCACACTGGACAAGGTAGACCGGACCATGCTCTGATGCTGGCCGCTCCAGACAACCTCATACTATTGTAAATTTGGTAACCCCGGAGGGGATTATGAAGATTAACCAGTATAGCCAGACCCCTCTCAAGGCCTACTCTGAAAACCGGGTAAACAACGCTGCGGACAAGACTCAGAGCCAGCAGCAGAGTTCAGCTCCGAGCCGGGACGTTGTTAATGTCTCGTCACAGGCTAAGCTCCTCGGAACCGCACGGCAGACCGCCACCGAGAGCCCGGATACCAGAGAACAGAAGGTGAGAGACCTGCGGGAACAAGTGCGTTCAGGTACTTATAAGCCGGATATTCGCAAGACGGCCATGAACCTTATACGCGATGAAGTTGATTTTTTACGCTGAACAAATGAAAAACGGTGAAGCCCTTTGAGGATTCCACCGCTTTAAAAGCTTGTCATATAATGGGAGATTTCCCGCACTGCTGACCCGGCAACGCCTTAAGTCACGGGCATAAATATAATTTATGCCCCGAACTTAAAGGATTAATCGTTCGCCGGGTGGAAGTGTGTCGGATATTTGGAGTCCACCTGCGGAACCTGCATGCCCCGCTTAGCCTCAGAGTTGATCACAATGGGGCCACCGAGGTTAAGAGTCGTCTCATCCGGCCTTCCCGGGGGAATGGTCACGGTTACAAGAACTGCAATCTGACGGATATTTTCCACCCGCAAAATTCTTTTTTCAGCTTCACTCAAGCGGACTTCGTAATCGTCCATGAAGCTGTAGGGATCAGCCACCAGAAGACCCAATCCCGGATCTTCAAGGCTTTGCAGAAGAAGAAAAGGAGAGCTTTCGCTGATCTGGATCAGGGCGAATTCCCTTTTGTCGTCAAAGCCGATCAATCCACGGGAAAAATAAATAATACCGTCGTCGGTAATTTCCCTTTCCCCGATACGGGTCCTGATTATTTTTGTTCTTTCTTTTGCCATAACTCGGTCGCAGCAAGAAGATCCTGCTCTGTGTTTTCAAGCGCCAAACGGTTCTGTTCTTTAATCTTGAGGTAAACCTCTTCCCTGTAGACAGTAGTCTCGGTCGGTATTTCAAGGCCCAGCTTAACCTGCCGTCCCTGAACACTTAATACCGTGATCTTTATGTTGTCATCCAGGTATAGGGCTTCCCCCGGTCTCCGGGTCAAAATAAGCATATCAATATGTGTGTAAATAATCCTTTTGGATTGTTTCTGCTTTGATCGAAAATGCCCTCCACTATGAAGAACATTTCCAGCACTGAGACTGTCTTAGCGCAAGTATCCCCTTGCGGGCAAGCACAACTATCTACATTTAATAAAATTATATATAATCAAGCAGCTTCATCTTCATAATCATGGAGGAACTCTTCAGCACCGCCTCATAAACAATCTGCTGCTGGGAAAGCTTGGTCATAAGCTCACCCACATCCACATCCTCAATATGCGAAATACGGTCCTTCTCGTTAAGCTCAAGACTTGAAAGAACCTGATCTGCCACAGCAAGCCTGTTCTCCCTGCCCCCGACATCAGCTGCCTTGGTCAGGATATGCTTCTGGGAAAGATTAAGACTTTCGAGGCACTGCTGAACTCCCGTCTGGTTGTTGGTCTCCAGAAAGGCCACAAGGTTACCCATTGTCTCAAACATATTCTGGGTAGCCGTGTTATTACTGCCCACAAGCATGCTGTCGCCACTGAAAACTACACTGGCTTCGGTTGCACCGGGCTGCTGGTAAACCCCGCCGAAAATATCCTTGCCCACATCATTGATGCGCACATATTCGTTTTCCTGAATCTGGACATTCATAGCCGCAGTGTCAGGGTGGACAACAAACTGTGCTCCGGAGCCGAGAGCATTTGTTCCGCCGCCACCGGTATTTGAAAAAATAGTCAAAGTACCGCCGGGAATGGTCAGCACCGCATTGGAAGCCACACCGTCAGCGGTCTTCACATTACCATCAGTCCATGTCACGCCACCATCGAGACTGTAGGAATAATCAATCTGGCTGGCGAGGTCTGTGGTATTATCAATCCTGACCACGACATCCTTGGAGAAACTGCCTTCTGCCTTGGTTCTGCCGCCTCCGAGATCGGTATTCATGCCCACTACATCAATGGCATCTTCATCATCACCCTTATAAACGGCTGTCGGACGTATCCACATCCATGTACCGTCAGTATCATTGGTGTTGCCTGCTGCGGTTTCTTTTACCGGAGTGCCGTTTTCAAGAGTCATGGTCACGCCGCCGAAATCAAGTGTATTACTTGTTCCGGTCAAAACACCGTCAACAAAAGTATCACCGCCGTCCTTGGAATAGCGATATCTGATATTAGGGTCAGTACCGATGACCCCGTTGTCCAAAAACTGGACCACTATAGTTTTTTCCGCACTGCCGGTAATTGTGAAATCCTGCGAGGAAACATTGGGATCGTTGGTGGTCATCCAGAGCCGTTCAGCAAAGGCATTATCTTCCACCTTATGCCCGGCATAGATACTCTTGCCTTCGTACTCGGTGTTGGCGAGCGAGACCAACTGCTGGAAAAGCTGTCGTGCTTCGTAACTGATCTGTTCCCTGTTGTCGTCAGTCAGTGTGCCGGATGCCCCCTGCTCGGCCAGTTCCTTGGCACGGGTCAGGATGGTCGAAACCTGAGTCAGGGTAGTGTCGGAAAGAGAGAGCCACCCCTTGGCGGTATCAATGTTATCCCGGTACTGTTTAACTGTAGCGAGGGTTTCACGGTGATCGAGAATACGGGCCATGCCCACAGGGTCATCAGAAGGTCGGTTAACCTTCTTCTGAGTCTGCGCCTGAATATTTGTCTCAACCAGATTGGTCAAAGACGTATTCATATTAGAAATATACGTATTGAAAAGCATTTGCTGCGATACTCTCATAGCCTTTCTCCCTCAGCCTTTTAAAATAAACCTTAGTTCTTCATCCCAAGCAGGGTCTGAAGCATCTGGTCTGCAGTTGTGATCAACTTCGCCGCAGCAGTGTATGAATGCTGGTACTTGATCAGGTTACTCATCTCTTCATCAATGTTCACACCCGAAACAGACTGCTGCTTATCATTAAGATCGGATGCGAGCGTATTCTGGAAATTATAATTAAACTTTGCAGTCCCGGTATCCGCACCGACAACTGCGACAGTCCCGTCGTAATATTCGACCAGGGTCTGTTTGGTGGTCCCGTCAAAGGAAGTGGTGATATCCAGATCGGTCATCCCCATTTCCTTCATCTTGAGGGCATTGGTATTGTCGCCTTCGTTAGCTTCACCTGCGCCGTTGACGTGTCCGGCGTTGATGAAATCGACATCACCGTTCACCGCACCGTTAACTTCAATATCCACTGCTTCGGAACCGCTGAAAAAAGTATTCAGACCAAGAGCCGCATATAAGCCGGAGGTGTCGGTCCCCATTTGGAACTCATAGCCGTTATCAGCGTTGATCTGCAGCTTATGGTTAACGATGGATGCAGTCACATAAGTACCGAAGGTATCATTAATAGCCTTCTCCACATCCTCAAGGGAGTGGACCGAAGGATCAAAATTCTGCACACCCGGAGGGGTGATTGTGCTGAAATCAATCTGTCCGGAAGCTTCCATGGCTCCGGTAGTAGAGTTATAGAAATACATCAGCGAGTTACCGGACTGGAGCCTGTCCGCAAAAGGCAGCCCGGAAGAACCGCTACCCAGTGCCACTGAATCAGTTTCCACACCGTAGGTTCCCTCTAAAGAGACATGGGGCTTCAGCCCTGCACCCTGAGAGTGGATACGGTTGGTCTGCCAGACCAGTTCCTTGGTCACAGCGTCCATACGCTCTTTGTATCTGCCTACTGCGTTATCGCGGAAGTTGAAGTAGCCGGACAAAGAACCACCGGTAATCCTTCTTTCATTATCCTGCCCGGCAAAGTTAATCTGCGGGGTGATGTTTTCCTTGGTGGAAGTATTCTCAACCCAGTACAAAGCACTCTTGGGTACGATGGTAAACTTATCGCCCTTGGCCATGGGGTTGGCAGGAGTAGCAGTGGAATCCGAACCGGTACCGAACCAGATCTTGAGGTCTTCAACCTGAATGGCTCCGGTATCACTGTTAGCTTCAAAAGTCTTAACGTTCCCGTTTTCGTCCTTGAGCCAGGTAGTTCCGCCGTCAAGGGAAGCCCTGTACTCGGCAGGCGGGGTACCGCTTACATCACCCGCAGTCACGCATTCCAGAGTGTATTCAAACTCACTGGAACCGGCGAAATAGGCCTGACCGTCGAATGTTGAGGTAGAACTCAGATTATTCTGGCTCTGCGGTCCGTCATAAGAAATACTGAAATGCTTATCGCCGTCCACCAGAGTCTGCCCGGCTCCGGTCAGGATAGTGATATTACCCTTTCCGTTATCGATCATCTTGGTATCCATGATCTCGGAAAGTTCACGAATCAGGACCGCTCTTTCATCATAAAGGGCGTTAGGATTATTCTGGCCGTCAACCTGCTCAACGTTGATACGCTGGTTGATCTCTGCGATGCGGTCCATGATGTCATTGGCCTTGGCTACATCCTGCTTGATATAATCCTCGACCTGCTGCTGATAGCGGGTCATGTCGTTCTGCATACTGTGCAGGGAGTTGACAAGGTTCGTGGTATCGTTAAGCAACTGCTGGCGGGAAGCTGCGTCATTTGGACGCTGGCTCAGATCCTGCCAGTCATTGAAAAATTTGGTCAGACTGGAGTTAAGCCCGTATCCCTTGGATTCGTTAAACAGGGACTCAACACTACTCAGAGTATTGTACAAAGTATCCCAGCGTTCACGCATGGTAGCTTTATCGTTATAGCTGTTCTCAACAAACTGGTCGAAATTACGATAAATCTCAGCAGCACGTACTCCGGTTCCGATCTGGCCCGGATTGTAATTAATGCTCATGCTCTCTTCGAGACGAACATTACGGCGGGAATATCCTTCGGTGTTAACATTCGAAATGTTATCACCGGTTACAGAAATCGCCGACTGGGATGCGAAAAGGGCCCCTGTGCCCAAATTCAGCAAGGAATTAACACCAGGCATTAGAGCCTCCCGTTAACTAAAGCAGCCTGCGGCTTGGGATTGAAGTAGCGTCCCCGTGCGGAATAAACATTCTGCTGCTTGGGAGTAATTTCCTTGTGCAGAAATTCCAGCATTGAGGAAGACTGTTCCAAAAGAGCCTGTGCCAGTTGATGGTTCTTGGTGGCCTGTACACCGCACTTCTGTTCAAAATCATCAATTTTGCCCAGCAGCTTTTCTATTTCCTTTCGCTGGACATCCTCAATGGCGGGAAGAACCTGTCCGAGTCTCTGTGCGGAGGGGTCAATTTTTTGAACAAAAGCTCTCATAGACATCCGCTCTGCAGAGATCTGACGCATAAGCTCCTGAATTACCAACTCTACTCCGGTTACGCCCTGCGGGTCTTTTTTCATGAGCAGGGAAAATTCTTCCTGAAGAAGCATAGAGAGCAACAAGACTGCCTTGGACTGCCTGTCAAGATTTGCCTGTATAAGCTTGATCATTGTTCCTCTCCTCCCTGTTTAAAACCTTATTTTTAAAGACTTTTTGTCTTTTACTTACGTTTCTTAACAAAATCTTAGTTATATACCAGCAAGTTTCCTGCCAATTTCCTCGGCAGTAACACCCTGCACATAAACTTTAGTATCGTGCTCTTTCTCAATCTTACGGGCCAGCTCTTCGATTTTCGCCATGGCCTCGGTCCTGCTCAAAGGAGGCCGTTCTTTTGGATCAGCAGCTTTCTCACTATTCACCTGACGCTCAACACGCTGCCCAAAGGTAAAATCCTCATCTTCAAGAGAGATGCCCGGCTTAGGCATGGGAATGCCCGGCAAACCGTTCGAGGCGTCATCATTGATGGAGGCAAGACGGGTTCCATGAATGGAACCTTGACGCCCTACATCATCAAGAGTCTTAAGGGCTGTGGAGTTGCCTGTTCCCGGCAGGGTGGATTTGCTGGCATTGTCCAGCTTTGACCGCAGCTGGTCATAAAGCATATCACCCAATCCGATACCGCCGCCCTCGGCCAGTTTTTCAGAAAAGTCCTTATCGAACATGGCGGTGTACTGCTGCTCGTAACGATTACTGAGGTATCCACTCTTGGGAACGTTCTTGCGCATCTGCTGCCAGATCTTGCCCATGAAAACCGCTTCGAACTTTTTGCAAGCATCACGGAGCGATTTATCAACATCCTTTCCACCGGAAAGCCGGTCATTGAGAGTGGTCAGCTTATTCTTAAAGCCTTCCAGTTCCCTGCTTTCGGCATTAGCCTTTGCAGTAGCGGTGTTCATTGCGCTTTCTATCATTTTAGCTTTCCTCCAGTTTATGCATGGCCCCGGACTATTCCCGCCCGGACCACTTTCAACTCCATCTTTGCAAACTGCGCGCCATAAACAATAAACAACTATAAACACTAGCTTAACACAAACGCATCCTATCTATTTCCTGCAAATAAAACGCCTTCCAAGCCGTTTAGTCAGGACTTTGACTGAGCTGGTACGCCCATAATTCAGCCAAATAAAAAGCCCGGCAGTAAACTGCCGGGCTTAATAATCTATTATTTGTTGCTGTGCTGATCAGCTTAGATTTAAATAACTTCCAGTTCCGCGTGCAGTGCTCCGGCAACCTTCATTGTCCTGAGGATGGATATCAGGTCACGGGGAGTTGCACCGATGGCGTTAAGCCCGTCAACCAGCTCTTGCAAGGTGGCACCTTCAACAAGCATGAGTCTGTTGTTGTCCTCTTCGACCTGCAAATCGGTTTCGGGAGTAGTTACAGTCTGAGCACCTTCCGGAGCAAACGGACCGGGCTGGCTTACTTCCGCACCTTCAGCAATGACCACCTGCAGATTGCCATGGGCGATTGCGACCTTCGTCAGACGCACATTCCGCCCCAGAACCACAGTACCGGTCTTTTCATCGACTACGACCTTCGCCTTGGTATCAGGTGCAATTTCTATATTTTCAAGGGCAGCCATGAGCGGAACCATGTTACCCCGGAACTGATCCGGAATAGCAAGGTCTACAGTGGAAGCATCCACTGCGCTGGCATAGGAACCGCCCACAACATTGTTGATTCTCTTCACTACCTGCATAGTGGTTCCGAAATCGGATACACCGAGGTTGATAGTAATCTTCTGCTGACGGTTGAACTGAAAAGGAACAGATCGTTCAATGGTAGCACCGGAAGGAATACGGGCAACGGTAACCACGTTCTTGGATGCTGTGGCAGCCTCGCCGCCTGCGGAAAAACCGCCCACAGTGAGTGCTCCCTGAGCAAGGGCGTAGACCTTGCCGTCAATCCCTTTCAGGGGAGTCATCAACAACACGCCGCCGAACAAAGACTTACTGTCACCGATAGAGGAAACAGTTACATCAAGCGGAGCACCGGGTTTGGCGGAAACAGGCATCTTGGCAGTAACCATAACTGCGGCTACGTTCTTGGGCTTGATGGAACTGCGGTCAACCTGCACACCCATTTTTTCCAACATGTTGATCATGGAGGTAATTGTGAACGCGGAGTTGGTTCCGTCACCCGTTCCCGAAAGACCGACAACCAGTCCGTATCCGACCAGATCGTTGTCACGCACGCCACTGAAAGAAGAGATATCCTTCAAACGGACAGCTTCCGCTGGCTGCGCATGCATGAGAACGATGAACATAAGCAGTAAGCCTGCCGCCAGCCCTGCCGATATACTGTTCATCCTGTTAGCGAATTTCATCCTTTCCTCCATTAATCACTATGACTCTATAAAACCTTTCAGAAGCCAAGCCCTTTGACTAGAAGGGCCATACGTTGTCGAGAACTCTGGAAAGCCATCCGGGTCTCTGCTTGTCAGCAAGAATGCCGCGCCCGTAGACTTCGATATGTGCATCTGCCAGATAGTTGGATGCAACAGTGTTACTGGGACCGATATCTCGGTGGCGCAAAAGCCCGCGCACAACCAGAACCTGTGTCTCGTCATTGATGCGCACCTGACGCGCACCTTCCACCTGCATCACGTTCCCCGGAAGAATGCGGACAACTCGGCAGGCTACAGAAGCGGTGAGAGTTGACTCGTTTTTGGTCTCACCCTTGCTCGAAAAGTTATTTGAAGTGGCAGAACCGATCATGGGTTTATCACCGGAAGCACCGTTCATATTGAAGGGATCTATGGCAGTGGCAATACCGGCACTGAAACCTGTCACGCTCAAACTGGTATCGTTTGATTTTTCAGCCTTGGAGTCGGATGTGTGCTTGCCTTTACTGGTTTCGGAAACGGTGACGACCACGATATCGCCGATGCGGCGGGCGCGGTTGTCATCAAAAAGATATTCAGAATCAGCAGCCGCAAAAAGGGAACCGGGGTTATTCATGGGTTCCGGTTCGTACTGCGCAGGCGGAGTCATGACCGGCATCGGTGTCGGAGCCTGCTTGGCAGGGGAACACCCAGCACAAAAGGCCGTGAAGAGCAGAATTGCCAGTATTGATTTTTTCATCTTATTCATTCCTCCGCTTAGTTACTTGACCTGAACTGTCTGGGCGTTGACAACAGTCGCAACCACTTTACGCTTACTTTGCAAATTACGGACCGTAATAGTCTGGCCTACTCCGCCGTCCTCAAGGGATTCCACCGGAACAGTCAGCTTCAGGTGCTTGCTTCGAAACATGAGAGTGACCTTATCACCGCGTGCAATGACCGGGGCAGGTTCAATTGAAGAGCGCATGATAGGCTGGCCGGTTCCTACGGGAATCTTGACCCTCCAAGGGCCGCCCTTTCCATCCCAGACTTTATTGCCCATGTGGGCCATATTCTTGCTCTTCCAGGTAATCAAATCAGGAGTAATCACTTCTTTACGGTTGATGGGCCGCACCGGACAGGGCACAGGAGCCCAGAGGTCTACGAAGACCGTCCCGGCCAACTGACGCAACACCCGCCCGTCTATGCTGACAACTTGCATTTTGAAGCTGTTGTTTCCCGGTTTGAGGGCCCGGGGGATCTGGACCCTCAATCCGTCCATAGAATCTTTAAAAAACAAGTGTGCCGGCAGCTTGAAATCCCTGAATTTGTAGTCTCCGCCCATGGCTTCTGCATATGGGGTCATAACTTTGACAACGGCCCTTTTAAGCTCTTCCTGCGACATAACCTTGCCGCCGGACTGCATGGTCAGGGTAGACGGAATAATGCAGTTACGAACCAGTTCACCGAGATAGTGCTGCAAGATAACGCGCAGCTTGTCGCGATTTACCCGCACCGGTTTACGACTCTTGCCCGGAGCATTCCACAGCTCGACACTTGAAAGGTCGGCCTTGGTCTGTTCCGGAAGATCGCCGTAGAATTCGGCAATATCGCCAAGGGTAACACGGGGATTGTTGACCACGGCGGCAGATTTAATCTTGATCCGCCAGTCGGTGTTCTGCTTCGAAGCCATGGCAGGGGAAGCTGCAAAAGCAGCCAGCCCGGCAGCCACCAGAAGCATCAGTGCTAACCTGCGAAAGTTTATGATCAAATCTGCCTTAGTCATGATTAAATCCATCCTTAAATTACCCGGAGAGCAGGATAGTTCCCACTCACCTCTATTTGGGAGTGCAAAGGAGCTTGGCCCTTCTGCCCGCCCGAGACGAAATCACCAGTCAAAAGCGCATCAGCGCCTCAATTATCTCTTAACATTAATTGCGGTCTGGAGCATGGAGTCAGAAGTGGTGATGGCCTTGGAGTTGGTCTCGTAAGCCCTCTGACCGACGATAAGTCCGACCATTTCATCAACCAGTTCAACGTTGGAGCCTTCGAGGTAACCCTGTGCAAGAGTACCGAAGTTGTCTTCACCGGGAGTACCCTGAATGGCAGCGCCGGAAGCTTCGGTTTCCAGATAAAGGTTTTTACCCACAGCATTCAGTCCGGCTTCATTGATGAAGTCGTAAACAGTAATGTCCGCGCTGGAAAGCTCGGTACCGTTTTTATCAAGAGCCGCAATGTGACCGTCTTCGGAAACAACAATGTTTACAGCCTCGGTGGGCACGGTAAATTCAGGCTGAAGCGGATAACCGTTGGAAGTCACCAAACGCCCTTCGCTGTCGAGCTTGAAGGCACCTGAACGGGTGTAGGCATCTTCGCCGTTACGGTCCACGAGGAAAAATCCGTTACCTTCGATAGCGATATCGAGCGGGTTACCGGTACTTTCAAAAGAACCCTGACTGAAGAACTTGTGGATGCTGACCTCTTTTACACCCATACCGATCTGCATACCGGTAGGCAGTCTGTTGCCGCCCTCAGTTTCAGAACCTGCGATACGCATGGTCTGATACATGAGGTCTTCAAATTCTACCCTGCTTTTTTTGAACCCCTGAGTGTTCACGTTGGCAAGGTTGTTGGAAAGAACATCGATGTGAG
>PPCM01001239.1_pt1 | contig 12441 bp, 7 predicted proteins | sample 1555541 | NCBI WGS metagenome assembly PPCM01 (sample SAMN05284479, study PRJNA326546) | Marine sediment metagenome, whole genome shotgun sequencing project. | isolation source: marine sediment | place: Germany: Wadden Sea | collected 2012-09-05 | reverse complement strand
GTTTCTGTTCGGGGATCTAACCCTCTATTATTTTAGATGTTTTTACTAATAAAGCTATACAAATTTACCGGAAAGCGTATAGTGGTTTTAACTTAAATGTTTGAAAATATGAACCATACGCAAATCCGGGACATCGCAAATGAGGCAAAAAAAGCAAGCAGAAACGTCGTTGTTATCACCTGCTCCAGACCACCCATTGACCAGGGAGTATAAGGAAATCGACAAGATTCTCAGTGAAAACCAGATCATCCTCGATCTTGTTCATACGGACCTTACCAGTGATGTTACAAATGATAAGGCCGGAGCTCACGGGATGACCACTGAGCAGGTGCTTAAAGCAGCTATTATCAAGCAAACTGAGGGTTTCTCATATAGAGCCCTTGCGTTTCACATTACGGATTCCAGAACGTACAGCCATTTTTGCCGAGTCGGTATCGCCGACAAGGGATTTTGCAGCTCAACCTTGTGCAGCAACATAAAAAGAATATCCCCCGAAACTTGGGAAATGATCAATTGCATGGGGGTACTCTCCGCACAAGATGGAAAACATGAAGACGGCAAAGAAGTCAGAATTGATTGTACCGTCACTGAATCCAACATTCACGAACCAACTGATTCAAGCCTGCTTTGGGATTCCGTCCGCGTTCTTGCGCGAATAATTGAATCCATCAGGGAGCGTTGTTTCGGAAGCGGTAAGCTACCATTTGTTTTTTCAAATCACACGTTAAGAGCTAAGCGGCGGATGATTGGCATTTTGAATGCTAATCGCAAAAAAGCCCGTAAAAAGCTCTACAGGGATTTGCTGAAAGTAACTCATAAAACAGTTGGATACGCTAAAAAGACTGTATCCTATTTTGGGGCAGCCACCTACGTTGATTTGGAGATCGAAGCGGCTGTTCATGAACTCGATCACTATATCCCCTTAGCCGAAAAAGTGATCAGCCAAACAGAAAGACGAGTCATTGATGATGAAAAAGTACCGGCAGCGGATAAGATCGTTTCAATTTTTGAACCTCACACGGACATTATCATCAAAGATCGCAGGGAGATACATTATGGTCACAAACTGTGCTTAACCGGCGGTAAATCAAACTTGATTCTTGACTGCAAAATCCTTGACGGCAACCCAGCGGACTCAACTCTCGTTGAAACAATGATCGACCGCCATTGTTCGCTATACGGCAAGCCTCCACTGAAGGCTGCTCTGGATGGGGGTTTTACCTCGAAAGACAACATTCGGATTGCAAAAAAGCGTGGAGTAAAAGATATCTGCTTTGCCAAGCGACGCGGTATCGATAAAAAGGATATGTGCCGCAGCGATTATGTTTACAAGCGATTACGAAAGTTTAGAGCCGGTGTAGAAGCTGGAATTTCATTGCTTAAAAGATGTTTTGGATTGGGGGTATGCACCTGGAAAGGGCATAGCTCGTTTAAAAGTTATGTTTGGGCATCAATTGTCTCGGCAAACTTGGTCACGCTTGCCAGACTCAGATTAAAAGATTGCCCAGCATAATCTTTTCCTCCAAAAAAACTTAATTTCATCATCCGCAATGGAGAGGTACGACCAAAAAAGGGTCTCCACAGCTGCTCATGAGCTGATTTTGCATATTTTAGATGTCAAAGAACAAAAACTGGCCTTGTGGGTCTACGCTATGTGCATAGCCCACTGCTAAAAACGGTGATTCCCGAACAGAAACTAGTTGATAGTTGAACGGTGTTCATGTAAACCTCTTAGTTCAACGATTGAACTTTGCGGCGCGGCCCTTTGCGTCCGCACCAGTGATTGGTCGTGTGCCGGGCACGGCACACATCTTAAGGGTGAGCCTATAACTTTGAATTACTGAAGTCAAGGCAAGTCCCAAGCCCAGCCAGATGGAGGCGAAGGGCATATTGTCACCACAACGGGGCATTCGGTGACGGTGCTTCGGAAGGCAGTGGCTTCGCTGCGGCGGAGTGGCACAAAGGCACGGGGTGACGAACAAGAATCGAGTCAGGCGTGCATTTGCGGGACCAGCCTGCAACACAAGGTTAAGTCCTCTATCTATTATTAAGCAATGTCCGTATACTCGGCGCTCACGTGCGGTGCTCTACGTCAGACCTGATTGGATAAACCATATCAAGCCCTATGGAGTTGGCTGTACTTAGTAAATCTTTGGTGGCTAAATGATAAGTATCTTTTATGATTTTCGCCGCATCCTCGACCTCAACTTTAATGAGTTGTTGTTCTTCTTTTGTTGCTACAGATTCTAAAATAGAATTTCCCAAGGATATCGACTCATTGATCCTAATTACAAATATCCCATAAATTAAACTTAGTACCAGTACCGTAAAACTGCTAATTGCTACAATCCAACTGATAATTTCTCCAAGTGGTCGACTTGTATTTAGACTGGCTAAGATAAAAAAAACAACCGATAAAAATGGTAAGCGAAATGGTACTTAGTGTTTTCCAGACAGGAGGGCTTTTTAAAGGCATGATTTACTCCATTCAGTATTAAAATATCTGCCGAACATTTTGAATAGATGTAAAAATTCCATCATATCAACCTTATATCGTGGATAAATTTCCAGCTATTGCGATATTAAAGGGTAAAATATGGAAAATTCCAATATTATTTTCCACATATTACATTACCCCGCGTGTTCACATGGAAATGAAGCTGAAATCCATTTGCCGCTTGTGTCCGCCTCTATGAGTGACAAAAAATTACCATACTTCAGAATAGTCATTGCACTTGCCGCATTGAACAGGGCTATTGATAGTACACTGTACTCTGTTAAACCTGTCCGATCAGCAATAAGCTGTGTTGGCATCCCTTTTTATTACAGTTTATTGGAACTGCCGGTTTTGATAGAAAAGCATATATGGGGCGGCATTTCAATCATTTTCGCCTTTTGTATTTTATCTGCTTATGGAGGGGGTAGATATACCTATTTAAAGTGCGTAAAAATACTTATTTTGAGCATGTCGTGTAGCATCACGGGACACACGGCATGGATAGCTGTATTTTAGGTGTGCGGCGTGTTATATGGGAATATCCAATTTGGGCATTTTCTTTTCTGTAAGAACCTTGCTGATATATAAAATGAATTTACCCAGTTTTTTTTCGAGTGGGGACACTATGGAACTGTTTGGGGCGTGCGGAGATGCTTGGGATATGTTTGATTTCCGGTATGGCAGGGGGGCTTATCGACTAAATCCCCCACAGTCAGCCAGAAGAATCCAACAAGATAGCCCTTCAAGTGTTAATTAAGAGAGTATTTGACGATATGGGAAACACCACCCCACCTTCCGTCAAGGTTCGAGCTTCTTGAAAACCACGAACCGATCCTGCTTGACTTGAATCATCACTGCACTCTTCACGGGATCACCGCTGCCGTCAAACCCCATCGCCCCGGTGACGCCGTTGTAGTTACGAGTCCCCGCAAGCCCCGCGCGAATGGCTTCCGGTTCGGCGCTGCCCTGTTCCCCGATAACCTTGAACAGCAGGTTCAGGGTATCGTAAATATGGGCGGCGTTGTCGTTGGGGTCCACCTTGTAGAGCTCGCGGTAAGCGCCAATAAAGTCCCGGTTTTCAGGGCTGTCCAGTTCGAGGGCGTAGTTGGTGCTGAAATATCCGCCCTCCAGCGCCGCGCGGTCCTTTCCTGTCTCGATTCCCCACCAGTCGTCCCCGCCCAAAAGCGGTACCTCGATGCCCGCCTTGCGTGCCTGCCTTGCCTGCCGGGGCACCACATGCCCGTAGTTCGGGAGGAACAGAAGTTCAGGGTTGCTTGCCCGAATTGCCTCGAACTGACGTGTCCAGTTCTCATCGCCGGTGATATAAGACTCAAACGCTGTCACCCGCCCCCCCTTTCCCTCGAACTGTTTCTTGAAGAGAAGGGCCAGACTGCTGTTGTCGTCGGAGGCCTCGTCGAACAGCACGGCGGCTTTTGTTACGCCCAGTTCATTTACGGCAAAGCGGGCGAGCACCTCGGCCTGGAAGGTGTTGCTGAAGATTGTTCGAAAGGTGAAGCGCTTGCCGGCCGTGACTTCGGGGTGGGTTGCCATGGAGGTGACAAAGGGGATGTTCCGGCTTTCGGCAAGGGCGGCAACGGGGATGGCGACCTGACTGCGGGGGGCGCCCACAAGGGCGGAGACTTCGTAGCGGGCAATGAGCTTGCGCGCCACATTAAGCGCGATCTGCGAGTTGCTCTGGCTGTCGGCGAATGTCAGCGTGACTCTGAACTTTTGTCCGCCGATCATAAGCCCGCCGGCGTCATTGACCACCCGGGCCGCGAGCATGGCGCCGTTGACGTAGGATTTTCCCCACCTCGCGTCCCAGTCCCCGGTGAGGGGCGCGATGACCCCGATCCTGATCTCCGGAGTTGACGGGGGAGAGGTGCAGGCGAAAAAGCCCCCCGTCAACAGGCCGAGCAGCAGCAGGGGCAAGAAAAGCGATGAACTCGCATTCGGTTTCAATATGGTCTTTCCTTTCGATGCCTTTTAATTTCCGCATCGAGCATACCGCCTCCGGTCCGCCGGATCTCCTTGCCGGACCCCTTACCCGGCATGGCTTGACAGAGAGGGGCCACCCCATTTAACACGGAATTACAGTTCATGGGCCATGGCCGCCAGATAGGTTTTCAGATTGGTTTTCTTTTTGTTCAGCCCCAGTTTCTTTCTGATATTATGCCTGAAATTTGAAACGGTGCTGAGGGACAGGTTCAGGTGTTCGGCAATCTCCTTGCTCCCCTTGTCCTGGCGGATCAGGTCCGCAACCTTGATTTCCGCAGGCGTTAAATCTATGTATTTCGATGAGATGCCTCGGTGGGCCGGTACCACGAGCTCGCTGAGATTTGTCTCGATAATGTTGAGGCGTGTTAATTGCTCATCCTCGAGTGGGGAATTTCTCATCCGGTCGATATAGGGGTAGACGTATTTTTTCAGGTTGATCGCCATGTTTTCTTCCACGGCGCGCCTTTCCAGGTCCCTTTGATCCAGCATGGCCTTCAATGCCTGGTTGACCTCCTCGAGGTGGCTTGATTTTTCCTTCAGTTCCGCCGTGCGCCGTGCGACATTTTCCTCCATCCGGTCATGGCTCTCCCGTAGCTCGTCTTCGATGCGCCGGCGTTCGATAAGCTCATGATGGAGGAGCATGATCTGCCCCTTTTGCTGCTTCTTGAGTTTGTGATGGGAAAGATGCGTGTGCACGCGGGCCAGGACCTCCTCGAACTGGAACGGCTTGGTGATATAATCAGCGCAACCCAGGCCGAACCCCTTGACCTTGTCGTCCAGGTCGTTCAGTGCGCTGATAAAAATAACGGGAATTTCCGAAGTTCGCCCGTCCTCCTTCAGCTTTCGGCAGACCTCGTACCCGTCCATGCCCGCCATCTTGATATCGAGCAGGATCAGGTCGGGCAGGGAACGCTCCACGGCCCCCATGGCAAGGGCTCCATTGGAGGCGGCGCGCACCTTATAGCCGGCATCCCCCAGCACCTTCACAAGAATACCGAGGTTTTCCGGGTTGTCGTCGACCACGAGAATATTGCCCTCGGTGTGATTCCAGTTCCATGAAAGGGTTTGGTCACTCTCCATCCGTTGTCTCCGTATAATGGGAAATAATCGTTACCGGATAACGGCAAGGATTCTTTCCTTTTCTAATTGGTTCCCGGAACAGGGCCGTGCGCCGGGCAGGGTGGGGCGTTATCACCGCGTTTGTCGCATATGGTTTTCTCATAAACCTCCCGCCCCCAAGGCCCCCGTGCCGTATCCCAATCATTTTAATTGACATACTGTCTTTGGCGTATTTGATCAAGTTGAATGTTCAAGGGGCCGAACCCTTTCAAATCACAGCCGTTCCCGTTTGGAATGATCAACGGTTCATCCCTCACTGCCTTTCCCCGATCAAGGAGAGGATCTCATCATACCGAAAGCGCTTCGCCATGTCCGAAAGGGAATCGGCCAGGGGGCCGTTGATCCGCCCGACCCGTTCGATAATCGATGAGATCGTCTCCACCTCGCAGGCCGTTGTCGCATCGAACAGCTCATTCAGCAGGTTTTCCGGCAACATCCCCAGATCCATCTCCCCAGATCTCTCCGTGCGTTTTTCCACCGAGACGGCGGCATCGGGGCTCTTCGTCTCTTCCTCATGGATATAGCGAACCCCGAGGTGCCTTTCCATGGTGCTGAAGATCTCCGTTTCCCCAAAGGGCTTGGAGATAAAGTCATCGCAGCCCGAGGAGAGGGCGCGGGCCTTCTGCTCCTCGAACGAACCTGCGGTAAGGGCGATGATCCTGGTGGATTTTCCCCCGGGGCTCGCCTTGATCCTGCCGGCGGCTTCGAGCCCGTCCATCACCGGCATCCTCAGGTCCATCCAGATCAGATGGGGACGCCACTGCTCAAACACCCTTATACCGTCGCGGCCGTCACGCGCTTCGCGCACGTCAAAGCCCACGGACTTGAGCAGTTTCCCCAGCAATTCGCGGCTCTCCCGGTTGTTCTCCACGATGAGGATCCGCCACTTCTGCCGGCTCCTCTCGAGGCGGATCACCCGGCGGGCAGGGTTCTCCGGCTTTATTTTCGCCGGCTCGGCCGGTTCGAAGCGAATGTCGAACCGGAAAAGCGACCCTTTGCCTTCCAGGTTTTCGGCGGAAATATCGCCGCCCATAAGCTGCACGTACTGCTTGCTGATGGTCAGCCCAAGCCCCGTTCCCTCCCTTGCCCTGTTGCCGGCCCCGGTCTGGGAAAAGGCGTCAAAGATGATCCCCGTTTCGCTCTTCTCGATGCCCACCCCCGTGTCCCGGATTTCAAAAAACAGGCTTGGGCCGCCCCCGTTTTCCGGGCCATGGTCCACAAGCCCCGTCCGCAGCGTAACGCCGCCCTCATCCGTGAACTTCACGGCATTTCCCAGCAGGTTGATCAGAACCTGACGCAGCTTGCCCTCGTCGGTCCGGATATATCTGGGCAGGTCGGGGGAGGTGTCCACCGTGAGCCGCAACCCCTTGGCGTCCGTCCTGTTGCGCACCATCCTCTCGATGGCCGAAAGGGTGCGGCGGAGATCAAAATCCTGTTTCTTCAGGGCGGTTCTGCCGGCCTCGATCTTGGACATCTCCAGGATATCGTTGATCAGGGCCAGCAGGTGCTCGCCGCTTCGGGTGATGGATTTCAGGGATTCGCGCTGGTCGGGGGTGATCTGGGAATCCCGGTTCATAAGGTGGGAAAAGCCCAGGATGATGTTCAGGGGGGTTCTCAGTTCATGACTCATGTTCGCGAGAAACCGGCCCTTGGCCCGGCTCGCCGCCTCGGCCGACTCCTTTGAAACGAGGAGCAGGCGGTTGGCAACGGAGAGCTCCGAGGTACGCTCCTGAACCCGCTGCTCCAGCCCCTCGTTCAGTTTGAGGATCTCATCCTCGGCCCCCCTTCGCACGGAGATCTCGTGCTGGAGCTTGGCGTTAATCCGCTTCAGGTCCACGGTTCGCTCGGCCACCCGTTCCTCCAGGTGTTCGCGGTATTTTTTCAGTTCACCCTCCGCTTTTTTCCGGGCCGTGATATCGTCCAGGCACCCCTCGTAATAGAGAAGCTGTCCCTCTTCGTCCCTCACGCTCCTGGCGGTGTTGCTGACCCAGAAGGTTGAGCCGTCGCGCCTTCGCAGCTGAACCTCGAAGTTTCGAACAAGCCCCTTCTCCTCGGTGAGGGCCATCCACTTTTTCTGCACTGCGGGGTCCAGGTACAGATCCCTGGTGCTGGTGAGAAGCAGGGTTTTCCGGTCCGGGTATGCCAGCATCTGCACAAAGGCCGGGTTGACGTCGAGGTATGTTCCTTGGGAGGTGGAGCGGTACAGGCCCATGGGCACCCTGTCGAATAGGGTACGGTAGCGGATCTCGCTCTCCCGCAGGGTCTCCTGGGCCCTTTTCAGTTCGGCCACCTTGTCCTCGAGCCCCTTGTACAGCCGGTTGAGTTGACCGACCATCAGGTTGAAGGAGCGGGCCAGAAGCCCCACCTCGTCTTCGGTGGGGACCGGTACAACCGAATCCAGGTCCCCTTCGGCCACCTGCATGGCCGTGTCGGCAATGGTCTTGATGGGCCGGACGATCTGGCGCGCCAGAGCGTAAACCCCGAGGGCCAGCAGGCAGGCGGAGGCAAACCCCACCAGTATAATGGTGCGGGCCAGTTTTCGGGCCGGAGCAAAGGCCTCCTCCCGGCTCATCTCCACCATCAGGGCAAGCTGCCGCTCCTCCAGCCATCGGTACACGCCGATAACCGGCACGCCCTCGTAGTTCTCGTAGAGCCCGGAACCGTTCCGGCCCAGGAGGGCGGTATCGATCCCCTCGGTATGAACCCCCCGGGGGAACTCCAGGCGCCCGAAACGATCCGCCGACACAAAGACGTTCAGGGAATCCACAAGGTAGGATTCGCCGCTCCTGCCAAGGCCGGAGGAATCCCCGATGATTTGGTCCATATGGTTCAGGTCCATATGCACGGCAAGCACCCCCAGTCGTTTTTTTCCGGATGCACCGAAAATGGGAGCGGTGATGGTCAGGGTGGGCTTCAGGGTCATGGGCGACGCGTAGACCCCCTGTACAAAGGTGCCCTGGCGTCCCAGGATAAAATAGAGGTCCTTGGTCCGGTATCGGCCCTCCTTGGCCGGGTCGGTGGAGAGAATGATCCGGCCGCCCGCGTCGCTGAGGATAAAGATCTCCTGGGAGTCGGGCCTGTCGGCCTGGACGCTTCCCAGGAACTCCGAAAGCTCGTTGTAAACCGTCCAGTAAACGGGGTCCGATCTCTCGCGGCTCATAAGGCTTTCCGTGGGGGTTCGCAGTTCCGACAGGCCGGAGAGGAAGGTCACGTCCTTCATGCGGGCATCCACCCACCTGTTCAACTCGCCCGTTTTGAAGGTCGCCACCGTGTTCAGGCGTTCGAAAACCGATGCCTTGAGGGCTTCGGTGGCCTGACGATAGGCGATAAAGCCCACCAGGATCACCATGGCCAGGGAGAGCACCAGGAAAGATCCTACCAGGCGCGCCATCAGGCTCTGTTTCCAGAGAACCGGTAAGGGGAATTTTATTAACGACATGATTCGATCCTCTCCAACTCTTTCCAATCCCTCCCTGGCGAAAACCGGCAAACTGTCCGGGCCTTACGGCAGTGCTCCGGCAACCGTTCCAGCCTTACGACTGTTCTACGGCAACTGTCCCGGTCTTATGACTGTGCTCCGGCAACTGTCCCGGTCTTGTGACTGTGCTCCGGCAACCGTCCGGGATTTACGACTGTGCTCCGGCAACCGTCCCGGCCTTACGACGGTGCTCCGGCAACCGTCCCGGCCTTACGACTGTGCTTCGGCAACCGTCCGGTGCTTACGGCTGCGCTCCCGGCAAACCGTGCGGACCTAACGGCAGAGCTCCGGCAAACCGTTTGGGTTTTACGAGGGAATGCCGGAGAACACCATCCACCTCCCATCAATAACACATAACGGCTGCCGTTCGGGCGGAATTGGACAACTATTTATGACCTATAAAATACCTATTCGAAATGGGCATGGATTTTCAACCGCCGGAAACGGTGGGGCAGGGCGGAAAGGCACGTTTTCCGGGGGCTGAAGGAGTGCCAGGCCCTTTCCCCCCCCTGTTGAAGGACCCGGTTTTTTCCCGGGGAGCTCCCCGGCATCCCCGAAAATGCCCATTCCGCATAGTTATATTATGGGGATTCATAGTATATTTCATTTTGCCGAAAGGCGGCCTATCATGCCGGAAAAATGAAACACCACTGTTCAGGAGGGCACGGGCAACTGAAAACCCGGATTCAAAACCGGGCGAACCAAATCCACGGTGCCCAATTGCAACACGCTTTATTTGTCGGCATACCGGCGGTCCTTCCGCCCCAATGCCGGAACCGGTACCTTCAGTTGGCGGCAGGATCGGCGCACAGGGCTTAAGGCCGAGCGCGAAGCCGCCTCTGACTGTATAAATACACGGCCTGGAAGGCCATGCGGGGCTTCCGGACATTTTTTACAACAAGGAGTTAAAAGGAGTTTATGATGACCAGATTAAAAACAATTTTCGCAACCCTGATGATTGCTCTGTTTTTGACCGCCGCAACAGCGACGGCAGGCCCCACCGTGATCAAACTCGCACACCCCAATGTCCCTCAGCACCCCATGGGCCAGGCGTTTGAAAAGTTCAAGGAGCTTCTCGAGGAGCGGAGCAACGGTGAGTTCCGCGTGGATATCTTCGACAGCTCCAAATTCGGAAACTTCGACAGCGTGGTCCAGGGCCTCCAGTTCAACATGCTCCAGATGGGCTCCGCATCCACCCCGAACCTCGCGCCCTTTTCGGACGAGTTCCTGATCTTCGACCTTCCCTTCCTGTTCCCCGATTACCCTTCGGCGGACAAGATCACCGACGGCCCCATCGGCATGAACGCCACCAAGGCCCTCGAGAAGAGCGGCATCATCGGGCTCGGCTATATCGAGATCGGTTTCCGTAACCTCTGGAACAACAAGGCGGCCGTTGCCACCCTGGCCGATGCAAAGGGGCTGAAGATTCGCTCCACCCCCTCCAAGGCGCATATCGCGACCCTGAAGAACCTGGGCATGAACCCCACCCCCATCTCCTGGGGCGAGGTTTACACCGCCCTTCAGCAGAAGACCGTTGACGGCATCGACATCGACCTGAACCTCGCATGGCACAACAACTTTCCCGAGGTCAACAACAACGTCACCATCGTGAACAGCCTCTACAGCCCCCACCTGGTCATGATCTCCAAGCGTTTCCTGGACGGGCTGAACGCCAAGAACAAGGATCTTGTACTGAAAACCTTCGACGAGGTGAAGCTCTATGAGAGAAAGCTGATCCGTGACGGTGAAAAGGAGATCCTGGGCAAGCTCAAGGACAAGGGCGTTACCGTGACAACCCTCACCCCCGAGGAGCGTGCGCGCTGGGCAGCGGCATCCGCCGGCGTGTACAAGGAGTTCGAAAAAAGGATCGGTAAAGAGCTGATCGAACGCGCCAAGGCAACCATCGCCGAGTAACGAAGCATACCGGGGTCGTGCCGGGCAGGGAGCGCCCGTCCGGCACGATCCGGCCACAGGAGAGCAGCAGCATGATAAAATCGACCAAATCCATCATTTCCCGATCCGAGGAGATCTTCTCCTCCCTGTCGCTGGTCATGATGACATGCATCACCGTTGTACAGGTCTTCAACCGGTACGTGCTCCAGAACTCCCTCGACTGGTCCGAGGAGATTGCCCGATACCTCTTTATCTGGGCGGTTTACGTGGGATGCAGCTATGCCACCCAGATGAACCGGCACCTGGAAGTCACGGTGGTGCGCAATATGTTCGGGGGGAAATTCGCCAAACCGGTGACCATCGCGGCCTACCTCTGCACCATTCTGTTCTGCGTCTGCGCCACGGTCTGGGGCATCAAGTTCGTGATGTTCCTGTCCAACACGGGACAGAAGACCCCGGCCCTCGAGATCCAGGCATACTGGGTCTTTCTCAGTGTCCCCGTGGGAATGGGCCTGATGGCCTTCAGAACCATGGAACGTCTATGGGGCGTAATCACGGGCAAGATCAATCCCGCATCAATTGAAATAAATTAAGGAGCACTAGGCCCCATGGATATGGCAATTGTTTTAACGTTTGTTTCCCTTGCGACATTCCTCCTTCTGAGCGTGCCCATCGGTATCGCCATCGGCCTGAGTGTCGCGGTGGGCATGACCTTCAGCGAAATGCTCCCCTATGAATTTCTGATCCAGAAAATGGTCGCCTCCCTAGACGTGTTCCCCCTTATGGCGGTTCCCTTCTTTATCATGGCAGGAGAGATCATGCAGAAGGGCAGCATGGCCCAGCGGCTGTTGGCGGTTTCAAGGTCCCTTGTGGGGCATGTCACGGGCGGGATGGCGCATATCTCGGTTCTCACCAGCATGTTTTACGGCGCCCTCTCCGGTTCCGCGCCGGCCACCGTGGCCGCTGTCGGCGGTATCATGGTGCCCTCCATGGAAGAGGAGGGGTACAGCAAGTCCTTTTCCACCGCCGTGAACACCGCCGCCGGTTGCCTGGGGGTTATCATTCCTCCCAGTGTTCCCCTGATCATTTACGGCACCACCGCCGGCGTTTCCGTGGGCGACCTCTTTATCGCGGGCGTGATTCCCGGCCTCTTCGTGGGGGGCTGCCTTATGCTTTGCAGTTATATTCTGTCCAGGAAATACGGGTTCACCGGCAACGGAAAAAGGGCACCATTCAGCGAGATCGCGTCCTCCCTTAAAGCGGCGCTTCCCGCGCTGATGGTTCCCCTTATCGTTCTGGGCGGTATCTACGGTGGTTTCACAACCCCCACGGAAGCAGGCGTCATCGCCGTGGTCTACTCCCTGATTGTTGAGGGGCTGCTCCTGAGGACCCTTTCCCGGAAAAAGATCGCCGAGGTTTTCAAGGGCACCGCCCTTACCACGGCATCCATCTTCCT
>PPCM01001238.1_pt1 | contig 12443 bp, 8 predicted proteins | sample 1555541 | NCBI WGS metagenome assembly PPCM01 (sample SAMN05284479, study PRJNA326546) | Marine sediment metagenome, whole genome shotgun sequencing project. | isolation source: marine sediment | place: Germany: Wadden Sea | collected 2012-09-05 | reverse complement strand
GGATGTCCCGTTGACATCCTATCTCAACCCCGCATCCCTGGGGGTTGAGCAAGTCCACATTGTCGGTCGAGAAGTCGGTCGGGCAATGTGTTACTCATTGAGATAAAAGTGTTTTCATCGGAGCGAGTCATCCCAATTGATGCGGTTCCCCCGGGTGCATTCCCCCGTGCGATACTACCATGGAGGGTATGAATGTGGGTCACATCCCTACCTCCACCCCGTGGGGTGAGGAAACATGCGATGGTTGGTCAAATTTCAAGTGTCGGGCATGTGTGAATGACGATTATGGACGACCATAGATTTATACTATAAACATGGACGTATAGAATGTGAACGCCGTTGAGAGAGTCACACAAGTCTTGTGGACTGGCAGCATGCACTGGGAAGAAGATTTTTCCGAGAGTGAGAATAACCAAAAACTGCTGGAAGCTGCCGACAACTAACCAATAGTTAAGCGGAGAGATGCGGGTGCTGCTTCTTTCCCTTTCTCTTATCTATTTATCATTTGCCCTACCAACAATACCCTCTCCGACACCGACAATAGCCGAAACGAATGGCTTCTCAACGATATCTTTCGATATCGACCCTAGTTTCGCCGATACGGCAGTGATTTTGTATCAAGAGGACCCAGCGGATGATATCACATGCGATCCGACGTCCATGAACCGCTACTTTGGCCCTGTCATCACCTATCGGCCCATTGACATCGCCGTCTGCGCTACCGGACACCCCGCAGTCTTCAACCCCTCGCCAATCACCAAGATATCCGTACCGGTGACCACAGTCTCGCCAATCCTCGACACCAAGCTCTGTCCTTCATCCGTGCCCGCGTACTGCACTGCCGACCGTCTGGTGACCGTAACGAGCCCAGCCACCGCCCCACTGGGCGGATTGGTGTACGTTGATGACCCCATCCCTGGTGAACATATTGAATACACGCTGGGTGGTCCATATGCGATCTATGATCCATCTGCTGGCATTTCGCTCACCACAGCTGGAAGCAAGACACTCACCCTGAGAAAGGTCCGCGTCATTGGCGGAAATACCATCACATCGCCTGACAAGACGATTGACATCACCGTCACACCCATGTTATTGGCGTCATCGACGTCCGTCACCACAACAAAGACACCCATCGCTACCAACTTCACTGCGGAGGATCTGAGGGCAAGAGTGCCTTTCCATGTCGATATCTTCACGACGTACGAGGGAGCCGTGACCCTGCAGGGTCCGGAGACGCTGTTTAGAGCCCATGCATATCCTCTGACCGCCCCGGGTACAATCCTAGATTCACCCGAGGAGGTTTATCATGGCAGCGTGGCCCCCACCCACGATGTCCGTCTCTATCTCGACACCCTCCCCGCAGTAGCCACCAAGATGCGGGCTGAAGGCTGGGCGGCCACCGCAACCCTCCCCGCCCCGACCAAGCCGCAGCTTGTCGTCGTCGACATCGTCCCCGACCCAACCCTAGTCCCCGACCCCATCCCGCACGTCCGGTCGACCAGGGTGTTTATCCTTCAGGTGCCGCTGTCCGTTCCGGCCTCGGTAGTATTCATCGACACTGCTGCGGTAATAACCATGCCGGACTCGGGCCCAACGCTTATCGAGCAGGTGATGAACGACTTTATCGGTGACGGAATCACAGCCGCCAAGACGTTTATAGAATGTGTTTATAACCGCGATGGAGGAGTGTTGGCTTGCAACAGCCACTCAACCACGGGCCAAATGACTGGAATCTTGGCACTGGTGGCGGGATTCATGATCATTTTCCCACTGCTGTCGATTGCTGTTGGCTGCTGCATGTTGCCAGTTGCCCATGTGTCGCTGCTGCGTGCTATCATGAGGCTGTGGAAGATGGTTCGCCGCAATCATGACAAGATTGATCTGAAGAAGTTTGAGTAAAGAATTTGTCCACATCTCTGCATGCCCCCGAATACTAACACCGTTGTATGTTAGTGACGACATGGAGGATTGATTGGTAATGATGATTCCGGATTTGGCGTCAAATCCCGCTACAAATGGCTCAAGAACAATATGCCTGCTCTGTTCAAGCTTTTCAACGTGGACTGCACAGTGATTGGTACCAGCGAGAGGTTTATATCGCAAACATGCTCCTGGTGCGGCACACGTCTCGATCAGACTGAGGCGCAGAGGCGGTCCAAGCACAAGAAGTGCAGGGCCTGTCAGAAGATGTTTCACCGCGATGTGATGGCCGCCGAGAACATGCTCCACAGTGCGTTCGGAAACATCATAACTACTACACACGAGTAGCCATTGAGGCTACCACGGATGTGTCCCACCTTAGCATCCTATCTCAACCACCATTCAAGTGGGGTTGAGCAAACTTGATTTTTAAACAACCTTGCTAGGGTACTCGTTTAAATCTCTGTGTATGACATGAGATAAGACAAGTCTCAAGTAATGCACCTTGACAGACGAATGATCATGTGCACATTTGTTATGATCCTATATTAACACTAGTGAATGAATGTTCGAATAATATCGCCATTCTCAAGGAACCTATTTCCCTAGCACTCTGAATACGGATTAATGCTCTCTCTTCTTAACACTACACGGATGTCCCTTGGCCAGAGGTGGCTGCAGATTACCGCTGGCAAGACGGCGCTCCCTAATTACTTCAGATTCCAGAGCGATGTGCCCATTCACCCTTCTCTTGACGACACCAAGCTTCTTGAGTTCAGCAGAAACTCATCGTCTGGTTCCATGCTCGCCACGAAGATCTTTGAGAACGACAAGGTCCGCTCTGTCCTTCTTGGCCGCGAGATGGTAATTGTTCGTCTTGCGCACCCTAGCGACTTCAAGAAGCAGGCTGACCCCATCAGCGACATGGTTAAGACTTTCCTGGAAAGCGGCGAGCCCGCCGTTGAGGCCCAGCAGGCCCCTGATCTCCGGGATATCGTCATTGAGGCCCCGGCTCCTGAAGAAGGCGTCGAGCAGCACATCGCACACCTTCAGAAGGTACTTGACCTGACCGTGCGGCCCATGCTGCAGCAGGACCGTGGCGACATCGAGTTCAATGAGTTCGTGGCCGACGGCACGACGTGCGAGGCCAACGGCTACCCCAGCGGGACCATTTATGTGACGCTGCTCGGCGCGTGCGGCGGCTGCCCGCACTCCAAGCAGACGATGCGCGACTTTGTGACGCGTATGGTCCAGAAGTACCTTCCCAACATCACCGAGGTGATCAACAAGGCCGAGTAGGTGGTCGAATCAAAGATTCCTCCTGCCGTGTCGCATCCGAAGAGCGAGAAACATGACATTGTTCACACATAAACAAGGTTACGGCAGTGTTGGGTATTGGGTCCGAAGGACTACATTCGTTGGCTTCTGGTAATAGTATCATCTTGATTGTATCGTCGGCAAGATGAAGAGGAAAAGATTTACCCAATCCCGTATAAAATAAGATATTCAGCGTGCAGCTTGTCGGGGCGCTACGTCCCCAGGATATCAGCAAGCTCAGCAATCACGTCGACATTCCTTGTCGGGGGCGGCATCGGCTTCAGGTCGAGCAGATCCTCCAACGTGTCCGGTTTCTCGTTAATAACGGGTGTGGCCATCGCGTCCCTCGGGGGCGGGGGTGGAGGTAGCCTTGGTGATGGCCCGGCGAGGTCAGACGTCGGCATGAATCCTGAGACGCCCTCTGGTGTGTGGACGGAATGGAGCATGTGAAATGACTTGAACTGCCCGATATCGACCTCCCTGAGGGGCGGGAACCCCGCCATAGCCGATATAAACGCGTTACCTGGCTTCTCGGGTGTAAACGAGAGTTTTCTGATCGACTTGAAAACTGACGACACGACTCCGAAAGAAGTTTCCTCGATGAGGTACGGCTCGGCGTCGTCGCCGCCCTTCTCTAGTGCCTGGAGCCACGCGGCGCCGAGCTGGGTCTGAGTGAAGATAGTTAGAAAGCGAGTGGATGTTGATGATCGCGATTTGAGGTATGCGGCCTTGTTAAATCTGACCCGGCCACCTTCGACAGATATATGGGCCTGGGTGTTCCTGAGCAACATGCAGTGAACCCTCCGGAGTGAGTCCACCGTTGCTGTAGCGTCCAACTTGACGAGGGGTTTGGCAATGACGGGAGGGAGAGTCGTCAAGGCTAGGCCGACCGGACGGACGGTGCAATGGTCGAGGTTAACCAACACAGCGCCGTGGGTCGCTTCTATGGGGAGTGTTGCGAGGAACCACTCCTGAATGCCGATAATGTATGGGGTTGGGGCCATGACGTACTCGGAGAGCGAGGCGGGGAGGAGAGGGATGAAGAGACCGTACCAACGATGGGGGCCCAACAAGGCACGCGCGGCAACCGTCACGGCGGTCAGTTTGTCGAGATTCTTGCATGTAAAGATGACTCTATGTTCATGGAGCAGCGCGCTGATGAGACGCGTGAGATGGTTGCTCTTGATCAGTGTGAAAAGCGAGGAGACATCGTCGCTGACGGGAAGCGAGTTGACCGCATCCGCACTGGCTTCAAACAACATGTTTTCGAACGGAATTTGAATGGGACGGTTGCGAACGACGCGCTTGGCGGCCACAAGGCGGATGAACGCATCCAGACTGGGTTTTACGGTGTGCGTCGTCTTAGTGGATATGATCTGTCGTATGAAGGTCAATAGGGCGCCGTGAAGGGGGCGCTGAATCACAGAGGCACCAATGGCATATTCTACGCTCTTATAACGACGACAGAGGAAATTGTACCGGTCGCCTGATGCTGTAGTGCATGTGAACGCATACTGCGCGTGCTCATCCAGCTGGTCAGGGCCCTTGATGTCGGTAAACAAAAAATCGACGAGGTTTGGGATCTCACAGCCCTCGCGCTGATACAAATGGTCGATTTTCACACGGCGCTCACCGTCTTGCCACACTTGCTTCGCGACACAGAAAAGGTCACAAAGATTCCGTTCCATGGAGGTCAACAGGTTGTGTTGCCAACTTTAAAAAAAGATCCGTCACCATCTCTAGTCATGTCATCTTCACACATGGATTATTTGATACCGTTCAACCGACGCGCCTTTTTCTGAGACTGTTCACCGCTGTTCAACAATCTATAAACTTCCAGTTACATATTGAACCATTCATTTGTAAATGCCCATACAGACAATTTACACCTCGGGTGCGTACAGTGTAAGACCCACTATCTTACGCTGTTGTGTTATAAATAACAACTGTAAATTGTTTTTCGTAGAACTGCTGACTGCTAAACAGACTCGAACAAATCAGTAATGATCTCATACTATGTAATATGCTGATCTGGCTTCATTTTCATGTGCGAGTTTTGATGGGAGTGTTCGCACTCACTTGATATCAATCAAATTATAAAATAGATCGAGTAGCACCGCAACGCAAGTGTGTAAATACGCCAGATAAGACCAACACCTGTCAACACCCATGTCCGCAACCAGGCAGATTCTAGATATGAGGCATTAGCCATTTTTGTTGTTTTTCTAACCAAAATCAGACTCGTCTAGTTATAATCACTAGCGTGGGTTGTGGCGATCTGTGCATTTTTTGCGAGGGCGGCTCGGTCGCCAAATGTTTGCTACTGGAAGCTCACTGCCACTCAGAACAACTATCCTCCAACCACAAAACTGCACCATACATGGGCCGGCTAGATTACTGGTGCAGCCTGCGGGATAGACGAGAAAGCCCCACCACTTCGATTGGAGGAACGCCGGTGCTTTCTCGCTCACCTTCTGAGAACTTTGCGTTGGCCAGCTTCAAGAACAACCTGAGCATCTCTGTTGACGATTTTTCCGATGGTTACAACTCTAGGATCGCCGCTTCGCCGACAATAATGACTCCGGAGGGCTTTGCACTTGAGATTAGCCCGTCTCCCACGTGTGCCTTTTCCCAAACACCATCAGACAGTATAATCGGCATGAGCACGGGTGCAACATCCCAGTACACCCCGACTGTGGTACAGGTCTACTCACCGCCCACCGAGTCGACCATTCGCATTCGACGCTCGGTTTGCCCCGATGTTGTGTATGCGTTACCGCGGCACCTCATTGCCCTCGCCCTACTTGCCGCGGATGTCGACCGCAGCGCGTTCTATCTGTGTAAGAAGTTCCGCCGCGCCAGGCGTGTGTATGTCCGTGAACGAGTCATCCACAGCAATGAAGGAGCAAAGATGATCCACTTTTCCGGTCGTGTGTTTGCTTCAGGCAGCAACACGATGGGCCAGTGCTGTCTCTCACCCAAAAAGGCCCTCGAGTGTCCCACCCCCCGGTGGATCCGCCTCCCCGCAGTCGACATGATCTGGGCCACCCATAGATGCTGCTTTGTGCGGTGTCCTAGTGCGGGGTGCTACGCCTGGGGCCCTAACGAATACGGACAGCTGGGGGTAGGACGTGTGATGGCTATATCCCACGCTCCGCTTCGCGTGACGGCAGTAACGGTGGATGAGGTCATGTGCTCAGGAGTGGTCACGTTTCTCAGAATCAAGGACGGATGGGCCGCGTGCGGCCTCAATAAGCACGGAACGCTGGGCCTGGGCCACGTTCACCGCATCATGCGGCCCCAGGTCGTCCCGAACTCGTCGCACATCGTCCGCTTCAAATCTGAGCTCGGATGCACATGGGCGTGGACGAAATCAGGCAGTCTGCTCGCATGTGGCAACAACTGGCAGGGTCAATTGGGCGTAGAATCACCCACGGCGTCTTCCGTATCGCAGACCAAAGTGGTATTCCTCATGCCCGTCAAGCTGCCGAACAACATGAAGGTGGAGGACGTAATGTGTGACGTGACGCAGTCCACATACTTCAAGCCTGTCGCAGACGTGAATTATGAGAGCATGTGCTATGCTAGCGGCAACGTGGTCAACTCCCGATGCCCTGTAGAAATTGAGATGCCCGTGAGAATCGCAGCGGATGACGAGAACGCCCCACCCCTCACCCCGGGAAGGTTCTGTTGAGACCATATAAACCATGAGCAAGGTACTGTAGATTCTGATTTCGACTTTATGACGACACATTACCCGAGATGGGTGGAACTCTGAACGTTTCAGGCATTCTGCCAATGGTTAGAGGAACAACATCAAGGAGTTTAGTTGGTCCATTTGCGAGCTAAGGTGTCAGCCGGGCGCTGTGGCGCTGAAGGGAAATCTGTCGGCAATCTGGCGATGTGATTGGAATTGATCGATCACTTGTCAGTGTCAAAAAGCGGACATACCCACATGAAGAGCGTGCAGATCACACACACACTGGCCTTATTCACTGAAAGGGTGAGACGTATCTTTACAGTTTCGAGCCAAGTTGAGACGGCCATTTCACGTGAACCATGTCTGAACCGAGCACTCCTACAGTGGAGGACAAAATGGAAGGGTGGCGGAAGGAGCTTTGCGGCCGGGATTGTGTGTACAACAAGTCGATACTTGCCAACGTCCAACACGAGAGCATTCTCCCTTTTATTCATTCTCTAGCTGACAAGAAGGTGAGGAACCCTCTCGTCATGCTCAAGATAGTCCTTATAGCCATTTTTCTCGGACCAATTCGTCTTTTAGGTCTTGGCATAGGGTGCACCTACATTCTTGTGTGGCAGCTTGTGATGTCTATTGGTATTAAGCGTCCGTACAACGAGCACATGACGCCCCTCCGCCAGATGCTCATCAACCTGAACATGGCAGTCACCGGCTATGGCGCGTGCTTCTTCACGGGCATCATCCCACACGCTGTATACCACGGCACCACCAAGGTCCACTCGGCCGACGCATCCTGCATCGTGTCGAACCACGTGAGCTGGATGGACCCGCTAGTCCACGCGGCGCTCTTCCAGCCGTCGTACGTCACTCGCGCGGATCTGATGAAGGTTCCCATCTTCTGGGGCGCGCGTATCGTGGAACCTGTCCTCGTCAACCGGTCCAGCAACGGACACGCGGCACAGGAGGTCGCGGAGTCCGTCGAGGTGCGCGAGAGGTACCCCCACATGCCCCCGATCACTGTGTTTTGCGAGGGCACCACAACCAACGGCCTCGGTCTGATGCAATTCAAGTCTGGAGCCTTTGCGGCAGGCAAGTCAGTCAACCCCGTCGTGCTCGACTATCGCGGGGCGGCGTCTGTGTCCTGGGAGACCTGCTCCTTCGTGTCCGCTCTATTCCGGACGATTACTCAGCTCTACACGGTGTGCGACGTCCACGTGCTCGCGCCGTACGAGCCTAATGACGAGGAGCGCGAGGACCCCCAACTGTTCGCGGATAACGTGAGGCAGTACATGGCCGAGCAGACGGACAAGTTGCTGTTTGACAGCAGGGGGCGCCACAAGATTGCATATGAGCGGTGGAAGGGGTTGGATAAGAAGGACAGGACGCAGGAGACTCTGGGGAAGATGCTGGAGGCCGCGATGAAACGCGATGAGCTGGTTTAAATGTTTGTTTGCATCAACCGTCGGCTGCACAATTCCTTGCAGTGATGTGTCGATGATGTCGCCAAGGGGGCCAAGGCTGCCCCTGATTTAACCCATATCGTTGACGGGGCCGGCGCGACCATTTTCGGCCGACTTCCTCGGTCGACGTGTGTGAATCTCGCAAGCTTTTGGTTGTCTATAAATCAAGCAGTGCAGTTCAAGCAATACCATGTGCAGCTCACTATCACAATGCCATGCTTCGGAAGCAGACCGTCCAGCTGCGCCGAAATTTTTCTTCAAAAACAAAAATCAAAAAATCACTGAAAATGGGTTCTTCTCCTGTTAGAATCGTTCTTTGTGGACCCCAAGGAGTCGGAAAGACCAGGCTCTCTCATGTCTGGGGCGGAAAGCTCAAGAGCACTTCTGTGAAGACGAGACCAACTCAAGGACTCAGAATTATCACTGCTCCTCTTGGCGACGCGCACGATGAGCAGACCACGCTGCAGATCTGGGACCTTTCCGGCGATACCGCTGCTCAGAATGTCTTTCTTGTTGTCCGCAAGGCAGTTCACGGTGTCGTGATTGTGCTGGACCCCAACTCGGCCAGCTGGTCCGATAGTCTGTTGGTATGGCACCAGAAGCTTATCGACAACAACATCCGCCCACCGTGCTGCCGTGTTCTGTGGCTCACCGCGGACGGACAGGACGTTGAGGCCGAGCCTACACTTCGTACGTCCAACTCTCACCCCAATCTTACCCAGCCCCTAAGTTCAGCAATATCCCGACCATTCGCCGATCATTGGAGCACGGGGACCTGAAGGACATTCTCGACCAGTTCGCCCTCGGGGTCCGCCGGTCGGTCGACGAGAAAATCCGCCGCGATGAGTCCGCTCTTGTGTCGCCCAACACCGCGCGCGCCCTGCAGGCATTCTAGGGGAGGCGTGAGGCCATGCTGTTGTTATAGTTCTTCTGTGGGTGTTAACGCTGTTTTGCGGTGGAGTAAAAATGTAACCGCCTTGAAATTATTGAGTGATATGCTGCTGGTTTGGCGGTTGTTGTTAACGGTACGGTTAACGATCTGGTAGCGATACAACAACTTTTCCAAACTGTAAATCGAAGCGTGATATTCGAAAACATGTCTCATCAGGCGCATGAGATGCAGTCAAGCAGTGATAAGGTCACAAAACAAACTTTTGTGAGATATTTAACGGAACAGGGCCGAGAAGCGAAGAGAATGGATGAGTTACGGCAGAAGAAGCGCCTAGAGATGGCTGAAGCCAAGCGTACGGCGGTTATGTCGGAGAAGAATGTGGTTTTTGCAAGCAAAACGGCAAAGAAGGCTGCCAGGCGTGCAAAGCGGAAGCAGGCCAAGAAAGTACAAGCCACGACAGACAAGGAGCCTACGCCACCCACTGACACTCACGAGACGGCGGTGAGTGATGCCGCTGACCCCCAATTACAGCCAGTAGTAGATGTTCAAGCCGGAACAGATAGCCCTCCTCCTGCGGCTCAGGCCGAGTGATGGGTCAGAAAACGACACAGAAATGGCATTGTTCGTCGCAGTGTTATACAGGGTGATCACCAGACGCGTTTCGTACAGTTGGTGTCTCCCCATGTGCTTGAAACGGGATGCGGTTGATGTTATAAAAAAATGCGCCCTGCCGCGCAAACCGGAAAAGAAATGGATTTCATCAAAGACCAAGATAACGACGTTGTAAGCGTGAAAGACGGAATGTATCTCCTCAAAGAACTGGATTCCGCGCATGATGACCTTGTTGGCCCGTGCTTGGTGTCTGAAGAAGACTATAACCAGCTTGTAAGGCTCAGTTCCACCCTTCTTGCGGACCACGGTGGCTCTCACGACATGGAACATGCGATGCGCGTGTGCCGCAACGCCAACAAGATCATGTCGCAGCAGTACAAGTCAGCTTTTGATCAAAGCCAAACTCTGCGCGAGTACTGGCTTGTTCTCACCGCCTGCTGCCTTCTTCACGACGCGATTGACTCAAAATACATCGGAAAGGGCAGTGAACGGTACGCTGCCGTCGTACAGATGCTCCGAGACGGCCTGCATCCTATCGGCCTCACCACCTCCCAAGTTGACGGAGCGATTTCCGTTTGTGAGAACATGTCGTACAGTAACTCAACAGCCAAGTCCACTGAGGAGCTCGCCCCATTCGGGCTTGTCCGCGACATCCTCCGGGACGCCGACCGCCTTGACGCCATGGGAGCCGTCGGCATTGGACGCTGCTTCATGTACTCGGGGGAGAGCGGCGGGTCGCTCGAAGAGGCCAGAAGACACTTTGACATCAAACTCGTCAAACTGTACGCCACGCTCGTGACACCCGCGGCGCGTGAGGTGGGCCAGAGGCTGCACGATAGACTCATTGCCTTTATGAAGGAGTTTGACGATGAATGTGGGTTCTGAGGCACAGTGATGGCCGCGTTTGTATTTTTGTCTAAATCTTGGATTCGACGTCCCCGATTTCAGTGGATTCAACCCAATCCAACACGCTATGTGCTCTGACAAACGGCGACCAAACTTGCTGTTGGTGTGGCACACGCCTCCGTCACGCTAACGCGCACATGCTGGCTAAGATCGAGACGTGCGGGACCTGCGGGAAGACGTTCCACCGCGATGTGATGGCAGCCGAGAACATGCTCCACAGTGCGTTCGGAAACATCATAACTACTACACACGAGTAGCCATTGAGGCTACCACGGATGTCCCGTTGACATCCTATCTCAACCCCGCATCCCTGGGGGTTCAGTCAGTCACACATTGTCGGCCGAGATGTCGGTCCGGTAATGTGTGCGTTGGAATGGAACGAAGTAGGCTTTGAGACGATTGTCTCTTTTTGTTGAAAATGGTTTCTTCTGTGGTTTAAGTTATACAACAATTAAACAGAAGTTAGTTCACGAAAGGATGCCTCCACTCACTCAAGACAGAGATTGCAGCCCCAGGGAGGCCGAGAACACCGGGCATTGGCCCCAAGACGCCCGGGCTCTCCCGCCCGACGACCCCGTGGAAGCCGGTGTCGCCGGGTGCCGGTACAAGGTAGATGTAAATGAGCGAAGCAGCCGATGATTCCGGAACAAAAGTAGACTTGAGACGATGAAATTGGCATTCTGTTAGTATATGCTTGCTGTTCTCTCTGGCGCCGCTCTCGCGGTTGTCGGTGCTGTTGTAGTCTGCGTTTTGATGTTCCTTAAGTACCAGCTCCTGCTTAAGGTGAACCCCGGCTCCCTCAAGCGCTTCCAGGTCAAGGGCAAGAAGAACTGGGTGCTAATCACTGGTGCAAGTGACGGTATTGGCAAGGCGGTCACCGACAAGTTCGCCAAGAGTGGCTTCAACGTGATGATGCTCTCCCGCACCGAGTCCAAGCTCGCCACCCTCAAGGAGGAGCTGCTCAAGAAGTACCCCCGGATTGAGATCGAGTACCTGCCCATGGACGTCGCCGCCGAGAAGGAGCGCCACGCCAAGACCTGGGCATTCGTTGATCAGGTCCTTGGAAGCGATGGTGAGCTCCGCGCGCTCGTCAACAACGTCGGAATGAACATGATCATCCCCGCCACCATCGACGAGCACGAGGACGACGAGATCGACGCCGTCATCGACGTCAACGTTGGCTACACCACCCGTATGTGCCGCACGTACGTCGCGCGCACCACCAAGTCTGGCCGTTACTTGCTCATCAACATGGGCAGCGCGCTCGGCCTGCACCCCTGCCCGTACCTCGCCGTGTACTCCGCCTCCAAGGCCTACATCAACGCTCTGTCCACCGCCATCAGCCGCGATCGCCGCAACCTGACCGTCAAGTCGTTCACGCCCTTCTACGTTGCGTCGCCCATGACGTTGACGACCCGCACCGACATCATGTTCATCTCCCCCAAGAAGATGGCCGACCTCGTCGTCGCCGCCCTCCGCGACAACCGCATCGTGTGCAACCCGTACTGGTACCACGCGCTGTACGGTGCGATGATGAGCCTCCTGCCAAAGAACAAGCTGCTCGACATCACCGTGAAGCAGATCCGCGGCCAGCAGAAGAAGATCCTTCGCAAGATGAACCGGACGCCTGAGA
>PPCM01001237.1_pt1 | contig 12444 bp, 6 predicted proteins | sample 1555541 | NCBI WGS metagenome assembly PPCM01 (sample SAMN05284479, study PRJNA326546) | Marine sediment metagenome, whole genome shotgun sequencing project. | isolation source: marine sediment | place: Germany: Wadden Sea | collected 2012-09-05 | reverse complement strand
CCCGAGGTTGTCCGTGAGGGCTACCACGCCGCCCGTACCGCCGCTCTCGAGGCTCTCAAGGCTTCTTCGTACTCTAACGAGGGCGACGACGCTGCGTTCCGCGAGGAGCTGATGAGCATCGCTCGGACGACTCTGAGCTCCAAGATCCTTAACACGGACAAGGAGTTCTTCGCCAAGATGGCTGTCGACGCCGTGCTGCGCCTCAACGGGTCAACGAACCTCAACCACATCCAGATCATCAAGAAGCCCGGAATGACCATGAAGGACTCCTTCCTCGACGAGGGCTTCATCCTCGACAAGCAGATCAGCGTCGGGTGCCCCGTCGAGCAGGTCGCCAAGGACGGCAAGCCCGTGCGCGTCCTGATTGCCAACACTTCGATGGATGCGGACAAAATCAAGGTGTTCGGCTCCAAGGTCAAGGTCAGCGGCACCGCCCAGCTCGCCGAGATCGAGGAGGCCGAGCGCGCCCGCATGCGGAACAAGTGCGACGCCATCCTGTCCCACGACATCAACTGCTTTATCAACAGGCAGCTCGTGTACAACCTCGCCGAGGAGGTCTTCGCGGACGCCAAGGTGAGCTGCATCGAGCACGCCGACTTTGACGGTGTGGAGCGCCTCGCTCTCGTCCTCGACGGCGACATCGTCTCCACCTTCGACACGCCCGACAACGTCCGTGTCGGCACGTGCCAGAGGGTGCACGAGATCATGATCGGCGAGGACAAGCTGATCCGCTTCGAGGGCGTCCCCCGCTCCGAGGCTTGCACCATCGTCCTCCGTGGCGCGTCCCAGCACCTCCTCGACGAGGCTGAGCGCTCCCTCCACGACGCCCTGTGTGTTCTCTCCCAGACCGTCAAGGACCGCCGTACCTGCCTCGGGGCTGGGTGCAGTGAGATGCTCATGTCGGTCGCCGTTAACAAGATGGCGTCCGGTCTCGACGACATCAGCCAGATCGCCATGCGGGCTTACGCTCAGGCGCTCGAGAACATGTGCTTCACCCTGTGTGAGAACGCTGGGCTCGATGCCAACCGCATTGTTGCCGGCCTTCACGCCGCCCACAGCCAGGGCAAGACTACGGCCGGTATCGATATCATCAAGGGCTCCGTCGGCGATGCCCGCGCGCTCGGCGTTGTTGAGAGCTTCAAGTCGAAGTACCAGATGGTTGTCTCCGCCACTGAGGCTGCGAGCCAGCTGCTCAAGGTCGACAACATCATCCGGTGCGCCCCCCGCGATCGTGAGCAATAGATAGTGTAAAAAGTCGGTGCTATTTGGTGTATGCGTATGTGACAGTAACTCGCCTGGTGGCTGGTGCGCCGGTTTACTTCAGAGGGTCGGGTTGACACTGTTCGCCTCCCACGAAGAGCAGACAACTTTAAAGTTTTTCTATCGAAACACTTTCAACGATTTCTCACTAGCGCGCGGAGATGCAGGATCATGACAGAGATCATGAGCTGAACCTCCACTACTCCGACGAGGAGTGGGGCAACTTCTGTCTTGCGGCTATTACCGGCCGAATAGCAGACATTCTTGCTCTCGTGCAGCCCTGCCGGGCCAGTGAGATCTACCGACAACAAATCTTCGAGTACGTGGTGGCAGTGATCAAGGACACTCTTGGTAACCAGTTCACTCTCCCGTTTGGCAGCGTTCCGCTCCTAACATACATGCCAGATGGAGATATCGATGTCACGTGCCTCCTACCGCCGGCACAGGCCAGTACGTGGATTACGCCACTCAAGAATAGGCTCGTTGAGATCTCCGAGGACCCGGACGCCCCGTTTCCGATCACGAACATCACGCCGGTGTATGCCGAGGTGATGTTGATCAAGTGCCGCATTGGCGGTGTGCAAATCGACATATGCGCCAATCAGACGGCCGGTATCGCCTCCGCCGTCCTATTTGAGCGCATCAACCGTCATTTCGGGCACGACGACCTCTTTAAGCGGTCCATCATGCTGACCAAGACCTGGTGCGTTTACGAGGCCCGAATTCTGGGCTCCCATCACTCCCTGATCAGCACGTTCTCACTACAGACCATGCTGCTGCATGTGTTCTGCGTGTACCCCGACATCAGGACGCCTGTCGCCGCGTTGGCTCTCTTCACTGAGTACTACTCGAACTTTGACTGGGCCAACAACGCTGTGACAATATACGGCGTTATGCCCCTCTCCAGTCTGCCCGACACGGACACCTCCCCGCCCCCCACGGCTTCCCTCCCGCCTGCCATCTCTGGAATGGCCGGGGACTTCGCCGAGCTCGTCATTCTCCGACGCGAGACCTTCATCGCTTCGGGGCTGCCCATTCTCCCCTTCCAGCTCCGGGGCATGAACGTTCAGGACCCCCTCGCCCCGTGGAATAACATCGGGCGGTCAGTGGCCATCAGTAATCTCCACCGGATCACGCGCGCCTTCACTGTTGGTGCCGCGGCCTTCAGAGGCCTCCTCCACGGAGCTAAGGACGGACGACTCACACTCCCCAAGGCTATAGCCATTGTGGACGTGATCTTCGCCAATACATGGACCCGTAGCGGCAGGCCCCGGCCCGACACGGTGCTGCTGGATGACGTGTCCGACGACGCACTCGAGTCCAAGGAGTCCGAGCTCAGGAGTAACGCCGTGATCATCGCAGCGTTTATGCAGTACATCAAGACCGGTGAACAGGCAACCGGGTGACACCTTCAAATTGTAAATAGCGGATAAACCTTGGCGATGGAGGCAACTATAAACACGAATGATATGAAGAAGGAAAAATAGGCACAGGCATTACATGTAGTTGGCTAGTTATGACGTATTCACGAACTGCTGGCGGTTTCGGTATAATTTATAAAGTACTGCTTTCAGAGACTTTTGGAACGAGATCTCATGAGCGAGACGTCTAGCGCCAATAAGTGGGACTCCATCAGTGACCTGAGAGATGGTCTGAAGGAATTCATGAGAGCTACATTCGAAGACCAACCTCCTTTCCAGGTTCAGTCTGATGCCATTCCTAGCATCCTCCAGTGCAAAGATGTGATGATCTGTGCCCCCACGGGCAACGGCAAGACCCTTGCGTATGCTCTGCCGATGATCCAGCGGTGCATTGATGCCGGCAGTGAGTCTCTCTTTGCTCTTGTTGTTGTTCCCACCAAGGAGCTTGCCAACCAGACGTTTATGGTTATCACGGACGTTCTGGACTACCTCAAGGAGGTGGACACCGCTCTCTCAGTGGCTCTTCTGACCAACGGCCGCAAGATCCCCACTGGCGCCCACTTCATGATCACCACCCCCGACGCCCTCGAGGATGCCCTCACACAGGCCCGCCAAGCCAAGCGCGACCCCTTCAACGGGCTCGAGATGCTTGTGGTGGACGAGGCGGACGGTGTGTTCGGCCAGGCGGGCATCGACGCGGTCCTATCCCTCCTGTCCACGTCGCTCCAGGCCGTCCTCCTCTCAGCGACCATGGCTGACGAGTCCACGTCCGAGTTCCAGAAGAAGCTCCTCAGAGACGACTCCATCGTCATTCGTGTCGATAACACCGACGAACAGGCCATCTCCCACGTCGTTGTCAAGGCGGGCGACATGACGGAGCGCTGGCTGGGGCTGTACGCTCTCATCTGCATCAGGGTCATCGACGGGCGCGTCATCGTGTTCACGGAGACCGCGGCACACGCCTACGGTGTCCATCTCTTCCTGTCAAGCTTCGGAGTCAAGTCGGTGGTTCTTGGACCCCTTCTCCCGAGCGACAGCAGAAGCAGCATCGTCGCCAGCTTCAACAACGGCCAGCACTCGGTCCTGGTAGCCGTCGACGACGGCACCACCACCGAGGGCGAGTTCTCCGCCTCCCGGGGTGTCGATTTCAAGCAGGTCGACTCGGTCATCAACTTTGACGCCCCCAGGTCCTACGATCAATACGTTCACCGCGCGGGACGGACCGCCCGTGGCCGTAACGCCGGCCAGACCGTCACCTTCGTCGAGACTGACTTCGCGCCGCTTTCCGATGTGGAGGCGGGCCTTGGAACGACCGTGGAGGTCACTTCCCTGGACATGTCGGCCCTCCACGCCTTCAGATACCGCGTGACGTCCGTGGTCGACCGTATCACACCCACAGCCATCAAGCGGGTCCAGGCGGCCGAGTTACGTGCCGAGATCCTCAACAGCGAGAAGCTGGTCGGGTTCTTCCAGGCCAACCCTCATGATAAGGCTGTGCTTCAACACTCAGCCACCACAGCCCTCAAGCAGCACCGCCACCTGTCCAGAGGCCGTCTCCCAGACTACCTGCTGCCGGACATGCGCGCCACCAAGCGTTCCGCCAAGAATCTCCAGATTCGCGGCACCCGGACCAAGAAGCAGCAGGACAAGGTCCGCAAGCGCCGCCGTGTTGAGAGAAAGGCGAAGAAGTCGCGCGGCGTGAAGAGGATGTGAGCGCGCAGTGTCCTCGACCATGGGGCACCGGATAAATCGGATGACTATGCTTTCTCTCGCTAGGGTCGATTTATATATTGTTCTTTATAGCTCTAAAACCATTCTTGTTTTTTGGATGAATGCAGGGTGTTAGACGTTCTAGTAGCATCGGGAACATTTTATGTTCCATAGTTCTATCGATTGTACTGGTCACATATGCTGTGACTGCAGTACCTGACGAGCGAGCGCGTTTTTCTACCAGTAACGAGCCTGTGGACCCGTCATCGGCCGGGAAACATGGCGAATCCACGGAAGCCGGCCATGTGATGCAGTTTTTTCAGCTTGATCTCGTCGACTCCGTGTTTTTCCCCGTGAACTGCAATGTCGCCCTGGAAAAAATGTTCCGTGAGCAGAAAGTCGGCTCTCTCTTTGGCTACTACTACGCGGACTCGCAGGGCCGGTTCATACCCCTCGATGCGAACATTCAATACACCTACAACCAGTCTGGGATCGCTGTGGTCTGGGATTTCATGACCAACTCCCAGACGGTGCTTCAGGCTAACGACCCCATCTTCAAGTGGCTGGTGGACCGCTACTACAAGTCCACCGAAGCCGTCCCGCGCGTGCCTCTGGTCGACATGCAGACGGAGTTTGGGCTTCGTTTCGGGTATGAGGGTTACTCTGTGTACCACCACCACTCGCCCGACATCACCATCGAGTGGAAGGCCGACGACCACCTACCAGAGACCAGCGCGGTCGAGTACACCGTGTTCGACACTATTCTCCAGATCGCAAACATCACGATGGGCTCTCTGCTCGATATACCCGAGGTGTACCGCAGAGACAACCTCATGAAGCACTGGATCGCATCCATAGCAGCAGACTTCATGAGCATCCTGGACAACTACCCGATCCGCCTCCTCACTGAGTACTCGGACCCCAGTCGCTTCCACTATAGAGTACAGCGGGTCATGACGCCGATAGTCGCCACCAAGATCACGAGGAAGGCCCTCATCGACACGATCGAGCTCACGGCACGCTTCCCCACGGAGGAGGTGCGGGAGGAGTACATCCAATACGTCCAGAGGCTGTGGAAGCTCGGTGCTGATATCAGAACAAGCCTTCACAACGATCCGTTCAAACAACTGCCAATTGTGCTGAACACGACGTTCACAACGTCCAAGGCGTCTGATGCGGGAATCCTATCAACGTTCCCCGGGCAGACGGGCATGCTCCACACCGAGCTGAGGCTTGATACCGATGCCTTCAGACGCGTCGAGAAGACCATCCCGATACCGTACTTCATGCGGTGGAATTTCACACAGGGGACCACGTTTGCGGGCACCGGCAACGATCTAATACCTTGGGAGTGGCAATCGGTGACCCCAATGCCCACCCTCATTCCTTTGACCTACGATAACCCACATTACGATAGCTACTCGTTAAGCCCGGCTGGACACGCCTTTACGGAGGACACACAGGCGTGCTACGACACCAGGACGGCTCCCGCCCCGACGGTAGGGGTCCATCTCAAGGATTACGTGTTCTGGTACAATCAGACGTCCGTGACGGTGGCCAACGACACCGACGTGACGCCTCACCACGCCCCAACGACCCACAACACGTGCATTATGGGCGGCACGGTGTGGATGTCCACTGAGATGCGACATTCCATGCCGGCGGCCAAAGGTGACGACCCTCAGGTGTTAACTATCACCATTCCGAACACAATCATCGTGCTACACGACACAACCCGCCCAGGGCTCTCATCATGGGTCATACCGGTCGCTGTAACCGTCACAGTCGCGGGGTCGGCCGCCGCCCTGCTCGGGCTGTGCCACACGGTCGGGTGGGCCATCTTCCGAGTCGTAGTCGCCGTGATGAAGGCACGGAAGGTCGAGGTGGTGGGTGAGGACGAGGAGCCCCTGATCATCGACTCCCAGCGTTCAGTGGGCCTTTTGTCGCCCAGTGTGTGTGAGGCAGAATAGCGTATTTATAAGAAATTATGAATTTTACTCTGTTTGGGATAGGGCTTGGTATCTGGTTCATTCTAGCGTTGTCTTTGGTTTGTCTGATACCATGCATTATAGCTGTCTTCACGCCGTGGCGGAAGCGAATCATACTCGCGCTGTTTGTTCTCTATTTCCTCATTTTGGGTGTTTTGATAGCTTGTCCGCGTGGAGATGTGCCCTATCCGCAGTACAACATTGATTCATCAACCTTCGTCACAACAATGCGCTATCTATTGCTCAGCACGTCTCTAATCGGTGCTATTCTCGCCGGATTTTTCTATTTGACTGGCTTCCTGACAGCCAAGCAGATCCCCAACACGTTAGGCGACAACTTGACGGCCATAGAGTGAGGGTTATTTTGGATGAGATCTTCTTTATGATACGATCGCCAAGACTTGGCCACATTTGACACGAGATCGCGATATTTGAGTACCTGGTGGTATTCGCCGCCGAAGATGTTGAGCGATACGATTGTGCATGCTGGGGGTCGATGCTTAGCACTGTGCGAGTTTATCTTCATGATGTGTTGACATTGGTTGGAGAAGTCGCTGCGACAAGTGAAAACCGTCAATCAATCTAAACCAAAGAAATCGCACGAGTTGGGTTATGCAAGAGGGCATAGAATGGATTCAGTCGGCCGAGTTTCGGCTCGGCGCGAATGAGTGCCCACAGAATCTATAAAGAAATTTCTCGCGATAGCGACACACTTATTCCGTTAATAACGATACCAGCAGAGCTATAACCACATAGAATGAAGAGGCTATACCTGTTGCTTGGAACACTAATAACTCTTTCATTGCAATTGAAGTTTGAGACAATCACAGATAACCAAGCTGTACTATCATCACCCGGGGCTTCTGTGAAGCTCTTTGAAGACCTTTGCCTTTTTCAAGGCTATTACACATCAACACCGGACCATTCTACCCCCAGCGTGTCCTTACTCCGCTTTTCTGGTTCCGCGTGGGAACTTGTTTCTGTAGTCCCCCCATTATCGCCCTTAGTCACCGATTCATCGTTCGGATCTAGTTTAGCCCTCAGTGGCGCCCATCTCCTGGTTGGTTCGCCTCTTTCCGGCGCCTCGGGGGGCGCCACTCTTCATTCCCTCCCCCGACCTGCCCCCACAATGCCACGGGGGCTGGGGCCGGCGACACACATCACAGACCCAGACCTCACACACGTAGGGCGTGCAGTGGCCCTGTCCGCAACGTTTGCCGCCGTCAGTGCGATAGATGCGGATGGTTATGGCACAATTATTGTTCGGAACCTCCTGAACCAGACCGGGACACGACTCAACCCATCGACCGCCGACTCAGACTTCGGCACCGTGCTGGCCATGACCGAGACCCACCTCGTAGCCTCCGGGGCGGGGCGGGTGTACGTCTACCATCTCTCCGGGTCGACCTGGACCCCGCTCCAGACCATCATCCCGACCACCCCACAGACAGGGTCAGGGTTCGCCGCCGCCATTGATATCGACGGGGGCGACCTTATGGTGGGTCAACCCGGGTTCGCGGACGACTCGGGGTCGGGTCAGCTCCATGTTTATACCCTGAACGGGACGACGGCAGAGTTTGACTTGGCGGCGGTGTGGAACCTCGTAGACCCTACCCTGGGCGGGTTCGGGGCTTCAGTCGCCATCCATAACGGCCAGGCGTTGGTTGGTGTGCCCACGGGCCAGTACCCAGCCACCATTGAGTTTATTCGCCTGGTGGACGGAACGTGGGACCTGAGCGACTATACTACAATAGTACCGACACCAGACACGGCGGGGTGGGGCACCCAGGTCAGCATCACCAACGTTAACGCCGCCGTCACGGCTAACGGCTCTCTAGGGCTGACGGCGGTGGGGTGCTCGGCCGGGGGGTTCGTTGACCCCAGTGGCGTCTGCACCGCATGTGGGGTGATCGGGACGTACTCAACCGAGCTGGCTGAGACGTGCACCCCCGCTCCGCCCGGCTACGCCACCGACGATCCCACCAAGGTCATTGTCTGCCATAACGGCACCCACCAACCCGACCCCGGTCAACCCTCATGTCTACCGTGCGGGGCGACCCCACCCCGATACACCACGCCCGACGACGGTCGACCCCACCCCACCTGCTGGCTGCCCGTCACCCCCGCCATTGGTGAGGACGCTCCACTCATCGTCAATATTTCATCCGCCGACATCGAGTCGTTCAACGCCGCTTGGGTCGACGATTCCGGCGCCAACCAGCCATGTGCGGTCGCCCAGGGCCCCTCCGGTGCCGTCATCGTCCCGGTCTCCGCCTCCTCCACGGTCGCCGCCGGTACCTACATCCTGACCCTGACGGACGGCGATGGCCACCCCACTACGATGCAGGTCACCCTGGTCAACCCGTACACCATCCCCCCCGCCCACACGGTCCTCACAGGCCCCGTGGCGGTCAGTGCGGTCACATCCAACATCTGCCCCGCCAGCCTCGCGGTGGCTGACGGTGCCCTTACCCCAGCGTCGTTCGGGTCCGCCCACATCGACCCTGACCAGGCCGTCGTGTGTGAGTCGGTTCCCATGCCCATCAACGCCTCCGTCGTCGCCTCCAGCTTTGGCCCGTCGACCACCCCCTCTGTCGAGGACGTCATCGGCGCTATGGCCAGTCACTCCGACACAACCCATCCAGACGTGTGTGTCGCCCTTAACGCGGCGTCATTCGGGTCCATATCGTCCTTCACGGTCCATCTTAACGCCACCTCCCTCCCCCCAGCCCTCATCGACGGGAAGCTATGCGTTACCGCCGAGGACATCGCCATCGCCCTCACCCAAGTCTCATCGACGGCCCTCACCCTCACTAGCCTGCCCGCCCCCGTCACCTTCACCGCCGCCCTCGACGGTGACCCGTTCCTGCAGGTCGTGATGGTCCCCGACTCATCAGGACCGTCCCCCACATTCTGGGTGACGCTGATAACCCTCCCAACCCTCATGGCTGGGTGCTGCATCTTCTCATTATGTGCCGGCATCACAGCCCTCGGTCTCGCTGTCCAGACCACTTGGTGTGGAGTAACAATCGCCAAGAAATGCCGCCCCGCCCCCCGCCCCGACCCAATCCACACTCCTATCTCACTAAGGGCCGCCCTAGCGTCATTCTGGGAGGAGGGCAGCATCGCCTTCGATGATGACCCCACCACGTTCACCGAGGTCGACGGGGACCTGGCCACGGCCGATTTCACCATCCTGTGCGATCCACACGCAATCCCAGAGGCAATCGAAGATTCGGATTCGGCGCAGCCGGCACAGGCAGAATCTATCTCATCCGTATCTACTATTCCAACTGCCACGGGTGGGTCTGCGGTCGACTTCTCGTCGCCTCCGCTGCTGTCACTGGTCGGCAACAGCTGCACAGGAATCTCAGTCGATTCCCAGTCGGTGGTCAGCATGACTGACTTGACTCCATCAGGATCTGGATCAGATACGTCAGCCATGTCCATAATTCCACCAGGGATGGGCTCACATGACAACCCTCTATTTGACACTGCGGTGGACATGGATTGGGACGGGACCCCCAGCAGTCGACCCGACCCCCAGAGGAGGCAGGTGCAGGATTTACCTGCCCACCATCCGTTTAACGGGTTGAGTCTCGTGATCCCTACTCTGGACACTCTGACGGAGAGCGATGTCGTGACGTTTGAGTCGCTCACCCACCGGGGCCGTCGGTTCACCAATAGTCACCACAGCTGAAGAAATAATATCATAAAGCATGCCGCTTTATATGCCGCTTTATATATCTTTGTTGGTTGACCCTCATTTGTTGGCATCGCCCTGCCCCTGCTGTTCGCCCTCTAATGTAAATATAGCATATACCGCGTTCAGTATCGGTTGTAGCTGCTCTTTGTAGACCTTCTGCCACTCCAGCGATGTCCAGCAAGCCCGACCGTGTGCTCCGGGCACCTCGTGGTCGCGGTGCCACGTTCCCCATATCTCAGATAGCGATAGCATCTTCTCACAGATCTCGTAGAAGCTGCACGATCTGATTACATCAGCGGACAGCGGAAGACCGTTTTTGACCAACATCAACTCGACTATTGGATAGTAAACTTCAAGTGGATAGAATCTGAGGAACAGATCCGATTCGCGGTGGCAAAGGATAACCATATCTACCACAGATTCGATGATTGTGTCTTGAAGCTCGGTACTCTTCAACTTGTCGCCTTTGAGCCGGTTGTTCTCCGCGTACAACTCGCTCTTGACCCGATCAGACTGCCCCGGTGCAACATTTCGCTCCAGGAGTAAATCTGGGATTCTTTCCGTCAGTAGATGCCGTACAAGACCCCGCAAGCTGTCTAGGGCTTCGTCTTTCGTGAGGATGACATCATAATTCAGCGTCATCGCGAGGGCCCGTTCCTTGCTGGCCACCGCGTTCCAATGGCGGCGGGTCTTCCGCAGCGCTGCGTCAGGCTTGGCATCCCCCATCAATGCCCGGAGCGCGTGTGTGTACATTGTCTTTGGTTCGGGGACAGGGACGTCGTATACCTTGACGGTGACGGTGAGCGCGGCAAGCACCGTCGTGAGCCCGGCAAAGAGGCGAGTGTCCTCGACAGATACGGCGGGACCATCGTGCCCGCCTGATGTGATGGGCTCCTTGAGGGGCGCGAGCCCGTTGGCGTGGCTATCAGCGTGATATCGTCTGAACGCCAGCATTGCGAGAACTATAGCGCGCTGCGGATACTTGTAATGGGTTGCAAGAGTGTGAATGAGCCTTGTAAACCGGACGGTGATCTCCTGCTCCTCCTCATACGACAGCGCGGTGCGGATTGAGGTTTCTGAAGTGAGTTCGTCCCCAACCCATGGTTCTCGGGCACCGCTGAAGTAGTATAGCTCCTCAAAGTCAAAGACCCAGTTGGTTCGGCGTCGTACTGTCGTGGTTGAAGACATATTCGGCTCTGCACACGGTTTTCTCTTCAACGCGCAAAATAAATCAATCCGGCTAAATCGTCGCACTGATTGATACGATCGTGCCGAAGGTACAAGGGGCCTGGGGGAATAATTGGAGAATGATTATGGGGTTGAGACATTTTATGTTTAACAACGCGCCTTGGCATAAATCGCGGCTGAGACTTGGCTTGACCTGAACTCACTTGATTGTTGGTGTAGCCTTGGTGGTGCTGTCAACTTCCTCGCCTAGCTGTCCAGTCCCGGATTCTGACCTTGCTGTACCGGCTGTCTCTCAAGGAAATGGCAGAACGTCACCGAGCAGGTGGGGAAGGCACTTCACAGGATGGGCACATGGCCCTCGGCTCAGCAATCTCCGAATATTTCGCTGAAACCTGGGCCCGGAGCTCCTCCAGCTCCTTCAGCCCTCCAGAGCGGCCTTCAGCTCGGCGATCTGCAACTCTTTGGCGGAAACGAGGGACCGGAGCTCATCCTGCCTCTCCAGCCCATGTTGTGCATCTTTCTCAGTAAGCGAGGGAGGATAGGACATCGTTGATGCTGGAGGAGGCCGGTTGCCTTGCCTACAGACATCAATCAAGGCCTTAGTTAAAGATGCTGGCACTGTTCATGCGATGCCGCGCCTTGAGCTCACGTACAGCTGCGCCATTGTCTAAGTCGGCAATGAACGCTCTAGCTCTATCTTGTGTGAGTTGAGGCATCTTTTCCCGCTACAATACCCTGTCACGTTTGTGACCCCTTTTTGTTCTGTTCTTGTTTCTATTTTTGCGCAACACTGAAGGCCTGACGCACCGGACAGCTGTCAAGCGGGCGAGAGAACTTAGCGTATAGCACACGTGTGGGGAGCTAAACCGTCCCCGACGCATAGGGCAGCTGGTTGACCTGTAAACAAACACTCCGGCAGACATTGGCGTGCTTGTTTGCAGCCGTGAGAGCAAGAGAGACAAAGAAATAAAGGCGGGCAGCGCGATGGTTTTTACTGATGATGGTTAAGTGTTGGTGTTTGGAACACCTTTTTTTGTGGAGCGAGTTGCTTAAGCCTCCTGGGTAGCAGCCTTGCCGCCCTTGGCGGCCTTCTTGAGAAGAAGACCGTGGACATGCGGGATGACACCACCGGCGGGGATCACGACGTCGCTGAAGAGCTGGGAGAGCTCCT
>PPCM01001236.1_pt1 | contig 12449 bp, 13 predicted proteins | sample 1555541 | NCBI WGS metagenome assembly PPCM01 (sample SAMN05284479, study PRJNA326546) | Marine sediment metagenome, whole genome shotgun sequencing project. | isolation source: marine sediment | place: Germany: Wadden Sea | collected 2012-09-05 | reverse complement strand
TGGCTTCCACGGCCACGCTGGCTTTTTCAGCACAGCATCAGATGTGGCGAAGGTTGCCGGCCGCTGGCTGTACGCGACACCGACCTCCCACTATATCAACTCCACGACGGTGGCGACGTTCACCAAGGTTAACGACCTGCACCAATCGACGAGGGCGCTCGGTTGGGACACATCCGGACCCTCGGGAGTGTACCGGTCGTGCGGCTCATTCAGCCCCGAGACGTTCCTGCATCTTGGATACACAGGAACTCAGCTCTGCATCGACCCTGTGAAGAAGGTGATTGGTATCTTGTTCACCAACCGCGAGTGGCCGTTTGATAACCACGTGTCAATCGGTCGCACGAGGCCAGAGGTGATGACGGCCATCTACCGCGCCGCGTTGAGTCCCCGTACGTAAATGATGTATGTATCTTCCTATTACATCTTGTGTTTGGGTTCTGTGGGAAAACCAACCTGTTTACTCCTTTGCGGCCTTCATCTTTTCAGATGGTTCATACGGAGTTGTGCTATCGTGTTCTGTTGCGCCCTGCTCCATGAGCTTCTTCCTATCAAATGGTTTCCGGCCAAGTTGGTGTGCTGGGATGTTTGTGCTGCTCATAATTAGGTGGTTTTTGTTTTTCGATGTACTGTTTTGTGAAGCCCCTAAAGAAGGATGACCGCCCGATTTCTCTGGCGGGTGTGACTTGATGACCCCTCAGGGATGCGGGGATGAGGTTGGTAAGGATAGGTACATTCTATCGCCCGACAATGCACTCGGCTTTGACGTTCTTGACCTCGGGGTTCCAGATCTCGCAGCATTCTGTCGCCCATCGTCTCTCTAACACTCGGGTAGCCGGTTGGGCAGAAATCTTTGGAGTCACTAGCCATCATATATTTATTCTTTGTTTCAAACTATAAATAACTATAAATACAAGGTTTACGAAGAGGATACAACAGTTGTCCTCAAGACTGTTGACATACCATATCAATCGTCTCCCAATAACACAGAAGAACTGAGGAAGCCACAAATCTCCGAGTGCCCAAAAGTGGAATTTGAGTAAATCTCGGGAATCTCAAACTTAAACTTTCGCTCAGACAACAAAAAATGATGAAAACTCTTCAGATCTGCATTCTTCTTGCTCTCGCGGCTGCCGTGCTCTGCACCAACACCTCTGCTCCGCTCCTGGACCCCGTCTGGTCCGCTGACCTTTTGGTCAGGGAGGAGGGCTCCAACTCTACTGGCAATGGCTTCGTGCAGTTCAAGTACGATGAGAACCACCAGTTCATCTACGATGTGATTAGCTTCATGGACCAAAAGATCAACGTCGCGTGGTGGCTTGTTGAGGATGTCGTTGGCATCTTGTGGACGGTCGAGAAGTTCCAGTGCACGCACAACGCCGCTGCCTACGAGCTGACCATCCCCCGTGACGTGCTCCAGACGGCCACTTACATGAAGACCACCAGTGATGGGTTCGACATCTTCCTGGACGGCCGCACGGTCGAGGGCAGCAAGGCCATTTTCTACATGGTTAAGAACGGCACCAGCCACATCACCCAGCTCTACATTGAGAGCACCGACCCCAACCAGTTGCCCGTGACCATGTTCTTCAGCAACCATGGCGCTAAGATCGACCGTAAGTGGATGGACGTCCACGCGACGTGCCCCGTCATCCAGGAGTAATCCTGTAAATGGTCTTGATGGCTGCTGTGCTTAGTATTGGCACGTATAGCACGACACCCTCGTTAAGCATAGGCACGACTAGGCTGTAAATCGATTCGTTTGGCTCGTTTATACGCGTACGTATACGTGCTCGTTGTGTGGGCATAAAGTCACACATTGCCCGACCGACTTCTCGGCCGACAATGTGACTTGCTCAACCCCCAGGGATGCGGGGTTGAGATAGGATGTCAACGCGACATCCATGGTAGCCTCAATGGCTACTCGTGTGTAGTAGTTATGATGTTTCCGTGTGCACTGTGGAGCATGTTCTCGGCAGCCATCACATCGCGGTGGAACGTCTTCCCGCAGGCCCTGCACGTCTTGTACTTGGTCCGCCTCTGCGCCTCAGTCTGACGGAGACGTGTGCCGCACCAGGAGCATGTTTGAGATGTGTACATCTCGCTGGTATTAATGACTGTGCAGTCCACGTTGAAAGGCTTGAATAGCGCGGGCATATTGTTCTTCTCAGCGCGCTGATGGGCACTTTGATGGCATCGTACTCCGGTTCAGCGTTCATGTGTGTTTTGTGAGTGCCGTGTCAATCAGGATGACTCGTGTAAATATAAAGACAATAATAGTAACAAAGTAGTAACAAAGTTTACAGTGCTATCACCTCTCAAGCGGAAGAGACAGATTGCAGAGCTCCTGGATGTACAGCTCCTCCTTGGCCCCTGCTCATGGAGTCAATGCACAAATTTATCACAACTCTAGTTCAGGACAACGCTCTCGTACGTGGCGATCATGTACTTGATGTTAATGAAGGCGTCCTCGCCGCCGTGGAGCTCGAGCAGCTCGAGCGTCTCCTGGACGAGGTCCCCGATGTTCTGCCGCTTCCGCTGCCCGTACTCGATACGGTCGCCCATGTTACGGTTCTTGTCCTTGAACAGGTTGAGCATGGGAAGGATCTGGCGGTAGTACGGGACGAGCGCCTCGCCCACCATCTCCCCAGACACCACGAGGAGCTGCAGAACCTCCAGCACGTTGCAGATGATCTCAGGGTCACGCGTGTTGAGGGCCTGCTTGATGGGAATGATGAGCTGCGGGATAACGGGCAGGATCTTGGAGCCACCGTGCTCCAGCATGTTCGAGACGCCCTCCCGAGCAAGGAACTTGTAGGGGTGCTGCTTCTCCCGGAGGCCTTCAAAGAAGACGGGGAGGTAGTGGTGATAGTCGAGCTTTTCGATCTCTACCTTCCATTGGATCTTGTTGCCGATAGCATGGTGCTCTACGGCGATCGGAAGATCACCACGATCGTAGTATTTGCGGAATATTGTAGGCTGAGAAGGTCTTACCTTAAACGCAGCTTTAGAAGTTGGCATTTTTGAGTTTTTCGATTTCGTTCCACGTTCGGTTTACAGTTTTGGAGCAATTACACAAACCCAAGGCAGGCTATTCCGGGAGTCTCGCGCAGGTTTGTGATCTCTTTCAAGCACTTCAACGTGACAAGGAATCTTTTTATAAACAAACGGCGACAATTTAAAAAGTCAGCATATATGCATCATTTTACGATTTGTATGCCTACGGCAACACATATTTCAAGGGTTGAAAAATCTTTTGAACAGACTAATGCAGCTGCAGGAGAACACCGAGAGCATTGCGGAGGACCTTGTCCGCGAGTTTTTGGCCGTTCGTGGGTTGTCTGCCGTGCGAGCGCAATTTGACGAGGCCTGTCCCAAAACTCATGCTCGAAAGCGGCTAGAACTGGCCGATGCGAGCGGTATCAAACAGCACTACGGTCGGCTCAGGAAGGAAACGGGAGACAAGAAGATTTCTCTTCTAACTAGTCTTGTGCACCTTCAGCAGCTCCGTATTGAGCGCTCGAAGAAAATCCACATGGAGAAACCGCAAAAGTCACCGATGGCTCCTCCGCCGGACCCGATGGGCACCACCGTGGATAGCGTGGTCGGTCGCCTGAACGTTACCCACTCGCGCCCCTCGACGGCCGGAGTTTCCCACACGGCAACCGCGATTCCCAGCACCGAGGATGTTTTATTCAGCCGCCCCGTGCCGAAGCGGACCAGCAGCATGAATGCACATTCCGGCCCGGCATTCGGCACTGGGTTGACCGATCTTGTTCTCGAGGATGCGGATCAGTTGATGGTGGACGTCCCACTCCAGCCCACAAGACTAGGCTTCGGGCAGGGTGCCGCCAAGGCCCCGAGCACGGCCTTCGACACTGTTGACACCCTGGCCCTGCGGCGCCTCATCTTCCAGTCCCCCACCGCGGACTTCCCGGCGGCATGGAGAGGTGGCTTCCCGAGCTACCCTGCAGTCATGGCAGCCCAGGGTGTGAAGGCCGACGCAGTGTATTGGGGAATATATCAAATGGACGGGGGGCCATGCGCAGTCGTCGCCACCATCCAGGCGTTCCTTATCAAACATATGTTCTTCACCAACCCCAGATCGTTCGACACACCCGCCCCAGCCGGCGCCTACGACCAAGCCCTACGATCAGCCGTCATCGACGCCGTGCTGACCTCTGCGGGGTACACCCTGAGCGACATGACGGACGCCTCGCCCATCCCTGGCGTCTTGTTCGTCACGGCAGCTGGACCCGGGGTTGCCACCGCAACTCCTCTCGCCCGGCCAAGCATGTACAGCCTGCATTCGCCCAACACAGTCGCTGAGCTGCGTGCGGTGGTCGCGGGGAAGTCGGTGGTCAACATGTTGACATCGACTGTAGGCACGGGTCTCATATGCGTTGTTCTATCCTGCATCCTCAGCAGAGGCGTCGAGTCGGTCCTTGCCGATGCCGATGCAGGTTCCGAGGTGCCTCTGATCGGTGCCCACGATTACGGCACCCAGGGCCTGGTCCACTTGATGCTGGCGGGTGCTGCCGTCACTGGTGTCCATGATGGTGAGATCGACCTCGGCGGCTTCATTGCCAAGGGTGTCACGACCCGCACATCGGTCGGGGTATTGTCCATCTTTGAGCATTTCGGACACATGGTTGTTGGGTCCCACCTCAAGGTCCCCAAGCACCCGATATGGGTGGTTTATAACGAATCTCATTACTCTGTACTGTTTGGGACCCCCACCGGCCGCGTGCCCGTCATGACACCCTCCTACCTGGCCCAGCCCCGGCAGTACACGTACTTTGACCCACTCGGCCACGAGGCTGACTACTACCAGATCGAGGCCCGGGACGGGTCTGACGAGCCCCAGGGCTTTGTGGAGCAGCTCCTCGTCACGCTGGCTGGGAAGAGGCAGTTTATATGGACACGTAACGAGAGGCTGTTGTAGGGTGGCCATACGATCCTGCATCCTATGGACTGGTTTAAGGGAAATGCCTCGAGACGTAGGCAGCCTTATGGTCTGGCACGCGTGACGAAAACTTACAAACCGAAAAGACGAATCCTCTTTATAAACCACTCTCAAACACTGGTAGCGGAGTGGCTCAGATGACCAACATAAGGGCAGTACTTCGGACAGATGCCCCTTAAACGAAGTACTATTTCTAGAAGAAACGGAACACCACCAGCTCTCTGCTGGAAGGAAAGGAACATGGTCTCAATACACTCCTTCATACCCTTTGTGCGCAGAGGGGTTGGAAACAACTTTTTGATCAAGCGTCGGTATCTTATTGAGGGCGGAGAGAACAGTCAGCTTGGTTCCGGGACGTATGGTCGCGTATACGCTGGCCGATGCATCGAAACAGGCCACGGTGTGGCTGTTAAGGTGGACAAGCGGCTTACTGGGAACCATCTTCAGCGTGAGGCGGACTTCATGATGGGTCTGTTTGAAAGTGGAGTGAAAGTCCCACAGATCTACTACGCTGGGAAGCAGTCGCGGCTTAAGGTGGTCGTGATGGACCTGCTGGGGCCTACCATGGACGATGTGATGCAACTCGTGTGCCAGTACAAGCCTTCTGGGGCGCGGCAGTTCACCCTGGTTACCGTTCTTGTTCTGACCATCCGAATGCTCGACATCCTGAAGGGCATGCACATAGCAGGCATCGTGCACCGCGACATCAAGCCTCAGAACTTCATCTTCACGCTTGATCCCCGTGCCAACGAGCTGTGCATCATTGATTTCGGTCTATCTCGAAAGTGGGATGCCGCGGCACGCCCAGTGAAAACCAAGGCCAAGATGGTGGGCACGCCGCGATTCGCGTCCATCAACGCCCATCGCGGCGTGCATCTCTCCTTTGGGGACGATCTCGAGTCCATGGCGTACGTCGCCGTCTATCTTGCCCGGGGGACGCTGCCCTGGTGGGACGTCGACGCCGAGACCATGGCGCAGGGATTCGAGACGATGCGGAAGAAGAAACAGACCATGACGGGCCACACTATCTGTGAGGGGCTGCCGGCCGAGTTTGGTGATCTTATTGACTATGCGAGAAAGCTTCCGGCCGGTGAGCAGCCAGAGTACGCCAAGTTGCGGGCCTGGTTCCGGTCGTTGCTGGTGGCTAACCTGGGAACGGGGATGCAGGATCTGGCGTTAGTGCAGTGTGACTGGTCGGTGTTCAGCGACCAATGAGTGCGAGGGCCACGCATATTATTGTTAAACAGGACCCCCGCCGCTCCACCATTTATCACTTGATAGCCTCGGACAACATAGCCTCCATCTCGATCGTGTCGGCCGTGAACCGTCTGATTCCGTCAGCCAGCTTGTCGGTGGCCATCGCGTTCTCGTTCATGCCCCAACGGAAGCGAACCTCGTCCACAGTCATCGTTTCAACCCGAGGCAGCTTCTCAGCGTCCAGGGCCTTGGGCAGCGGGTCGGTACAGGCACGCAGCTCGGCGATCAGCTTGGGGCTGATTGTGAGCAGGTCACAGCCAGCCAGGTTGCGGATCTCGTCTGCGTTACGGAAGGATGCTCCCATAATCTCGGTCGCGATGCCATGAGACTTGTAGTAGTTGAAGATCTCGGTCACGCTGGCCACCCCTGGATCTTTCTTCCCAGACCAGTCGGCATCCGGGCTATGCTGCTTGTGATAGTCTAGAATGCGACCGACAAAGGGCGAAACAAGAGTGGCTTTCACATCGCTGGCCGCTACAGCCTGCTCAATGGCAAACAACAACGTCAGGTTGCAGTGGATGCCATCTGCTTCAAGCAATCGGGCGGCCTGGATGCCTTCCCATGTGCTGGCGATCTTGATGAGGACGTTATCACTCGAAATGCCGTGGGCCTTGAGCTTCGCGATTATACTTCGGGCCTTAGCGACAGTAGCGGCCGTGTCGAAAGACAGACGGGCGTCGGCCTCAACACTGACGCGGCCGTTGGGGGGGAGGCGCGACACAATCTCCTTGGCGAACACTACAAGCATGAACTCGTCCAGGACGGGCATGTCGGACGGATCGGGCGCTAGATCAATGGCCTCGGTCAGAAGATGCTGGTACGCGTCCTTCTTGAGGGCCTGGAGGATAAGGGATGGGTTCGTCGTGCTGTCGCGGACAGGAAGCCCCGCTAGCTCGAGAAAGTGTCCAGTGTCGGCCGTGATGACCGTGCCGTGCTGCTTGAGCTGATCGAGTTGGTTCATTCGAGATTTCTTCACTTCGTGGTGAACTGATGCGATGAGTGCCGTGTCAATCAGGATGACATGACTCGTGTAAATATAATGCTCAAAGATAATCAAAAATAGTATGTTATGCAATGCGATAAACGGGTGTATATTGCTCTTTTCCGTTTATGAGGCTGATGTTTAACAAAGATAGTTGCACTTTCCGACTTTATATTATCAGGTATGGAGTGTTTCAGAAGGGATTCATGGCCGCCACTCATACGGAACGTACATTACACTGCACGCATTTTCTCGTTGTTTTCGTCGACCTATAAATCAGTGAACGAGTGCGGCGCGATGAACACGTCGGGAGTAACCGGTGTCAAGAATGAGTTCATACTGCATCCTTGGCCGGATAAGCGGAACTCAGCCAACTTCATATCTAAGATGAAGCACGACACAATTGAACGTTTGGACAGAATTTGGTCTGAATCGGAAGAAAAGAAGGTAGCTGATCATGTGAAAGAGTGCAGGCGATGTGGGAGAATGTTTTCTCCTGGAACATCACATCAACAGTTGTTAACACACGCGAAAAAGTGCGAGCTCCGATCAAATGCGTTCGAGCATGGCGGCCTTGCTCCGACCCGCGGTAGAGTGGACCCAGGCACGTTTGGGGAGAGCCACGGCCTCTCCACCGAGCCTCAACATCTCCCATCGCATCATCACCACCCCCGACCAACTCCCATGCCCATCCCGCATATCAACCGACCCAGCATTCCCGAGCCCATCGGCCAGATCGATCACCGCGCCACTGAGCCACTATTGGTGCGTCTGACGGACCTGTCGATCAAGGAACGCGACGTATATAACACGGCGATGCAGGAGATCACTGCACCCGACCAGGGCGTCCACCAGCGCGCCATCAGGTACCTGGAGACAATCCAGAGTGCCATCCAGGATGTCCGGCGCCGACATGCGGAGCAGCAGCGTGTGATGGGAGTTTCGATGCAGAACTCTTCACTTCTGGACATGGGCCACGTCAGGCTGGGCAGCGACTCGGGCCAGGTCTTCGTGGTGCCGCCGGTGATCGGGGTTGACCCCCACCTAGTATAGTGGTGAGTGTCCGAAAGAATATGTAACAAGCACGTGACAGGATAAACATAAACGCGTCGCTTTATAGGGAGTTGGTGGTGGGAAATACACGTCTTGGTGTGCTCCACAATCCGCCATCCGCCGAAATGGCTGCTTCTCGGCGCGAACATTAAAAATATGTTCGCAGATGAAAGAAGAGCCCACCGGCACTGTTGGGATGGATGATGCGCCATTGAGTAGGACCGAAGCACGGCTACTACAGGAGGTGCGTGCACGGAAGGAGTTTGCGAGTCTCTATCTGGCTCTGGATCTGTATTCTGACTGTCTTCGTCTCGGTGAACTGCGTATCGCTGATTTGGAGAAGTTTGTGTGCAACATACCGTCACCCACTGGCCATGCGTCATGTATCCTGGCCTTCACCCGCATAATCAACTCGTTTGCGCTCCCCCGCATGTCTCTTGGCAAGTCTCTCCCCGAGTTCTTCGCCTCAGTCCACGAGGCCGTGCTGGACTACGTCCCAGACAACACACCTGCGGACGATCCGGACGCCACGTGGGAGGGCATGAGCCTCAGCGAACGTCTGGACCTTCTCATGTCCTTGGTGTCATTCGCGGCTCCCCATCTCCCGCGAGAAGACTTCAATCCCGACGCTCCGAGCGACGATGACCTCAGAGCCGGCCTGTTTCCGCTAGCGGACGACGCGTCATGTGAGGTGTACTTTTTCTTTGATAGAGGCTGTCGAATGTACCGCCAGCATCGGGAAGGCGCGCGGGGGGACGCATCCGTGCTCCTCAAGGCCCCAGCCAAGTCGCGGTGCCATGAAGGGTGGGAGACGTTGACTCTAGGCTCCCAGGAGGAGTTGGAGGAGCTGCACACCGCGATCATGGCGAACAAGACGAGAACCAAACTTGATCGGGCGTTTCTCAGCAGCTATCAACTAATCATGGACCACTACGAGAACCTCGAGGCCGAGAAGGAGGAGCGCCGCATAGCACAGGAGGAGCGGGAGGCCCGTGCAGCGCGTATCGCGGCCGGGGAAACGGGGGAAGCGGAGGCGGAGGCCGACACTGGCCCCGCTGATCACACGCGACGGTCCCTGAGACTGCGGTCCCGACGCGCGGCCTCGGAGGAGGAACATCGTGTGGAGGTGGAGGCCGTCGGCGGGGAGCGGGCAATGAGGATGATGAAGCGAGAGCAACGCATCCGAGAGGCCGAGGAGGCGAGAAGGTTAGCCGCAGAGAAGGAAGCCGCCCGGGCAGCCAAAGCGGCGATGATTAAGGCGCGTCCAGTGGTTAAGCGGAAGCCTCGGCCGGCGCCACGAGTCGTACCAGCAGTGGCGCAGAGGCCAAGGAGGACGCCCAAGAAGCCGGACCGCATCATGGGTGACGACTTCATCACGGAGATCTGATGAAATGAACTAAACTACGCAGCTCTTTGTGAAATATTGTTGGGCAACCCCGAGTTTGGGATCCGAAGTGCATCCGCAATTCATTCTCGTTGCACGGTAAAGCGTGCCCGTCTCGCTAACGGGGTATATCACCGTTGTGCGAGGGCAGCGTTTACAGTACGGTTGATGACAAAAATATCAAATGAACAACAACCAAGGCCCTAGCCAATCAGCCGCCACGTATAGCGCGCGCCCGATGTGTGATCAGCTCGGCCTGATGTTCAAAACATGGTTTGATACTCTGGGGATCGGTTGTGTGGGGATGGCGCTGATTCTCACGCTGACCTTCGTTCCCGGGTGGATAGCACTCATGATGAGCACCGCACGGCCGTTCGTGTGTCTGACACCGGCGAACTTCCTGGACTGGCGTGTCCTCTTTTCGTTCTGGACACCTTTAGGTACGTTTTGCTCTTGATCCGCTAACAACAGTCTACCCCTTCGTGCATTATAACCCGTTCCACCTGCTTTTCAACCTGTTTGCGCTGCTTTTCATCACCAGCAACGTTGAGCGCATCACGGGCACCCTCCACGTGCTGTTTACCATGCTCATTTCCGTCGTTCTCACCGCTATTATTGTCGTTCTCACGGGCTGGGCCATGTACTTCGTGCCGTACGTCGGCCAGTACATGTTCAACTCCTGCAACGTCGGCCTGAGCGGCTACCTCATGTTCACGTCTCTCATCATGTTGATTTGCCTCACCAATATGAAGACGCTCCTCTGCTGCTGCTGCCTCCCCGTACCGTCCCACCTGTACGTCTGGATCATGTTCGCGGTCATCGTGATCATCGACATCGTCTCCTTCACCGGCCCCTTCTCTGTCTCGTGGGCCGGCTATCTCGCGGGCATTATCGTTGGGTACTTGTATTTCTTTGGCCCAATGCGGTGGATCATCCCCAACAAGCTGTTCATGGCCATCGAGTCCAAGATCCCGCTTGAGAAGCTCCCGCACTACTTCCCGGCCCGTAAGCTCCCCAAGCGCGGCCCCGTCGAGGAGTTCCGCGATCTCACCAACGCCTCCCAGACCGACCGGCCCGTGATGGGGATGTCCCTCTTCGGAAGGTCCGCACAGGTCACCGAGACGGCCCCGGGTACACGCGAGACCCAGTTCAACCCGAGGGCGGCGACGGCCCCCAACAGAGGAGGTGGCCAGTCTCAGTCACAGGGCCAGGGTCAGGGATCCTTCACTGGGAGGGGTCGGACGCTGGGGCGCTGGGCACGGCAGAGCGGCCAGGGGCAGCGCGGTCCCGACTCCTTCCCCCCCATCCCCCCCAACCCGTAGCCGGTCACGTCACGCATTCTGTCAGCCATGCTTTATGAATAAATGTCAACATGTCTTCTATGGTATCGTACCAGCATAATAGATAGAGCGGTGCCACCCACCCCTCATTGCCCCTCCTCGATCCCTGCGGCCCTCAGCTCGCCCTGGATCGCCTCTTGCTCGTCCTCATAGGCCATCGCTAGCTCACCTTGAGAGTACTCCAGATCTACATCATCCGCGGGTTCGTTCAGCTTGGCAAATAACTGATTGATGGTCGATTGTCGAGCGTGGATCGTTGCCATGCGTTCGTCAACTGAGGACGCGAGTTGCCGAAGGAGCTTGACATAGTCTTGGACGGAAACAGTCGTCTCGCCTGAATCAGAAGGCTCAAGCTGTGCAATACTAGTCGCCTTGGAATAATCGCCAAGTATTTCCCCAAACTTATCGGTAATCTGCGTTAGCGCTCTGGGAATGGTACAAACGTCATCAAACTGACTTCCACAATCCTTGTTGAGCTTTTGTAGTCCACCTAAGAAGTCTGCTTGTGATTTCTTAAAGAGTTCGGTGAACTTCTTGTATGTCGCGCCCTCTGTCATGGAGGTAAGTTGAATTTTTCGGTCCCGTTCGATTTATAATACATAAAAACACATTTTGAGAGAACAATCGCAATTCCTGTATATACAGTGTATACATATGTGTAATGAGATACATTACACACCATATGCAGGACTTTCAAAAAAAAAGAGAAGAGAAATGATTCCCACTGACATCGCCCGCCTCGTGGTCCTCGAGGACGCACCGGCCAAATACGTTAACAAGCTCATCCAATACGCTTTCACATACCGTCGTGACTCGAAGTGGCCCATCGAGAAGCTCCAAACGCTTGCCTCTAACCTTGAAATGGAGCCCAAGGAGGTGACAGCGGTACGTTCGTCTGACAACCGATACTCACATAGCTTACTCGTACAATCACCGCATTTGTGAAGCACAGCATGTTCTCATTCACCGAGACTGGCCCTGAAGCCCTTTCGTCCGAGTTCCCCGAGGACTTCCCGGCCGATCTCCGCGAAATGCTCGTGCAGTGCATCGGGCACAACATGGAGGGGTTCAAGGCGGCCGTGATTGACGACTCTGCGGTGCTTCCTCGGTTCCAGGAGATGGATTGGTCCGTCAACGTCCAGCGTTCGTGACATGCGACCAGACTAACACAGAGATTGAGGGGAGCAACGCTGGGATTCCCATTGTAGCCATGGAGCTCAAGACCCGGGACCACGGCAAGGAGGAGTCCGTCTCGTTTGACATGGACCAGGCGGTGCTCAGGACGGTTGTGGACGAGATGCAGCGTATCAAGAGCCAGATGGATGCCGTGGTGCAGGCTGAGTGAGCGGCATGTCGACAATAAACGGCGCTCGACACGGTTTGTTTATCGACTTTTCAAGTCACACATTGCTTGCTGGCTTCCACGGCCACGCTGGCTTTTTCAGCACAGCATCAGATGTGGCGAAGGTT
>PPCM01001235.1_pt1 | contig 12461 bp, 3 predicted proteins | sample 1555541 | NCBI WGS metagenome assembly PPCM01 (sample SAMN05284479, study PRJNA326546) | Marine sediment metagenome, whole genome shotgun sequencing project. | isolation source: marine sediment | place: Germany: Wadden Sea | collected 2012-09-05 | reverse complement strand
CTGTGAAACACAAGAGCGTTGACGCATGATCCGAAAAGTGATTTTCCCACGAATAAGGCGGGTCCCTACAGGGATGTGGGTGAGAGGGAAGGCGAGATTATGTTTGTTGAGCGAATCGAAGGCATTATTTCGTCGGATTTAGCAAGAATGACCATTATTACGGAAAAAGAAAGTGATGTACAAAAGCCCGAAGGGACAAACGGTCCGGCGGAAAATGAGGAAATCGTATAGAAGCGCTGGACCTCTTGGGAGAATAAGTTAAGGGGGGCAACAGGAGAGTGCCGAGGCATCTGCCCGGGTGCCAAAGCATGTTTTGGGAAACATATGACTTTGGTATCGTGCCGTAAATATGTTGAAGCAGTGGCTTGAAACGGCAACCGTTTGGTCGCCGGTCGGCGGAATTATTCAGACGCGACATATTCCGCCGCCGGTTTTGATCCAAGGTTCAGGTACGTCCCCCTCCGGGGACAATTAGAATTCGGTGAAATCATCATCTTCCAGAGAGATCACCTGCTCCGGTTTGACCAGCCTTTTTTGGGGGGAGGGAAGGCGCTTTTCGGGCGCGGCTGCGGGCCGGGCCGGACCCCTTCTTGAAGTTTCAATCCTTTTAAAATCATCGGGGCTTGTTGGTGCGGTGCCGCCGCCGGCAAGGAGCGTCAGCCTGTCCACGATGATCTTCATCTGGGCCGCCTGGGCGTGCATCTCCTCGGATGCGCTTGCCGATTGCTCCGCGTTGGCCGCGTTGAGCTGGGTAATCTTGTCCATTTCCGACACCGCCTCGTTGATCTGGGTGATGCCCTGGGATTGCTCCCTGGATGCTTCCGTGATCTCGGTGATCAGATCTCCCACCCTTGACGAGCCTTCGGCCACCTTGAGAAAATCCCCGTTGGTGGCATTCACCAGCTCGGAGCCGTCGTTCACCTTTTTCACGGTCTCCTCTATGAGCTCGGCCGTGGTCTTTGCCGCCTGGGCCGCGCGCATGGCAAGGTTTCTCACCTCATCGGCCACAACGGCAAAACCGGCCCCGGCCTCGCCCGCGCGGGCCGCCTCGACGGCCGCGTTGAGTGCCAGGAGGTTGGTCTGAAAGGCGATCTCATCGATGGTCTTGATGATCTTGGAGGTCTCCTCGCTCGCGGTGGATACCTCCTCCATGGAGCTGATCAGGCGGTTCATGGAGGTGTTGGCCTTTTCCACCACCCGGTTGGTCTCCTGCATGAGCTTGTCCGCCTGCCCCGAGTTCTCGGCGTTCTGGCGGGTCATCGAGGAGATCTCCTCCAGGGAAGAGGAGACCTCTTCGATGGAGGCCGCCTGCTGGGAAGCCCCTTCGGCAAGGGACTGGCTGGATGATGCAACCTGACCGGACGCGGCCGAGACCTGTTCGGCCCCCTCGTCCATCCGGGTGGAGATCTCGGAGAGTATGGCGATGATGCCCCTTGCGATCAAAAGGGCCATGAGGATGCCCAGCACAATGGCCGCGATGCTCACCGTTGTGACGTTGATCTTTGTTTCCCGGGCGCTGTCCAGCATGACCTTGTCGGTCATGATATGCTGTCTCGCCTCCTTCCTGAGGAGGCCGAGGAGTTCCTGGGTTTTGTGGAGCGCGGGGATTGTTTCCGAGGCGTATACGTTGTCCGCCATGTTGGACTGTTCAATGAGCAGGAGGGATCTTGCCCTTAACCGTTGAAGAATTTCCCGCACACGGGTCATGGCCTCGGCGGTTCGGGTCTCATGGATCGAAAGCGCCTCGTTGCGGCTCTCCCGCAATTTCCCGTCATGTTTTATGACCCCGCCGATCAATTCCGCGACGGCATTAAGTTCCGGTACGGTTTTTTCCTTGAATATTTCCCCGGCCATTCGGGAATCGCCCCTGCCGAGGGCGCTATCAATTTCCACCGCCGAAAGGTGGAGTCTCCGGTGGGGCGCCCGGACATTTTCCGCAAAGGTTCTGAATTCCGGATAAGTTCGGGAAAGGTCCCCGGCCTCGTCCGAGGCAAGCCATCCACCGAGGGCGCAGAGGGTGTCATTTGTCTCAACATTCAAGGTGTTGGACTGTGATATGATCCCGGCCGATACCCTTGCCGCCCACGCGCGGTGCTCGTCGAGGCGCGTGAGGAGGGTTGTCCCAAGGCCGGGATGAATTTGGCGGTATCTGTTTTTTATTTCGAGGGCGCTTTTGTGAAGGTCGGCGTGGTGGGTTTTGATCTCTTCGATAAGCATTGCCAGTTCCGGATCCGAGTCAGCCGTCCTTTCCGCTTCCCTGCCGTAAAGCCATTTTCCCAGGCCGCATTTTCTTTCATCGGTCTCCACCGCGAGTTCCGGAAGGTTTTTCAGAAAAAGGCGGTCGATATGATCGGCCCAGAGCAGATGGTCGCTTTCCTTTTCGGCGAAGAACCCCGGAAGCCGGTGATCGGAAATGGTGAAGCGTTCCTTGATCTTCACGGCGGAAAGATGAAGGGCCCGGTGGGGTTCCTCGATCTCCTTGAGCAGGGGGGCAAGGGAGGGGACCAGTGCTTCCGCCTGCTTTCGCTGCTCTCCGAAAAGCCATTTGCCGAAGCCGCACTGATGATCGTCGGTTTCCACATTCAGTTCGGTGATCGCCTCGTCGGTCAACAGGGCATTTACCTTATTGACCCAGTTGAGGTGATCCACCTCCTTTTGCGCAAGGGTCGCGTCGATGATGTTTCCGTGGATCACCTGCTCGGCATTGCCGACAATTCCTTCCACCCCCCTGTAACTGAGGAATGAGAGCAGGGACAGCAAAAATATGACAAGTCCGAAACCCGCCGTGATTCTTTTACCGATGCTCAGTTTTTTCCAACCCATCTGTTTCTCCTTTTAATGAAAAAAGCCTTATTCCTCGATCCTTCGGGCAAATATTGCGCGGCCGGTTTCGGACACGGCTTCAAGGATAGTGCATTGCGGATAAAGCGTGCGCGTTCCTGTTTGATACTCTGAAACCTTCAGATTCCCTGGAATGGCCGTCGGTTTGGCGACTTCCCGGGGGGCCGATTGATTATATTTTAATGAGTATATGCTCGAAAATCAAGGTGTTTGTTGCGACGTACCCGGATAAATCCGACGGTGCCGTCTTTAATCCATGAAGCCAGGCACTTTCTTGCCTGTGTCGAGCGCCACCGCCCCCTTACCGTGCTGGAAGTCGGTACGGCCAACGGTGGTACCTGTTTCCCGTTTCGTGTGTTCTGCCCGATGACGCTCATGTGATCCGCATCGATTTTCCCACGATGCCCATGGGGCCGCTCAATTAGGATTCCGATTTGTACGTTGTTGAGCGGAGGCGCCTGGAGTTGAAAACCCGCCGGAGGTTGTGTACAATGCCGTAAAAGTAACCGGTTTACAGGTTGCCGTGCAATCGCGTCCGGCACCCGGAATCCGGGTTGGGCCGCCGGAGGACTTATTGCGATGTTGACGTTGCCCGATTTTCAGCTCCAGGAACAGATCTACGAAAGCGCGAACTCGTTGGTGTTTCGCGCCTTGCGCATCGGGGACAATGAGCCGGTTGTCCTCAAAATACTCAAGGAAAGCTGTTCCGCCCCCGAGGAACCCTTCCGTTACGGGCAGGAATATGAAATTCTGGCGGGGTTTGATCTGCCCGGCGTTGTTCGAACACTCGGGATTGAGCGTGACGGCGACAGAATCGTTATTGCGCTCGAGGATTTTGGGGGAATCTCCCTCAAGGATTACCTGGCAAGCGGCCCCCTGGAAGCGGACGAATTTCTGCCCCTTGCCGTTTCCGTTGCCGACACCCTCGGCAGGATCCACGCGGCCGACATTATCCACAAGGACCTCAATCCGGCCAATATGGTGATCAACCCCGAAACCCGCCTGATCAAGATCATCGATTTCGGCAATGCGGGCAGGCTGCCCCGGGAAAACCCCGTACTGAAAAATCCGGGTCGACTGGATGGGACCGTTGCATACGTTTCCCCGGAACAGACCGGGCGAATCAATCGCGGGGTTGATTATCGTACCGATCTGTATTCGCTTGGGGTGTCGTTTTACGAGTTGGTGACCGGGAGATTGCCCTTCGAAGCTTCCGACGCCATGGAGCTTGTGCACTGTCATATCGCGAAAACCCCCACTCCCGCCTGTGAGGTCAACCCCCGTGTTCCCCGTATCATATGGAAGATCATAAGTAAGCTCATGGCGAAAAACGCGGAGGAGCGGTATCGTTCGGCGTTTGGGCTCAAGGCGGACCTTGAAAGATGCCTTGAACTGCACGGGCAGGGGGCGGGCCTTGGGGATCACCGGTTTGATCTGGGCCTAAACGATTATTCCGGCAGGTTCCAGGTGCCCCAGAAACTCTACGGCCGGGAAAAGGAGATCCATGCCCTTCTCGAAGCCTTTGAGCGGGCAAGTTCGGGAAGGGCCGAGATGATGCTGGTGGCCGGCTATTCGGGGGTGGGAAAAACCGCTCTTGTGCATGAGGTGCACAGGCTGATGACCGAAAAGCGGGGCTGTTTTACCTCTGGAAAGTTTGACCAGTACCGGAAGAATATCCCGTATTACGCCGTTACAAGGGCGTTCAACGATCTATGCCGATACCTGTTGACGGAACCTCCCGAAATCCTGGCCGGGCGAAGGGAAGAGATATTGGGGGCCGTGGGGAACAATGGCCGGATCATTATCGACGTGATCCCAGATCTCGAGCTCATCATCGGAAAACAGCCCCCCGTTGAGGCGGTGGGGCCCACCGAGGCCCGGAATCGCTTCAACATCTGTTTTCTCCATTTTGTAAAGGCCCTATGCAGCGGGGACCATCCCCTGATTCTCTTTATCGACGATCTGCAATGGGTCGATTCCGCCTCCCTGGGCCTGTTGAAACGGATCATGGCCGACGAGGGGATGGGGCATCTGCTCATCGTCGGGGCTTACCGGGACAATGAGGTGGACACCGGGCATCCGTTCATCATGGCTGTGGATGAGCTCATCGGGGACGGCGCCGTTATCAACACCATGACGCTTACGGGCCTTATGCCGGCGGATATCAACCGCTTGCTGGAGGAGAGCCTTTTTTGCGGTGAAGGCGAGGCAGTGGCCCTAACGGACCTGATCCACTCAAAGACCCGGGGCAACGCGTTCTTTACCCATCAATTTCTCCGCAACATCCATGAAAGCAGGCTCCTGGCGTTTGATTTCCAGGAGCTGCGGTGGAAATGGGATCTGGAAAGGATCAGGGCCGGGAACATTACCGACAACGTTGTGGAGCTCATGTCGGCGAGAATCGAGAACCTGCCGGAAAGAACATCGGAGGTTCTCCGGCTGGCGGCATGCATCGGCAACCGGTTCGACCTGTCCATGCTGTCGGTCATCTGTCGGGAGGATGCCGGAAAGACCCTTTCGGCACTCTGGGACGCCGTTCTCGAAGGGGTTGTTGAACCCCTGGATGAGAACTACAAGCGGGGGGATATCCCTGAAAAGACCCGGTTCAAGTTTCTGCACGACAGGGTGCAGCAGGCGGCCTACGCACTGATCGACGACGACCGGAAAAAAACGGTCCACTTGAAGATCGGACGCCTGTTGAAGGAGAATGCCTCGGAGGAGGCGCTGGAAGAGAATCTGTTCGATATCGCGGGGCATTTCAACCGCGGCAGGGAACTGCTCACCCGTGAAGCCGATCGGGTGGAAACGGCGGAACTGAACCTGTCGGCCGGGATGAAGGCCAAGGCGGCAACGGCTTATGAAGCTGCGGCGCGTTTCCTGAACACGGGGATCGAGCTTCTGCCGGAAAGGAGCTGGGACGGGTGCTATGAACTGAGCTTTGCGCTGCACAGGCAGTGCGGGGAGTGCGAGTTCCTGCTGGACCGGGTGGAACGGTCCGAGGCCCTGTTTCGAATCGCCGTGGATCACGCGGAAACCAACCGGGAAAAGGCGGAGATCCTCGCACTGCAGATGAAGCACAGCATGGCATATACCAGGGTGGAGGAGGCCTTTGACCGGGGCAGAACAGGCTTGTCCCTCTGCGGGATCGATTTTCCGGAGAAAGAGCGGATGGCCGCAGCCATGGAGGCTGAAAACGAACGATTGGAAAGGGCCGTGGCCGGCGGAAAGGTCAGCGATCTGATCCGGAGGCCCCCGATGACGGATCGAACGAAAAGGGTTGCCGTGCGCCTCTTTTCCAACCTGGCGCTGAACAGCTACCTCTCCGGAAACAGCGGTGCGTTCACCCTGAGCGCATTGATGGGCATGAACCTGACCCTGGAGCATGGGCATTTCGACCTGTCCGCCTCCATATACGGATGGTACAGCGCGGTGCTCTCCACCCGGGGAAGGCTGAGGGAATCCTATGAGTTCGGCATGCTGGCGCTTGCCCTTACCGACGCCTACCCCAATCCCGTGGAAAAAACCCAGGCGCACAACATCGTGGGGACCTTTATCGTGCAGCTCCACCGCCACATAAAACATTCCTATCCCGTTCTGATGAAAGGGTACCACACGGGGCTTTCGGTGGGGGACATCATGCCCGCCGTATTCTGTTACGGCAATCTCGGCCTGCAGATGTTCGCGGGGGGATCGAGGCTGCCGGAAGTGATCGATATTCATGAGAAGATTGTCGATATATCTTACGGGAACAAGGTCCACAGCACCGGGGACATCGGGTCCGGGTATCTGCGGCTGGCCCGGTGCCTGGTATCGGACGACGCCGGAGATGCCCTCGGCGATGAAAGTTTCGAAAAAGATCAAATCGCAAGGCTCAAGGCCAGTAACGGCATGGCCTTTATCCTCCACGCCCGTCTACACAAGGCCTTCTGGTTCGGCAATTTTGTGGAAGCAAAAGAGATCGCCGAACAGGCGGAGTCCATACTGGCCCAGGTCCAGGGATATTTTCTCTCCTATGAGCATTACTTCCTGCATCCCCTGGTGCTGGCCGCCCTTTATGCCGATGCCTCGAAGGAAGAGAAAGAGGAATATCTCCGGAAAATCACCCTCTGCGGGGAAAAGCTGACGGCATGGGCCGACAACAGCCCCGACAACTTTCTGCACCGCCGGCTGCTTGTCCGGGCGGAAAAAGCGCGCATCACGGGCAGGGGGATGGATGCTCTCGAGTACTACGACAGGGCCGCGCGCCTGGCGGAGGAGGGCGGTTTCGTTCAGAACGCCGCGCTGGGCCATGAGCTTGCGGCGAAGTTCTGGCGCGATCTGGGAAAGGAGGCATTTGCCGGTATCCACATGGAGAAAGCCCTGAAGTATTACGGCAAATGGGGAGCCGGCGCCAAGGTTCGGGCCCTGGAGCAGGCGTATCCCGAACTGCTGAACACGCGGGAAAAGATCGCCTGGAAAAGGCCGGTATCCGGAACACCTGCAAAGCCCGGCACGCCCGGCACGCCCGGAAGGCTCGGCACGACCGACACGACCGACACGACCGACACGCCCGGAAGGCTCGGCACGACCGACACGACCCACACGCCCGGCATGCTCGGAACATCCTGCACGCCAGGCGTTTCCACGGGGAGCGGGGAAGGAGCGGCCCTGGATCTGACCAGCGTGATGAAGGCCTCCCAAACCCTCTCCGGGGAGATCGTCCTTGAAAGGCTCCTGTCGAACATGATGGGAATCGCCATGGAAAACGCGGGGGCGGTAAGGGGCCTTCTTTTACTCCCCCGGCCGGAAGGATGGTTCGTGGAGGCCGAGGGGCATGCGGAAAAAGAGGATGTCGCCCTTCCGGGAACTTTCGTGGCCGATGAGAGCAAGGAGGCGCCCGCCGCGATCATTCACTATGTCGCGCGGACCCTGGAGAGCGTGGTGCTCCTGGATGCCGCAAGTTCCGGCAATTTCACCAGGGATCCCTATATCGCCCGGCATCGGGCAAGGTCGGTGCTCGGAATGCCCCTTGTGAACCGGGGCAACCTCACCGGCATCCTCTACCTGGAGAACAACCTCACCAGGGGCGCCTTTACCCGGGAACGCCTTGCGGTGCTCAACCTCCTCTCCTCGCAGATGGCGATCTCCATCGAGAACGCGCTGCTCTACGACAACCTGGAGCAGAGGGTCGAGGAACGCACCGTCGAACTCCGGCGGGAGGTCGCCGAACGAAAGCGCGCGGAAAATGCCGCAAAGGTCGCCAGCAGGGCAAAGAGCGATTTTCTCTCCAGCATGAGCCACGAGCTCAGGACACCCCTCAACGGCATCCTGGGGTATGCCCGTATCCTCCTGAGGGAGAGGGGCACGGACGACAGGCAGGTGGAAGGACTGAACGTCATCCGCAAGAGCGGAGAGCACCTCCTGACCCTTATCAACGATATCCTGGATCTCTCCAAGATCGAGGCGCGTAAAATGGAGCTCTACCCCAACGATTTTCACCTCTACGCCCTGGTGGAAAGCGTTGCCGGCATCATTCGCATGCGGGCCATGGAAAAGGGGGTGAGGTTCAATTTCGAATCCGGGGGAACTCTCCCGGGGGGAGTTCGCGCCGACGAAAAACGGCTCCGGCAGGTTCTGATCAATCTCCTGGGAAATGCCGTCAAGTTCACCGAGCAGGGTTCGGTTACCCTGAGGATCGCCGGCGTTTCCGAAACAGGAGCGTTTCCGCTTGTCCGCTTCGAGGTGATCGATACCGGGGTGGGCATGACCGAGGAGCAGCTCACCAGGATCTTTCTCCCCTTCGAGCAGGTGGGCGATACCCGTCGTCGCGGAGAGGGTACGGGGCTGGGCCTTGCCCTCAGCCGCAGGCTGGTGGAGCTGATGGGCGGAAAACTGGAGGTGGAAAGTGAAGCGGGGAAGGGGAGCACCTTCCGGTTTGAAATCGTTCTGCCGACGGTTTCCGTGGGAGAAGATGAAAGGAAAGGGGAGCCGCCCCCCACCGGATACAGGGGAAAACGGCGCACGGTTCTCATCGTGGACGACAGGCCCGAGAACCGCTCCATACTGCTACATATGGTCGAACGGGTGGGGTTCCGGGCGGTCCGGGCCGAAAACGGCCTTGGAGCCGTTGAAAAGGCCTGTGGGTCAAAACCGGATATGGTGATCATGGATCTGATGATGCCGGTGATGGACGGTTATGCGGCCCTGGGAAAACTGCGGGAGCTGCCCGGGTTCGGAAACACGCCGGTGATTGCCCATTCGGCCGGTGTGTATGCCTCGGACCGGGAGAAGAGTCGCAAAGCCGGCTTTGACGCTTTTCTTCCCAAACCCGTGGAGGAGGAGGTCCTTTACGGACTGCTGGAAACCCATCTGGATCTTGAGTGGGTTTATGAAACCGAGGGGCAGGCAACCCCGGGCAATGGAATTGCCGGCGAGGGACCCATGGTGCCGCCGCCTTCGGAGGAGATCAACGCCTTGCTGGCACGGGCCATGGAGGGGGATATGCGGGGTATTGAAAAGCGGGGCATGCTGCTGGAGCGGCGGAGTCCGGAGCTGGGCCCCTTTGCCCGCAAGTTGCGGGGGTTGGCAAAAGAGTTCAGGGACCGGGAGATTCTGGCGTTGTTGATGTTGTTCAAGGAGGGCGGATCATAAGAAAGGCCCTGCTTGATCCGATCATGGAAGGGTAACGGAATCGCCGAGTGTTCTGTCCGGATTCTCAAGGATAAACTTTGTTGGACTCGGTATTGAGATCTGTTGCTGAAACGAGAGGGAAACCTATAACGGTTACACATCCACCGACCCGTTCCGGGAACCTCACCCGTCGATCCACCTGCACAGTTCCGAGTAAAGGCCTTCCAGGGTAAACGGTTTGGTAATCATGGCATCCATGCCGGCCTCGAATGCATGAATGCGCTCCGCATCCATGGCGGCGCCGGTCATTGCGACAATCGGTAAATATTTGGCGGTGTTACCTTGCTCCCGGATTTTTCTCGTTGCATCAAGTCCATTCATGACGGGCATTTGAATGTCCATGAGAATGAGGTCGAACCGGCACCCGGAAGCGATGATCCCGAGGGCTTCCTGTCCGTTATTGGCAATTGTGATTGAGCAACGGCTGAGTTCCAGCAGCCCTTTCACGACCTGTTGATTGATTTCGTTGTCTTCAACCAGCAGAATGCGCTTGCCCTTGAAGTTGGGGATTTCGGTTACGGGTGGGACGATGATTTCGTTGGTTGCCGCTGAATCTTCCATGAAAGAAAGAGTAAAAGTACAAACACTGCCCTCACCGATTGTACTCTCCATCCATATTTCTCCACCCATGATTTCCACCAGGCGCCTGGTAATTGACAGGCCAAGCCCGGTGCCGCCAAATTCGCGGGTAGTGGAAGGGTCGGCCTGGGTGAACGCTTCAAATACATTTTCCATCTGTTCCTGTGTCATGCCGAGGCCTGTATCCGAAACAGCTGTTTCCAGCAGAATCCTCCCATCATCAGTGCGAAGGGAGTGGATGGATACGGATACTAAACCATTTTCCGTAAATTTAACGGCATTGCCCACAAGGTTTGTCAGTATTTGCCGAATGCGTAAAGGGTCGCCGATGAGATTGCACGGCGTGCCCGGTTCCATGTGGACCGAAACGGTCAATCCCTTATCAAGGGCGGCTTGATGAAAAACATCCATCACCTGCTTGACCGCATCATTCAGGTTAAACGGAATGCTCTCAATATTCAGCATCCCTGCTTCGATTTTTGAAAAATCGAGGATATCGTTGATAACCCCAATCAGGGATGTTGCGGAACTGTGTATTTTTTCGAGAAAATCCCTTTGCAGGGGATCAAGGTCCGTTTGCAGCGCCAGGCGTGACAAGCCCAGCAGCCCATTCATCGGTGTCCGGATCTCATGGGACATATTGGCCAGAAAATTACTTTTTGCTTCGTTTGCGGTTTCCGCCTCAATTTTTGCCTCCTCGAATTGCCGGGTTCGTTCGGAAACCAGTTCCTCAAGATGTTTTCTGTGGCGGTTGAGCTCTTTTTCCTCTTTCTCCCGCTCCACGATAATGCCGGCAAGCCGGGCTGCGGACGATAAATCGTTGGTTTCAGCTTCATTCGGCCGGGCCGGGTAATCGTAATACATCCCAAAAGCACCCAGAACCTCGCCCATGGAATTTTTAATGGGTTCGGACCAGCAGCACCGCATGCCGTGGGGAAGGGCAACGTGCTTGATCGATTCCCATTTCGGGTCGGTGGCGATATCCTCAACCACAACCCGTATCCCGTGATAGGTGGCCGTGCCGCATGAGCCCACATCGGGGCCGAATTCCAGCCCGTTGACCGCGTCACAATACTCCTTTGGCATGCTTGGGGCGCCCGCATGCATCAGCCTGTTTCCTTCGAGGATGAGCATGGAACAGCGCATCCCGGGATGACGGGATTCATACAGATGGGCGATGGCGTCATAGATCTGCTCCTTGGGCTCCTTCAGGGCGATCATCCTGAGGATCTCCGATGTGTCCAGGATGAACTGCTCGGACTTCTTTCGCTCGGTGATATCCACATGGGTGCCGATGAGGCGGACCGGTTTTTCATCCGTCTTGTCCCTGACAAGAATACCGCGGGACAGAATGTTGACGTACTGCCCGTTTTTATGGCGCATGCTGATTTCAACCCTGAAGGAGTCGGCGCGTCCCTCTATGTATTCGCGGGTCAGCCCAAGTACTCGTTCCTTGTCATCGGGATGGACAAGTGCAAGAAATGTATCCAGATGACCGCTCAGCTCCTTTTCACCGTAACCCAGCATACTCTTCCAGCGCGGGGAATAGTACACTTCGTCGGTTTCAAAGTTCCAGTCCCACAAACCGTCATTGGCCGCCCGCATGGCCGCGGCAAAGCGCTGTTCACTGCGCTTTAATTCCGCAGTCCGTGTTTCCACTTTCATTTCCAGCTCGTCAAGCGCCCGTTGCAATGCCAGCTCCGCTTTTTTCTGACCGGAAATATTGGTGGAAACAACCATGATGGATTCAACCTCATGGCCGGTATTCGTTATGGGGACAATGGCCGAGTGGTAATGTTGCGCATTGCCCTCAAGGTCGTTCACAACGCCTTCATGGCTGACCACGTTCCCGGTTTTTCCGGCCTTTTCAAGGGATGTCCTCATGTCGGCGCGGAAGGATTCAGGGTAAAAAGGAAATGGGTAGGGGGTCCCGTAATATTCCGTAATATCGTTAATCTTGAGGTCCTTTACGCCGGCGGAACTCATATATTTGAGGTTGAAATCAAGATCCAACAGTTTTGTGCATACCGGAGAGGACTCCAGCAAGAGCAGGGCCTGTTCCCCCGAGCCGAGTATCTGTTGAAGGTCATGTATGATATTGCCATGGTACGGTGTTTCGGATTTCATATTCCCCTCGCTGGTTGCTTCCGGAACCTGGTGCCGGCCCGGATTTACACGAGCCCACTGCAACTACATCGTGGTACTCTCTCTTCAAAACGGAATAAATGCAAGTTGTTTTGTTAAATCCGCAGCCGGTCCCGCCGATGGGCGGGACGGTTGGGAGTCATGGTAAATGGTGATCCTGCTCCCGAAGTTTGTGGAAATTGACAAGGACTCGGTGATGATGCTTTGTCGGCGCGCATATGGATACC
>PPCM01001234.1_pt1 | contig 12468 bp, 8 predicted proteins | sample 1555541 | NCBI WGS metagenome assembly PPCM01 (sample SAMN05284479, study PRJNA326546) | Marine sediment metagenome, whole genome shotgun sequencing project. | isolation source: marine sediment | place: Germany: Wadden Sea | collected 2012-09-05 | reverse complement strand
AAGGCTTCTCTTCAGCCTCGATTTCCTCAAAGGGTTTTCCCCCCTTCCCTCCATGACCCGGGCCGAGCATTATGTCAATCACCCCGGCTTCAGCCCCTCGGGAAAGACGTTTATATTCCTTCACCTGTGGCGTTCGCGCAAGGGATCCCGTTCGAGGCTTATGCTCTCGGACCTTTCTGGAAAGGATTTGCGAGTACTCGAAGATCAAATTCCCGTTTCCCATTACGGATGGAAATCGCCCAATGAACTCCTGGCAACGGTGATCAAGGGGAAAAAGAGGGCGGAGTACAGGCTCTACCGCACCGACACCGGCACCCATGCCCCCATGGCGCACCCCGAACTTTCCGGCGACGGGCATCCCTCCTACTCACCCTGCGGCACCCGGCTGCTCACCGATACCTACCCGGATCCGTGCGGGGACCAGCGCCTCCTTCTTGTCAATGGAGATGATAGGGTCGAGGAACTGGGAAGGTTTTACAGCCCCCTCCATCTCCGGCTGCGCTATTCTGGAGAGATCCGCTGTGATCTGCACCCGAGATGGAGCAAATCCGGTAAAAAGATCTGTGTCGACTCGGCACATGAAGGAAAGCGTGCTCTCTACGTTCTTAACCTCGACGAAAGAAACCTAAACTACGGCTGATCCGGGATTTCACACGCCGTTTAGATCATTGGGCTTGTCGGATCAGGGGTTGTAGTAGTTCCAGGTCATCTTGCTGCGAAGGTAACTGTTCTCCTCCCAAAGGCTTTTTTGCAGGCTCTCCCAGGGGACGTGGGGATTCATATATACACGGAGCCCTTCCGGGTGGAGCACGATGATCTCCTCGCGAAAATCGCCGATAAGGTCCGCCACATAGAGCCTGCGGGCATTTTCCTCAATAATAAGGTGAAATTTCCCCCCCATGGGATCGAATATCACCACATCCCCGGCTGCGTGGCGGGCCTTTGCAACCGCCAGCCGCTTTTTTCCCCCTGTCCAGTGGATGGTGGAGATCTCCTCCACTCCCTTTTTCGTCCACCCGGACGGCGCCGTTTTCTCCATCTCGTACCCCCGTACAAATGCCCCCCGCGCATCAAGGAGAAAGGGCTTCTGACGGATGTTGAACCTGCTCCGCAGCCAGATTTCCCTGCCGGGGCGTTCGGGGATAAAATCCCCAACGGCAACGTTCTGGGCCTCCAGGTGACGGTAATGGCTTTTCCAGATCACCCCCTTGTGGTTGTATAGAAAAACATGGTTCCCCCCCCCGATGAGGCGTTCCGCCGCCCTGTTGACGATCCGGGTCGCGGTCCCCCGCTCCCTTACCCGAACACCCCCTCCCTCCTCAAGTGCCACAACCTCCAGTCCGGGAAGGTCCGGGCGAACATCGGCCACCGAAACGGCGTCGATATGCCCCTCCACCGGAAGCCTGTAAAGCACTCTTCCGTCCGGGCCGACAATGGTTCCCCCCAGAACCTCGTCCCTGCCGTCTCCGTCAAGGTCGGCGACCCTTGCCCCGCTGTGGGCGGCCGGAAGAAAATCGTTTCGTTCCCACAGTATCTCCGCGATCCGCCCTGTTTCGAGGATCTTTTCAAGGGAAACGGCACGGACCGGAAACCCCATGCGGTAGCCGCGCCCCACAGTTGCCTGGAGGAGAAGGTCCCTGCCCCCCCGGCCCCTGAAATTTGCCAGTACCAGATGCTCCCAGCCGGCCCCGTCCCCGAACTTGCCGAGGGTGACGCCAATCCGGGTAACGCCGCTCCCTCCATCCAGTATCAGGAGTCGATTGTCCCGGGTGAGGAACAGCACCTCGGTTTTCCCGTCTCCGTCAATGTCGCCGGCCTGGATCCCCGGCCCGTGGGAGCCCGGCAATCCGTTGTACTCTGATTTACGCGTCACGCGAATATCCGTGTTGTTGGACCACAGGATTTTTCCTGAACCGGCGCATGCGTGGATATACCCTTCTCCGGTAACAAGGAGATCCCGCTTATCGTCGCCGTCAAGTTCGGCCGCAACGATGCCTCCCATGCCCCGGTCCCTTTCCTCGAGCAGAAGGGGTATCTCCATCGCGCGAACCGCTGAAATCTTCGTCCCGGGGGAGTTTTCCTCTTGAGCGGCAAGCGCATCTCCCGGTTCCGGGTTCCATGTCCCCCATGGCCGCGCGGCCATGAAGCAGCAGAAACAAAATCCCCCCAGGAGAAGTTTTACCCACTTTTTCGGGCCCGCCGATGATACAAGGAACAACAGGGACGCCGAAAAGAAAAGTTCTCCCCATACGGCCCGCAAGTTCTCCCCGGTCAGGATACTTGCCAGGAACACCCCCGCTGTTCCGTCCACCCGCTCCACCCTGTGGAACATGGAAAAAGAGGAGATGTGGCTTTCGGCGCTAAAGGGCCAGAACATGGGAACACCGTACGGTTCGGCCATGTCGACGGAGAAAAAATCCAGGAGGGGATGGGAAAGAGAGGCCGTGACAAGGGACAAGAGGCAACGAACGGGACCCATTGCCTTGAAATACCTTCCGCAAAAAAGGCCTGCGGAAAAGACGGCAATAAGCCCGGTGACAATGCTGTGACTTCCGCCGTGGTGAAATCTCCCCGAATCGCCCAACACAAGCCCCGGAACAAAATCCAGATCGGGCAAAACGGCAAGGAAAACACAGAGGAGAAGGAGCCTCCGCTCCTCCGCCGGAGTGCCGAGGTTTTCTTTCTTTTTCAGAAGAAGGCAGGCCGCGACGCCTGCGGCGCCGTGGGCAATGGGAAGGGGCATCGGTTTATCCCTTTCATTGATCCGTCGGTTGTTCTTCTTTAACAGGGGCTTCCAAATTCCCGCCCGGCCCACTCCAGGGACGCCTTCAGCACGTGCCCCGTCGGATTTCCCTGAACATGGCGATGGTTTTCAATGCCGTTTTTTCCCAGGTGAACTCCCCTGCCCGTTTATATCCCTTCCGGATCAAATCGTTCCTCAGGCCCCCGTCTTCCAGTAGTTTCAACGCAGCCCCGGCAATTTCCCGGGGCTCCAGGGGGTCCGCGAGAAGGGCCGCATCCCCGGCCACCTCGGGGCATGCGCCCGTTGTGGAGGTCACCACGGGGCATCCCGAGGCCATGGCTTCCACGATTGGAATGCCGAAGCCCTCGTAAAGGGAGGGGAACAGCAACAGTTCCGCCATGCGATAGAGGGGGGGAAGGGCCTCCTGTTCCATCCATCCCGTGAAGACAATCTCCTTCTTGAGCCCCTGTTTTTCTATCTCCTCGAAATCCTTTTCATACTTCCACCTGAGATCCCCTGCGGATACCAGCTTGAGGGAAGGTCCCGCCTTTTTCCGGATCAGGGCAAGGGCCCTCACGATATTGGAGAAGTTCTTTCCGGGGTAGAGCTTACCCACGAAGAGGATAAACCGATCCGGCAGCCCGTAACGCTCTTTCACCCGAGAGAAATCGGGGACGGGCGCCTTTGCCCTGAACCTGTTGTGACAGGCCGAATGCACCACATGGATCTTTTTTTCGTCCATCCCCGTGAATCGCGCCATATCGTCGGCGGTAACCCTCGAAACCGAGGAGGCGGCCGCGGCGCGCCCGCAGTAGAGGGGAAGAAAGATGCGGTTGTAGAGGATGTCCGGACGCGAATAGAACTCGGGGTATACATACCACTCGGAACCGTGGAACACCATGGCGGTCCTGCAACCGGTGAAAAGGGGCACGGAAAACTTGGTATTGAAGATCAGGTCCATCTTTTTCCCCGCAAACCGGGGTACCTGAAGCTGATCCCAGAGCAGCTTGTTCCTGAAGGGAATCACATGCTCCCGAAGATTCTCACGTTTGCCGAAGCTCCCCAGGTGAACGGCGTTGCCGTAGATAAAATGGTACCTGTTCTCCCTGTCCGCTTTCAGGATCGCGCTCATCAAGTTTCGGGCATAGATTCCGATTCCCTGCTTCTCGTCCAGGGTCCTCAACATCACGGCAATCTTCATGCTCTTCCCTCTCATCTGCCCGAAAGGGAAAAAAAGCGCCTTCCCCGGGCGGTGAAATATCAATACCGTTTTCCGATAACCTTTGCCGGAACCCCGGCGACAATGGAGTGATCGGGCACATCCCTGTTGACCACGGCCCCGGCGCCGACGACCGAACCGTTTCCGACCCTCACCCCGTCCAGGATCACGGCCCCCACCCCGATCCAGATATCGTCCCCGATGAAGACCCCCTCGGCGCTCCCCTCCTGCCGCATCATGGGTATGTCCATGCGGGTGTAATCGGGGTTGCCGGAGATGATCACCGTGCCGGCCCCCACGGTGACAAAGGCTCCTATTTCAACGGGCCCCCTGCCGGCCCTGATGTAGCACCCCGGGCCGACGGACACACGGCTCCCCAGCGTCACCGGAGCTAAGGCGCAGGAAAACACGGTGTTCTTTCCCACATAGACACCGTCCCCCGTCCTCACAAACCCCTTCTCCCCCTTTGCATCCAGGGTCACGTTGTCGTCCAGGACGACCTTGTCCCCCAGCTCGATTCTCCCGGGAGAGCGGAGGGCAACCCCGGTTCCGAAAGCGCATTTTTTACCCATGCGTCCCAGGAGTTTCCCGTAAAAAAAGCGCCTCCCAAGGAACCCGATACCGCCGGGCATCAATGAAAAAACGCCGGTGATGAGTTCGTACTTCACAAGGGAGAGGAGGGATCTTTTGCCGACAAAAATATCCAAATACTGCGTAAGCGCGGAATCGCTCCCCTCTCCCAGCCTTTCCGCCACCGTGTCGTGATGCTTCATGGGCCCTCCTCTCTTCACGAAGGATCGTCAAACCGGATGCCGCATCCGCCAAGGCCGGAATTTCACGAACCCACGCGGAGTAATCAAGGGGTCCTCATACCGGGAACACTTCAGGGAATCGGAACCCTCTCTCACGCCCGTGAGACTTCGTTTGATCCGCAATCCGCCGGCAAAGCAGTTGCCCTGAAGATCGGCTCCGGTGGTTAATCAACGTGATCGTGAATAAAGATCCGGAAGAGCGGAACAAGCGAGGCTGAAATATACCCCCGAACCTCGATCCGTTTTTCTACCCCCCCCTTTTCAAAAATGACGGATATGGTTCGGGGGAACGGATGATCTCGGACAACTCGGCGGTCAGCGCATCCACGGGCCGGCCCTCCATGTAAAGGCGATGCCAGAGATCGAGATTGAGCAGCATCCAGAGCCGCACATGGTGATCCGCCCAGCCTTTCCGGTGCTCGTCCATGATCCGCAACAGGGTCTCCTCCCTGAACGTCTCCCGGATAAACCCCGAGTTCATGAAAATCGTCATGAGAAAACCGTGCAATCTCTCCTTGAACCAGTGGGCAACCGGGAACATGAACCCCTGCTTCCTTCGCCCCGTGATCTTCGGGGGAAGGTAGGATTGGCCCAGCTTCCGGAGCAGCTTCTTGAGTCCGACGCCCGACACCTTGGTCCGCCCGGGAAAGCGTGCCGTCAGCTCCACCAGGGAGTGATCCAGGTAGGGTGATCGGGCTTCCACGCCGTGGGCCATGTTCATCCTGTCGGTGAGCATCAGGGTATGTTCGGGAAGGCGGGTCATGAAATCCGCGTACAGCATCCGGTCCAGGGGTTCCTCGGCATTGGGACCGTTGTAGAGGTCGGTGATGATCCGGCTCGAGTCCACCCCCTTGATCCTTTTCCACACCCCCGCCCTGAAGAGCTCCGCCTTCTGCCCGTGGCTGAACCTGAAGATGCTTGTGGCGGCGGCGTATCTTTCCCCCCCCCGCGTATGCTGAAAGGGTATCCACCCACCTGAGTTTCTGCGCAGCGCTCTTATAAGCGAAGCTGTCGCGCAACCGACCGATCAGAGGGGCGGCAATCCGCTTTCTAACAACCTCCGGAATTTTGTTGTAGTGATCCACCAGTCCCATTCCCATGTAGCGGTCGAACCCGCCGAACAGCTCGTCCCCGCCGTCCCCGCCCATGACCACCTTCACATGCCTGCCGGCAAGTTCCGCCGCCTGGAACATGCATGCCGCGATAGGATCGGAGGGTTCGTCCAGGCAGCGGATCATCTCGGGAAGGGAGCCGATGAGATCGGCATCCACCGTTTTCTCCATATGTTCGGTTTGATATAATTCCGAAACGACCCTGGCGTGGGGAAGTTCGTTGTAATCCCCGTCCCCCACGCCCACGGCAAAGGTCTTGAAGGGATCGGCGCAGAGCCCTCCCATCAAGGCAACGATCATGCTCGAATCCATGCCCCCGCTGAGAAAGGCGCCCACGGGAACATCGCTTGCAAGGTGAGATCGGACGGCCTCCCTGAGTTTCTCCTCCAGCAGATCGATCATCGCCCGTCCGGGCAGGTTCACCTTCCGCCTGAAGGTGAGGTCCCAGTAGCGGAAAATCCGCTCCTTTCCATTTTCGAAGACAAGGCAATGGGCCGGGGGAAGCTTCCGGATATTCCGGAACATGGTGTGGGGAGCCGGGATAAACCTGAGAGAAAGATAGTGGGACAGGGACCTTTCATCCATCCGCCTTTCCACGCTCCCATGGGCCAGGAGCCCCTTTACCTCGGAGGCAAAGAGAAAGCCCGATTTTCCCGCTGTATAAAAGAGGGGTTTCTGACCGATCCTGTCCCGTGCCAGAAAGAGTTTCCGGGCTCCGGTATCCCACAGGCCGAAGGCAAACATCCCGGAGAGTTTCTCCACGCATCTCTCCCCGTGCTCCTCGTAGAGATGGAGGATCACCTCCGTGTCCGAATCGGTCTCGAAGCGGTGCCCCCTTTGGAGAAGATCCTCTCGAAGCTCCCGATAGTTGTAGATCTCCCCGTTGAAAACCACCCAGACGGTTTCGTCCTCGTTGCTCATGGGCTGACGACCGCCGGCAACGTCGATGATGCTCAGGCGCCGGTGTCCGAGCCCGACCCCCTGCCCCAGGTAAAGGCCCCGGTCGTCGGGCCCCCTGTGGGAGAGGGCCTCGTTCATGGAAAGGAGCATTTCCTCCTTCACCCCGTCATGGGATACGATTCCGCAAATCCCGCACATGGACTCTCCTTTTCATACTGTATGCCCCGGCCCTCCCGGCCGGGAGGGGACGGTCGTCATCCGTCGGGAACGGGAACCGGCCAACTTGAACATTGTCGGGTGACCCGCAGTAACCGTTCCCCACTCTCAAGCGAGCCGGAACCCTTCACAATCAAGTTCATTCGATAAAATCATCGTTCCTTATCGGGGCGTGCCGATCCCCCGGTCGCGAAGCCAGCCCCGGGTAGCCAAAAGCCCCTGTTCAAGGGTGTATTGCGGCCGGAAGCCAAGAAGATCCCTTGCCAGGGAGATGTCAAAGGCGTTGTCCACCCCGAAAAACTCCATGGACCTCCTGGAAACGGGGGGCTCCTTTTTCGTGAACGCGTAGAGTCCCTCAATCCCCCGGGCAAAGGCGCACCCCATCCAGTAGGGAATCTTCACCCGCACCCCGGGAACCCCCAGGACGTTCGAGAAGGTCTCCAGCAGCTCCCTGGTGGTGACGGCCCGTTCTCCCGCGATCACAAAGCATCTTCCCAAGGCTTCGGGCTTTTCCGAGGCAAGCTTCAGGGCCGAAATGAGATCCCCGATGTAAAGGGGGTGCCTGAGGTTTTCCCCCCTGCCGATCAGGGGAAAGGTTTTTTTATGGAGTCGTCTTGCGATCTTCAAGGTGCGGGGACAATGGGGGCCGTACACCCATGCGGGTCTTATCACCACAACCCCCATGGGTCCTCCTTTTCCATTGGCCAGCACCCGCTTTTCACCGGCAAGCTTGGTCCTGCCGTAAACGGAAACGGGGACGCAAGGCGTGGTTTCATCCGCCGGGATCACGCCGGGGCTGCCGTACACCCCCACCGAACTCACATGAACAAACCGTTTCACCCCCCCCTCGCGGGCCAGATCCACGAGGGCGGAAAGGGCGGTCACGTTGACCTCCTCATATTCCTTTTCCGGCAGGCTCACGGACAGGTGGGCCGCAGCAAGGTTGAACACCGTCTCCGTGCCCACGAGGAGCCGCGCCATGAGCGCCCGGTCCCGAATATCCCCTTTCAAGGCCGTGAAAGAGGGGAAGACCTCCACGTCGGCCGGCATCAAGGGGTCAACGCCTGTCACCCGGTAACCCTCCCCGGCAAGGGCCACGCAGAGGTTCCGCCCGATGAATCCGCCGGCACCCGTAACAAGGATGTTCGTCATCTTCACTCCTTTCTTCCTCCCACCATCACCACATGGCCGCTTCCGTCCGGAAACAGGCAGTCGATCCTGGAGATGAGAAAAAAGAGGGGGTAGATCAGGGAGTAGACCCTGTAGCTCTTTTCAACGGATTTCATCTGGGAGCGGGTGGCGGGTGCAATGGTTCCTTCGGCCGTTTTTTTTCCGGCCAAAATATTGACGTAGAGGAAATTGATGGAAAGCTCCAGCATCTCGGTGAAAAATCCCGAGAAGCTGTCCCGAAAAATGGGGGTTATGCCGTTATCCCCCATGAGCCGGGAAAGCTCGGAGACCCCCAGTCCCTCTCTCACGTGACCGTACTTCTCCTTTGTCATGCCCACAAGGTTCTTGATGCGAACCGCCGGCCTTGATTCGTCGCCGTCGGGGACCGTCACGATCACCCTTCCCCCCGGCCGGGTGATTCGGGAAAGCTCCCCCGTGAAGGGGCCCGGGTCCGGAAGATGCTCATGAACATCAACGGCGATCACCAGGTCGAAGGAAGCGGTCCCATGGGGCAGGGCCTCCCGGGAAACATGGTGCACGGGCTCCTTCAGCAGCCTCTCCATCTCCGGAATGTTCCGTGATTCCAGGTCCGCCCATGTCCACGAGCCCCCCATCTCTTTCAGGTGATGGTTCATGGCGCCGTTGTTGTCCCCGCAGGTGACAAAAAGGCATTCCTCGTTTTCATCGATTCCGCCGATCATCTTCCTCAGGGCGGCCAGTCTCATCTTCTTCTTAAGGGTCTTCCGAAACATCCGCAGCTGCCATTCCATACCTGTCTCCTTTGATGAGGGATTCAACTCTCTCCATCTCCCCTTTACCGAATACCCGGCGGGTTGCCCGGCGCCTTAAAACCGTTTCCCCAACCCGCCTTGCCAGAGCCGGATCTTCCCAAAGGGAGGTCCGCCTGAACAGAAGATCGTCCAGGTGGACCACCGCCTCCGCGTCCACAAGGCTTTCCATAAGCTCCCCGGGAAGGCCCCTGTGCTCTTTTCCCGGAATGGGACCGCACCCGTCGAATCGCCCCCCGGGCAGGCCTCCTTTCCCGGTTGCGCCCGGAAAGATCCGCTTCAGGAGTTTTTCCGCCACAAGGCGCGCCGTTGTAAACTTCACCCCCGAAACACTGTAAAGCCCCGAAGGCCCGCCCCCGGCCCCGTGATCCACCGTCACCTCGCGCACGGCAAGATCACCTCCCCGGGTTCCGGCGGGGAGAAGCCCCGGAAAGATCCTCTCGATATGCGACTCCCGGAGCCCGAGCCCCGGCACGGCAAGGTTGATGTCGGCGATAAAGCCCCGCACCGTATCCCGGTCCGGCACAGGGTGATCGGCCCCCCCGTTCCAGGGGCCGTGCCCTGTTCCCCCGAGAAGCCTTCCCCTTTTGTTGAGAAGAAAAAGGGTTTTCCCCCCGGGCCTTTCCGGCGTCACCGCAAGCCCTGTTTCGGAAAGGGCGTCCCGGTCAAAGATGATGTTCCAGGCAACGGAGCCCTTGAACAGGGAGGGCCGGTCCCTGTCCATGCCCCTTGCCAGGGCCCTGCACCAGGGGCCCGCCGCATTGATCACCACCTTGCTCCCGTACCGGTGAAAACGGCCTGTCTCCCTGTCCAGGGCGGTCACCCCCGTCACCCTCTTGTCAAGGGTTTCAAGCCCCTTTACCTCCACGTAGTTCAGGGCGGTCGCCCCTTGGTCGCAGGCGTGCTTCAGGAGTTCGGGAATCAGCCGCTCGGCCCCCTCCATGATACCGTCGTGCCACAGGGCCCCGCCCCTGAGCCCCCTTTTCTTCACCCGGGGAAAGCGCTCCCGGACCTCCCCCGGCCCCAGAACCCGCCCCCGGGGAAGCCGAAGGTCACCCCGCATCCTCCGGTTCCGGCGGCAGGAGAGGAGGTCGTTGACCCCCAGTGCGACCTTCATCACCCCCGGCCGCTTCAACCCCCTACCGTACAGGGGCATCAGAAAGGCCTGGGGCCTCACCAGCCCGGGAAAGGTCTCCATGAACCAGCGCCGTTCTCCCACCGACTGGTAAAACCGGGGAAGATCGAGGGTCTGGAGGTACCTCAGGCCTCCGTGGAGAACGCGCATCCAGTTGAAGGTGGTCTCCCCGCCGAAGTCCCCCTTTTCCAGAAGGAGGGGCCGCAAGCCCCTGAGGGATGCCTCGAAGCAGAGCATCGCCCCGTAGATCCCCCCACCGATGATGATCAGATCCCGGTCCGTTCCGGCCGCGCCGGCCGGATCTCGAAGGATCCTGTTCCGTCCGTTTCGCGTCATGGCGTTTCCTTTTTAAGCCCCGCAACCCGAGCCCCGTCCAGCCAGCGCTCCCGCCATGCCTGGTAAACCATGATGGACCATAGGAGATGGCTGTTGTTCCCTCTTCCTTCCAGGTGCTCCTTCTTCAGCCCCTGTACGAACGAGGGGTTCAAAACCCCCTGTTCCCCGATTCGCCCCGGTTCGAGCAGGGTTTCCATCAAAGGGCGGAGCTCCTTCTTCAACCAGTTCTTGATGGGAATGCTGAACCCCTCCTTGGGGCGGTACACCGCCCTTCGGGGTATTTTTTTAGCCGCGACCCGCTTCAGGAGGATCTTGGTTCTGGTTCCCGACACCTTGAGTTCTTCCGGGATCCGGAATGCCAACTCCACAAGGCCCCTGTCCAGGTAGGGAACCCGGGTTTCCAGAGAAGCCGCCATGGACATGCGATCGGTCTTCACCAGGCAGTTGTCCACAAGATAACTCTTCAGGTCCACGTAGAGTTTGCGGTTCAAGGGACTCAAGCCCTCGGCCCGTTTGAAGAGGGTGGTTATATGGGACGGGGTTCCTGCGGCCTTACGGGCCTCGGGGGTGAAGAGGCGCCTCTTGATCCCTTCCCCGGCAAACAGTCGCCAGCGGGCATGACAAAGCCCCGGGGGATGGCCAAGGCCCTCCACGAACCTCCGGGCCTTGTTCACCAGCCCTTTTTTCCGGGGACGGGGCCCCAGGGAGGCCACCAGGGGCTCGATCAGACGGTTTCTTAAAAAACCGGGAAGACGAAGGTAGGTTCCCGCAACACCGTCGGCAACGTAGGTTTCGTACCCGCCGAAGAGCTCATCCCCCCCGTCGCCGGACAGGGCCACCGTCACATCCCTTCTTGCATGGGCCGAAACAAGGTAGGTGGGGAAAATGGAAAAATCTCCGATGGGATCGTCCATGTGATGGATCAGTTTTTGGAACAGCTCCCCCACCCGGGGCCGGATCACCGCGTCCCTGTGCTCCACCCCCAGGTGGGAGGCCACCATCCGGGCCCAGTGCAGTTCGTTGTAGCTCGCATCGTCGAAACCGATGCTGAAGGTCCTTGCCGGGCCCATGGCGGCCACCATCAGGGAGGAGTCCACCCCCCCCGACAGGAACGCCCCCACCGGCACATCGCCGACGAGCTGTGCCCGGGTGGCTTCGGCCACCTTCGCCTCCACCGCCGCCATGCACTCTTCCAGGTTTTCCCGCAGGGGGGGGGCGTTAACGGGAACGTCCCAGTAGGCCCTTTCCACAAGCTGCGGATCGGCAAGATCGATCTCCATCATGCTGCCCGGGGAGAGCTGATAAACCCCCTTGAACAAGGTCCTGTTTCCCGGCACATACTCCCAGGAGAGAAATTCGGACAGGGCGCCCACCTCCAGCTCCCTTTGCACGATCCCCGTTGCAAGGAGCGCCTTTATCTCGGACCCCCACAGGAGACGCCCCCCGAAAACGGCATAGTAAAGGGGCTTGATCCCCAGGTGGTCCCTGGCCAGAAGCAGTTTTCCCCTTTTCATATCGTGGAGCACGAAGGCAAACATCCCGTTGAAGCGATCCAGCGCCCGGACGCCGTACTCCTCGTACCCATGGACGATCACCTCCGTATCCGTTCCGGTGGAGAACCTGTGTCCCTTTTCAACGAGTTCGCCTCTGAGCTCCCTGTAATTATAGATCTCGCCGTTGTAGACCACCCGGACCGATCCGTCCTCGTTGAAGATGGGCTGGCCGCCCCCCGCAAGATCGATGACGGAGAGCCTTCGCATCCCCATGGCCACCCCGTGCCGGATATCCATCCCCTCGCCGTCCGGCCCCCTGTGGACAAGGGTATCGCACATGGCCTTGAGAAGGCCCGGGTCCGGGGCATCCCCTCCCCTGAAACAGGCATATCCCGCTATGCCGCACATGACGAGAGAATCTCCAGCATCTTTTCCATCTTCTTCCGGTAGGCCGATTCGGCGTAACGCCTCTCGTAAATGGCCCTGGCGTTTGCCGCGATCCTTTCCGCCTCCCCGCCGGAATCAAGGGCCCTGACGATTCCCT
>PPCM01001233.1_pt1 | contig 12470 bp, 9 predicted proteins | sample 1555541 | NCBI WGS metagenome assembly PPCM01 (sample SAMN05284479, study PRJNA326546) | Marine sediment metagenome, whole genome shotgun sequencing project. | isolation source: marine sediment | place: Germany: Wadden Sea | collected 2012-09-05 | reverse complement strand
CTTAAACCCTTTGAAAAGGGTTTAAGAATCCCAAACTTTTTTAGTAAGGCTTCGCCGTTTTGGCTTATAGTGCTGTCTTCGTTTAAAATTATTGCGGGAGGAGGAAACTCTTCCCGTTTTTTGTTACATTGGATTCCCCATGGAAAATTGTACCGCAATATTTGCTCTCACTGCTAAAGGTGCTGAAGTCGCCCATATAATTGCAGATCAAATCCCAGCTGATTGCTACGTCCTGAACCGCTATGCAGATGAATCAGATATTTCGTTTGATTCCCTGAAAGATGTTGTTGCCGATAAGTTTGCAAAATATGAAAGTCATATTTTTGTTGCTGCCTCAGGTATTGTTGTGCGCATGATCGCGCCCCATCTTGAGAGCAAGGCTGTGGACCCGGCTGTGGTTGTTGTGGATCAGGAAGGGGAGTTTGCAGTCAGTTTAGTCTCCGGGCATATGGGCGGAGCGAATGAGCTTGCCCGCTTGATCGGAGATAAAATCGGGGCTACCCCGGTTATCACCACGGCTACGGATTGCGCCGGAGTGCCGTCTATGGACCTGATTGCCCGTGAGCAAGATCTGGTAATCGGTGATATCGGTTTAATTAAGCACATAAATGCTGCAATATTAGATGGGGAACAGGTTCCGGTCTACGACCATGATGGTTTTTTGGATCTTACTGGATTGGACGATTATTTTGTTGCTGTTGATGCGATTGGGGAGTTGTCGAAGTTTCGTTGCGGTGTTGTCGTGGACTGGCGTGTTCATGAATTGCCGGAGCGGGTGCTGAGCCTTTATCCACGGTGTTTGAGCCTTGGGGTAGGCTGTCGGCGCGGGGCGTCTGCTCATGAAATTTTAGAGCTTGTTCGTAGTGCTGTTGCGGATAATGGCATTGCTCTTGAATCAATATTTTGTGTCGGCTCCATTGACGCCAAAAGCGATGAAGCCGGATTATTGGAGGCTGCTGCTGTTTTAGGGCTTGAACCGCAATTTTTCAGCGCGGCGGAACTTGATGAAATTGAAGTCGCCAATCCCTCGGATATGGTGATGAAACATATGGGAGTCGGAGGAGTCTGCGAAGCTGCGGCGATGAAGCTTGCCGGGGCAGTGCGGATCACGGTTCCCAAGACTAAAAGCGCGCGGGTGACTGCGGCTATAGCAAGGACAATATGAGTAAAGGTTGCGTAAAAGTAATCGGGCTGGGACCGGGAGATGAGTGTCTTCTGGCTCCGCAGGCCAGACAGGCTATCATGGATGCTGATGCAGTGGTCGGCTATACTGGTTACGTAAAGCTTGTCCCGCAGGAGCTATTGGAAGGAAGGGAAGTTCTTTCCACCGGTATGATGGCCGAGGTTGAGCGTTGCCGCAAGGCTGTTGAGGCTGCTCTTGATGGGCGAAATGTTGTTGTGGTCTGCAGTGGTGATCCGGGTATATATGCCATGGCTGGTCTGGTAATGGAGCTTCTGGAAGCGGACGATCTTTTTGGTAGTGTTGATTTTGAAGTGGTCCCTGGTATTCCAGCATTCTCTGCCGCTGCTTCACTGCTCGGCGCACCTTTGATGCACGATTTTGCCTCGGTCAGCCTGAGTGACCTGCTCACCCCGTGGGAGAAAATCGAGAAAAGGCTTGAAGCTGCAGCTTCTGCTGATTTTGTTATTGCCATTTACAATCCCCGCTCAAAAAAAAGGGTCGGGCATCTTGGTGAAGCTGTTGAAATTTTAAAAAAATATCGCGACGGAAATACGCCGTTGGGCATTGTTAACAGGGCTTATCGGGACGGACAGCGCGTGCAGGTGGTTACTCTGGATAGTTTGGATGTAAATGATGTTGACATGCAAACTGTTCTTATTGTTGGAAATTCATCCACAAGAGAGGTGGCAGGGAAAATGCTTACTCCCCGTGGTTATGCCAACAAGTATGACATTTGATTAACAGCTTGGTAACTATTTGATACCTCTAATTTTAATCACTAGTTTTTTTTAGCGTGCTTGACATGGTTTTTTATCTAAATTAAATCCACAAGAAGACTGTAATTAGGTTAACGTTATTTTAAGGAGGAACTGAGGATGAAAAAGACCCTGCTTATCTGCATGGTAGCTGCTGCTCTGGTTTGTGCTTTCGCACTCCCCAGTCTGTACGCTGTTGACGCTCCCGGTGACATGGTTCTGAAAGCACCTGCTGGCGCTAAAATGACCAAAGCTCCCGTGGATTTCTCTCACAAGGCTCACGCTGCTGTTGACTGTACCAAGTGTCACCACAATTGGGACGGTAAAGCTGCTGTGAAGAAATGTTCTGATGAAGGTTGTCACGTTGACACCAGCAAAAAAGGTAAAAAGAAGCCCACTTCTTTCTACTCTGCTTTCCACTCCAAGTCTGACATGAGCTGCGTAGGCTGTCATAAGGCTAACAAGAAAGCTAAAAAGGCAACCGGCCCCACCAAGTGCGGCGACTGCCACCCCAAGAAAAAATAAGTTTCTTGATGTGTAATTAAAAGGGGGGCTGCCCGCCCCCTTTTTTTAAATTTTTTTTAAGAGGGTAGTCTATGACCCCGGATTCACCGGATAAAAAAGGCGCGGAAGAGGTTCTCGACCTTAATGATGTTGCTGAAGAGGTTGATGCCAGCTTTGAGCAGGAACTCGAAGACCTTTTTTCGGAAGACCTTGAAATTGAAGAGCCTGAATTGACCATGGATGATTCTGACGACCTTCTGGTGCTTGATGATGTTGTCGGCGAAGCCGGCGATGATGATCTTTTAGTACTTGATGATGTTGCTGAAGAGGCTTCCGGTGATGATATTCTGGAACTGGATGATATCGTAGAAGAGTCCGGCGAAGACCTTGTTTTGGACGATGTTGTAGAAGAAGGTTCCGGTGACGACATTCTTGAATTGGACGATATTCTTGAAGAATCCGGCGACGACGCCCTTGTTCTGGACGATGTTGTAGGAGAAGCTTCCGGTGAAGATATTCTCGATTTGGACGACATCGTTGCAGAAGCCGATGATGTTCTTGATCTCGGTGAAGTTGCTGAAGAAGCAATAGATATTTCTGAATCCCCGGCGGAATCGGTAGTTGCCGAAGCCGATCCTGTGGATGACATTGATTTTGATTTAGGTGAGGAAGAACTCCTCTCCGCAGACGGAGTAGAAAGCGGTGAGCTTGACGCTGACGGCCTTGACGGTCTTATTGATGATCTCGGCGGCGCAGCAACTGTTGCCGAAGATGATAGCGATGATCTTGATGCTCTTTTCGAAGAAGATGCTGCGGTTGAGAATCTTGACTCCCTGCTTGAAGACGCTGGTACAGATGAGGATGATGAACTCGACAGTCTGCTTGGCGAAGTAGAAGACAACGTTGAGATCGGCGATTTGGGTGAAGATGTCCTTGCCGACGAAGATATTGAAGGCCTGCTTGCCGATGAACAGGAAGAGGTGCTTGAACTTCAGGAAGAAGGACTTGATCCTCTGGAGGATTTCGTCACAGAAGCTGAGCCTGTTGCAGAGCCGGTAGCTGAAGAAGCAGTTGTTCCCGAAGTTGAGATCGCAGAACCTGAAATTTTGGAAGCTGTAGCTGAAGAGCCGCTAGTGGCTGAAATTGAAGTGGCTGAACCCGAAATTGTAGAGCCTGACACTGAAGAAGTTATCGCTGAAGAAGCGGGTATGGTTGCCGGGGACGTTGATCTCGGTGCGGACCTTGAATTGGTCGATGATGTTGATCTCGGTTCTGAGGATGATGATCTTGATCTTGGTGAATTGCTTGAAGATACCGAAATTGATTTCTCCGATCTTGATGCTGAACTCGAAACTGAAGAAGATGAAGTTGTCGTAGATTCCGGAGCTCAGGCCGCCATAATCGAAGAGCTCGAAGAAAAGGCAGCATCTGCTGCCAAGCGGGCTGAATCCCTTGAAATTTCCTTAAGTGATGCAACTGAGCGTATTGCCGTCCTTGAGCAGACTCTCGAGTCTGCTTCCAGCCGCCTTGCACAGGTTGATATTCTTGAAGCAAATCTGTCCGCATTTGCGGAAAATGTGCGCGCTCTTGAAGAGAAAATGGTGCAGGGTGGACGCGTTGAAGACGTTGTCGGCCAGCAACTGAGTGAAGCACTTAGACCTGATTCCGCGGCTGTTGTTGCCATTGCCGCAGCCGCTGCGGTTGAGGTTGGTGACAAAGTTTCAGACCAGGTCGAGCTTGGCATGCGCGAAGTCCGTGCTGATGCTGAAGAGCGGATTTCTTCTATCGAAAGCAAGTTGGCAGAAAGTCCTGAACTTGAGCCTCGCATCAGTGCTCTTGAATCTCGTCTTGATGAAGTTCCCGACCATGATCCGCGTATCGCGGCTGTAGAAACCAAGCTCGGCGATCTTCCCGACCATGATCCGCGTATTGCGGCTCTTGAAGCCAGACTTGAAGAACTTCCCGACCATGATCCGCGCATTGCGGCTGTTGAAGCCAGGTTTGAAGAACTTCCCGACCATGATCCGCGTATCGCGGCTGTTGAAGGCAAGCTTGAAGAGCTTTCCGACCATGATCCGCGTATCGCTGCTGTTGAAGCCAAGCTTGAAGAACTTCCCGATCATGATCCGCGTTTGTCTGAGATTGAAGAGAAGGTTAACGCCTTGCCCGATGTGGAAGAAGTTATCACCAAAGTCCTCGAAAGAGAGTTGGACCCCGATTCCCCGGCATTCTATCGTATCAAAGGGCGCCTGACCGAAGATATTGAAGATTACCTTGCCCCGCGTCTGGTTGAGAAAATCGAGAGCGTGAAGGGCGAGCTTGAAGAATCCTTCAAGGCTTCCGTTGAAGAAATGCTGGCTGATAAACTTGAGAGAGCAGTGCCCGCAGAAGCAGCCCGTATCATTCGCGAAGAGATCGCGGCGCTGGCAAGCGAAATGGAGTAGTTTGTAGCCTCCGGCGGCCTTGCTATCAGGTCTGCGTCTCTTTGCATTAAGATTAGTACAAAAAATAACCCGCAATATTATCTAATATTGCGGGTTTTATTATGTAAAATGATCTGAAAAGCTATACGCGAAGCTGGTGGAAACGTTTTTGAAAGAGAGAGGATGGCGGTCGGTAAATAATTAAGGCATAAAAGCTCGGGCAATACGGAATATATCGTCGTAATTAAGCTTTCCCCTGATCCCGAGGCACATTTCTGCCGCCATATCCATTTTTGTTTTTGAGTAAGCCAGAATCTGGTCGGACTGCACTTTTAAGTTGGATTTAAGAATGCGGTGATCGAAACCGTCGATGACTTGTGTTATGCCATTGGCGTAGAAAGGTGTTTTGATGTGCGGGACCAGCTGTTCAAGCTGCTGCTTGCCTTCTTTTCGGCTTAGAATGATGTGGAACAGCATTTTGACCAGCAACCGGTCCGGCTGAAGTTTGTGATCGAATTCAAGCAGAACAGTTGGATCTGACTGTTTGTCAAAAAGACCGTCAACCAGCCCGTGGGCAAGGGTGAATGCTTTTTTTTCTGAAATCACAGATATCGGGTAATGCGAAGCCATGCGTACAAAGCTGATGCGTGGATTCTCCTGAGCAGACATAGCCAGTAAAGCGATCTGCATGGTGGAAAGTTTACGTGTGTATTCCTCGGCTAGAGTCGCGGATTTGGCTTCAGCCAGACGGCGCACAGTTGCCTCATCAAGATCGGAAAATGCAGTTTCCAACAAAAATTTGATGTAAGGTTCGCGGGTATAGCGTATCTCTTCTTCAAGAACTTTTTTGCTCCGCTTGACATCAATGAGCTTTTTGATGGACAGCCAATAGGCGGCAAGCCCCTCGGCGGGCATTTCAAGAATATCAAAATCTTTTTGTTCTTCCATGGGATTTCCTTGTATTTCCTGTGCGTAGATTGTAACTGAATTTGTCCGGGAAACATAGTCCGCCCGGCCCGTTTTTTTGTTTAAGGAATCTTATAAACAGGTATAGAATATGATTGTATTGCCGGAATTTGATACTGTTGCTTTTAGATTAGGACCTCTCAAGGCCAATTGGTACGGCCTGATGTATATGATAGGTTTTGCCATAGCGTGGACACTGGGTCGCTACCGGGCATCAAAAGAGACCAACAACTGGACCGCCCGGCAGGTCGATGACCTGATTACATGGCTGGTTGTGGGCCTCGTGGTCGGTGCGCGTTTAGGATATTGCCTGATTTATGAACCGGGATATTTTTTGGCTCACCCTTTGGATATTCTGGCTATTTGGAAAGGGGGCATGTCCTTTCACGGCGGCGCAGCCGGTGTTGCAGTGGTGGCATGGAGATTTGCAAAAGCGACTAACAGGACAACTCTTGATGTTGGTGATTTCCTCGTACCTCTGGCTCCGCTTGGACTGCTTTGCGGTCGTCTCGGGAACTTTATCAACGGCGAACTCTGGGGTCGCGTTACTGATGCCCCTTGGGGTATGGTTTTTCCCAGCCCCCGCGCAGGGAATCTGCCACGGCATCCTTCACAGCTCTATGAAGGTGCGCTGGAAGGTTTGCTCCTTTTCCTGATTCTCTGGATCTGGTCCGCTAAACCCCGCCAGCGTGGAACAACTACCGGTATGTTCCTGATGGGGTATGGTTTCTTCCGTGCTTTTGTTGAGTTTTTCCGCCAGCCTGACCCCCAGCTCGGTTTTATCGCTTTTGGCTGGCTGACCATGGGGCAGCTGCTTTGCGTACCTATGATTCTGGCAGGGCTGGCCCTGTTTATGTGGGGTCTGAAAAAAGGCCCGATTCCGCCTGCTGCATCCAGCTAGTTTTAGTAGTATATATTAAGCGCAAATCCCGCATTCCAGAACAATGGAATGCGGGATTTATTTTTTGATGAATTTATTGCGTATTGCGCATTTTCTGCCGCTTCTGATGTTGTAAATTGCATAAAATAGATTATACTTTATAGTGTAGAAAACTATTCAAACCCCTTAGTGCTATGCCTGTAGAACTTACTTCAATAGGTGTCGTAACAGCTGCAGTCGGTGAAGTCTTCGCGAACTCCGATTCAGGAATGCGGGCACTTCAGGCGGGCAGTGAAATCTTTAAGGGGGAGGAGCTGGTTACCGGGGCGGGAAGCAATGTGGAAATCCGTTTTGCGGATGACACCCTGCTTTCACAGGGCGGTGAGTCGGTTATATCCCTTGATGATTATGTTTTCGACCCTTCCGGTGCGGACACGTCAGACCTGATGTTTAAAATGGCTCAGGGTACGTTTCGTGTTGTGACCGGAAAGATTGCCGAACAGAGCCCGGAGAGGTTCAAGTTAGGGTCTCCGCTTGCGACTATCGGTATTCGCGGAACAGTAGTGGTCAGCGAAATTATTCCGGGCGGCGGGGAAAAAATCGGTGTGGAAGAAATTCACAGCGGCAAGGCCCTGTTGATTCAGGGGTTAGACGGCAGCATGCGCATGATCTCTTCTCCGTTGGGCATGGTTGATATTTCAGCCTCTGGTCAAATGGGCAATGTGCGCCCCATGAGTCTGGATGAGTTGAATTCCTTCCGTTCAATTGCCCCGTCTTCCATTCAGCAGGAACAGGAAATCCGCGAAGGACAGCAAAGCGGAAACGGGCAGCAGGATGATGATCCGGTACAGGATAACGAACCCGGCGGTGGGGATGCCGAGGATTTAGGTGGTGGGCCTGACGGCGGTGTATTCGGCACAGAAGGGATTATGGGCCCGGCTGGTGTAGTGCTGATGGGATTGCAGGAAACAGTAGGTAGTCATGAAATTCCACCATCGTCTTCCGAGATGGCAGGAGAGGGTAATTCCGACCAGACAGGATTTATGAGCGCGGCCTTCCAGTTACTTGGTCATAATGTTGGAGATCAACAAGAGCTGCAACCCGTTACAGACGATTCTGATGAAGAGTTGCTTGATCCCGAAGATCCGCAGCCTGTTCCCAATAGCAGTGAGACTCAATCAGGGGCGACCGGTACCGATACATCAACAGGTGAATCCGGTGACGATGTTGTTCTATCAGGCAAGGATACTTCAGAAGACGCCTCTAAGGAGAGTTCCGGCGGGATTACCTTCAGCGGCGGTGGTGGCGAGCAGACAACATATGTCGGCGGTCCCGGTGACGATGTGTTTGAAGGTTCCATACGTTCGGAAACATTTTGGGGGTATGGCGGAAACGATTTCATCAATGCAATGGGCGGCGATGATACCCTTTTCGGCGGGGAAGGTAGGGATACGCTTTTTGGCGGTGACGGCAGCGACACATTGGACGGTGGTTCCGGTTCAGATAAGATATATGGCGGGACTGTAAGCGACTCCGGTGAAGGTATAGATTTCGTGGATTATTCCACAGCAGAGAGTGCTGTGTCTGCTGACCTCAGCACTCACGATATTTACACCGGTGCAGATCATGATCTTGTGTTTGATATTGAAGGTATTATCGGCAGTTCCGGCGATGATCTGCTGAAGGGCGATGGTGGAGATAATACATTCCGCGGTGGAGAAGGAAACGACACGTTTATCGGTAATGGTGGTATTGACACTGCGGATTATAGTTCACGAAGTGATGGGGTTTATCTCTCTTTGAATGAGTCGCTGGGCAATGCAACGATTACCGGAAGCTCCGGGACCGAAGTTGATGATCTGTTTGGCATCGACAATATCATCGGCTCATCCGGCGGGGACACAATAAGCGGCGACGACGGAACAAATGTGATTGCCGGATATGGTGCCTCTTCCGGTGTTGATTCGCTGGATGGTGGCGGTGGTTACGATTATCTGGACTACAGCTGGGTTGATGGCGGAACAGGCGTGACTGCCAGCGGTTATTATGGCGGTTCCAGCCTGAACCACGGATTCGGTGAAGAATATGTGGAAAAATTCGAAGGTATCATAGGTTCCGATTACGGTGACAGGATAGTGGTCGACGGTACTGATAGCGGCCAGTTTGTACCTACAATTTATGCTGGGGCCGGGGATGATGTTGTTATCGGTCTGAACGGCAGCGAAAATCACCTTCTGGGACAGGAAGGCGATGATGATCTTACCGGTGGAAATTCCGGTAACACCCTGCAAGGCGGTGTCGGTGATGATACGCTCAGGGGAGGCGCAGGCAGTGACTTGTTCTATTACGCAAAAACTGAGGAGATTATAGATCATAGTGACACAGTTATCGATTTCAACCGCGCCGAGGGCGATAAATTCCTCTTTGGTTCAAGGAATTTCTCAAAAGACGGTTTCGCATATGCCGCTGATTATAGCGGAACGCTGAGCGGCGGTGAAACCGGGGCATATTTCATCTGGGATACCGAGACTAAAAAGTTGCTTTATGATGCTGATGTAAGAAGTGCCGGATATGAAACCGTTGCAGGAGTAGATGGTGTCGAATCCTTGATGGCTAGTGATGTTGAGCTTGATACATCAGGAGGTAGTGACATGCCTTGATGCAAGGTGTTTTGGCTGATTGCGGTTTTGTTGTGAAAATAGCTGTATCGCAGATGAAGACACATTGTTATTCAGTTAAGGTGGGGTAATTCTTTAAAAAGAAGAGAGGGTGTTATGCCTCCAGAAGCAGGTCAGCAATCAATCGGTATTGTCCTCGCTGCTAAAGGTGAGGTCTTTCTGCGGTCAGAATCTGGGCTTCGGCAGGTTGAATCCGGTGCGGAAGTATTCCGGGGCGAAGAACTCGTTACCGGATCAGGCAGCACGGCGGAAGTTCGTTTCGTGGACGATACCCTGCTTTCGCAGGGTGCGGATTCCATAATTTCCCTCGATGATTACGTATTTGATGATTCCTCTTCTGAGGCTGAACTACTTTTTAAAATGAGTCAGGGCACTTTCCGTATGGTAACCGGAAAGATTGCGGAGCAGAACCCTGACCGCTTTCAAGTCGGTACTCCTCTTGCGACTATCGGTATTCGCGGCACTACCATAATCAGTGAAATTATTCCCGGTGGCGGGGAAAAAATAGGTGTTGAAGAAATTCACGCCGGTAAAGCACTTTTGGTCCAATCCATAAGTGGTGAAATCCGGGCTATATCCAGCCCTCGCGAGCTGGTCGAAATTGCAGTATCCGGTCAGTTGGGCACGGTGCGTCCCATGAGCGTGCAGGAATTCAATTCTTTCCGTGATATTGCGCCCAGTGCAATTCAGCAGGAACGTGAAATCCAGCAGCAGCGCGAAGAAGAACAGCAGGATGACCCGGAAAACCAGACTCCGGACGGACAGAATACTGAAGACCAGAATGGAGAAGAGCAGCAGGCTCAGGGCGGTGAAGAAGGTCAGAACGGGGAAGGTGAACAGGGACAACCGGAAGGCGGTGCCACCGGAGGTCCGGTTATTCCCGGAGAAGGCGTTCTTGATCCGGGCCTTGGTGTAATTGATCCCGCAAGTGCCCTTGCCGGGGCGGCAGCCCTTCAGGGCCAGTTTGGCGAAGGGGATGGAACCGGGGTTCCCGAGTCCGTAGTGACTGAGTTGCAGGCTCTCGCGCAAGATATTTTTGACGCTTTGAGTTCTGGTGATGCCGAAGCAGCGCAACAGCTTTTGAACAATCTGCAAACCCAGACAGACGACATCATTGATGAATTGATAACCGGAACTGTTCAGCAGGTGGCCGAGCAGACCGAAGAGCAGATTATAAGTAACGTTCAGCAAACTCTTGCGGATGATGATGTTCCTGAGTTGAGTTCTGAAACGGAAGGTCAGACCTATACGTCCGGCAGCGGCATAAATTACATTCATGGAGACGGTTCTCCATGGGTCGGAACGGAGAACGCTGATTACTTTCTGGGTGCGGATACTTGTGAATCCCTTTCAGGTATGGGCGGGGATGATGTTATCGCCGGTAACGGCGGCTTTGATACCATAAGCGGTGGTACTGGAAATGATAGTATTACCGGTAATGACGGCAATGATATCATCAACGGCGATTCGGGAGATGATGTTCTTAGCGGTGGCGCAGGCGAGGATACTATCAACGGCGGTTCCGGCAAGGACACTATTTCCGGTGGAACGGAGGATGATATTATCATCGCAAGTCCCGGAGATTATGATCTGGTCGATGGCGGTGTCGGGTTCGATACTTTGAGCTTGGCTGAAATGTCGCCTGTGCATGGAGCATACGTTAATCTGGCTTCCAGTGATCCTCACCAGCCGAGCGGTTATACCGGAATCGCTTCAATGGATGGGGATATCACCTACTTTGTTAATATTGAAAGAGTTATCGGTACAGCTGAGGGCGATACTATTCTTGGTAATTCTGCTGATAATGATTTCTTTGGTGGCGATGGGGCTGATTCTATCACGGGTGCGGGCGGTAATGACAGTCTCATCGGCGGTGAAGGAACCGATGACATGGACGGTGGACCCGGAACTGATACTCTTGAAGGTGGACTTGGGAGTGATATTCTGGATGGCGGTAGCGATAGTGATACTGATAAGTTCTGGTATAATTCACTGAGCGAAGCAGGGGACACCATTAAAAACTTTGTAGCCGGAACCGATAAGTTCGTGTTCGCATCAAGCGGATTTGTTGTAGATAATCCGGGCACACCCTGCTCTTCAAACGCAACGTATGACCCGTCGACAGGAACCGCATCCGCAGGTGCATCGGCAGATAAGCAGTTCTTCCTCGTTGGTGATGGAGCCGGCGGAGGTGATGATTATCTTTACTACGATGCAAACGGCAGTATTAATGGCGGAGGGCAAACGCTCATTGCTACTTTTACTGATGGTTCGACCATGAATACGACAGACATTATTATGGACATGTCGTGACTGTTAACGAAAGCCGCCCTCTTGGGCGGCTTTTTCTTCCCATCTATCAATCCACCGAAATTTCTTGCCAATCTCTATTTTTTCTTATCTAAATATATTGAATGATACTCGAAACCGGGTTCCACCCCGGATGTTGTGATTGAACCTGTGAATCTAAAGGATGGTGGAAGCATGAGCAGAATCGATGAAATTCTCGGCAGAATGGATGCCTTGGAAAAAGAGCTTCGCGTTGAACTGCTGGATATGAAAAGTGACTTACTCTATACCGTGCAGAAGAAAAAAGTCCGTTTCAGCGCGGAAGTCAGAGCCAAACACCGTGAGCTTGCCGCTAAATGGAGCGATTATGTTTATGATTCCGGTGTCTGGGTTATCCTGACCATTCCTTTTATCTGGATGCCGCTTGTTCCGGCCCTGATGCTTGATGTCACTACCTGGCTTTATCAACTGATGTGTTTCCCGGTTTACGGAATCCCCCGCGTGCGCAGACGCGACTACGTGGTTATTGACCGCCAGAGTTTAAAATACCTCAACTTAATCGAAAAGTTGAACTGCTATTATTGTGGTTATTTCAACGGTTTAATAGGCTTTGTGCGTGAAGTCGCGGCCCGGACAGAACAGTACTGGTGTCCGATTCGTCACGCACGGCCAGTAAAGTCCGTGCATAGCCGCTATCGTCATTTCTTTCCCTATGGCGACGCAGAAGGCTATCGCGAAGGCCTGAGCGAAGTACGCACCAAATTTGATGATGTTTAAGATTGCCTCCGGCGG
>PPCM01001232.1_pt1 | contig 12478 bp, 12 predicted proteins | sample 1555541 | NCBI WGS metagenome assembly PPCM01 (sample SAMN05284479, study PRJNA326546) | Marine sediment metagenome, whole genome shotgun sequencing project. | isolation source: marine sediment | place: Germany: Wadden Sea | collected 2012-09-05 | reverse complement strand
CTCTCCCTTCCCCCAGACCCCCATCCCACTCTTTTCCTAAACTTTCTATAGCTCGCTAACGCTCGGGCCGTTGCACAAAAATACACCTCTCCGCCACGCAACCAGCCTCTTCCCTATTTTCCATCCAAAGACCAACACCAGCCCTGTGTTTCAAGCGGCTTAGAAGCTGACCACGCGACAAGTAGCGTCTCGTTTTAACTGTGGCGGAGCGCAGCGCAGCATCACAGTTAAAAAGCTGCTAGCTTGGATCAGATTCTCGCCGACGAAACACGCAAGCGGCCAAGCTAAACCAACAGGCACTTTTTTGGTTCCTTTTTTGGTGCCTTCCAAAAAATGAACCGCCCCGCCCGCGCAGGGCGGCCAACGGCAGTTTCTATGGATCTTCATCAGGAGGCCACAGGCCGACCTCTTATCTCTTCAAAAATCTCTTCCATTTCAAAGAACAAAGCCGCCCCGAAGGGCGGCCCGTTAACTGAACACAAAACTTACGATTTCTCTGGTAATGGCCCGTTTGGCCCAACACCATCATACAAATCTGAGAACAACATCATATTATCCTCACCCTCATTTTCCCTAATCTTCCGCTTAATGGTCTTAAAGACCGGCAACCATGGCTTGGCTTTACCAAACAGGTAGCGTGTCAAAATATACACGGGAATGAAAATGAACGGAGGACCAACTTCCCCAATAAAGGGAACCATAAAATCAACATCACCGAAACGGAAAAACAACCAGCCAATCAGAAACGGGACGATCCACAATGAAGATGCAAACAGCGCGATGTGAGAGAAAAAGTTCTTGCCAAACGCATCGTTAGCAATGGAGTTACACGCCTTGTACGCTTCCTTGTTCTTCGCCCCAATGGCTTTCACGGAAAGATTGTGATGATCAACCATATCGCGGTTAATCTTCGCAAAATGTTTTGCATTCAGGAAATACACGCCAGCCATGCAAAGCTCGCCAATAACGGTAGCAAAAAGACACACCCAGGCGATACCAATGGCGAAACCAACATAAGGATTGTCGGTCAAACGAAACGCCGGAATCATCCAGGGGTCGAGAAATTCGAATACCATATTGCCAGTCATGAACTTTCCTGTCTTGTTTTGTGGAGGCCACCCACAACGGGTGGCCTCCAGTAATTACTTTCGCGGTTAGCGACTTAGAAGGGGGGAACCAGGGAGTAGCCCAGGAAGCCCTTGGAAGTGTAGCGAACACCTACGTATACGGCCAGAACGATGAAGATGTACTTCAGGACTCTGTCCGGGATGAACTTGGAAGTCTTGGGTCCGATCAGGGAACCGATGACGATACCGATGAGCTCGGCGCCAATCAGGCCCCACTCAACCGGAGTCTGCTTGAGCAGCATGTAGGATGCGATGGAGTTAACCATACCGATGAAAACGGCCATGGCGGAAGTACCAGCAACAAGATACATGGGCAGACCTGCAACGGAAGTCAGGAACGGTACCAGAAGGAAACCGCCACCAACGCCGAGGAAGGAAGCCAGAGCTGCGATGAAGAAACCACCGATAACGGGGATCAGGGGGTTGAAGTTGAACTCAACACCGAAGAAAGTGAATTCGCAAGAGGTGGGGGTGAACTTCTGAACCTTAACGCCCATCTCAGCCATATCGACTTCAGCGCCAGCCTGCTGTTCTTTAACAGTCTTCTGGAAAGCTTCTGCAGCCTGCTTGGCAGCTTTTTTACCAGCCTGGCCCTTGGGAGTGGTCTCGTAAGCGAGGTAGCAACCCAGGAACAGAACGAAGAGGCCAAAGTAACCGAGGTAAGCTTTCAGAGAAATCTTACCAGCGGTGAGCCAGGGTACCAGCCAGGAACCGGCGACGGAGCCGATAGCCAGAGCAACACCCAAAGGCAGCACCAAACGGCCAGCTTTGTAGTAGTTGAAAGAAGACAGTGCAGCGGAACAACCAACCAACCACTGGTTAGACACACGAATGGAGTCAGTGACAACCTTGTTGATCTTCATGGTCTTTTTGAAGGACTTTGCGTAGTCACCCAGACCGTAAATAGTGATGTGACCGACACCAGCCATGATACCACCAAAGGCACCAACGGTAGAGAAGATCCAGCCTACCCAGATCGCCCACACGAGGCCGATGATGATGTTGAGCTGCGGAGCACCCGGAATTCCGAGATAGCCGGGCTCACCCTGCGGTTTAGCCTCGGCAATAGCCTCGGACAGACGATCAGCCATGGCGGGCTCTGCCATCAGGCAGACTGCGGCCACCAAAGCCAGCATCAGGAGAGATTTTTTAGAACGTAACAAAGTTACCTCCTCCTCATAAGTTGTTAGAAACCCCAAAAACTTGACTGCGGAACCCAGGCACCGCAGTTAGCACCAATCTATTCCGGACGTATGAATTCCAGCGCACCCGCTGTACATCCGGTAACGCAGGCAGGTGTGCCCCCGGCATCCACCCGATCTACGCAGTAATCACATTTCATGATCTTGCCAGTTGCTTCGTTGAACACGGGCACTGTCCACGGACAGGCTTCGATGCAGGACTGACAACCGTCACATTTGTCGAGATCCACGAGCACCATACCATCATCATCACGCTTGTACATAGCACCTGTGGGACACGCGGGCACACACTCGGGCTTTTTACAATGCAGACAGGTTTGATACTTGAGCTTTGCCGTTGGATTGCCGTCTTTATCCGCAATGGGACCTTCGGCGGTGAGACGGTTCAGGCTCAGACCGATGGGCACCTTGTTCTTAACTTTACAGTGAACTAGGCACGCATCGCAGGCGATACACCGTTTCTTGTTGAACTTGATTCTGTAAATGGCCATTTTCCTCACCTCTGGCTTGAGCGTTGTTGCGCACAATTTCTTTGATACGTCATGATTTGATGAAAAAAACCTCAACGGTCAACGACAGTACCGCTTGTGACATTATTCTCAATTATAATGTTAAATACAGTGAAGAAATGTCATTTCTAAAGGCGAAAATTGTGATTTTTTTCACAACACGGGATATTATTGCAGTGTGTAGACGCACACCGCTAGAGTCCGTCCTACGTAAAAAAAGTACGTTTATTTCATTCGCGTGAGTCACAGAGGAGGACCATGAGCATGAGTAAGGAATATGTAAACAGCATCTGCGGCATGTGCTCGGTGCGCTGCCCTATCAAAGTTGAAGTGGTAGATGGCAAAGCCGAGTACATTGAAGGCGCTAAATCCCTTAAAGGTTCCCTGTGCCCTCGTGGCGCAGCAGGCACTGCCCTGACCTATGACGAGGAACGCCCCCAATATCCCATGATTCGCACTGGCGAACGTGGTGAAGGTAAATGGAAACAGGTTTCCTGGGATGAAGCTCTGGACTACGTTGCCGACAAACTGAAATCCATTCAGAGCGAATACGGTAAAGACTCCGTACTCTTCTCCGATCGTGGTGGCCCGTTCCGTGATTACTATCGCGCATTCCTGCGTGGTATCGGCACAGCCAACTACAACAACCATGACTCCGCCTGCGCTCGTAACGTGCAGAATGCCGCTCTTTCCGTATTCGGATTTGGCCGCAAAGGCGTCTCCTATGACTTCGGCAACTGTAAGCACATCGTCTTGCAGCAGCGTAACGTCATGGAAGCCATCAACGTGGCTGAGTGCAACAATGTGCTCAACGCTATCGACAAGGGCGCAAAGATGACGGTTATCGACATCCGCGCCAACGTGCCTGCCACCAAGGCAGACAATTTCTTCATGATTCGTCCCGGCACCGACTACGCTTTCAACCTCGCCGTCATCAACTTCATTGTTAATGAAGAATTGTACGACAAGGATTACGTCGGCAAATGGTTCGACGGATTCGACGAACTCAAGAGCTTCGTACAGCAGTACACCCCGGAATGGGCCGAAGCCGAGACAGGAATCACTGCCGATTCCATCAAGGATTTCTGTCGCGAACTGGCTGAAGCAGCCCCGTCCGTACTCTGGCATCCTGGTTGGATGACTGCTCGCTACTCCGACTCTTTCTACATGACCCGTACCATCTACATTATTAATGCACTGCTTGGAGCCATCGGCGCCAAGGGTGGCCTGCCCTTCATGGGTAAGCCGGGCGATGCAGGTGGAAAGGGCCTCAAATCCTTCATGGCACTCTACCCGAAACCAGAAGGCAAACGCGTCGACGGTATCGGCTGGATGGAAGGCCGCAAGCATTACGATGCTGGCCCCGGTCTGGTAAATCTCGCATACGAAGCCATCGTTTCCGGCAAGCCTTACCCCGTGAAAGCATACATTGCCCATCGTCACGATCCTCTCATGGCTTTCCCCGACATGGATGATGTCAAAGCCATGTGGGATAACGTTGACCTGCTCGTAGCACCGACCTTCTCATGGTCCGACACCGCTTGGTACGCTGATGTGGTTCTCCCCATCTCCCCGTATCTGGAACGCGATGATCAGCTCATGACCAAGAACGGTCCCAAGCCCGGTTTCGTCATGCGCAAACGCGCCATGGAACCACTTTACGACACCAAAGCCATTTGGGAAATCTACTCCGGTTTGGCCAAGCGTTTCGGCCTGGACGATCTGGTATACGAAAACATCGAAGACATCTGGAACTTCCAGTTGGAAGGCACCGGCCTCAGTATTGAAGACTTCGCCGAGACTGGCAGTGTCAGCCTTGCTTCCGAAGCCATCTACAAGCCGATCACGGATAAGACGTTCAAGACTCCGTCCGGCAAAATTCAGATGATCGACGCAAAGCTGGAAGGCGATGGCCTGATCTCCCTCAAGCCATACGAGTCCCCGGAATTCCCGCCCGAAGGCAAATTCCGCATCACCTTCGGTCGTTGCGCACTGCACACGCAGGGGCACACGGTCAACAACTCGCTCCTCTTCGAGCGGATGCCGGAAAATACCCTCTGGATTCACACCGACAAAGCTGCTGCCCTCGGCATTGAGAACGATGAATACGTCGCTATCTCCAGCGACAACCACACCGGGAAAATTCGTGCATTCGTCACGGACTTTGTCCACCCCGACTGTGTGTTCATGATCCACGGTTTCGGCCACACCCTGCCTTGCGAATCTCGCGCTAAGGGCACCGGCGTTGCTGACAACCAGCTCATGCCCAAAGGCATCAAAAAATACGACAAAGGCGGCGGCGCTATCTCCATGCAGGAGCATTTCGTCACCGTGTCCAAAGCTTAGTAGTACTCCTCACTACCCCCAAGAGAGAGGTCCGCGTCCCCCAGACGCGGGCCTTTCTCCTTTTGTGTGCCCCGGCTTCCGATAGCGGCGCATCTGCTTCGTTGCCGGGTATCTCCCAATCCTCACCGTACAGGGTGTACGCCTCCGGCTGGGAGCCCCCCGTCGCCTTGCAGCTACACCACTCTCGAAAGCCTCACTCCGTCATAAAGACTCTCTCGCCCCTTTTGGTGCGGAGGGCGCTTCGCTTCTCCGCCTATCGGCTGCCGAAAGACAAAAAACGAAAGATTGTCATGCTAGCAGAGGCCTAGACCTATCAATCGAAGGGCAACTCCAGCACCTAGAGCCAGAGGGTTAGAAGCTGACCAAGTGACGAGGCGGATTTTTAGATAGGACACGAACAACATTGGCCGGACTACAATATAATAAGTCACCGCCACCGTTCCACACTACGAAGGCGGGAGCCGAGCCACTTGGATCAGATTCTTAGCCGATAGCTCCGTGCTGCCAAGCTACAAAGAGGGGCTTTTCTTTCGTCTATTTCTTTTGCCCCAACAAAAGAAATGGACCGCCCCGTCCGCGCAGGGCGGCCAACGGCAGTTTCAGCATTACTAATAGGAGGGCGCAGCCCGACTTCCCCTCCCCCAATCATTCCAAATAAAAAAAGCCGCCCTTACAGGCGGCCTTCATTATTCTTCATTCTTCACTAGAAAAGACTAAATCAAAGTTAATTGATCCTCATCCATCCTCAACTTCAAGTGCTTATACGCCTTCGGAGTCGCAACACGCCCACGCGGAGTGCGCTTCAAAAAACCACACTGAATCAAATACGGCTCATAAATATCTTCAATAGTCCGAACTTCCTCAGCACACGCGGCAGCAATCGTCTTCAACCCAACAGGGCCACCATTAAAATTCTCCACCATCAGGGAAAGAATCTTCCGGTCCATGTTGTCGAGCCCAAACTCATCAACATCCAATCGCTCAAGCGAACTCTCAGCGATCTCCTTGTCGATAGAACCATCACCGTGCACCAGCGCATAATCACGCACGCGTCTGAGCAAACGGTTCGCAATACGCGGTGTCCCACGTGCCCTGCTTCCAATGGCAAGCGCACCTTCCGGCTGCACCTTCACACCAATGATCTTTGATGCCCGTTCAACAATCCGCCCAAGCTCGTCAGGCGTGTAAAATTCAATACGGAAAATACAACCAAAGCGATCACGCAATGGCGAGGTCAACAACCCAAGCCGGGTCGTCGCACCAACTAAAGTAAACGGCTCTAGATCGAGCTTTACCGTGCGAGCGCCGGGCCCAGATCCAATCACGAGATCGATCTGAAAATCCTCCATGGCAGGATACAAAACTTCCTCAACCGTGGCAGGCATACGATGAATCTCATCGATGAAAAGGATATCACCACGCTCAAGGTTTGTGAGGATCGCAGCCAGATCGCCAGACCGCTCAATGACCGGACCGGAAGTCGACACCATATTCACGCCCAGTTCGGACGCCATGATGCGAGCAAGAGTCGTCTTGCCAAGGCCGGGATTGCCGTAGAAAAGTGTGTGGTCGAGTGGACGTTCGCGCTCAGTGGCGGCTCGGATGAACACGTCGAGATTCGAACGCAGATCTTCCTGACCGATAAAGTCACTCAGCCGTTTTGGCCGGACATTTTCCTCTGGTTGTGTATTGCTCATGAACGTGCCGCGTTGATTTTCTTGAGTACCGCACGGATAGCTCCGGCAGCTTCGAGGTCTGGTTCGTCCTCAAAAACTTCCATGATCATTGGACGAACTTCTTCTTCAGAGTAGCCCAGCCCTTTAAGTCCCGCAAGCGTATCGAGATACTCGCCCTGCGGCCCTTGTGGCGCAGCGGAACTCGACTTCACCTTGCCCGTTGTGGGGGTAAGTTTGTTCACCTTGTCTTTGAGATTCCACAAAATTTGTTTCGCTGACTTGGGACCGATACCCGGCACACGGGACAGCATGGTCACGTCCTCGCGAAATGCGATTTCACGCAGATGCTCTGCATCAAACATGGAGAGAATCGCCAATGCTTTTTTCGGGCCGAGCTTGTCGATGGAAATCAGGGTGCGGAAGAGTTCAAGATCGTCAGCTTCGAGAAAACCGAACAAGTCGATGGCCTTCTCTGCCACTTGGGTATGAACAAACATCTCAATTTCACCGCCCCTTCCGGGAAGTTTGGCGATAACAGAAGTCGGTGCGGCGACATCGTAGCCCACCCCGCCGGGGGTGAGGAGTACGAGACCTTTTTCGTTGGCGGACAAAAGTTTGCCCTGCAAGTATCCGATCATGGAAATCCTCCGTTGAGAGGTTGTAGCGTATTCGCCGTCGATATTCAAAGAGATAACACTCATCAAAACGTATCAATTACGAATAATCATGTCGTTTGATTTAGTCATGTGGCAATAAGGAATACAGTCACTACTAAATTAGGAGTTTCCATGAAACGCATAACTCTCGTTATTATTCTGGCATTGTCCCTTCTTATTCCTGCATCGGCCATAGCGCAGAATGATCCGCTCACAGCACAGGATCAACTCATCGACTTGGTTGGTAAAGCCATTGTGGAAGAAACCACTCAACGATCGGAAGAAGTCCGCAAAGCAAAAGACATCCTCGATGTCATTCTGAAAGAAGGCACCGCAACCACCGAGGAAAAACAGGAAGCCGAAAAAAGCGTAGAAGAGGCCGAAGAAAAATACGCCGAATCCCAGAAGAAACTCGACACAGCTCGCGTTGATGCCTTTGCCGAACAATGCGGCAAATCCTCTGCACAAATCCAGGCCATGCGCGATTCCGGCATGGGCTGGGGAAAGATTGCCAAAGAATGTGGAGTTCACCCTTCTGCCTCTGGTAAGGGGAAAGGCAAAGAGAAAAAAGAAAAGAAGAACAAGAATAAAGGAAAAGGGAAGAAGAAATAACTTCTCATCAAAGCAAACAGAAACGCCCGCTGATAAAAATCAGTGGGCGTTTTACTTGCAGATCGACTTGCGTAGTAGGCGTTCATCAAGCCACAGCCAAATCGTCAGATGCGTCTTCGATCCACTTGGGCTTTCTTAAAAACAAACAACTTGCTAAACGAAAACGTAACAACCGGAGTCAGCATAACTATCAATGGGTATGAATAATAATACTCTTTTGCAAAAACAACCGTGCAGAGGTAAACCCAAAATATATTCACACCCAAGCCGACTAATGCAACAAGAAAAAACCGAACACAGCGTTTTAAAAGAGCACTTCGCGCTTCTTTCGTCTCCGCCATTTTGAAAGTCCAATAATAATTCATAAAAAAGGAAAAGAAAAAAGCAATACTAAAGGCAAAGACATTAGCAACCTGCGGATTGCTTTCAAACACCTCCACCAGCAAGGAAACCAAACTAAGATGGATTATGGTAGCAGCCACACCGGAAACACCAAATTTCGCAACCTGCCTGAGCAACAAAGAATTAGGATCTAGCATCATAACCCCTTATGACCAAAGCTTACTTAGTAACTTCGACATACTGATAAAGAGACAGAGACGGACATAGGCCAAGACAGGATATTTTCTGCGATTTGAAAAAACAACCAAGAACCTCTCGAATTTCTTGCGCTGTATTCACATGCTCATAACGCATGAGTGTCTCATAATCCAATCCATACTTACGCTTAAACTCAACACCAGTTGTAAGCGTATAGCCCAATTTCCACAAGATTGTTCCCTCACTAGGAATAGCAACTCGCAAAACACCATCTTTTGCTAACAGCCCGTGGCAGCACTCAACGACTTCAGTCAGGTTCAAAACATGCTCAAAGGTTGCGATTGAGATTATGCGTTCATATTGAGTTCCTTTTGAAATATCAGAAATATCTAAATAAAAACTGCGAACAAACTCTTTCTCTTTAGCTCCCGCATAGAGTCCTACAAACGGCTCTACCACATCATAGTTACTAATATACGGCAATTCATAAAAAATATGATTTAAGGTGCCCGCACCTATTTCCAAAGTTGATGCAGCTTTTTTACTCTCCACGAGATCTCTTGCCACCTGCCTATGCATCCAGCTTTCGAGCTTTGAAGCAACAGAAGTAGCAACTCCTACACCTTGTCGATTCTGAGCATAGTGTTCCTCATAAATATCTTTATATTCTTGAGGGAGTTCGGGCCGAGTCTTGGGAAAAGCAGCTAAAATATCATTCTTCAAAACCTTTTTTCTCCTGCACCACATAAATTGGACGGCGCTTCACTTCATCATAAATCCTCGCAACATACTCACCAAGGATTCCCAAACTAATCATCATCAGCCCCATCAAGAAAAATAAGAATACGGCTAATGTAGTAACGCCCTTCACCACTTTAATGCCATTTATAAGAGCATCCAAACCTATGTACAATCCATTCAGAATACTCAGCAAAGAAATTGCAAATCCAACGTACATCCAAATCTTAAGCGGCATAGAAGAGAAACCAAACAAGCCATCCAAGGCAAAATTCCACAATTTCCAGTAATTCCACTTACTCTGGCCGCGATGCCGCGCTTGGACCTTATAAGGGAAAGTGTGAACATTGAAACCAGGAAAGGCATATATTGCCTTCATAAAGCGGTTTCGCTCAGATAATGAATTAATTACATCCACCACAGGCCGAGCTATTAATCGAAAATCAGACCCACCCACAGGCAAATCCACTTGGCTTAACGCTCCAATGAGTTTATAAAAAAAAGCAGATCCTTTTTTATAAAATAGACCTTCAGAGCTCCGCTCCAAATTGAGCGGGACCACCATATCAAATCCTTCTTTCCACTTATCCAACATGTAGGGAATTACAGAAGGAGGGTGCTGAAGGTCGGAATCCATGATAATAACAACATCACCAGCAGCATTTTCAAGCCCACAGGTAATCGCAGCTTCTTTGCCAAAGTTTCTGGCAAACTGTAAGACACGGAGCTTGCCGTTCTTCTTCATCTCTTTCTTGATCACATCAAGAGTTCCATCTTGTGAGCCATCATCCACAAACAGAATCTCATAATCGACGTCGACCTCTTGTAAAACAAGAACCAAGGAAGCGACAAATGCCGATATATTTTCCTCTTCATTAAATGCAGGAACAACGATGCTGGCGATAGTCTTCATTTCTACTCCTCACCAAAAAAATATCATTATGGATTAACATAGGATATACGTGGATTAAATCGATCGTACTGTTTAGTAAAGTAATAGTAGTAGTATACAGGACTCCCAAATGCGGTAAACCCATCAACAGAAAAAGCCATATAGCTTTTCGCCATCCCTGTTTCAGGTACAGGTTTACTCCTCTTTCTATAGGCTTTGATGACCTGTTCTACCTCTGAATCAGAAATCTGACATTTACTTTCCGATGAACACATACGCACGAACCACGCCGGTTTGCCGTAAGCTGCAAGAAAAACCCAATCTGGCGTTCCTGCAAAATCACGCAAATATTTCGGTGTAGTTTCACGCTCACTGCGGACAGCGACAATCCCCGAAGGGGGCGCCTCGAGGGTCTGTAAGGATTGTGCCATCATATTTTCATAGAGAAGTTGAGTATACTTCTGTTGATACGCAACAAATTGGTACCCAAAAGAAGCCAAAACAAACGTGCCCGCAATAACGTATGGAACAAGCCGACCAAAGCGCTTTGCCCCTCCTTGGGCCAGTACAGCGAACAGCATAGAGATGGGGATAACAGCAAGATATGCATGCCGAGGAGTAAAACTATTAGTCCCATGCACCTTGATAGGTTTGCCGACTACCCAATATGCAACACAAGCAAAGAAGAGTAAAAGAAGACATGCTCCCACTTGTTTCACCAAGCGATTTCGCGTCTCATGACTTTCACGATGTCCTAGAACGTAATAAGCCAAACTCAAAAGCACTGCTGATAGCGCCGCCACATAATAAAAACCAAGAAGCCAGGGTTTGAATGTATTGTATTGGGCAAACCTGTTGTAAGGTGGATAAAACGTTTTGTACGCAATAAAAGCTACTGTTAATGCCGCGCAAAAGCTAAAGGTAACAACGAGCTTCCGCCGCCAATTCTCAGAAGTGACAGAAAGTATACAATCGAACAAAGAATAGCCAACTGCAAAAGCAAAAATCGAGTTAAGTGAAAGAGAGTAAACGAAGAAGACTACAGCCAGCAGCGGCTTGCTACTCCACCACCTTGTTGCCAACAAAAAAGCCCAAACACAAGATATGTGAAATACAAGCACGCTCGACATCAGCGTGGCCCATGGGGGGAAAACAAGTATAAAAAGGACAGCAAGTAATGAAAACTCAGACTGGACACCAAGTTTTTGCAGTAATAAGCGCCTTACCTCAATACAGATACCGATAACCGAGGCACAAGCAAGGATGTTGCCCCAAATCTTATAGGATATCCCAGATAATTCCTGCAGACCACCGAAGAAAAGGTAAAGATAATACTGAAGATTCCAGCGGGATTCGAAAAACCACCTTTTCAAAATCCCCATGTCTTGAATAGTGAATGCTTCATACACGAAGCGCCCATCCCACATATCCTGACACGCAAGAAAAATCGGAACTAAAGCGAAAAAACCAGCTGCAGCAATGCAATACTTTAGGGTAGTTTCAGTTCTACTCATTTCCCCTCACTTAAACTCCATAGTAATCATACCTCACGCTATCGCCTAGCCACACAACTTACGCATTCTGCGTTCGTTGAGGTGGCAGATAGCGACGGCGAGTGCATCTGATGCGTCTTCGGCCCACTTGGGTTTTCGGACACTCAAGCAGTGGGCAACCATGAAAGCGACCTGATCTTTGGGGGCATTGCCCACTCCGACCACGTTTTTCTTTACTTTGGTAGGTTCGTACTCGGCCACGGAAAGACCGTTTGTTGCGCAGGCTGCCATAGCAGCACCCCTCGCCTGCCCTAATTTGAGGGCGGACGAGGGGTTCTTGGATACGAATACATTTTCGATAGCAGCTTCGACAGGACCATGCGCTTTGATCAGCTCGTCGAGCTTTTCGAAGATCACGCCCAGACGCGTTGCCATCTCTTTTTTGACCGGAGTACGAATCGTTCCGGTCTCGATGAGTTCGGCCTGCCCGGAAATCTCCCGGATAATGCCATAGCCAGTCACCCGTGAGCCGGGGTCCAGACCTATGACAATGAGACCTTTATCACTCATGCTTATTCTTCGTCGAACAGGTTGTCCGGGAAGTCGGCGTTCATGAAAACATCCTGAACGTCGTCATTGTCTTCAAGGGCATCAAAGAGATTCATGATCTTTTTGCCAGTGGCAGCG
>PPCM01001230.1_pt1 | contig 12481 bp, 7 predicted proteins | sample 1555541 | NCBI WGS metagenome assembly PPCM01 (sample SAMN05284479, study PRJNA326546) | Marine sediment metagenome, whole genome shotgun sequencing project. | isolation source: marine sediment | place: Germany: Wadden Sea | collected 2012-09-05 | reverse complement strand
CGTCTCTTGTCACCGCGGGCGATGATCTTCTCGAGCGTCTCGGCGGGGTTCTCGAAGCGGGTGGCGAGGATCATGGCGGCGATCACCCAGGGCTTGTTGGAGGCCTCGTTCCAGGACGAGAGGCGGAACTTCTCGAAGGTGGGGATGTCGACCTCGCCGGCCTCACAGTTGAGCCCGGTGGTGTCGCAGGGCAGGCAGTGGCACCAGAAGGCGTCGTCCTTGGCGAGCTTCATCTTCTCCTCGGTGCACTCCCAGTCGAGGTGCTTCTTGTTGTTCTCGAGGATGCGGGTCTCGAGGGCAGCGAGCTGCTCGTCAAAGTCCTTGGGGGCAGCGCGGATGAGCTCCGTGCGCTCGAGGGCAAAGTCGTACCCGAGCCAGCTCTTGGGGTAGATGACGTCGGCGCCCTTGAAGGCCTCGTCCATGTCGTTACCCACGGTGAACTTGCCGCCGGACTTCTCGGCGTGCTCGGCGGCGATCTTGATGGTCTCGGGGAGGAGGTCGTAGCCCTCGGGGTGGGCGAGGTGGACGTCCATGCCGAAGCGGGTCATCAGGGTGATGATGGACTGGGGGACAGACAGGGGCTTGCCGTAGGCGGGGGAGTAGGCCCAGGTCATGGCGATCTTCTTGCCCTTGAGGTTCTCGAGGCCGCCAAACTGCTTGGCGAAGTGGAGAAGGTCACACATGGACTGGGTGGGGTGGTCCTCGTCACACTGGAGGTTGACGACGGACGGGCGCTGGTGAAGCACACCGTCGGCGAAGCCCTCCTGCACGGCGTCAGCAACCTCCTTCTGGAAGCGGTGGCCCTCGCCGACAAACTTGTCGTCGCGGATGCCGATGCACTCGGTCAGGAAGGAGATCATGTTGGCGCTCTCCTTGACGGACTCACCGTGGGCGGCCTGGGACTTGTTGTCATCGAGGTCCTGGAGCTGGAGGCCGAGAAGGGCACAGGCAGAGGCGAACGAGAAACGGGTACGCGTGGAGTTGTCACGGAACTGGGAGACGCCCAGGGAGCCGTTACCGAAGACCTTGCAGTCAACGTTCTCCTTGTAGAGCTTCTCAAGAGTGAGAGCGATCTTAGCAGTGCCCTCAATCTGATCGTCGCTCATGTCCCAGGTACGGAGCCAGTCCTTGTCCTTAAGGTCGATCTTAAGCTTCTTGAGCTCAGCGATAAGCTTCTTAGCGTCCTCCATTTCTACTACGAGAGACTGGTCTCTGACTGTCAAACGACTTATCTACAGTACTTTGCATGACACGCTGAATGGACGCGGCTCACGACCGTGCACCATGTAGGGATGGTCTGGACCGGCGTGACTTCCGTAAACTTAAGACGATCACTAAATAATCTCTCGGAAACTCGCGTAGCAACGCCGGACATCTCTCGCCAGGTATCCCAGCCAGTTAGACACGACGTTGCAATGGGTGTTGTTTCTAATAATCCTTCCATCGCACCCATTTTAGGCTAAGATTAATTAAGATTAAGGTTTCTTCGCCATCATCTTTCCAAAATAACAAGTTTAGACACGGAGGTGTCAGCGGAGCCGTTGCGCGGGTATCTCCCGCTGCAGTTCCTTTGTCTCGTTATCTGTCGACCGTTCATTAAACACTAAACAGCACGATTTGGTGGAAAGTGGTCAGTCCTGATTCATGAACTTAGACCTGTCCTCGGTTCACGCCGAGCAGATGAAACCGGTAGTACCGTCCTTGCCTCCCTTTGCTCCTCATTCCAACCGCACACGCTCAGCGACCGTCACAAACCGCAGTCACTGTGCTCCTGACTCCGCTCGCTCACGAACCTACTCGCTGGGCACTGGATACCGCAAACGTACCGAGTCTGTGGGAAGTCGCACCGATTCCCATATTAGCCTTGCGGTCAGTTACAGCGCCCGGCACGAATTCGACTCGCGAATCACACTCGTCAGCCTTTCGGACCTCGGGCTGTGCGATAGGCTGCAGTACCACGCCAAATCCCTCGCCGCCAACAACTTCCGCGTGTCCCTTGTCGGTCTGAAGGGTAAGGAGCTCATCCCGCCGCTCAGGACACACCTCGATAAGGGAAACATCCACGTGCATCGCTTCCAGAAGAAGGAACCGGCCACACGCCGCGGGTTGCTGGCCCGCTGCCTCCTGGGGCCGCTCTCCATGGCCATGGTGGTCATCCGGCTCGTCGTGAGCCTGTGTTCCATGTCCGAGGACCCCGAGTTCATGCTCGTCCAGTCCCCGCCCGCCCTGCCCGTCCTGCCGCTCGTACTCGCCGTGTGCCGTGTCAAGAACATCAAGTGCCTCATCGACTGGCGGGACCTCGCCCATCTCCAGGCCCGGCGCGCCCGCCATCGGCTGTCCGCCATCGTCCTCCGCATGATTGAGACGTACGGCGGCCGGATGGCGGGCGGCAACCTGTGCTCGTCGGAGGCCATGCGACTCGCCCTGTCCGAGATGGGCATCGCCGCCACCGTCATGTACGACAAGCCCGCCAGCAAGTACTACCCGCGCGACACGGCCCGCTCCCACGCACTCTTCAGCAAGCTCGGCCTCACCCGGTCCATGCGCGATGTCCGCATCAGCGGCGGGGCCATGTGCCCGTCAGACCTGGCGCGGTCGACCGTCTTCACGGCCATCGGGGGCGACGGCATCCTCCGGGCGGGCCCCCTGCTTGCCGTGGGTCACAGCAAGTGGACCGACGACGAGGACACCGACGGGCTCATCGATGCCGTCGTCGCGCTCGACGAGGCCCTGGACACCGACACCCTCAAGCTCGTCATCATCATCGACGGGCACGGCCCGTGCCTCGCCCGTGCCGTCGCCCGTCTGGCCCGCCTCTCCCTGCGGGGCGTCCGGGTCCACACGTGCTGGCTGGACCCCACCGACTACGCCATCCTGCTCGGGTCGGCCGACGTGGGCCTGTCGGTGGCCCGCCCCCCCACCGGATTGACCGTGCCCATGCCCATCGTCGACATGCTGGGGTCTGGCCTCCCCGTCATCACCCCCCGCTTCCCCGTCGTCGAGGAGGTCGTCAAGGCCAAGGTCACCGGAGTCTGCGTCGACGGGAAGGGCCAGGCGTTCAGCGCCACCCTCGCCGAGGAGCTCCGCGCCATCATCGACGAGGGCAGGGCCGCCAACAGCCGCCTCACCCGCCTCCGCCGTAACGTCATCGACCGGTATGGTGACCGCAGCTCCATGGGCACTGCCGACCGCTGGACACCCAACTGGAACGCTTTCGCCGCGCCCATGTTCCGGAAGAACGTGCTGGAGAGAAACAGGCTCCGGATGCCAGCCAAAAAGCGGTAGAATTCCTCGGACTCATTCTGTATAAATTGCTACTTAAGTCGAACGGAATTCCGGATTTGCAGATACAAAATTCTGCCATTCAGATTTTCCATGTCATCGGTTCATGTTTGCCGTGTAAAGCAAGCTGGCGGGTGCTCGCACAGATTGCTTCAGATATAAACCCGATTTTTTATATACGGCAAGAAACATGAAGTCGTATTTCACGGTAGTACTGCTGACTCTGGCTCTGTGTGGGCTTTCCGCCGCTGCTACATGCCATGGCGATCCTGGTGATTGCCACAACATCGCATCTGCTTTCGACTGTAACTCTCTGGACGGCTGCAACTGGTAAGTTGGCCACATCAGACACTTATATCAGGTATTGTACGTAATTCGATGCCCTAGACTCTTACTTTAGCTGCTATGGACATGTGCACTGGCGTCGCCACAAAATGTGACGTCTACAAGGCCGAGGCGACCTGCGGAATGCAAGGCGATTGCTACTGGGACACTGGCTCCAGCTCCGGTGGGCTGTCCTCCCCCGTGTCGTGGGGAGGCATCCTCTTCTTCCTCGTGCTGGTCTGCTGCATCGTGCCCCTTCTGGTGACGTTCGCTGTCGTCGGCTTTGGCATCATCGGCGGTGGGGCGGGCTTCGGCTTCTACATATTCTACAAGAACAAGTACGCCACGGCCCAGCCTGCGGACGGCGTGTATTCCGAGCTTTAGATCGTAATGTATAAAATGGTGGGAGATTGGAGATTGAGATTGACGGAATCCATGATACTGGGAGAGATTAAAGGCTATGAGCTATGAGAGCTCTTGTGTACCAGACGGATACCACAGGGCTGGGTACCAAACAGGGCAACTTGAGTGGTGGTTCGACTATAAAGCGGGCACAATGAAAAGAATGGCCGTGAAAGCGCTCCTTGTGTTAGTTCTCGTCCTTACCGTCACTGCATGGGATTACGATCCTCCTGTAGCACCTATGCTAGCTGAAGCCTGGGCTGCAGACGTCACCGTTGTTGAGTACCACCCCGGCCACCTCCCAAATACGACCTTCAGCGGTCTCTACGCCGTCAACTATACTCTCAACGGGACTTTCCAGCACTATCCGGCCGTTGCGTCCGGTGCGGACGACTTTGAGGTCATGGAATGGCGAAACATCACTGTCGACGCCCCCACAGTCGGCTCTGCGGTGCGCGGGATGGACCGTGACGAGTGGCAGTGCTTCGACCGGGACGTCTTCGGCATCGATATCCGCCAGGACGTGCTCCAGTCGATGGCCTTTGTCCGCACCATCGTCGACAAGGTTTCCGTCGACCTGTATCACGAGGTCGTCGACGGTGTGTCCGTGTACTTCCTCATTGAACAGAGCACGGCCCGACCGGTCACCATGTACCACCAGTTCGCCAACGGGAGCGGCAGGACGGTCAAGTTCTCCGGGTACAAAACAGAGGTCGACATCAGCCTGCTCTACAACAGAGACCAGTACTGCGGGTAGCGCGCGGGTAGCATCCAGTCAATAATAGTGTAAACGGCTCCCGCTTGGCTAGTCTTGGGATGTCAACGCATTGATAAATGATGGGATTGGCACTGGTTTGCTTCCCCATTTGGCTGATGCTGTCGGAACACGTCTGTCCAAGGGGTCTTGAGGGTCTTGATGCGGGGGACCCACGTCAGTCATATCTCTCTTTTATCAATCTGATCGGAATCTTGTTTATAAATCGCCGATTGTTGCACAGGAGCGCGCTTGCTGCGCGACTACATCTAGGACGCGTATTGTGCAGCTCTCGCATGATGAATGTTCTTCTATAAAAATTTGAGAACGCGCGTCTAAGCACGTCAGACCGATGGGTTTGCTCTCTTTTATCAAATGGGCGTGGTTCTGGATTGACTTCGGCTTTTTCTTCGAGGGCCTTGCGACGCTGTCTGTCATCTTCCTCTGGCCTTTCGTCGGAGCTCGGAAGGCAACGAGCATGACACACAAACTCGTGTTCCGCATGTATAGGCCAAAGATGGTCTATATCGGCGATGATCACAAGGTGATCGACGACTTCCGCGGCGCTGTCATCAGTACACACAAGGGCTTCTTTGATTTCTGCATCCTCGGCATCATGGGCAGCTCAGCCTTCATCGGGCGGATGCTGGCGGCGTTCCTGGTGCCCTTCACGGCCATCCTTCTCCCCTGGAGCGGGATGTACATGGTCATCCGCCGCGGCCGCTTCCAGCAGGACCCCAACGTGCTGGTGGACCGCATCAAGGCGTTCCTGGCAAGCCCCAGAGGTAACAAGAAACTCATGGTGTTCCCCGAGGGCCACCGCCACCAGCAGCGGGGCCTCCTGCGTGTCCGGACCGGCTTCATCCGGATCTGCTTCGACAACGGGATCCCCGTCCTCGTCGTGCCGATGGAGGGCAGCCAGTACATCATCAACGAGAAGACCTTCACCATCCGGCGGGGCCTCCCCCTCGTGATGCACGTCGGCGGCGTCGTGGCCCCGGAGGACTTCGGGTCGTGGGAGGACTTCTACGCTGAGATCAAGGCCCGCTTCGAGAACGGGTATCAGGCTGCGTGCGTCGAGTACGACAGGCTAGTCGGGGCGGGGCACGCCAAGAAGGAGTAATCGGGCGGGGCCCGGCAAAGGCTGCAGGTTGGGTCATTCTTATAAATAATATTCTGTCCGGTAATGTGCCTGGCAATGTGACCGCAACGGTATGACGCGTGTGGTTGCGGCAGACGTAGATCAATTTCGGTTTCTCGTTCGATTTATGAGACTGGTTAGTTTTTTGTTCAAAGATAAGTGTGTTGCTGCCACATGAAGAACGTTCTGAGGCTTGTTCGGACAACGGACGAGGACGACGACACTGGTAATGTCTTCCAAATAGATCAGGATGGCCGCACTATTCTCTCCGCAGACGAACAGACGCTGTATAGCTTTGATCGGGTGTTTGCAGAGCCCACGAACGAGTCTCTGTACGGACACCTTATTGCTCCTGCGATACACACAATCAAGAACACGCGCACGGCCGTGAGCCACAATTTTGCCGTCTTCCTCGCTGGCCATCGCATCAAGGCGCGCGACCTGCTCCTCGATGTCCCGCCGCCCGATGACACGCACGGCATGCTCGCCAACCTTCCTACTGCCGATTTCACCGACCCGGGGCTGCTGGCCCGCGCTGCGGCGGACTTTTTCTCGTCTCGTCCCAGCAACATGGACCTGTCTGTGTCGTGCGTGACGTTCGGGACGGCCAAGGGGCACGGACCGTACACGTCCGCGACAGACTTCGTGGCGGCCGCCATGGACGAGGACTCCGCGGTCTCTGTCGACGACGGGGCCCTGGAAGCGACGAGGATATCCCTGGATGGGCCCGCAGCCCTGCAGCAGCTGCTGTATGCATTGAGGCAGGGGACGGCGCCCGCCAAGCAGAAGGCGGCCAAGGCGACGGTCTGGACGATGCGGGTGACGAAGTCTGGCCCCCTGCCCGCGGTGCACGCCATCCACTTCATCCTGCTGCCCTCCGTCCGCCCGACCGCTCCCTGCCCCATCCAGGCTGTGGTGGCCGCCGTCGCCGAGCGGTCCCCCACGGCGCCCTTCAGGTCGTCTTTGTTGACTCAGTTTATCAAACCCTTCATCCTCGGCAAGCACCCCGCCACAGCGATCGGAGTGGCCGGGCACCACGCCGCACAGGCCGCGGCGCCCCTGTTCCTCAACCTGAGCCGTCGCTGGGCCCCCCTCCCGGTCACTCGGAAGTGGCCCCACCCCGTCCCAAAAGCCGTGGTCCCGTCCCAGCCCGCCGACATGGGGACGCCACCCAGAGATAGCTGGTGGGCCCGCCCCGCCCAGGAGCTGATCCAGTCGGCCCTGAGGGACGTGCCGACGGACCATAATGCTGCTGATTGTGACACCACGCCCGCCAGCCCGTATAACAGGCCCGATCGGACCCGCCCCGACCCCCCGCAGACCGACTCGACCGACTCAATCTCGACCGGCGCAGAGTCGGGCGGTTCGTTCATTGACGAGGAGGAGCCGGAGCCGTACCAAGGCCACATTAGTCGGTTGGCCACGACTGGGTACAGTGCCCACCCCATAGTCCAACCCCAACCCCGGCAGGTAAGGCAGGCACCCCAGCTGCACCCCAACCCGCCCGCCGCCCGCCCTGATCGGACCCTCGGGCGACTCACACAGTCGAGCCTCGGGGCGAGCTCGAGTCAGCGGGAAGTCACTAAATCGGCCCGGCCACAGGAGGTGCGGCCGCACACCCAGTCCCAGCCGCAGCTCTCCCCGCGGGGTGGTGCCCGGCCGGCCCAGGGTGTGTCCCCGTCCGTCTTCCGCCGTCTCCAGCGACAGTTGCAAGCGGCTAACTGCGAGACTGTGGTGGCCGACACGGCGGCCAGACGCGCCACTGATCGGTGCCGGCAATTGGAGCAGCAGGTGGCGGCCCTGAAGGAGAAGGAGAAGGCCCTGGTGGGGATCGTGCGGCGGTTGGAGAAGCGGAACGTCGAGCTGGAGAGGGCCGCGGGGGGGGCCGGCTAGCCTCGATGATGTATGATATATAAACTTTAGGGCCCCTGAAGCAACCCCCTGGTAAGGTAGGGTGAGGAAAGGAAAGTGAAGTATGACATCAGCACAAACCGTCACAAATAGCTGCCTGCTGTAACGATCAAACATGGTAACATGCATAGCCGACCACTGGTTAACCGCCCAGAGGCTCAACAAAAATATGTGATCGATTGTGATGTGGTGGACTGCTGTGAGGGAGCTACCTTTACCGGAGCCGACCATAACTTTTCTATTACAGGCTGGGTCCAGCGGTGTTCGTATACCGCGATTATATTTTGCCTAATACCAAACGGCACCTCCATTAAATTTTCACATTTTTGTCCGTTGCAAATGACATTTTATTTTGGTCCACAACAGTAAGATTATCTCGTCACGTTACCGTATTGTCATCATGCGTCGGTTCTCGCGCCGATTGGGCGTCTTGGAGAAGCCAACGAGGCAATGGTTGACTCACGTTGCCGTGCACGCAAAGACACCCAAACGTGAACTAACAGAGGCAATGGTGGCATTATCGCCGTGGTAACGCTCATCGGGTTAGCAAGAAGGCATACCATCTCATTTATCATCATTAATGGGCGATAAGGGACCGTTGGGTAACCCACCCCACCATACAATTGGATAATAGTATTTACACGCGACGTCCCCAACCATCTAGTCCGAGTCCGAGTCCGAGCTGTCATCATCCGAGACGTCCGACACATCAGACACCACGAAGCGACGGGATGTGGCGTCGGGGCCGGGCTGGTCACCCTCACCCTCGCCAGATTCCTCCTCGGACTCTTCGTCGTCTTCTTCTTCCTCTTCCTCTTCCTCGGACTCCTCATCGGACTCATCCTCGTCATCATCGTCATCCTCCTCCTCCTCGTCGTCCCCATCAGATCCCTCATCATCCACGGGGGCGGCCTCCTTGGTGACCTCCTCCTCCTCATCGGACTCTTCTTCCTCTTCCTCAGATTCCTCATCGTCCTCGGCACTCTCCTCCTCCTCCTCGTCGCTCTCCTCGCCATCTTCTTCCCCACTTTCTTCTTCATCGCTCTCCTCCTCGGCCTCCTCGGGCACGGCTTCCTCCGCCTCGGGCTCCTCCTCCTTTGTCACCTCCTCCTCAGATTCGGACTCCTCGGACTCCTCCTCGGTCTCAGACACGGGCTCGGCATCAACCACCGGCTCCTTGGCCTGTAGGACGGCCTCGACCACGGGTTGGACTACGGCCTCAGGTTCAGGTTCAGGTTGGACCACGACCTCGACCTCGGCCGCCTTCTCGGCCTCCCTCCGCACCGCCTCCTCCCTCAGCGCCGCCTCTACCTCCAAGGCCTCCGTCAGCCGCCGCACCTCCCGCCTGGCAGCGTCCCTCTCCCCGGCAGCCTTGGCCGCCCGTCCCGCCTCCTCGTCTCTCTCCATCTCAGCGCGTTGGAGCCTGGCCGTCGCCACAGCGGCTTCTCTACGGGCAGCAGCCAAAGCGTCCTCGACCTCTGCCTCGTGGTCCTCAGCGGCGGCTCTGGCGTCAGCCAGTTCAGCGTGGAGGTCCGTTATTGTCTCCCGGGCGATGTCGGCCTCCTCTTTGAAGGCCTGCATCGTCTGGATGGTCTTCTTGGCCTTTTTGAGCTTCCCTGCGAGCTCCTCGGCCTTTTTGGCGTTCTTCTCCCGCTGACGGACCAATTCACGGTCATGGTTCCGAAGGAGGCCGCTGAGCTCCTCGCGGGCATCGCGCGCCACCTCCTCAGCGGCCTTGACGCGCTCCTCGGCGTGGTAGCAGGTGTCCAGTAGCTTCTGGAGCGATAACACCAACTTGCTAGGAGAGGGCACATCCTCAGGTGCGTTCCCAGGCGACAGGAGACCGTGGACGGTGGGAGGGAATCACCAACCTTACGGATACATAATACACACACGTCAGACCCTGCCCTACCCAATAGGTTGGGGTGACGCGACGTGGGTGCGACAACTTTATTGGGGCCATGTTCTCCAGACGTGGCTAATGTCCTTACCTTACCTTACAGTCCGGAAAATCATAAAGCATCACCTCTGGCACGAGGCCACCCAGCACCTTCACAGCGCTTCGAATGTTTGTTCCATCCGGTGACTGTCACAACACTGACATCATCGGAGTTGGGGAAGTGATGTCTTTCGTCACCGATGACGGAGAAATGACAGCCCACCAAGTCCAAACAATAATACTAACCCATCCTTAAACCAGGTTATCAGCGTCATTGACGCGAGCCATGCCACTTAACCGCCACGAGAGAGATCCCAATCATGCGTCATCGTTTATCAATGGAGCTTCTCGCCATCATTAGATAGCCTTGACCGTCGACTTCATCATCAGTCGTGCTGACCGCCTCCCGACTGACTTCGTGTCATCCACACTATCTTCCTGCGATTTGGACCACGGCGGATAACTGACGAGGGCGTCACGGACTGCACGGCCGAGGTCGGCGGCTACGAACCGGCGCATCTGACGCAACAGGCTTCTATCATCGACGCCCTGTATGTACTCATCTTGAGGTATCCAGAGCCGCTCGACGATCTCACTATTTGGCCCAGTCCACGAATCTTGTTCTTCCACGAAATCACAAAAGTAGATACTGATCGTCTTCTTCGCGCTGCCTGGATGTACTACGAACCGTACGGCCCACGGTATTAGTGCCCCATCGTACTCTGATTCTTCAACAAATTCTCTGCATGCCGCTTCCCACAAGGTCTCGTTCAAAAGTTCGGGCCAGTCGCGGGCCTTGCCGCCGGGGAAACCGAGCTTCCCGTGCGCATCCTTGCGTGTCTCCTGGTGAGCGAGCATGAGGATCTTGTCTGCGCGACGTGCGACTATGAAACAGCTCGTGATGTGACGGTGGATGGCGGCGAGATGAAAAGGCATTAACCCCTGGCGTTCATCCCACGCTCGGGCGTCCTTCTCTGCTTGACGCTCCATGTTGTTCATTCCCACGATGTCAGATGCATCGAGAAAGGGCTGATACAAGTCCTGTAGTTCACATTTGATCTCATTGTCTTCAAGTGACTTAAATTCTGAATTGGGGGGTCTGTGCCGGCTGGGATGGGTATCCCACGGAGCTTTCGCCCGTTTACTCGGAGGAGTAGCGGCTCGTGGCATTTCTATTCGCTGTTTTCAAAACGACACTATAATTTGAGTTTGCAGGCACACGACAAGTAAACAATTCACTGCAAGCGAACAGAAGTAAACAACACACCGATCAGTTTTGCACCGTCTTTACCCCTTCATAATCTAGCACTTACTGGTCCTTGGTCAGGGCCCGGCCGGCCTTGAGCACCTCGTCCGTCAGCAGCAGCTGGGACGCGATCACGGCCCCCGACTGCATCAGCTGCACCTTCACGTTGTAGTTATCGAACACGCCCTCGGCGACGGGGTTCATAGGGTGGCCCGTCTCGATGTTGACACCGACGTGGACACGCTCCCCGTCCCGCTCGCCCGTCCCGTAGGCCTCGAGGAGCTCAATCAGAGTCTCCTGGATGCCGAAGCCCGCGTTCTTGGCGAGCGTCTTGGGCAGGACGAGCAGGGCGTCGGCGAAGACCTGGACGCCGACCTTGGTGGGGCCCTTGACCTCCTTGTAGGCCTTCATCAGGTGGTCGTACAGCTCGACCTCAATCCCGCCGCCGCCCGCGACGACGCACTTGTCGTGGATGGCGTTCTTGACGGCACGCAGCCCGTCGCGGATGGCGTCCTTGATCTGGACAATGGTGTGCTTGTTAGGGCCCTTGACGAGGATGGTACACGACGTGGGGTGTGCGACCTCATCGATGAAGGTGAACTTGTCGTCACCCAGCTCCTGCTCCCACACCTTGCCGGCGTACCCGAGCACGTCGGGCGTCAGGTGCTCGAACGAGTTGAGGGCCGACCCGCCGCACGCCTTCTGGATGCGCTCCATGTTGCGGCGCTTGGCCCGGCGGAGGGCGACGATGCCGTTCTCGGCGAGGGTGGCGAGGCTGGGGGGGTCGATGCCCTTCTGGTTGATGACCATGAACGACTCGCCCTCCTTGCAGACGGCGTTCTTGAGCTCGACAATCTGTTGGCAGCGGTCGTCGATGAACTTGTGCTCGGCGGCAGCGAGTTCAGCCCGCTGCTCAGGGTTGGAGTACTTCATCGTCGACTTGTCCTCGGTCGTCTCGTACTCGAGCGACACGTTGCACGTGAGGATATACACCTTCTCGTTCTTGGCACGCATGCGGACGTCGCGTCCTCCGTGGTCGAGGACCAGCCCGCGGACGAGCTGCGTGTCCATGTCGCGCTTGTGCTGCATGGCCATGATCTCGACCATGTGCAGGTCGATGGGCTCGTCCCCCTGCTTGATGGTGAGGACGGCGTTGGTGACAATCTCGGCGAGACGGTCGGCAAGCTTCGGGTGGAGCTTGGTCCGGAGAGACGTACGGGCCACCTTCACCAGCTCGTCGAACACGGGCTCGATGGGGATGCGGCACTCCTTGATGAACTGCAGAGCACTCTTCTTAGCAAACTCAATGCCGTCGGTGATCACACGAGGGTGTGTGCCCTCACGGAGGATGAACTGCTCGGCCTGGTTGAGCACCTCGCTGATGATGAGGATTGCAGCCGTTGTACCGTCCCCAGTGATGTCGTCCTGGGCAGTAGCGGTCCGAGCGATTAGAGAAGCGGTGGGATGCTGCACACTCATCTC
>PPCM01001229.1_pt1 | contig 12483 bp, 5 predicted proteins | sample 1555541 | NCBI WGS metagenome assembly PPCM01 (sample SAMN05284479, study PRJNA326546) | Marine sediment metagenome, whole genome shotgun sequencing project. | isolation source: marine sediment | place: Germany: Wadden Sea | collected 2012-09-05 | reverse complement strand
CAGAAGGCTGGAATGAGCTGTCGATCCTCATGGTTGGGCTGGTCTTGGGCGAGTGGCGTTCCGGTAAATCGGGGATCGGGTCGGCAGTTATCCAACGATGATGGTCATGGTCCGCTAACTGCTGACACAATGTTTCTTTCGTGGTCGGCAGTACGCCATTTGCCGCCAGATACCCCCCTGAGGCCGCACCTTCCCGGACCTTCAGCGCCCAGATCTCAGCCGCCTCTAGGGCGTGCAGCGCAAAGCGGCCGATACAAGGCCAAGATTTGACGATAGTTAGCCTGTAGTTCTCGTTCCTAATGGCCGCCGCCATGACACTGTCTGATCTTGAGTGTTGGTCGAGCCTTACCTTGGCCATTTCCCGTGGGTCGCCCGATTTTGTGGGGGCTTGCGTCGACCCAACATATCTTGTCTCCCGACCGTCGGGGGAGAAGAAGATAATCATATATATGAGGCCGGGTCCGTAATAGAATGTATGCACATCCTCGGGCTCGGTGGTCCCTCCGGGGGGGATGGGCCGGATCGGTGTCTGGATAACCAGGGCCCCGGTGCTCTGACGGATTCCGTTCATTGATGTGATGGTCCGGCCGGTGAGCTCGGCCCATTCGACGCGGGTGCGGTTGGCGATGGCGTCGGCATCGGTGACGGGCAGTTTGTGCCGGAGTTTGAGATGTCGCCTCAGTTTTTGAATCGTCCCACACGCGTATTCGCAATCGGGCTCGGTGCAGACGAACGGTTTGGTGTGGACCTGATTCCGGTGTTGGCCGAGGTTCATATAAAACTTGTCGCACTCACTGCAGTAGTATGGTTGCTTCTCCACGTCGGTCATGAGCGCCGCGTGGTCGGGTTCGGCCAGTTTCGAAATTATGTGCTTTTTCAAATGGATGGCTTCTGGCAGACCGGGCACCAGAACGAGTCGGGCTTGGCCGTCATGGCCTCAAGGCGAGCCCGGTCCACTGGATGGTTGTTGATGGTGTGCCGGATCAACTTCTGGTTGTCCATAAACATCTTGAACTGGCCTTCCCTGAGTAACAACTGCGCTGGGTGACAAACTCGATACAGTCTCGGCACACAAGACTCGCATGGTTCTTTTCGCCCAGACAGTGCTCCTGGTATTGCTCCTTTGACGAGAATCCGAGACCACAATGATAGTACCGGCAAGCTATCAACCCGTGTGCTGTCTCGATGTGTTGGCAGCGCTTGGCTACTGTCGTGAATCGCTCGCCGCACTCGCTGCCGTCCACATCGAAACGACAGGGATATGTTTGCCCCTTCCCCATCCTTCTCGCAACTCCGGCTACTCTAAATCGCACTGGTATTTCAGTGTAGTTTCAAAGGAGAGAAATCGAGACAAGATTTAGGGGGGTTTCATCCAACCGACGCCCGAACCCCTCTATAAAGGCCGGCGGTGTGTATCTATAAAGTTTCTTGCAACATCAGGGATTGAATGTCAGGGGTTTCACTGTTTGAACGTCCACTCCTTAACATCGGGTTCTTGTGCCTCGTGCTCATTAGTGTGGCGGTATGCGACCTTATGCCGCTCCCCAGCAACGTCAAGTCACTCAGCGCGTCCTTCACGACGATGCAGAGACCTATCAACATTAAGATCCAAGGTGTCAGCGGCGCTGATCTCACAACTGTCCGGCGCAGCACGGACCTGTGGACTGATGTTGCGTTCCCCGGCCCCAAGGTCTCCGGCCGCGTCACCACGATTCGCGTTCTTGTGTCTGGCACCGAGGATCTTGCTCTGGGCATGAACGAGGCGTACCAGCTCCACAAGGCCAGCGGAGACAGCACCATCACCATCACTGCGGCCACCCAGGTCGGTGTGTGCCGCGCGTTCGCCACTCTTGCGGACCTCGCGGACCCCGTGTACGGCTCTTCTCAGCTCCGCATTCCAGACTCATTCGACATCGCCGACAGCCCCCGGTTTGCGTGGCGCGGCATGCTCATCGACTCTGCTCGCCACTATCTCTCCCCGGCGACCATGCGGCGGCAGGTGGTGGCCCTCGCCCTCGCCAAGTTTAACGTGCTGCATTGGCACCTTCAGGACGCTCAATCATGGTCCGTGTCGGTCGCCTCCGAGCCCCGCCTGACCGCTGCTGGGTCGTACCATCCCGGGCTGACCCACACGACCGACGACGTCCGCAGCCTGATCTCACTGGCTACGGACCTTGGAGTTAGGGTCGTGCCGGAGGTCGACACACCGGGCCACGCTGCTGTATGGAAGAAGATTGACCCCAAACTCGTGGCCGACTGCGGACCGTCGCTGTCTCACAACATCAACAACATCCCGCTCAACCCGACCAACCCTCAGGCCTACGAGGCCGTCGAGGCCGTGCTCAAGGACCTCGCCGCCGAGTTCCCCGACAAACACATGCACCTGGGGGGAGATGAGGTCGTCACCCGCTGCTTTGACCGTGACGCCGGCATCGCGGCCTGGATGAAGGCCCACCACATGACTTCCCATCAGATGGAGGGCTACTGGCACAACAACATCTATAACCACGGCATCAAGCCTCTGAACCGCATCCCCGTGTACTGGAACGAACTCTTCGAGAAGATGAGCCCTGCCCCCGGTGGTGCCGTCTTCGAGGTGTGGAACAGCATGACAGAGGCCAAGAAGATTGCCGCTGCCGGCCACGATCTCATCTACGCGACGCCTTGGTACCTCGACAAGCAGGTACCCGCTCCCCCGACGTCCTATCTCTGGGTGGACACCTGGAGACCCATGTACGATGCCGATCCCACAGCTGGGATGACGGCGGCCGAGGCACGCCATGTTATAGGTGGAGAGGCAGCCATGTGGTCCGAGACGGTCGACGATCACACCATTGACGGCAGGGTGTGGCCTAGAGCACTCGCGGTCGCTGAGCGGTTGTGGAGCCCCGCGTCCGTGAAGGACAAGACCGACGCGGCCGCTAGGATGAACGTCAAGCGGTGCGCCCTCCAGAGGGTCGGGGTGTGGGCCTCGCCGATCCACCCGTCCGCACCATGCGCCGAGACGACCAACCAGTACGTGTGGATGTAGAGTAAAAACAAATGTTGGGTGCCGATGGCTCGTTTTTTAATATCCTGTGTTGACACGGCTTCTTCAGACCACCAGGCGGGTAACGTGCGTGAGGCTTACTCTATAAATTTGTGTCTATTTGATTTTGATCTCAATTTTGATTTGGAGAGTAAAGCGTTACCGCGATTTGATGCGCATCCAATCCAACCCGAAACAACATGCAGTTGTGCGTGGCTGGTGTGCTGTGTGGTTGCTAGGCAGCATATGGCGCATCGGGCGCCGGCCAAGGAGAGCTTGCCGACGCAGTTTAAGATCGTGCAATTTAGTGACTCTGAGCTGATACGACTCGGATCGACTCGCGATTCAAAGAATTTCGCCGCATGAACGACGCAGCGCTCGCTAGCCTGGTGTGGTAGGATACTAATCAGACACTTGCGGAGAACAATTGATTTCCGAGTTTTTTATAATCAACTATAAACATGTGTGCGTAAGGTGGCTCATCAGCAGTCGCTGAGCATCACCACACTGGTCTCTTGGCTGTACGATCATGCAGGTAAACTATAAACGCAAATAAATCCTTCCACCATCAGTAATCAAAACAGCCATTTGGATAATAGCATCTGTTTGTTTTTTTGATATGCATGCGAGGTACTTCAGAATGCCTTGCACTCATCCTTGACAGCCGATTGACCTCAATTTTTCAGGTGCTATGAATGCCCTGTCTCCTTCCGATATAAATATAATCACAACAACAAATCATAAGGATATACCACCAATGGTGCGATCAGAAGCAGGCTCAAGGGCCGGATCAGCCTACAGTGGTCAATCTAGTAACAGCAACGTCAGCTCGTCGGCGTGGTCAGCAAATTTTGGCCGAGGGGCTGGTAGAATCGCAGCATCCAAGCGTGTTTTGTACTATGCGGCCCACTTTGCCTTCAAATCACAGTCCCGCACATTTTTCAACCGTGTTTTCCTTCTTACGCAACTTTCTCAAATCCTTCTCCTCTCGTTTGCGCTAAGCCAAACGATCTCTGTCTGGCCTGGCTATCTCGGCACACTCCAGGTGTTCATCAACCGCCTCACGCTTCAGCCGTACATCTTTGACGGCCATGTGTCGCCCGTCGGTGTCACCGCCGTCACGGTCACCGCTGTCCAGGCCGTTCTCTCGGCCCTTCTCATAACTGTCCCGATCGCTGTCATTCTGGCTGGGAGACTGACATGCAACGATCAGGAGCCGGGGAGGATCATCCGGACGACCGCGCGCCACGTGATGCCGACCCTGTACCTCCTTGCCCTCCCGACACTGGCCGCCATCATTGCGCGCTGCCCTGTCTGGCACTATAAAGAGAGCGGCTTGACAGCCTCGACCATGGCGTCCGTCGCCCTCGCTGTGCCCGTCCTTGTCGCGGCCATGGCATGTCAGATGTTCTACGTCTCCTGCGTCATCCACACGGACCTCTGCCACGTGACGTACGCGTCGTGCATGCATAACAGAGTAGGGGCGTACGGGACGCTCGCCACCTTCATATCCATCGCCGCCCACATGATATTCAGCCTTCTGTACCCCCACCCCACCTTCAGCGCCATGGCCATCATCGTCCCAGCGGCCGTGATGTGTGTGTACTCGATCATCACGCAGCAGTACTACAGGATAACCGCCAACATCGTGTCCACCGTGACGTACTCCATTATAGTCACCACAGCCGCGGTGAATTATGCATACAGCGCCACCAACTCCCCGTTCGTTTTCCTCGGCTTTATCGCCACCCCACTCCCGATTGTATTTATATTAACCTTCCGGATGATCGCCCGGTTCCGGATCACTCGTTTCTGCTCCCAAATCTACGACTACGAGCTCGCGACCTCGACCACGGCGACCATCTCCCCCGCCCCTGCCCTCAATCCACCCCGGTCTATCGCTGCCATCGCAGCCTTTAGTCTCAGGTATCCTGCAGGGCTCATCGCCGTCGAGGCTGATCGGTCACGACGGACGAGGCTGCACGAGCCGGTGCAGCTGCCGGGATATGGTGGCACGGATCAGTTTGACTCGCACCATGAACTCGGGGGCGACATGCGGCGGGAATTGAGGATCAGGACGCTGTTCCGGGCCTACCAGTACTACTTGTCCATGTTCCCCAAGTCTAACGAGTTGTTGATGAGCTACATCGTCGCCATTCAGAACTATCGTCCCATCAACATCAATGACGGTATCAAAAGGGCCGATGAACTCCTCCGAAAGACAAAGATGTGGCCCGACCGGTCCTACTTCTACTTCTCAGTGTTCAAGTCCAAGATGGACCTCCTCTCAGGCGACCCCGACCAGGCCGAGCGGGCCGAGCGGTCCCGGCGCCTCCACACCATCAACAAGAGTCAACGCACCCTCAAGGAGTATCGGGCGCGGTTCTGGGAGACGATCGTGGGGGCCAGAGGACGGGCGTTGTCACTCAAGACGGTAGGGGAGCTCCTCAAGCTCGCCGAGCTGGAATCGAATGAGCTCCACGACATTCAGAACGCGTATCGCCCACTCCTCGCCAAGGCCACCCCCAATGTCATCCGGGACTACGCGGTCTTCTGCCGGTCCGTCCTCGGCATGGAAGACCGCTACAAGACGTACCTCTCCACCGCCGAGGACCTCGAGACGTCTGGCCGGCAGGGCGGGCAGGTCACGGGCGTCACTCTCCGGGACGGGGCGGGGTTCGGGCTGTGGGGCAGCGCCATGGAGTTCCAAGCGAGCGTGGTGTTCATCGTGCTGGCCCTGTTGACGGGGGGGCTGATTGGCGTGGTTTATCTTATGTTCAACATGGTGTTCGTCCAGCTGATGTGGCTGTTCTTCTGCACGGCGGCAGTCAACCTCGGCTATCAAAACGAAGTCACTGGTGTATTTGAACTCATGATCACCGGCGGCGATCCCCGGGTTCTCGTTGCGTCCACCATGATGACCACTCAGCTATACTCTGCCCTAGCCAACACGGCGCCTGTGGACTACATCCAGAGCGGGCTAGCCCACTATAAACCGGGGATGGAGCTCTCGGTGATGCACGGCATCGACACGGGTGTGGAAATCACAGAGTGGGCCGCACTGCATCACGGGATGTCCAACGCGAACGCCAACAGCTGGGAGACGGACCTCGCGTCCCAACCCACGCTCGTCCAGATGGTCATCGATCTGGTGAGTAACCACCTCAACACGCTCGACACGGGCATCGTGACCCTCACATACGACAGCACGGAACACACCATGTCGGTCAGCAAGGCCATCGAGACCGTGCTGGCCACAGCAATGGGCATCGCGGAGGACAGCCTCGCCGGAGTCGCCGCCGCAGCCAACGCCACGGGTATATCCGGCGTGGACCTGACCGACGCCTCCATGTCCCAACGAATGGCCACCATCGCCGCCAGCTCCCTAGCTGTCGAGGCTGGCGTCCAGCGCGTCTTCATGGACGTGTTCCATGCCGCCCAGAACTTCCCGCTCTTCGTGACCGTGTTGTGTGGCATCCAGGTCATCGCGTACCTGGTCTTCCTTGTCGCGGTCTCACTACTCGCGTACGCTCAGCCGATATCTAAGAATTTCGGCCGCCAGCTCGAGATTCTGAGGATTTTCTTCCTTTTGCCTGACGAGATTGTCCAGGAAATCAGCGGGGACGACGTAGGGGCCAGCAAGCTCGGCAAGACCAAGGAGATGCTGTCCCTCGTCCCCAACCACCCCTCCCATCTGAACTCTGTGTTCGTTCCCGAGACCGAGGAGAGCCACACATCCCCAGCATCGCCCAGGTCGGAGGACACGACCGGGTCAGCCACGAACGGGGACTACGGCAGCCAGACCGGCTCGGATCCCCACTCCACCCCGCCCGCGGTCGGTGTGGACGATGTGTCGGAGGTCGACGAGCTGCGATCGGTGACAGGGGACTCCGAGGGCGACTTCTCGAGCTCCAGCGATGGCATGCCGGCTCCGGGCATGTTCGCTGGGCTACACACCGCCCAGACCCTGCCCCACTCCCGGTCAGCGTCGGGCGCGATGTCGGACGACGACCTCGTCGATGCGGAGACCCTCAACTCCTTCAATTCCCGCGCCACACGCCCCAAGACGTCAGGCACAGACGAACCCGCCCAGCTCATGCTCGAGGCCCCCGCCGGCCGCCTCAAGCGTCGCCTGGCATCGGATAACGTCCCTGCTGTCCGTCGCTGGTCGAGGATCCGCCGTGGACTCGTCAGAAACCACGTTACACGCCGGCTGCCCGTGATGTTGCTGTGGAACGCGGTGCTGATCTTCACGTTGGCCGCGTCCCTCAGCCTGATCGCCTACCGCATCGTTGCCGACGTGCGGACGTGCGCTACGGGCTACATTGCCTACCAAGGTGCACTGGCGGCCAACGGTGCCGCGCTCCAGGCCGTGAAGATCACAGTCGTCGAGGCCGAGACCCACTCCAGAGCCGTAGCGGACCGTGCCGCTCTCCAGGCCCACGTGGACGAGCTCGGCGACGTGTTGGGCTGGCTGACGTCGAGCTCCATCAGTGCGGACGAACCCTGGATGCCGTCGTCCACAAACGTGCTGTCCACGGCTATCAACGTCGTCCGGGACCTCATCCTGCCTCCTAGCTGGACGTCAGGCCCCAACAACGCCGAGATCCAGGCCCTACTGTACTCCCGGGCCTGTGTGATCGGAGGATTCGTTCCCGAGGCCTGTACGGCGGAGTTTGGCGGCACAGCACCAGTCATCGCGACGGAGCTGGACGCCGGCATGCTGGAGGCTCTCAGCTACTACATCTCACAGGCCACATCCTTCCTGACCATCGAGCCCGAGGCCGTGGGCCAGGCAGAGGCCGCAGACACGCTGTTCAAGGCCAACAACAGACATATTATCGGGTACCAGCTCATGCTGCAGTACCTTGTCCGGGACCGCTTCACCCAGTCCACCGTGCTCACTGGCTATTTGACTGCAGCACTGGGGGTCGTGCTCATTGTCGTCCTGGGCGCCATGTATCTGTTCCTGTTCCGTCGCACAGCAGGGAGCGTCCAGAAGCAGCGTTCCCAGCTGATCGCCATCCTCGACCTCACCATCAGACGCTATAGACGTCGCCTGGCCGGAGGGGAGGTGGCCGGGCTGATCGACGCGGCGAGACCCGGGTGCTTTGACGATGACGAGTAGACAGTAAGGCCACATCGGGGCCACGGGATGGTGTTGTTGATAAATTACGGTTAATTCGCGATTGTTGTGGCGACGACGTAACCGCTTTGAGTGGCCAAGGAACGAGCACATTATACCTATGTTGTTGGTCCAGCTCGACAAGCGAGGATTCTGCCTTGTTGCGTTTCGCAGTTCGGGGGCAGATACGCTCGCAGCCCAGACACATTATCAGCTGAACTGGCAGCCCTGAACCAGATGACCAAGATGAGGGCGAGAGAAGTTCCAATATTGTGTTGTAGAGTGTGCTCAGTGTCTAGTGAGGGAGACTTTGGGGAGTTTTATGCGCTGTCAGTGCCTATTGCCGCCGCGTTAAATCTCGTAAATGACCTTATAAAATGTCGTTGGAATTGACCTGCATAAAACGTCATTTTTATGGGGTTGGACGATTACGCGGGACGACTGATGATACTGCCCATTTGCGGAGCCCCCATCCCATTTGAGGCAAAGCTATAAATTTCGGAGGAGAAAACTGCCTCAATCTTCTACTCTGCTCTACAGCCACCAATGACGATGGACAATGATCGAGAAGAGATCGTCGCTACGTTTCAGAATGACAATGACCCTCGTATAGAGGAGATCGTTGCGACGTTCCACAATGACACATCTCGACCACCATCACCAGTGCCGGAAGCAATGACGATCAAGTCCGAGGCCGCAACTGATGCGCCGGACCCCAACAAGCCGTTCACAGTGAGGTTGTCCATCAGCCATGGTGATAGTACCGAAACCAAGGAGGTTGGCTTCCCCAGCCCCGCACTTGACGATTACCTCGACGGTGTGACGCGGAAAGCGGAAGAGCGGCTGGTGCGGACGTTTACGCGGACCAAGACGATGTGGTCCGGGGCCCAGATGGTGTCTATGATGAAGGGTGAGTTCTTCTCGGACCTTGAACTCGGCGAGGCCGTCCGACATCTGCTAGAGAGATACGTGACCGGGGCGCGGACGTCAGTGAGGGAGAACGGCATGCTGTGGGCCATGCGGGAGATCGAGACCAGGTGGGAGGAGGAGATCTCCACCCATTGGGGGCACCACAAGGAGATACCCCGGCGCCACTTGTTCACCAGCAAGGCACTCCGTCATTTACTCGATTTACCGACACAAGTGAAGCAGACTCTGTCCAACACGCCGGAGATGCGGGCCTACCTGGCCTCTGCGGACGGCATGCACCTCATTCGGGATGGGGACTGGCGGCAGTTGACCTTCAGGCTCTGGTGGCTCATGCGGCTGGATGTCAACCTTCAGAAGGACCCCCTGCTGCTGTGTCAGCTACCGTTCGACAGTAAGCAGCTGAACCAGGTGCTGGTCACGGGCCAGATGCACACTACGGGCTTCATGAAGAAGGAGGCGCGTCTGGTTACTACGGCGACGTTAGACAAGCTCACACTTCATCTAATCCGGAAGATTGCAGTGTACGTCGCCACGAGCGGTATGCCCGTCTCCTTCGTGTCCCGCAAGGAGATTTCCCAGGCGATAGGCATCTTTAGCACGGCGATTGAGGAGTTCTTCGTGTCGCGCGACAAGGAGAGAGATATGGATCTCAGATTCGCGCTGGAGAAGCACTGGAAGGGGACTGCGTCGCACAGACGCGTCCGGCCGCGCGTGAATGATATTGTGAACCAGTCCGGCATCAACGTTAACGTATGGGCCAGAGTATGTGATGTGTATCGCTGGCCATACGCGCTATGGGCGGCCCACGGCGTGCCGTCGCGTACTGCTGGGGGTAGCCCCGAACCTGTGGATCCACCCCAGACAGTGCCGCGCCCCGAGGCCGCCGGACCCGAGGACGCCGTGCTGCTGGAGCTGATGGCGTGCGAGATGGGGCGGCAGGCACAGAAGCAGTGAGGGGGATAGCGAGCCCGCGTGTACATTTAGCCATTTGGCCACTCCAGCCCTGAGTCATGACAAGGGATCGGGAGCATTCAGAGACATCATCCGCTCGTCACCCCAACGATCAGATAAATTGTTGGTGAGCCGTCATGTCGTAGAGCCACACTGCCACACGCTAGCTGCCTCCATCACATAGGGGCTGGTTCATGGTGTTTGCAGGGATTTTTTTTTATTTTCGACCGGAATAGTCCGGATGGATGGCTGGTTCTACCAAACACAGCCGTGCCGAGCTAGCTGAAGCACTCGGACAAGTCTGGCATGAACTAGATGTTCCTCTGACGGTTGAAGAGCTGGCAGAAACCATTGGTGCTCCCGCGAAAAACGTTACATCAGTTATCAAGAAGCTTGTGGCCGATAGTGTCGTCGAGAAGCTGTCAGCACGGATCCCAAGGGACGGCGCCATCAAGAAGGTGCCCGTCTTCGCTCCGTCGAGCTCATCGTCCACCGCAGCCTCCCCATCCAACACGCTCCTCGAGAAGAAGGTCGCGTCGCTCGCCCGAGACCTGGCCCTTCTCCAAGACGAAGTCAAGGCGCTCCAGGCCAGTGCGAAGGACGCGGGTCCGCCCCCCAAGAGGTCAGCTGTGGAGAGCCGCCAGCTAGCCAACATTACCGCCACTCTAGAGCTCGCTAATAGGTGGCACCAGAGCATCACGGCCATCATCGACGACTTTAGGGGCACGTTCGATGTCGGGCCGGACGCGGTGCGCCAGTTCCTCGGGTTTGACCGGGAGCCGGGTATGTTGGAAGTGCTTGGCCTGGGGGAAGTGTTGGGCGACGATTGATTGGAAGGCAGAGAGTAAATAAACGCGGGTCACCCCCCCCACAATGCAGGGAATGCCACAGACGGCCACATCCGGTGAAGGGCGCGAGAGGCGAGGCTTGAGCGACGGGGAATGTCAAACATAATCTGTTATAAAGACCTGAGGCGAAGGCCCGCTCACACGATTGCTACGCATGCGGTAGACTGGTGTACACGGCAAAACAGCGAGTTGTACTCGTTCGAATTATAATGGTGGAAAATTTTATGGAGAGCAGCTACGTTGAGAGCCAGCGGCGTGGGCCTGACAGAACATTTTTCGATGATAACCTCACAAATGAAAGCCTAGTTTTGGTTCAAAAGCAAATAGATGCGACTGTAGGTCAGCTAGCCGAGTCCAGACTGCAGCAGGAATCGCTGCAGTCCAAGATTGAGAGATTAGAGAACGAGAATAGGACCCTTAGGGCACAAGATGAGGAGAACAGGCGAAAGCTTGCTCTTTATGCCAAGATTGAGCCATTCTATACGTCTTTGTCTGAGAAGTATGATTTCGCGCACCCAGAAGAAGTGATTGGCAAGCTCGAGGCGCTCGAGTCGCAACAAGTGGCGCTGTATACGGCAGAGACACTCTCCACGGCGCTGTCCAAGTTCAAGGCACAGCGCGACTCCTGCCTAGCCTGGCGTGAGCGGGCCCAACAACTGGAGGGCCTTCTTCAAGAGAGGACGGCAGTGGCGGAGACCAAGGCGGAGGAGGGCAGACGGGCACACGAGGCCGTGCGGGAGAGCATCGTGCAGTTGAACGAGGCAGCGACCGTGACTCAGCAGCTGAGGCGCGATCTCGCTGAGGCCGTGGAGCGCGCGGCCGTGCTGGAGCAGCAGGTGAAGGATGGCTCAGAGATCCAAGAACAGATGAGGACGGAGCTGATGGCGGCGGAGGCGGGGCGGCTTCAGCTGGAAGCGACGTTCCTGACAAACGAGCGGGAACGGCGGAGGTCCGAGCTCGCGGGGCTCCAGGGCCACGTGAGGAAGATTGCCGCGGACTGAGGGCGGGTGCAATGATAAACTCTGCACTGTTGGAGATTTTATTCCTGACGGTTGACACCTGGCCTTCTTTGTCGACCGCTCAAAAGTTCAAGCATGGATGCGTTAAGATACTCCACACAACACCTAGTGATAGTGTTCGGCGAGAACTTCATCGCCGTCGACTATCTATAAATCGACCATTCTTCTTAGCAACTTTCCTTCATCTTGCCTCCTAGGCTTAATGCAACCTCATCCATACGCTGAACTCAACATAGAGCATCTTGGCTTGGAGAATCTCGAGGGCTGGGTGTCCTCCTTCTCTTCCTCGTTCCCCACGCTTGCTCCCGACCCCGACATGGACGATGTAGTGGAGAACAGGATAATCGACTGTCTTGCACGAATCTTCCTCAATGCCCACGAGATGGACGTCAACGACCGCAGCCTCGCCGTCATTCTCACGGGAGATCTCATCGCTATAACCAAACCGTCAGCAATAACAACAGACCCCGTTAATTCCTCGGCGGCGCTGCCCATGTTCATCAAGGAACTGGCGACGTATCTCGCCCCCGCCATTGAGCCGCTCGCTGTCCCCCTGGTGGCGTCGCTCGAGCAGCACTACAC
>PPCM01001228.1_pt1 | contig 12495 bp, 13 predicted proteins | sample 1555541 | NCBI WGS metagenome assembly PPCM01 (sample SAMN05284479, study PRJNA326546) | Marine sediment metagenome, whole genome shotgun sequencing project. | isolation source: marine sediment | place: Germany: Wadden Sea | collected 2012-09-05 | reverse complement strand
CCGCCCAAGAAAAAAGCAAAGAAGTAATTCTATAGCTTAGTTCGAACTACAAAAATCCCCGTAATCTTCGGATTACGGGGATTTTTATTAGCAAATATATACTTTACTCATGCCGAAGGGCATCAATAGGATTCATGCGAGCTGCGCGGCGGGCGGGAAAATAGCCGAAAACAACACCAACCAAACCGGAAAACAGAAAACTTATTGAAATAATCCTTATATCAACCACGAAAGGGATATTCATATAACTGCAAACGAACATAGGCACGATCAGTCCAAGCGCAATTCCAAGCAGCCCGCCAAACAGAGACAGCACAACAGCTTCAACCAGAAACTGAATCAAAATATCATTCTCCTGTGCTCCCACAGCCATACGAATACCTATTTCACGAGTCCGTTCGGTCACGGAAACAAGCATTATATTCATGATCCCGATTCCGCCGACCAGCAGACTGATGGCAGCAATGGCACTAATAAAAGTAGTAAATGTCCCGGTCTGCTTCTTAACCGTCTTAATGATCTCTTTCATATCCTCAATAGCAAAGTTATTCCCATGCCCCGGCGGAACCGGACGGCGTTCCAACATTACCTGTTTGAGTTGACGCTTAAGTGTGCTTGAATCCTGCCCTGGACTACAACCAACCAAGATCATATCAACATCTTTGCTACCGGAAATACGGCGTTGGAAAAGCTTGAACGGCACAAGCACTACATCATCCTGCTCTTTACCGGCCAAAGACCCGCCCTTTGATTTGAGTACACCGATAACCTGATAAGCGAAGCGGTCTATGCGGATAGAATAACCGAGCGGGTCAGCCCCTTTAAAAAGATTCTTACTGACCTTTTCACCAATTATGCAGACGGATTTGCCTACCTTTTCTTCGCGCTGATTGAAAAAGCGACCGGATTTCACCTGCCAATTCCTGATAAAAAAATAACTGGTTTCTGTACCGGTAACGGATGTCCGGCAATTATTGTTGCCGTAGACAGCAACAGCTGCGGCCTCCGCAACAGGAGCAACCCCTCCACATTCCGGGAACTCACTTTTAAGAGCTTCCACATCTGAATTCTTAAAGGGGATAAGATTGGAAGTTTCCCCGGCAAAACCGACCCCGTTCTCCTCGTCGGGATAAATCATGATCATCTTGCTACCGAGACTTGAAATCTCGTTGGTCAATTTTTTACTGGCCCCCTGCCCGATAACCACTACAGCGATAACTGCCCCAACTCCGATCACAATACCCAGCACGGTTAAACAGGAGCGAAGCTTATTGCGTAACAAGGTGCGAAAAGAAAGAAGCACTGCCTGCAAAAACATCAGTGCCCTTCCTTGATAATTCTGCCGTCACGGAACTCAACGGTACGGGACGCCCAAAGAGCCATTTCCGGTTCATGCGTAACCATAACCACGGTAATACCATGCTCTTCCTGCAGGGAAGTCAACAGCCCCATTATCTCGGCACTGCGCGCGGAATCAAGATTCCCGGTCGGTTCATCAGCCAGAAGCAGGAAAGGATTGCAGACAATCGCCCTTGCAATTGCGACCCGTTGCTGCTGTCCACCGGACATCTCAGTTGTGGTATGCATAGCCCGGTCAGCCAGCCCGACTTTTTCAAGGGCATCATAAGCCATACGCCGACGCTCTTTTTTGCTCAGGCCGCGGTAAACAAGAGGCAACTCCACATTTTCCAAGGCAGTTGTTCTGCTGAGCAGATTAAATCCCTGAAAAACAAAGCCCAGATAATTCTGCCGTAATCGTGCTTTCTGGTTGCGGTTAAGGGAAGTCACTTCAATACCCTCAAACAAATATGATCCTGAAGTGGGATTATCAAGGCAGCCCAGAATATTCATTGTTGTGGATTTTCCTGAGCCGGAACTCCCCATGACCGCAAGGAACTCTCCATTACCAATTCGCAAATCAATCCCGTCCAAAGCCCTGACTTCCGCACCACCGGTGTTGTAAAACCGGGAGATATTCTTCAGTTCAATCATGTTCCCTGCCCCCTATTCGATCGAAAAGAGAATATTGTTTTCCGCCTGAACTTCAACGCGGGAAAGTACGATCAGGTCACCAGGGCTGACTTTCCCGTCAATAATCTCAGTAAACCGACCATTACTGCCACCTTTACGAACAGACACTTTTTGCGGAACACCGTCCCTGAGAACCCATACATTTGCATTTTGAGGGGAAGGAGTGTGTCGGACATCCTCAGGGACGGCATCCACTGGATAAAAGCGTAAAGCCCCGTTGGGAACAATCAACTTGTTGCTGACCTGTTCTATTTCAACTTTTGCTGCAGCAGTCATTCCGGGACGCAACAAAAGACCGCTGTTATTCACCGAAAATATACCAACGTAAGTAACGACACCCTGCACACGTTGGGGAGCATAACGCAGCTTGATAAATTGCGCTGTGAACTTCTTTCCGGCATAAGCATCCACCGTGAACACAGCCCTTTGACCGGGCTTTATTTTACCGACATCAGCCTCATCAATATTCAGCTCGAGACGCATATCTTTAAGACTGGTAGCCAGGGTAAAAAGCTGGGGGGTATTCATACCGGAAGAAACAGCCTGCCCGGCTTCCACGTGCCGGGTCAGCACCAGCCCGTCGATGGGCGAAGTAATTGAAGTCTTTTGGAGATTGGCCTCGGCTTCATTAAGATTCGCCTCGGCCCGGCGGACCATTGCCTGGGCTTCAGCAAGGTGTGCGGAGGCCATATCCCGCGCTGCTATGGCACTGTCGAGATTCTACCGGGAAACCGCGTCCTTGCTGTGCAACTTGCCCATACGGAGGCATTCTTTCTTTTTGTCCTTCAGATCAACCTCGGCCTTCCAGACATTTGCCCGCGATGAATCGAGAGCCGCCCGCAACTGGTTGACCCGAGCCTCCAATTCGTCAGTACGCATTCGGGCCAACAATTCGCCCTTTACCACCTTGTCGTTGTAATCCTTGAAAATTTTATCAATTGTCCCGGAAATCTCGCAACCAACGATAACCTTGTTACGCGGTTGTAAAGTCCCGCTGGCTGCCACAGCAACAGTGAAATTGCCGATTTTGGCAAGGCAGGTTTTGTATTCCACCTTTTCACTGCTGCCGGTGCCGAGTGTTACAAACATAGCCCCGGCAGATACTAATAGAAGCAGTATCAGAACCGGCTTCTTCCACTTGCTCTTGCTGCCCCCGCTAAGGGAGGCCGGATCAATTGTTCTTTTCTTGATCTGATTAGCCATTTTAACTCCTCCCGCTTTTATTGATGGGAATGGCAGAACCGGGGGAGGCCGGTTCCGCCGTAGGCCGGGACAACCATAACCCAGCCTGATTAAGGGGAGTCCTTAAATATTTTAATCATCGCCCTCAGCTTTGAACTCGAGAATATCTCCGGGTTGGCATCCCAGAAACCTGCAAATAGCATCAAGAGTGCTGAAACGGATTGCCTTGGCTTTTCCGGTTTTGAGCACAGAAAGGTTCTGCGGGGTGATCCCCACGGCCTCGGCCAGTTCTTTTGATGAAACCTTTCTTTTCGCCAGCATCACATCGAGATTAATAAGTATTGCCATATCAACCTCTTAAATTGTGAGTTCCGCTTCGTCCTGAAGCTTGCGACCTTCATCCATAACCCACGAAATAGCCAGAATCACACAGGCGACGACGATATTACCAATATTAGCGTCATCAAAGCTGACCATGATCAACCGCTCACCGACCGGATTATTCATAGTTGCAATGTAGGAAACCGCAGTCTGAGTAAACGGGTAGATAACTTCACCGATCAGCAGTGCCCATGCAGCCTTGCTGTAGCAGGAGGAATTCTCAGCCGTAAAAATATGTCCCTGAGAATACAGTCCGAAGAGCTTAAACAACTGCCAACTGCAAAACATTCCCAGCACCGCATAAGGAGCAGAAGCCAAAAGCCCAAGAAACTTCTGCCCCCCTGTCAGCGGCCCTAAATACTCCGGATCAAAATCCATTAAAAACTCAGAAATAAAATATGATTCAGGGTCGCCATCGAAAAGTACCCAGCAAGCAATTTCAAAGACAGGGATTATGATCAGTGCCACCAGAAAAGCATACTTGAGAAAGATGCTCATTCTTTTAATCTTGTTCATTTGTCTCTCCGTAAATTTTGTCACCCGTTTTCTAAATCATGAATTACGGCAATAAATTATCGTTTGTCAATAACTTTTAATTGCAAATCAAGAACACAACTATGCAAAGGGCAAAAAAAAGACAGCTGAACAATGTCCAACTGTCTCAATCTAAATATAAAATTTCTTGATTATTTTAAGCTTGATCGGTGAAAAAATGATCAGAAATATCAGGAATACTACCCCAGTCAGGCGCGCAGGAAGCAATAAACCACGGGGTTTCAATGCGCAGGCAGTGCAACTTCATATTCCCTTTGGATGCGCCGTATTTCACATCACCGATAATTGGAAACCCGCGTGAAGAGAGCTGCACCCTTATCTGGTGGGTGCGTCCGGTATGCAGCTTGACCATGAGCAAAGATTTATCCCTGCCGATATCCAGCGGAAGAACAGAACTTAAAGCATCTTTACCGGACCCCACCTGCATTATCTCGCGTCCTTTCGGACCGCATTTTTCCATCTTATCACGCAGGTCTGCCCAACCCTCATGAGACCAGCATCCTTCTACCTGTGCCAGATAAAACTTTCCACCCTCGCCGTGTTCAGCAAAAAAATCCGAAAGATTCTTCTGACCCTGATGGGATTTGCCGGCCAGAATCAGGCCCGAGGTATCACGGTCCAACCGATGGGCCGGGGCCGGTTTGTAGGGAGCATCAGCAAACATGGACAGCAGGCGATCTGCCACAGAATCATCATGACCGCTACCGCCCTGAGTCGTGAGCCCTACAGGTTTGCAGACGGCCAGATAATTTTCATCTTCATAGACAATCGGCAGCGCAGGCAGTTTCTTTTGCCTAAATTCTTCCGCACGGTAAGGGGGGATGCGCACAGTCTGCCCTTCACGAACCAGGTCAAAAGGCTTACGGCGCCCCTTGTCCACGCGCACATTGCCTTTGCGAATCCAACGCATAATCGCGGAACGAGGTACGTCACTGCCGACCCTGCGTTCAAGAAAACGAACCAGCTTCTGTCCAGCCTCGGCTTTTGTTACTTGTACAAATTCAGCAGCCATCAAACTACAATAAACTTGGTAAGAAAGTCACTGTGGCGGGAACAGCAAGCATGAGCGCAACAAGAACTACATAGGCAATCATAAAATAACTTACACCCAGAAAAACCCGGTCAATTGAAACATCCTCAGCCATAGAAGCAACAATGAACGTTGTCACGCCTACCGGGGGCGTAATCGCCCCAAGCGTGGTTACGATGGTAATAAGCACACCGAACCAGACTGGATCGTAACCCATTGCACTAACGATGGGAAAAAAGATCGGGATGGTAATCAACAGCAGGGCCAATGCATCCATGACCATACCGCCGATGATATAAATCACGCAGATGAGCAGGATGATGACTGTGGGCGGAATAGGCAACGCAGCCACGAAATTTGCAGCTTCAAAAGGAATACGGGTCACAGCCAGAAAACGACCGAAGATTACCGCTCCAAGCATAACCACCATGATCATACAGGAAACCTTGAGAGTGTCACTAACAGCAGCGGCAAAACGCTTAAAAGTCATTTCCCGCGAAACGATGCTGATCAAAAGCGCAAAGGCCGAACCTGCTGCTCCTGCCTCAGTGGGGGTAAACCAGCCCGCGAAAAGACCGCCCATGACCATAATAAAAAGAATTACCATTTCAATGGAACCGGGCAATGAGGCCATCTTTTCCTTAAAGGTGGCTTCCGGTCCGGCAGGCCCCCAGTCAGGATGAGTCACACACATCATGTAGACAGTCAGCAGAAAAAGGACACAAAGCAGGACTCCGGGAATGACACCGCCCATAAACAGCCTACTGATGGATTCCCCGGTTTGCAAACCGATGATGATCAGTACAACACTGGGCGGGATGACTACGCCGAGAGTAGCCCCAGCGGCAACCGATCCGGTAGAAAGGATAGGGTTGTATTTAAATTTCTTCATTTCAGGCAGGGCCACGGTGGACATCGTCGCTGCGGTTGCGGTATTGGACCCGCAAATTGCCGCGAATCCGGCACAGGCCATAACGGTAGCCATAGCAATACCGCCCCGGATATGCCCCATCCAGGCATAAGCAGTCTTGTAGAGCCGTTCATTGACCCCGGAATAAAAACAGATCTGGCCCATGAGGATGAATAAGGGAATGACAGTCAGTCCGTAAGAGGAAAATACATTCCATATTTCAGTACCGAGCATCCCGTATGCAGCCTTGAGATTAAGGACCTTGGCAAAGCCGATAAACCCTATGATCCCCATGGCGAATCCCACGGGCACACGCAACACAAGAATAACCAGCAGCAGGCAGAGAACGCCTACAATTCCAACAGTAATCGGTTCCATAATATTAAGCGGGTTTAAGCGGTTCCTTGCCGCGAAGAATACGTAAAATATCTAGCATAATCACAAAGGACATGGACAAGCAGCCGAAAGCAACAGCAAAGACAAAAGGATAAAAATGGATTCCCAAAGTCTCGGATATTTCTTCAAGGTCGTAAAGAAACATGCCCCATTTGTAGGTCTCGTTGGCGCAGAACAAAAAGAATACGCAAGAAACCGCACTGGATAGAGCATCCAACACAGTCTGCACCGGACCGGGGAAATGCCTGAACAATAGCCCCACAGCAATATGACTGCGGTGCAACTGTGAGAAGCCCAGCGAAAAACCGGCGGTAACCGCGCCGAGAAACCCCATCAACTCAAAAGTTCCCTTAACCGGAACCCAGACCGCACGCGAAACCATGTTCGCACAAGCCAGCAAAATCATAAGCGTCAATGCCGACCCGGCAATGACCGCCAGAATACGACAAATCCAGATCGCTATTTTTTCTAAAGATTCAATCATAATTTTTTGATGCGCTGCGCGCTTTTGAGGAACACATATGCCTCCGGCGGCCATTCCCCAGCCGCCGGAGGCATTCTTAACTATTTTTCGTATTTTACACGGGAAGCTTCGACATCGGAGAGCACTTTTGCTCCGTCAATTCCTTTGTCGGCAGCTTTTTTCTTCCAATCTTCGATCAGCGGCAGGGTCTTATCCTTGATCGCTTTCATGTCGGCATCGGACATTTTGATCATTTCAATAGCGTACTTTTCTTTAGCCCATGCGAGAGAACGATTTACATGCTCATCCATGTACTTTCCGGTCCATTCCGCCTGTTCACGTCCAAGGTCATCGAGCACCTTTTTAACATCATCAGGCAGTGCATCCCATGAACTTCTGTTCATGATGATAGCGAAGGGATAAACCGCAGTGTTGGTCTCGGTTTCGTAGCGGCAGATTTCCGCGAAGTTCAAGTCCTTGAGCACTTCAAAAGAAGAAAACAGACCTTTAACCACGCCCTTCTGCAAAGCTTCGGGAGTTGCGGACATAGGCATGGAGACCGGAGTTGCGCCGAGGGACTCAAGAATCTTGGACAGCATACCGGAGGCGCGGACTTCGAGCCCTTTCAGGTCATCAAGACTGCGGACAGGAACCTTGGTCATGATATTGGAAGGAGCGGAAGTAAACATGGTCAGCACCTTAAATTTGCGAAATTCCTTGGGCTGATATTCTGTATAAAGATCCCAGAGAGCAAGGCTTGCGGATGTGGAAGAAGTGAACCCGAGGGGCAGTTCAAATACGGAACAGAGCGGAAATACACCCGGATGGTAAGCAAGGCTTACACAGCCGATATCAGCCTGCCCCTGCATTACACCACGCAGAGTGTTCTTTGCTCCCAGCAGCGTAGAACCGGGATAGGTTTGAACTTGAACCTTGCCGCTTGTTCTTTTTTCAACTTCCTCTTTCCAGCGCTCCATCTGGACACAGGGAAAAGTTTTAGCGGGCGGAAAGTTGGCGTAGCTGAGGCTGATATCCGCAGCAGATGCAACGGAAACAGAGCACATCAAAGACGCACAAAACATCAAAACAGCAAGAATTCCGGTAAATTTCCGGGTTCTCATCATCACTTCCTCCATTGTAAGGGCTTACTTTTTTGAATAGTCAGCGAAGCAGGGCAAGGCAACTTCGCCCAAAAGAAAGGGTTAATATATTATAAGAAAAGGCCTCCCGCAAGAAACGGGAGGCCCTACTAAACGACTTATTGGGCCAGATTCAGTTCGTAGGCCATGATCAGTGTCTTCCGAAACTTAACTCCCAAAGCCCCGGGGTAAGTATTCAGCAAACAATAAAGCTCATCATCACCGTCGTTGTCAACGTCGGCTACTCCAAAACCGGTAACGGTTCCTTTAATTCGACGAGTCTTCCATGCGAGGTTCAGGCCGACTCCATCCCAGTATTCAGAATGAATTTCACCCTGAGAAAAGGTTTTGTAGTTTGAGAAAACCTGCCCTGCAACAGAGAGATCCTTGTTCAAGAGAACCTCTTTTTTATCTTTATCCGAGATGGAAGTTACCACAACGGGGATAGGAATGAAGTAGTTATGCTCCATCCTTTCGCTCTTAACCTTTTCATTCAGTGCTCTCGGCTTGGAAACGGTATCAATCGCGACAGATGAGGAGTTGTAAGAATCTGTGCTTTCATAGATAGGCTCAAGACTCTTGTCGTACATGTTAATGCGGCCATATTTGTTCAGCACAATAACCTTGTAATCTCCATCTTTGAGAGGCAAATAGGTAAGGTTAAATACGTTGGTGAAACTGGGCACATTCATTTTACGGACCGGAATCAATTCTCCATTGGAGAAAGTGTACTCAACGAGGTGCTTGGAATAAAAAGTCCTGTTGGGGTCAAACTGCTGACCAATAATGGTTTCAGTGAAGTTCGGAGGTGTCCGGACTACAGAGAGAAAACGCTTCGCGCGGTTAAGCAGGACCTTGGGGGTCTTGTTCTTGAATGAAAGGATGTAGGATACGGGCTTTCTGTCAACGTCAGTACACAGAACAACTTCATAAACACCATCGCGGTCAACATCAATGCCGCTGACCCGCAGACCGGATGAACGGCTGCCGAAATCATAGGTGAGAACTTCTGTCAAACGCTGTCCGTCAATGGCGAGAACTTTTACGCACTTCTCACCCAGAACAACAAGATCCTTTTTACCGTCACCGGTTACGTCCTGAACAAAACCACCACGGTTGACAAATTTCATGCTCTGGCTGCGCCAGCGGCCCGGAGTTTCAGTTCCACCCTGATATCTGAACTGGGGGTTGATGTTACTTTCAACAATCTTCCCGGCACTGGCAGCTGTTACGAACTCTGGGTTCATAGGGCTGTCAGGACGTGCGGCATCACGTTTTTTCTCTGCTTCACTATCCTGCTTGCTGCCCGCTTTCTTGAAAAGCTCACCCTTGATGTCTTTTGCAATGCCGTCAATAGCGGGGATCAATTCGGAAATGGTAGTCTGGGCACTCTTGAGCCAGGTATGACCTTCTCCATTGATCATGCGTACATCAACAGAAGCCTGCTTTCCTGCAATAACTACGGAACCTACGGCAATGTAATCAACGCCGAGACCTTGAACCTTTTTAACCTCTTCTACTTTGTTCTTGGGAACATCAGCAGCTTTAAGATTGGAAGATTCAGCCATTGGCTCGAAATGACCGGTCCAGTTTAAACGTGAAATGAGCATAGTTTGAACACCACGGCTCAGGTATTTATACTGGTCAGGTCCGTTAATTTCAAAGGGAAACACAGCATATCGCTTGGCATCATTAGCAAAAGATACAGTAGCGGACAGCATGGTTACGGCGACAATGAAAAAAATCATCAAACGTCGAAACAATATCATTATTCCTCCAGACTAATTTTCGGTAAATATATTATGAAATTACAAAAAGTTATCCATCAATAAAAACATACCGGCAAAACAAACGGATGGCAGCCGGCTCTGCCCTTAATTTGAAAACGGGTTAATCGCTTGTAGCAGCTAATGCACCGGGACGCAAAGTTTAAGATGTGAACTGCAGGATGATTCACTTGTCAAACTGACCTTGCTGTTTTATCTCTCTGGCTCCTGTTTACAACGCTTATTGAGCTTTTTTTTATCCCGGCCTGTCTTTCTAAAGAGATATAAGGCTAATTTTTTACATTTTTTTACTTTTTTTGCGGACCCTGCACCTAACTTTCCTAAAAACTCCCCGACCGCAACATATTTTTATGACTACAGACTTAAGAACATTCAGGCTGGTCTGCGGCCCGAAAGACGTGGAGACAGTCGAAGAACTGCTCCGTGCACAGGGTTTTGAATTCAGACCTGAACCATTCTATTCCATGGCCCGCATTCTGGAGAAAGAACCTTTTCCGCTCGGAGAATCCGTGGCGGCAAGGTTCGGACGGATCTACATTCAGGATCGCTCCTCCATGCTGCCCCCGCTTATGCTCGCACCGGATGAAGGTGACGTGGTACTGGATATGTGTTCCGCACCCGGAAGCAAGACCGGACTGCTGGCCCGTCTGGTAGGACGCAACGGCTTTGTGCTTGCAAGTGAACCTTCCAGTGACCGACTGGCCCTGCTGCGCCAGAACATGCGCAAAGTTCAGGCCGTGAACACCGCCACAATGCACTATGAATCGCAAAAACTGCCCTTGCCACCTTCTAGCTGGAAAACAATCCAGCTAGATCCGCCATGCAGCGGCTGGGGAACGTTGAACAAGAACCCCAAGGCCATGGAAGTCTGGAAAGGAGAAAAAACAATCCCGCTGGTCAACCTGCAACGCAAGCTTCTGGCCAAGGCATACGACCTGCTGGCCCCCGGCGGACGGCTGGTCTACTCCACCTGCACCACAAACGTACAGGAAAACGAAGAGCAAACCCGCTTTGCGGTTGAAGAACTGGGGTTCGAACATTTCGCACTGCCCCACCCCGAAGGCTTCACCATCGCCGAGCCGCTTCTGCCAAATATGGACGGAGTGCTGCGTGTGGACGGCTCCGGAGGCGGGCAGGGATTCTATCTTTGCGGACTGCGCAAACCGGGCGACGAAGAGTCGCAGTTACCCGACAGCTGCAAACCTGCGGGCAAAAAAGTTAACATAAAGAAAACTGAATTTCCCGATTCTGTGGACCTTTCCGCCCTGCCGGAAGGCGAAATATACGAATTTAAGGGTAAAGCCATGTTCCTGAACAAACATGCCTTGGAAATCCTGCCTCAGGAGTTACGCTGGCAGGGATTCCATATCGGCAAGCTTAACCGGGGCAAATTCAAACCCGACCCATTCGCCCGCTGCCTGTTGCCGGAAAAACCGGGCAGCTCGGCTCTGGTAATCGAAAACCCACAGGAAATAACCAACCTGCTTTCCGGGCAGAGCCTTTCCGCCCCGGCAAAGGGCAAAGGCCCGGTAGGCCTATACTATAAAGACATGCTGCTCGGATTCACCGGCAAGAAAGGAACCCGGTATGTCTGGACAGATAAGTAATATAAGGATCAACAAGATAATGAACGGAACTAATCGCCGCCTGAAAAGGCTTTTTGATAAAGAAAGTGGCAACACCATGATTCTGGCGCTCGATCACGGTGCCAATGAAGGCATGATCGACGGACTCGGCTCTATACAGTCCATATTAGAATCACTGCCCGAATCAGGTGTGCAGGGTGTAATTCTCAACAAGGGACTGGCAAGACACTACGGACACCTGATCCCGGAGGACGTAAACCTGATCATCCAGCTCAACGCCGGAACACGCCATGGGTCCCCGTCCTACAATAAAAACATCGTCTGCTCCATTTCCGAGGCCCTGCGCCTGGGAGCAGATGCCGTGTCCATGCATGTGAATATCGGCAACGATCTGGAAGACCGCATGCTTGTGGACCTCGGCGAGATCACCGACGAAGCCCACCAGCTGGGCATCCCCGTACTGGCAACAGTACTCGCCAGAGGCAGCCAGATTGTCAACGAGCACGACTCCAGCCTTGTGGCACACTGTATCCGCATCGGTGCGGAACTGGGTCCGGATATTGTAGCAGTATCCTACCCCAGCAACGGAGATACTTTCACTAAAGCAGTCGCTGCCAGCCCGGTTCCGGTTCTCGTCACCGGAGGCCCTCTCGGACAAAATTTAGAGGGTGCTCTGAACAACACAGCAAAGGGGCTGAAAGCAGGTTGCAGAGGGTTTTGCATCGGCAGGAACATATTTCAGACCGAAAAGCCCATTGAGAGCATGAAAAAGTACGCAAAAATAGCTCACAAAAGATCAACTATTTCAGAGAATTAGAATTTATTTTAAAAATATTCAATTTTTCGTTTGACAAAAGAGGCCGACATCGGCAGTATCCCTCTTCGTGGCAGGGAGGAGCAACAACGAATGCACAGACATTCAAATTGCTTACACTAAGTCACACTGATGTGGGCGGATAGCTCAGTTGGGAGAGCATCGGCCTTACAAGCCGAGGGTCACAGGTTCGAGCCCTGTTCCGCCTACCACCTCAGATA
>PPCM01001227.1_pt1 | contig 12518 bp, 13 predicted proteins | sample 1555541 | NCBI WGS metagenome assembly PPCM01 (sample SAMN05284479, study PRJNA326546) | Marine sediment metagenome, whole genome shotgun sequencing project. | isolation source: marine sediment | place: Germany: Wadden Sea | collected 2012-09-05 | reverse complement strand
ACCTTTGATAGGCATATAATGAAGTGTAGGTTTTTTAGGAGGTTGTAATGGAACATATTAATGAACAGCTGATTAGAGTAATCAGTAGTGAACAAGGAATTAGTGTAAAACAGATTGAAACAGTATTAGCGTTACTTGAAGAAGGAAACACTGTACCGTTCATTGCACGTTATAGAAAAGAACAAACAGGTGCCTTAGATGAAGAGCAAATTAGAGCTGTTTCTAAGGAGTACGAGTATGGTCAAAACTTGAAAAAACGTAAAGATGATGTATTACGTTTAATTGAAGAAAAAGGAATGTTAACCCCAGAGTTAAAAAAAGACATTGAAAAATGTACGAAGTTAACAGAGGTGGAAGACCTTTATAGACCATTTAAAGAGAAAAAGAAAACAAGAGCTACAGAAGCGAAAAGAAAAGGGCTAGAACCTTTGGCGAAATCAATTTTAAATGATGAGGTAAACATTTTAGGCTTGGCTCAAGATTATTTAAACGAGGAAGTAACTACTGTAGAAGAAGCAGTTGCTGGTGCAAAGGACATCATTGCTGAAGATGTATCTGACAATCCGAAATATCGTAAATTTATTAAGAATCAAATTCGTGCCAATGGTAAGATTGTGACTACTTTGGTAAAGAAAAATGTTGATAAAGATGAAAAAGGTGTGTTTGAGCAATACTATGAATATGAGGAAGCAGTTAAAAAAATTGTTCCACATAGAGTGTTAGCAATAAATCGCGGTGAATCAGAAAAAATTTTGCGAGTTTCTATTCAAGAGGAACAAGATCGAATTATCTTCTTTATGAAACAAGACTTTATTAAGCAAAAAGGTGAAGCCGTTCAATACATAGAAGAAGCAATTGAAGATGGCTATAAACGTCTAATCAAAGGTTCTGTTGAAAGAGAGATTAGAGCGGAGTTGAAAGAGACTGCTGAAGATCAGGCAATCACAGTGTTTGGGGAAAACTTAAACAATTTATTACTTCAACCACCAATGAAAGACAAAAAAGTATTGGGTGTCGATCCAGCGTATAGAACGGGATGTAAACTAAGTGCTTTAGATGCTACAGGTAAGGTGTTAGAAATCGGTGTAATTTATCCACATCAAAAGTATCCTGGTGAAAAAATAAATCCAAGAAGAATTGAAGAAGCAAAAGCTAAAGTATCGATGATGGTGAATAAATATAAAATTGATATTATTGCTATTGGTAATGGTACTGCTTCAAGAGAGACTGAAAGCTTCATCGCGGATTTAATTACAGAATTTGATTTATCGAGTGCGTATGTTATTGTTAACGAAGCAGGAGCTTCTGTATATTCAGCAAGTGATAATGCAAGAAAAGAATTCCCAAATTATGAAGTTGAGGAAAGAAGTGCAGTATCAATCGGTAGAAGATTACAAGACCCACTAAGTGAACTGGTTAAGATTGATCCTAAATCAATTGGTGTAGGACAATATCAACATGATGTTTCTCAAAAAAGATTAAATGAATCACTAAATTTCGTTGTTGAAACAGCTGTAAATAGAGTTGGTGTAAATATCAATACAGCATCACAAGAATTATTACAATACGTATCAGGATTATCTAGTGCTGTTGCAGGGAATATTGTGAAGTACAGAGATGAAAATGGTAAATATACAAAAAGAAATCAGATTAACAAGGTTTCCAAATTAGGACCAAAAGCCTATGAACAATCTGTAGGATTCTTACGAATTTTAGACGGAGTTGAACCATTGGATAAAACAGGAATTCATACAGAGAGTTACGATGTAGCTACAGAAGTATTAGCTACAATCGGACTAGATTCAACTCAGATTGGTACGGATGAGCTAAAATTAAAAATTGAGTCTTTAAATAGAGAAGAGTTATTACAAAAAGTAAACACAGATGAATATACATTGAATGATATTTTAGATGCGTTAATTGCTCCAAATAGAGACCCACGTGATGAGTTTGATGCGCCAGTACTAAAACAAGGTGTATTAAAACTTGAAGACGTTCAAGTAGGAATGGAACTTGTAGGTACAGTTCGTAATGTTGTCGACTTCGGGGCGTTTGTTGACTGTGGAGTAAAAGAAGATGGTTTAGTACATATTTCAAAAATGAGTAGAAATTATATAAAACATCCTATGGATGTAGTATCAGTTGGACAAGTAGTTCAAGTATGGGTACATGATGTTGATTTAAAAAAAGGAAGACTAGCATTAACCATGTTAGATCCATCCAAATAAAACCAAAGAGGTGCTTTGAAGTGACCCCTAAATAGTGGACACTTCACTTTCACCTCTTTTCTTTTTGGGAGTGTATTTGGTACACTTAAATAGGAGGTTATTTATGAGTATAAAATTAAAAGCTATATTAGCGATGATATTTTTTGGAGTAGGTTTTGTGGTAGCATATTTAGAAGTTGAAAATGGAGTGTTAGGATATTATTCAGTGGGGATTCCATTTTTAAAAGCAGTTGAAAACTATGTATTAATCATTTTGTATGGATTGATATTCTTGTTTGCTATGGCCCTAGCTTTTGGTAAAACACCGAAGGGCGCTAGAGGGGTATACACAATAACAACAGTGTTCTTTTTAGTAGTTTATGGATATGAACTTTACAACGAAATTTCTATGGGACTATTCTTTATGGGTGGTGGAAATCTAAACGTATTTTATGCCATCTTTTTAGTAGTTGGTATGTTCTTAGCATTTGGATTATTAACATCTATGAGAAGAGCAAAAAGAATAAAAGAATGATAAGTTGGAACTCTCCAACTTTTTCATTCTGAATTATTGACATAACCCCTATAATCATATAGAATAAATAGGCATTAAATGGAGTAGTACTCAAGTGGCTGAAGAGGTGCCCCTGCTAAGGGTATAGGTCGTTTACGCGGCGCGAGAGTTCAAATCTCTCCTACTCCGCCAGTATATAAATGATGACAAGGAAAAAATCCTTGTCTTTTTTTTATTGTGTTTATAACCCTTATTTGTTATAGTTTTAAAAACATTAAGGAGCGTGCTATGGATACATTGTTTTTAGAGTTTCCAACAAAAGAGAGAAAATCGGAAGCGTTAGAGTATATTCAAGAGTTTTATAGTTATAACTCTCCTATTAATGGTACTGGTGGTTTGGATACATCGGACTATGACAGTTGGATTGCTAAAACGATAGATGCACATAAGGGGATGAATGTTCCATCTGATAGAGTAGCTGCATCAACATACTTTCTTGTGCGTGAATCCGATAATAGAATTGTTGGAATGGTGAATATAAGACATTATTTGAATGAGTTCTTAATTTCACATGGGTATGGTCATATCGGGTATTCAGTGAGACCTTTGGAACGAAAAAAAGGATATGCTACAGAGCTTCTTCGGTTAGCACTTCAGAAGTGTAGTGATTTAAGAATTGAGGATGTACATATAGGTTGTTACAAGGACAACAGAGGATCTTACCGTACAATTGAAAAGAATGGTGGAACACTGTATAAGGAGCATCTAGACGACGAAGGCAAGTGGAATTTAGAGTACATTATAAAACTTTAGAACAACTAAAAGTTGTTCTATTTTTAATATATATCCTTGAAAAGTAACAGTCATTTTACTATTGAAAGAGTATAGAGGAATTATAGAAAAAATAATCTTTAAAACGGACTTTTAGTTCGTCATTACTCTTGAAATCAAGGAATATACTGTATAATAAAAGTACCTAAAAGGATGAGGGGGCGATGTCAATGGGAAAAAAAGGGCTAGTAGTGAACATCGTGGTGATAGGAATTGTGGCAATAATTCTTATTGTGATTGTCCGTGGTTTTGGAAAAAACGGCGATACAATCTTTATATTAGATAGTGAAACAATGGAAGAAAAAGAAGTATTTTTGAGTGAGTATAAAACAAAAGTATTTATTCCAATTGTAGAAAAAGATTCTTATGAAGTGCGATTTGGAGAAATTGTATTTTTTCCAGAGTTAGATCAATTTTACATTCCTCTAATTGCATCTGAGATCGAAGATCAGACATATGAGGTTACAGTAAGAGAACAATTTGGGAATCAATATGCAGAAGTGTATCGTACTGGGGTAAAATCTGAACTGTACTATTCTTACGAGAATGTATTCTGGTTTAGAAATGGGTACAAGGGTACGTATATTGTAGAAATTTTATTAGATGGACAAGTAATTGAAAGAATGAATATTGAACAAGAGTAAATTCCACATTATTATAATGTGGTTTTATTTTGTGTAATTTAATATTGCTTTTGGAATAGCGATTATGATAACATAGTAAAGGACAAATAAGGAGGCCCGTTGGAGAAGCGGCTTAACTCACATGCCTTTCACGCATGCATTCACGGGTTCGAATCCCGTACGGGTCACCATTTAACAGTAAAGCTACTAGAAGTAGCTTTTTTTGTATGTTGATTTTTTGATATATGCCACATATACTGCTGTTGGATTGTATATGACAAATGAAAAGTCTGATGAAACATTTTATATCGGGAAGCAAAACCAGAGTTCGATAAAAGTTCCTTAAGAGTGAAGGGGTTAAAAGGTTCAGATATAGTTGAACTTGAGTTAACTCTAATTGCGAATACAGTACTTAGATAAACAGCATTTAGAAGAGGGTGAAACCTCTTTTTGTTTTTCAAAAATTTATGATATGATAATATTCTGTGTAGGAGGTTTGTATGAGTAGATTACCGTATCAAGTTATCGTCATTCCATACCGTTTTAGAGATGGATTGGAAGTTTGTGTGTTAAAAAGAAATGATTTTGAAATGTATCAGTGGGTATCCGGTGGTGGAGAAAACACTGAAGTACCTTATGAAGCTGCTTGTAGAGAGTTGATGGAAGAAACAGGAATAAAGACTATTGACCTTATGAGTTTATCTTCATTAACATATATCCCAAGTCACCATTTTAAAGAAGTGGTAAAAAATTATCCTAACAACATTGTAGTACCAGAGTATAGTTTTGCATGCGAAGTGAACGAGGAAATCCAAATTAGCGATGAACACGAGTCCTGTGAATGGATGAATTATGATGACGCAATGGAGATTTTAACATGGGATTCCAACAAGACTGCTTTGTATGAACTAAAAAAACGTCTAGAATCTAATAAGGAATATTGGGATGTTTATAATGGTTTAAGAGAAAAGACTGGAAAAGTGGTTATACGTGGAGAGTACGATTTTTTAGAAGATGAATATCACTTAGTGGTTGTAACGTGGATTGTTGATTCTAAAAACAGATTGCTGATGCAAAGAAGATCTTATGATAAAGATTTATTACCAGGGATTGTTGCTACACATGGAGGTTCAGCAGTTGTGGGAGAAACTTCACTTGTCGGAGCAATGAGAGAAGTGTACGAAGAAATAGGTATAGCTGTCGATATGTCGAAGATGAAGTTGATGTATTCTCAGTTTAAAGAACATTGTCTGTATGATACATATGTTGTAAAAATGGATGTAGAATTAGAAGATATAAAAATAGACTCAAACGAAGTAGATTCTTGTATGTTTGTTACCTTCGAGGAAATGGAACGAATGATGTCCACAGGTGAGTGCTATGATTACCGTAGTGGTCAAGGTGTAGAATATTTAAGATTGTTAAAGGAAGAGGTTAAATAAACCCTTCCTTTTTGTTACAATACGAATAGGAGGATTTAAGACATGATTGGTAAAAAGATTAATGAAATAAACGTTGGTGACTTTAAAGAGTTCACAAAGACTGTCACAGAAAAAGAAGTAGAAATGTTTGGAGAAATAACTGGAGATATGAACCCAGCACATTTTAATGAAGAGTATGCTGCTGGGACAATATTTAAAAAGAGAATAGCACATGGGATGTTATGTGGTTCATTGTTTTCTACTCTATTAGGGACTGAGTTACCTGGATATGGGACGATTTATATGAAACAAGAGCTGAAGTTTTTAGCACCTGTTTACTTGGGAGATACTTTAACAGCTAGGGTAACGGTACAAGAAAAGAATGAAGAGAAGAATAGATTGGTGATGTTGACTGAAACAGTAAACCAAGATGGCAAAACTGTAATTACAGGGGAAGCAATGGTAATGCCCCCAAGATAGATTTTAATATGTATATGGAGAAAATTGGAGAGGGCAGAAGTGCTGAAGTATATAACCAAGGTGATGTAGTATTAAAGGTGTTTAAAAGTACTGTGGCAGTTAGTACATGTGAGCATGAGTATAATTGCCATAAGATGGCCTATGAACAAGGTGCAAGGGTACCAAAAGTTTATGAACTTATAAATTATAGCGGAAGAAGTGCTATTGTGTGTGAAAAGATTAATGGTTCGTCTTTGAAGAGCCTTTTGGAAGATGATTTTATTAGATACAAGAACACATTTTCGGAGTACGCAGATGCATTACATACTATTCACAAAATAAAACCTGAGAACATTCAAAATTTGTCTTTTGAAGTTGCTATAAATAAAATAGAAGCGCTTGAGGAGAGTTTGAAAAAAAATATCATAGATACTATACAACATTATCCTAGGGGAGATAAACTGATTCATGGTGATCTTCATCCAGATAACATAATGGTGGCAGATACTTTTTTTATAATTGATTGGGAAGGTGCGAGAAGAGGGCATCCATGTGAGGACCTCGCAAGAGTATCCATATTGCTAGATTCTCCTTTAGGGATAAAGGATGTTCCAAAGGTAATGAAGCCAATAGCCAGATTTATGATGTTACGCTATAGGAAAAATCTGCTCAATAGATATCTTAAAACCTCTGAATACTCGATGAAGGATGTAAAGATGTGGATGTTGCCAATGCTGGCAATAAGACTTGGAGAGAACATTCCTTATGAGAAGGAATGGCTTCTGAGAAAGATTAAAAAATCGTTAAAGGCTGTAAATAAATATATTTTTTAGTTTTGAACCTAACTAAAGTAAATTTCATAAAGTTGATGTGTTTATATTAGTGGTGCAATCAAGGACTAGATGAAAGAAAAATATGTGAATTTTGTTGTAATAAAGGGCTTATCTAGTGTTGTTAAAGTATATTTATTATGTTAGAATAAAGCGATAATTAAATACATGTGGAGGAGCATAATGACGTATACATTACTGGAGCTGGCAGCTTTGAAGGTAACAAGGTCTTTTATGCCGAAAGATAAAGGATTGCCCACCCTTTATGTTGGTTCTATTTTGGATAGAAATGGAACTGTCATTTTTAATGGAGAACCACCGACTGCTTGATGCGGTCGGTTTTTAATTGTCGAAAGTTGAAAGCGTTTTTGGGAGGAAAAAAAATGAAATCAATGATTCGATTAAGAATGAGTGCGCATGATGCACATTACGGTGGAGGTCTTGTAGATGGTGCAAGAATGTTAGCTCTATTTGGTGATGTTGCGACAGAACTGTTAATTAAAAACGATGGAGATGAGGGATTGTTCAAAGCATATGATATGGTGGAGTTTTTAGCACCTGTTTTTGCTGGGGATTATATCGAAGCTAGAGGAGAAATTGTTTCTACAGGAAATTCTTCTAGAAAAATGGTGTTTGAGGCGTATAAAGTTATTGTACCTCGTCCTGAAATCTCAGATAGTGCATGTGATATTTTAGAGGAACCAATTTTAGTAGCAAGAGCCAGTGGTACTTGCGTGGTTCCGAAAGATAAACAGAGGAAGTAAGTATGGAAAAATTAATTATAACTGCTGCAATTTGTGGGGCTGAAGTAACAAAAGATCATACTGAAGTTATACCTTATACAATTGAAGAGATTGTAAGGGAAGCAAAATCTGCTTATGATGCAGGAGCTGCTATTATCCATTTGCATGTAAGAGAAGATGATGGAACACCAACGCAAAACAAGGAGAGATTTGCGGAGGCTATTGAGGCAATTAAAAAAGAATGTCCGGATGTAATTATTCAACCTTCTACAGGAGGAGCAGTTGGGATGACTGCTGATGAGAGATTACAGCCTACTGAGCTAGATATTGAGATGAGCACTTTAGACTGTGGGACACTGAACTTTGGTGGAGATGAAATTTTTGTAAATACGGAAAATGATATCAAACTATTTGCAGAGAAAATTTATGCTAGAGGAATTAAGCCTGAGTTAGAGTGTTTTGAAAAGGGTCATGTAGATATGATCAAAAAGTTGGCAAAAAAAGGATTTATTAAAGAACCAATGCATTTTAGTTTTGTACTTGGTGTTAACGGGGGACAAAGTGGTGAGTTGAGAGACTTTTTATTCTTAAAAGATTCCTTACCAGTTGGTTCAACATATAGTGTCGCAGGTGTTGGAAGATTTGAGTTTCCATTAGCTGCTGCTTCTATCTTAGAAGGTGGGCACGTACGCGTTGGTCTAGAGGATAATATATATATTCGTAAAGGTGTATTAGCTACTTCAAACGGACAACTTGTAGAAAAAGTTGTAAGACTAGCATTTGAGTTTGGTAGAGAAATTGCTACACCGGATGAGGCAAGAAAAATTTTGGGTATAGGATAAGGTGAAACAAGTGGAAAAAGGAAATAGATTTGGTACGCATAGAGTAATTCATCCAAAGGGAGTATTACCACAGGCGGCTGGTAAAATTGATAACACGATGGAAATCACAACAAACGAATTATTGATTGATGTAATGACATTGAATATTGATTCAGCGTCATTTACACAAATTAAAGAAGCATGTAAATCAAGAGTTGAGATGATGGAAGAAGTTATTCTTGATATTGTTAGTTCTAGAGGGAAGATGCAAAACCCTGTAACTGGTTCAGGAGGAATGTTAATTGGAAAAATTAAGGAAATCGGTCCTGATTTTCCAGACAAAGATCTAAAAGTAGGAGATACGATTGCTACATTGGTAAGTTTAAGTCTAACTCCTCTGAAAATTGAAAAAATTAAAGAAATTAAATTAGAAAATGATCAAGTAGATGTTGAAGCTCAAGCTATTTTATTTGAAAGTGGTATCTATGCAAAAGTACCTGCTGATATGCCAGAAAAACTAGTATTAGCTGCACTAGATGTTGCTGGTGCTCCTGCTCAAACTGATAAGTTAGTAAAAGAGGGGGATACTGTAGCTGTAGTAGGTGCTGCTGGTAAGAGTGGTGTTTTATGTTGTTATCAAGCGAAGAAGAAAGCTGGTAATAATGGTAAAGTAATAGGTATTGTGCCATTTGAGTCACAAGTAGCTGGACTAGAGGCTTTAGGTGTTTGTGATGAAATTGTAGTTGCTGATGCAACAAATGCGGTTGATGTATATGAAAAAGTTATGGCAGTAAATGGTGGACAGGTAGATGTTAGTATAAATGTTGTGAATGTTGAAAACTGTGAAATGAGTTGTATTTTAATTACTAAGGATAGTGGTGTGGTTTATTTCTTTAGTATGGCTACTTCATTTACGAAAGCAGCTTTAGGTGCTGAAGGTGTAGGTAGTGACGTTACGATGATCGTTGGTAATGGTTACACAAAAGGGCATGCTGAATTAACATTGGAGTTAGTTAGAGAAGCTAAAGAGATTAGAGAGTTATTTGAAAAAATTTATGCATAAGGCACACGTTGTTTCTAGTTTTACAAAAGATGGTGAAGGTGGAAATAAGGCGGGTGTTGTGTTTGGCAAACTGGACCAAAACACAATGCAGAGTATAGCAAAAGAATTGAATTTCTCTGAAACAGTTTTTGTAGATGGCAATAGATTTAAGTATTTTACTCCTGTAAGTGAAATTTCTTTTTGTGGGCACGCTACTTTGGCGGCTCTTCATCTGATGGAGTATGAGGAAATTGATATTCAAACAAATGAGTTTATGATTAAGGCGTATAAGGATCCGATTCCTAGATTCTCTACAGATGATGGATTGGTTATTCGTAAGCATATACATATAGACAAGGTGTTGCAGTCATTGGGACTAAAACATAAGGATCTAGACGTTTTGGGAATAAAGGTTGTTTATGCGGGGTTACAAGATTTATTCATTCACGTAAAACAGTTGAAAAGAGTAAAACCTAACTTTGAACTGATTGCTGAAGTTAGTAAAGAGTTAGATGTAGTAGGTTATCACGTTTTTTCAAATCATGAAAAGTATGATGCTGCCACGAGAAATTTTGCCCCCTTGTTTGGAATTGATGAGGAAAGTGCTACAGGTAGTGCAAGTGCTGCTTTAGCATATCTATTAAGTTTACAAAATGATAAAGAAAAATACGTATTCTTGCAAGGAGAGGCAATGAATATGAGTTCAGAAATAACAATATTAAAGGACGAATCATTGTTTATATCAGGAGAGGCAGTACTGATTGAAACAAGAGACGTTGGAGGAAGAGAAGATGTTGAAGTTAAATAACGACTATTTAGAACGTCGTATGAAGTACTTTCCAAATGTATCTGATGAAGATTGGGGAAATTGGCATTGGCAAGTACAAAATAGAATTGATAGTTTAGAAAAGATCGAAGAGTATATAAAATTAACTGATTTTGAGAAGGAGTCTATTAAAAGAGTATTGGCGAAATTTAGAATGGCTATTACTCCATATTATTTCTGTTTAATGGATGCACAGGATGAAAAGTGTCCTGTTCGTATGCAAGCTGTACCAACTATTGCAGAAACACACGTTGGGGCATTTGATTTAGAAGACCCATTACACGAAGATGGTGATTCACCAGTACCTGGGTTAACGCATCGTTACCCAGATAGAGTATTATTCTTAATAACAGATATGTGTAGTATGTATTGTAGACACTGTACTAGAAGAAGAATAGCTGGTGCTACTGATGCACAGTTCGGGTTAGACAGAATTGATGCTGCGATTGAGTACATTAGAAAAACACCAGTTATTAGAGATGTGTTATTAAGTGGTGGAGATGCTTTATTAGTATCAGATGAGCGTTTAGAATATATCATCAAAAAACTACGAGAAATTGAGCATGTTGAAGTTATTCGTATTGGATCACGTACACCAGTTGTATTACCACAACGTATTACTCCTGAGTTAGTAAGTATGCTTAAAAAGTATCATCCGATTTGGTTAAACACACATTTTAATCATTCAAAAGAGATAACTGTAGAATCAAAACGTGCTATTGACTTAATGGCTGACGCGGGGATTCCATTAGGAAATCAATCAGTATTATTACGTGGTGTAAATGACTGCGTGCATACTATGAAAAAATTGGTTCAAGATTTAGTAGCTATGCGAGTAAGACCTTATTATATTTATCAATGTGATATGGCAACTGGAATTGAACACTTTAGAACACCGGTTTCTAAAGGTATTGAAATTATTGAAGCATTAAGAGGAAACACTTCTGGGTATGCCGTTCCTACATTTGTTGTAGACGCTCCAGGTGGTGGAGGTAAAATTCCAGTAATGCCTCAATACTTAATTTCACAAGCTCCAGGTAAAGTTGTATTAAGAAACTTCGAAGGTGTTATCACAACATATACAGAACCTATGGATTATGATAATGAATGTGATTGCGAATACTGTACAAGTGGAGAAGTTACACCATCAACTGGTATTGCTAAGTTAATTAGAGGTGAAGGTATTTCACTAGAACCGACAGATCTTGAAAGAAAAAAACGTAACGGAAATTGAAAATAGATGTAAACAGCTTATCGATTATCGGAATGCAAAAAAATGCTGGTAAAACGACGTGCTTAAACCATATCTTGGCGACGCACAAGCATTTGAAGATTGGATTAACATCAATCGGTAGGGATGGAGAAAAAGAAGATAGTGTTTATAAAGTAGCAAAACCTAGTATATATGTTACAGAGGGAACAATAGTAGCTACTACAAATGATTGTTTGGATAATTCAACTGCTGGCTATTCAATACAACATAAGACAAGTATCAATACCCCTTTAGGAATCGTATATATTGTGAAAATTACAAGTGCGGGGTACATTGACCTAGCGGGACCATCATTTAATTCTCAAATTAATGATGTGTATGATTTGATGGATGTTGACTTGTTTATAGTAGATGGTGCATTTTCTAGAAAACAAATGGCATCAAATGAAAAACTTGAAGCTACTATTTTAGTAACAGGAGCTTCCTATAGTAAAGATATTGAAGAAGTTGTCCGTGAAACAGTTGTTACATATGATTTGATGAATTTACCAAAAGGGAATATTGATTCGAATATCTTTGAATCAGCTGTAACAATCATTGGTGACTCAGTAAAAACACTAGATTTAGATACTTCATTAGGTTCTGCTGAAGAGATTGTTGAACACATAAATCCTGATACAAAAGAAATTGTGTTAGGTGGTGCTTTGACGGAGGAGTTAGTAGAGGCCTTAAAACAAAATCGTCATCGAATTCATGGGATTACGATTCACATCAAGGATGGAACAAAGGCGTTCCTGAGACATAGTTATTATCATTATTTGAAGAAAATGGATATTTCTTTGAAAGTATTGCATGATATTAATTTGATTGCTTTGGTGTATAATCCGTATTCACCATTAGGATATGAGTTTGATGATTTAGAATTTAGAAACAAATTGTCGGAACATATTGATATACCGATTATTAATGTATTAAAGGGAGGGAATGA
>PPCM01001226.1_pt1 | contig 12541 bp, 17 predicted proteins | sample 1555541 | NCBI WGS metagenome assembly PPCM01 (sample SAMN05284479, study PRJNA326546) | Marine sediment metagenome, whole genome shotgun sequencing project. | isolation source: marine sediment | place: Germany: Wadden Sea | collected 2012-09-05 | reverse complement strand
CATTAAAATCATTTGAATTAACTAATACACCAGTTTCAGTAAAAGCTGACTCCATTTCTTCAGCTTTCATATCTAAATTATCTTCTGGCGCAATAACAACTTTCATAGGAAGATTGTATTTTTTTGCAAATTCAAAATCTCTTGTATCATGTGTTGGAACAGCCATAACAGCTCCAGTACCATAATCAACTAATGCATAGTCTGCAATCCAAATAGGGAATTCTTCGCCATTTAATGGATTGATACCATACCTTCCAGTAAATACTCCAAATTTTTCTTTACCTTCTGCAGTTCTTTCAATAGAAGTTTTCTTAGCAACTTCTTTGATAAATTCTCTAACTTCAGATTCTTGTGAAGTACCTTTAGTTAATTCTAAAACTAATGGATGCTCAGGAGCAAATACTAAATAAGTAACTCCAAAAATAGTATCAATTCTAGTAGTGAAAGTTGATACTTCAAGATCCATATCTTTAATATTAAATTTAATTTCTGAACCACAACTTTTACCAATCCAGTTTTTCTGCATAGTTTTTACTCTTTCTGGCCAGTTATCTAAAGTGTCAATATCAGTTAATAATTCATCAGCATAATCTTTAATTTTTAAGTACCATTGTTCTAATGGTTTTTGAATAACAGTATCACTACATCTCCAACATTTACCATTTTCAACTTGCTCATTAGCAAGAACAGTATTACAAGTTGAGCACCAATTAATTAAACCATTTTTCTTATATGCAATACCTTTTTCAAGCATCTTATTGAAGAACCATTGATTCCATTTGTAATAATTAGGTCTACAAGTAGCAACTTCACGAGTCCAATCATAACTCATGCCAAGTAATTTTTGTTGAGCCTTAATACCTTCAATATTTTCTTCAGTCCAAATTGCAGGATCTGCACCTTTCTTAATTGCAGCATTTTCAGCAGGTAAACCAAATGCATCATAGCCCATTGGGTATAAAACATTGAATCCATTCATTCTCTTGAATCTAGCAAATACATCACCAATTGAATAATTTCTTACGTGACCCATGTGAAGATAGCCTGAAGGATACGGAAACATCTCTAAACAATAGTATTTTGGTTTAGAGTGATCTTCATCAGTCTTGAATATTTGTGCATCTTCCCACCGTTTTTGCCATTTATCTTGAATTTCTTTAAAGTCTACCATTTTTGACCTCTATTATGATAATAATTGATATTTCAATAGTTAAATAACTCTAATTTATAAAGGTTATTCGAATAAATGACCTCATTTGTTTTATTGAAATATAATACAGAATAAAATATCAAGAATTTTTAAATTTAAAAAAGAAATAAGTAAAAAATACCCTAAAAATGGGTAAATAAAACATAGGATTATCTTAAAAAAGTATTTTTTCCAAATTTGTTTAGAACCAGTAAATTAAAAAAATTAAAAAAAAAAAAAGGAATTAAAATTTTTTGAATCTAGCTGCAGTATCCACTAAGTCAACATGACCCATAAACATTCCTCTACAACAAAATCTTTTTAAACCTAATTCGTCCATAACTTTTTTAGGTTCTTCACCTTTTTGTGTTCGTTCTTTGTAAGATTCCCAAAGTTGACCGATAGGCTTCCCACATGAAAAACATCTAACTGGAATAATCATTTTTTTAAGATTCCTCTTTTTTATCTATCTGTAAGATTTTTGTCTTTTAGATCTTGCTGAACCGTGTCTACCAGGTTTTGCAGGCTCTTTTTGTCTTACGTCAGCAACTAAAAGTTGTCTGTCATAATCCATAAACATTTCTTCTACAGATTTGTCTTTAGTAAATGCAACAATACCTTTACCGATTGCAACTCTAGCAGCATCTGCTTGAGAAGTTACTCCACCACCATTAATAGTTACAGAGATATCTAATTCCTTAGCTCTTTCTCCTAATAAAATAACTGGTTCTTGGATTCTTTCTTTTGAAAGTTGAGGTGAGTAAACATCAATTGATACATTATTAATTAATAATTTACCAGTACCTTTTTTAATAGTTGCTCTTGCGATTGCAGTTTTTCTTTTACCAGCAACATGAACGTGTGTTTGTTTCATAGTTTAGCACCTAAATTTCTTGAAATAGTAGCAATGTCAATATACTTTAAAGTTGGTAATTTTGAAACATTAGCTTCTTCAAAAGTAATAGTTTCTGCGTCTTTTAAAAACTCAGGAGTTCCAACGTAACACTTAATTCTTGATAATGCATCAGAACCTTTAGTAGTTTTGTATGGAAGCATACCTCTGATAATTCTTCTTAAAAGTCTATCAGGCATTCTATGTAAGAATGGACCTTTTTTTGGTACACCAATTTCAGCAATTCTATTATATTTTGCTAAAATGTTTTGTTTATTACCAGTCATAACTGCTTTATCAGCATTGATAATTGCAACTTCTTCACCTAAAAGTGCCATTTTAGCAACTTTAGTAGCGATTCTTCCTGCAATTAAATTAGTAGCGTCAATAACTTTCATCTTATTTACCCAATAATTTTAACATTTTTCCCTTTTGGATTTTCTTTCATTAGGTCTGAAAGGGAAATTGCTTTACCAACTTTGTTGATTTTCTCTTTTGCTTGTTCGGAAAAAGTAAATGCAGCAACAGTAACTTTGTGACCAATCTCACCATTACCTAAAACTTTACCTGGAACAACAATGATGTCATTTTCTTTAGTATTTTTATCTAGTTTGGAGATGTTAACAGCTCGTCTAGTTCTAGAAGGTTTTTCTAGATCTGAAGCAACCCTTTTCCAAAGGTTAACATCTTCAACTGAAGCTAGTTTTTTTAACTCGCTTACAAGATTTTTTAAATGAATATTAGTTGTGTATGTCATTTTAATCAGTTATATTTTTTGAATGAGATAAATTATAATTTCTTAACCTCAGAATTAAATTCTTCAGTAGTTTCTTTTAACTTATCTACAGCTTGAGTAACAATTTCCTTAGGAGTTAATTGACCCCATGATTCAATGTTATAAACAAATGAATTTGGATTGTACTCAACTTTAACAATGTCCTCACAAACGCCGTCGCATGCATCAATTAGATCGTTTTCTAAGATTAAATCTTCAGAGATTTTATTATCCTTGAAAACTTGTGGAGGGAATTTAGATTTGAATTCTTTAAATAATGATGAATCATTATTAATAGTTAATTTGCAGTCATTAGTGAAAAATACATGAGCAGGTGAATGCTTAGCATGATCTTTTCCAATACCTAATGAAGCAACAGCTTCAAATTCTAATTCTTGACCTTCTAATAATTTAACGATAGGCATTTCTGGATGTACTGGCTTAATACTTGGATCTGCAGATAAAATATCAGCTGCAGTTACAATTTTAGGACCTTTCTCACTTAAAGATAATTTTAATTGGCATTTAGCACAACCTTCACCAGCACAAGTACATTCTGCAGGTAAGGAATAACTTTTAAGATCAGTCACTAAAGGAAGTAAACCAAGTCTATGCGCAACGATTTCGTCGTATAAAATTGAACTATTCTGTCTAAACTCTACTTCTTGAACAGCCATAGTTGGAACTTTGTTAATCATGATTCTTCGTAAAGCGTTAGCAAAAGAAGCATCTTCCTCTGTAATTAAGAATTTCAGTGAATCCTTTTCCTGGTTTAAGACAGTTAATTTCATTTTATACTCTTCGACCTCTACGTCCACCTTTTTTTCTACAACCATCGTGTGCAACAGGTGTTACATCTTCAATAATTCCGATTCTTAATCCTTTTCTGGAAAGTGCTCTAATAGCAGCTTGTGCACCTGGACCTGGATTACTTGGACCTTGGTGACCACCAGGAGCTTTGATTTTTACATGAATACCGTTGATACCTTTTTCAAATAAAGTATCAGCAACAGTTTTAGCAGCAATCATAGCAGCAGTTGGTGATGATTCCATTCTATCGGATTTAACAACCATACCACCAGAAACTTTTGCAATAGTTTCAGTACCAGTGATATCAGTTACGTGAATAATAGTATTATTGTATGAAGAGTAGATATGAGCTACGCCCCATTTAATAGCGGATTTGTTTTTGTCAGCCATTTTAGTTATCCTCTTTAGCAGCTTCTTTAGTTTCTTCTGCTTTTTCTTCCTTAACAGGTTCTTCTTTTGCAACAACTTCTTCAGCTTTTACATAAGTAGTTCTTTCAGGATGTTGTTCATCAACTAAACTTGAACCGTTTGAGAATGCAATTTCTGAATCTTCACTAGCTTTAACTAAATATGAAGGTGCAGTAATTTTAGTACCGTTTACAGTAATATGACCATGAGTAATGAATTGTCTAGCTTGATTCATAGTTCTAGCAAGATCTTTCTTTAAAACAATAGTCTGTAATCTTCTTTCTAAAATATCTCTAGTAGTTAGATTTAATACATCAGTTAAGTTTGCATCAGTAGATAGTAAGCCTAATCTTGCTAATCTGTCTAATAATTGCTTCTTCTCAATTAATGCTTGATCTTTTTTATTAGATTGTAGTTTTGGAGTTAATAATTTTGCTTGTGAAGTAAAATTATCTAACATGGAACTCATTTTCCACAATTCTTTTTTATTTTTTAGAGCATATTCTGCAACTAAGACTTTTTCAGCTTCAAGTCTTAATCTTTGCCAAGGATGTCTTGGAGTAGTATATTTTTTTCTGAATTTTTTTGGATCTCCCATTTTAGTTACCCGTCATTTATTTCTTTCTTTTTACTCCAGTTACTTTTCCTTTATTTCTTCTGAAGTTAGATTTAGTTCTTTGACCTCTAACAGTTAAGCCCCATGATAATCTTAGTCCTCTGTAGGATTTGATTTTCATCAGTCTTTTAACGTCGTTAGTTTTTTGGAATTCTAAATCTGATGTTAGTAGGTGCTTATCGTCACCAGTAGTGTAATCTTTTCTTCTGTTTAGCATCCAAACAGGAATTTTATTTTCTAAAGGATTTCTAAGAACTTCTTCAATTCTTTTAATTTCAGCTTCAGTTAAAACACCAGCTTTTTTTGCTTTGTCTACGCCAGCAACTGATAAAACAGCATTTGCGAACATAGTGCTAACACCTTTAATTTTTCTTAAAGAGTATAAAACTGTTTTACTTCCTAATACGTCAGTATTAACAATTCTTACTAAATGTTTAGCTTCATTTTGTTCCATATTATTTTTTGACATTATGAATACCTTTTTTTTAAATGATTTTGAATTTGTTAGTTCAAAACAATAGCAGAAAACACATTGAAACCCTAAATGCGCTTAACTTTAAACTCGGGCTATTATTTATATAACTTTCAAGAAAAAATTGGAATTTATTTATAAATGTTTGTATTGTATGGTGATAAATTAGGTCTTTTTAATAGATAAAACATTAAAATTTGATATTTTATATCATTTGTTTAAATTCTAGAAATAAAGTTAAAAAAAATAAGAAGAAATTATTCTTCCTGATTTTCGCCTAAGTAATGATTAACATAATCAAGATAATCTTTAACACGAACAAAATACTCTGTTACTGAATCGATATTTACAGTTATAGTTTCACCATTAGGGAATTCTGTAATTCTACCAACATGTCTTTTGTATTCATTCTCAATTGTTATAGGTAATCTTGCAAGTTTTCTTAATAATAAGTAAAACTCAATCATTTCCATTAATTTTTCATCGTGGTTTACAACTGCTCTTAATTGGTCGCACTTTAAACCTGGACTTTTTTGAATAACATCGACATCACCTTTTTCTTGATACATAAGTAAAAGTGCGTCAACTAAAAAATCAAAAAAGTTAACCATTCTCTGAATAACACTAAGTAATACATCAGCAGTCCTAGTATATTTTAAACTAACATAAATTAAATGATCGATTCTCTTAGACTCTTGTAAAGCATCTCCTAAATCTTCATTTATTGTTTTCAATTGATTCATTCCTTTTCACCACATCTTCAATTTTGGAATTGAATTTTTTTACAGATTCAAGATAATTCTTTAAATCTTGAAGCTCTAAAGTTCGTACCTCATAAGAATCAGAGCAAATAATAAATTTACCATCCTTTCTGAATTCTATTGGACTTCTTTTATGCTCGATTAATATTGTTTTAATATCAATCATTAGATCTGAATATGATTTGTCTATATTATAGCAAGGCATAATTTTTTCCATAAATACCCTATACTTTGAATCGAAATTATCAAAAAAAGAAGGTACTCTTTTGAATTTACGCTCATAATATAAAATATATCCTAATGTATTAGTTATACCTAAAAATAAATTTTCCAAAATTGCAATTAATAACTTTGGATCTTTAACAAGTGGATATGTAACATAAATCATATGGTCAGCGAGCTTAACATTACGTTTTGCTCGTTCCCCATATAAATTGTAATTATCCATAATTATGCTTGAAGGTCTAGAATTGCTTGAGCTAAATCGCCTTCTGCATCTTCAATTGCCTTAACAGCTTCCTCTCGTGAAACGTTAGTTTGTGACATTACAGTCTCAATATCATCATCGTTAATATCAGGAGCAGATTCTAAATCGCTAATAATTGGCTCACCAATTACTTGATATGTTTTCTGACCCATCATGTTAACTGCAGCAACTTGAGGACTAATAAATCTTAATTCTTGATCAGGAGTTCTAATAATAACTTCAACTGCTTCGATTTCAGTTTGGTTAATTCCCATCTTTTGCATAGCTTGACGCATCTGCCTTGAGTTCATATTTGGCATCATTTTAATAACCTATAATCCTAATAAGGACATACCTTTTGCATGTAAAAATAATTCAATTAGAATAATTAATAATGCTAGAAAAATAATGTGCGCTGGACTGAAGTGAAGTTTTGATTTGTAATCATCAAAATATCTTACAATTCCACCTTGAGAAGATGGCATAGCAACCTTGTTCTTTGACATAAATGCTAAAGAATATATTTGAATTTAAAAAGCTTTTGGAGTAATTGGTGAAAGATAAAAGATGTAGATAAGATATAAGCCACCTTCTGTAAATCCCCTCAAACTAAATTAAGGACGAATTTTCTTAACATTCAACTTAGCCCTGAAATCCAGGTTGCACAAACCAGGTTCATCGTTTCACCGACACCAACAAAAACGTCATTTTGTTAACTCCTACTCGTCGCCGAGTACTTCAAAAAATCATTCTATTTGTTGGGCGTAGCGTTTCTATTTGATTTCCATCCGTTTCCGAATCTTCCTATCGAAAGTGGTCACAAAAGTGGGTGGACTTTCCTCATTATAAATAACGATAGTTAAGCTCTTACCTACAATATAAAACTAAAATGAGTCTATATATATAATTAACGCTTAAAAAAATAGAATTAAATTTAAAAAAAAGGAATAAAAACGAAGTTTATTCTTCATCTTCGATCATTTCGTCATTATCATCTTCAATCATTTCTTGATCGTCATCTTCAATATCTTCATCATCTTCGGATACGAAATCAGGATCTTTTAATAATCTAAAAATAAATTTTTCGTTTGAACCCATAAAGAAAGTCCATTCACCGTCAAGAACAAAACCATGTTCTTCAAGCAAATCAAGTGGTTTTTTTGAATTAGTTAAAATAACCATTACACCATCTTCAGATAAGATTCTTCTAGTTCTATGGAATAATTGTTCATATAATTTAACGATATTATTAGTATTAAATCTATTAAAGGATGGAGGATTTGTTACAATGTGACTAACTTGTTCGTCTTTAAATTTAGTATCAATCCAATCAACTTCTCCTCGACCAAAAGATACAAACTTACTTACACCAGCAATTTTTGAATTTTTCTTAATGGAATTTACAGCAGATAAATGATTATCATAACCTAAAATATTAGCTTTTTTTACTGGTTTAATTCTTTCAGAATCAACTTCTCTAAAGAAACCTTCAATTTCATCAGCAAATAATTCTAATTTATTAAACTTAAAATCATTTTTCTTGTAATAATTTAATGATAATTTTGATTCCATGAAAGCAGCTTCAATAGGAATAGTACCAGCTCCAGCCATAGGATCAAGTAGAACTCCAGAACCTGAATAACCAGCTCTTCTAACTAAGAAATAAGCCAAATTACCTTTAATGGAAGTTGCAGGAGCGAATAATTTGTAGTATCTTTTACTTGCATCAAAACCTGCAACATCAATACCATAATGACATTTATTTCCAACAACATTAGCAATAATTAAAATATCAGGATTTTTCAAATTTACAGCACAAGGAACATTATGTCCAATTGACCTTTCAATATCTTGAGATGGTAAATCAGAATTTGCTTTAGATTTCACTGCTTTTACAGCAAATGTTTTATCAAATGTAAAAAATTTAGAATAATCAACTTTAGATTTAGTTTTAAAATCTTCAATATCTGAAAATTCGAATTCACCTAAATATACTAAAACTCTTCTTGATGCCTGAGTTTTATATGCTACTCTCATAACATTTTTCTTAGTAGTTTCAAAAATAACGATACCATTTTTTTGTTCTAATTTTAAATCTTTATCGGATGAACATAATTCTGTAATTTCTAAACTACAAACATCTTCAAATCCTTCATTTGTAACTGCAATTGCCTTCATAAAACATAAAAATTTGAATTTATTTAAAAAAGTACTGTATGAAATGGCTAATTTTAAAGCTTAAAATAGAGCAAACCTTTTTAAAGAGAAACTAATTCATTTGAGGTATTAAGGATAAGTTTGGTTAATAGCTAACTTATACCAAGGTGATTAAGAATGGCACGAATGCATTCAAGAAAACAAGGAAAATCCGGTTCTAAAAGACCATTAAACGTAGAAACTCCAAAGTGGGTAAGATACAAAGCAAAAGAATTAGAAATGATTATCGTAAAATTAGCAAAAGAAAATCATAACTCAACTGAAATTGGTTTAATTTTAAGAGATACTTATGGTGTTCCAAACGCTAGCAAAATTTTAGGTACTAAAATTACTAAATTCTTAGCAACTAAAGAATTAGCTCCTTCTCTACCAGAAGACTTAAGAGCAATTATTATGAGAAGTTTAGCTCTAATTAAACATTTAGAGGAAAACAATCACGATAAAACTGCTAAAAGAGGTTTAGAATTAGCTAACTCCAAAATTAGAAGACTAGTTAAATTTTATAAAAATAATAAAGTACTTCCACAAAATTGGAAATACGATTCAGCTTCACTTAGAATGGCTGTTCAATAAACTTGCAAAAGTTTATTTTTATTTATTTTATGGCCCATCCGGGCTATATTATTTAACTTTTTTTCAATCTAACTTTGCTCGTAACTTCTGGTTACAAGTAATTTAGATCTTTTTTAATATTTACATTCTTTCTACGCTAAAATCAATATTTAGCAGAAATAATATAAACAAAACAAACAATTCAAATTATACAAACCAAAATGTACGACAAATTTTTAGACCACATCAAATTCGTAGCAAATTATTTCAAGGAATGGGATAAGTCCGAACCTATCAAATTAGTCTCACATTTGGATTCAGATGGAATTAGTTCTGTATCAATTATTAAAGAAACATTAAATAAAGAAAATATCAAATCAGATGTTCAAATTATTCAACAATTAACTAAAAAATACTTACAAACTCTTAATCGAGAAAAATTCAAATACATCATATTCTCAGATATTGGGTCAAGCGTTATTGAAGAAATGACTCATTATTTGAAAAATAAAAAAATAATAATCTTAGATCATCATAGTTTACCTAAAAATTATGAAACTATTTTAGATGAAAATAGAAATATTAGAATTATTAATCCACATATATTTGGAATTGACGGTTCTGCTGAAATTTCTGGAAGTGGTGTTTGCTATTTATTCTCTAAAGAAATTAATCCTAATAATACTAGTTTGTCATATCTTGCTCTTGTTGGAGCATTAGGAGATATGCAAGAACGAACTGGTAAATTCTTAGAACTTAATAATAATATTTTGAATGATGCAAAAGAAAATAATATTGTTGATGTTGAAAAAAGCTTGAAACTATTCGGAGCTCAAACTAGACCACTAAATAAAGTATTAGAATATTCAACTGAACCTTTTATTCCTGGCGTTACACATTCACCTGAGGGAACTACTCAATTTCTAGAAGATATTGGTATCCCTATGAAAAAAGATATGAGATGGACTAAACTTAACGATCTAACAAAAGAGCAAATGATTAGCTTAAGTAATGGAATTATTGAGAAACGAAAAGGAAAAGAAAAAGATCCTGAAAATATTTACGGTCCAAAATACGTCTTACTTTCTGAAGATAAAAAATCTGCATATAGAGATTTAAAAGAATTTTCAACAATTTTAAATTCATGTGGAAGATTAAATAAAATTGATACTGCAATTAGTGCATGCTTACTAAATCCAGAAGGAAAACAAAAAGCAGAATATTCATTAAGAGAATACAAAAGGTCAATTGTTGTTGCAATGAACTGGTATAAAAATAATGAATTCATTAAAAATAAAATTCATAAAGGTAATAACTACCTAATTCTAAATGCAAGAAATGATGTTCTGCCAACTATTATTGGAACTGTTTCATCTATCCTTTCAAGATCAGGAAAAGTAAAAGATGGAATCTTTATTTTATCACTTGCAAGATTCGATGATGGAAATACTAAAGTTTCATTAAGAATTGGAAATAAAAGAAAGAAAAAATTAGAACATAATCTTAAAAAAATTCTATCAGGTATTATTAGTGACTTAGGTGAAGGTTATCACGGTGGTCATTATGATGCAGCTGGAGCATTAATCCCAACTGAACTAGAAAATAAATTTATAGATATTGCTATACAACATTTTAGTTATGTATAGATTAAGCTTTTATACTTCTACATCCATTATATTTAATGGAAATAAGTTATCACGATAAATTAATTGAGATGGTTTATAACAATAAAAAATATTTTGAAACCGAAATTGGTTTTGAAATTAATCAAATTCTAAAAAATCAATATATTATCAAAAACGGTAATACAATTGGTGAAATTGATATCATTGTCGAAGGTTTGGATAATAAAATTGCACTTATAGAAGTTAAGGAAAGCTCTAACTTAGTAGGTCACTTTTTACACCACCAATATGAAAAATATTTAAGATATAATCCTGAAGCATACATTTATCTTATTGTGGGAAATAAAGAAAGAACTGTAAATCCTGAAGAAATTAGACTACAATTATATTATATTCCAAATAATGTAGCTGAAGTTAAATCTAAACTTGAAGAAGAACTTGAGATATAATAAACTAAAATAAGAGAAAAAAATTAAAAATCTTTAAAACATTAAATTATATTTTAATACCCTTTGATAGGGTTATAATTTTTAACATTAACAGATGAATAATTCTTAGTATCAAGTACGAAACCATCTTTAGCAATAATAGTATGTACACCAGATAACTTTTGAATTTCTCGTCCTTGATGTAATGGATCATCGTTCAAAAACTTAACACCAAATCCTGTTAAAACTGCAACATTAGGTTTTACTTTTTGCAAGATTGAAACAATTTGATTTGAATTTAAACCATTAACTCCTTCCATGTTAAAAGGATATTTAGTATCAATTATTAAAATATCAGAATCTAAATATTCATTAATTAATTCCTCATCAAAGTTTGTAACACCAGTATAAGTTACTGAAAGTACACTTGATTTTAATTTGAATCCTAATGAACCTGCGTTAAATTTATTCTTAGTTGCGATTGCTTTAACCTCAACATCATTAATACCAACTTTACTTCCACCATCAATTGAAATTACTTTTTCAAGCATAGCTGCAAAACCTGGTCTTAAAAATGAAGTTTCATTTTCAACTAAGTTTTTATTACCAACTAAAACACCTTTAGGATCAAGACCTGCATGAGTCATAGAAGAAATAACAGCATTAATATCATTAACATTATTGATATTATTATCAGATGCTAAGATAGCAGTATTATATCTTAAATTATAACCATATTGTTTAGCCTTAACTAATGATCCTGGACCAGGATTAATATGAAAAACAGTTTCATTAATTTGTAAGATCATTCCACCTGATGATTTCATTTGTTGTCCAACAACAATGTCATCTCCACCAGTTCCTAGAAATAATAATTTTGACATAGAGACTAGTATTTTATTTCATTATTTAAACTTATCAGTTTTACACAATATAGTTTATTTCACAAACAAAGAATAATAAAATTAGAAAATAAAAAATTAATCGAATTTCATAATTCGACCATCAAAATCTTTACGAGCTAATAATACAACTCTTGATTCTGTTTTTTCATCAATAATTTGATAACCACATAATTTACAAATTTCTTCAGTAAATTCTCTAACATCTTCATGGAATGGCATATTTTCCATTTCAAGTCTTTCTTGAGATCCACCAACATACATGTAAGCTTTTACTTCTACAAAAACAGGATCTGCTTTTTCTAATAGATCTGCATATTCTTGTGGGTTAATCATATTTTTATTTTTAACAAGAGTTATTCGAATACAAGTACGAGTTTTTTCCCTAACAGTTTTCATCCAATCAAATGTTTCCATTAATTTTTCCC
>PPCM01001225.1_pt1 | contig 12543 bp, 7 predicted proteins | sample 1555541 | NCBI WGS metagenome assembly PPCM01 (sample SAMN05284479, study PRJNA326546) | Marine sediment metagenome, whole genome shotgun sequencing project. | isolation source: marine sediment | place: Germany: Wadden Sea | collected 2012-09-05 | reverse complement strand
GCCCCCAGCCACGAGGCAGCGCACGCGACCTTCGTGCCGTGCCACCGCCGACGCTCGTTGGCCCCCTTCCCGCCGCCGTTCTTGGCCTCCAGCGCTTTCACGTACGCGTTGTACTGGTCAATGCGCGCCTTTGGCTGGCAGATGGCGTACACGGCGGTCGCCGTTTGACCGCCCGAGTGCTCGTCGGCCTGCTTCTTGAGGTGCGCTGTCTTGGCCGCGTTGGTCATTTCATAGACATACACGCCCTTGGCCATCAGCTCTGCCTCAAACTTGGCCTTGCAGGTTAGCGAGCAGAACATCGACTCGTGAATGTATGCTTTCAGGCAGCCGGTCGCCGCACACCGCTTGCCGACTGGCGCTGCCACGCCGGTGGCGATCATCTCGCACTCCTGCGAGCAGTACTTGAACGTGATGCCGCGATAGACGCCCTTGTTCCAGACGGCCGACTGACATTCCTGGTGGGCACAGACCGTGTCTCCGTCCGCTGCGGGGGTCTTTGGACAGTCGACGGGCGGCTTGGCGTTCAGGCTGCGGTGCAGCACGTCGTCGCAGTCCTGGGAACATGCCTTGTCCAGCAGGCCGTTCATCATGTTGTTACAGCCTGGAATTGGACAGCGCTGAATGCAACACTGAAGCTTTCGGGGATCGTACGAGTCCATGATGAACTGAGCGTCGCCTTGACTGATGAGTCCGTTATCCAAGCCGAAATTGAGCCATTCCTCGCACGTATGCTCCCGCTGAACAATTTCCGTGCTTAATATCATTGCAGACATGATCTTTTCCATGTCTAGATACTTCATTACCCTCGGTTTTTGTCCCCACTGCGACATTCTGATGGTGACGGTTCGTTTACAAATTTTGACACGGCAACCCAAACTCAGTCAAGTTAACACCAACGGTGGGAGGTAGCCGGACGACCGAGACGCGATGTGGTAACCCGACTACACATCTTGGTCGCCTATGTGTCTATAAATTGACTAGACCAACAACCTCGGTCTGGGCCCTGTCGTGGCAAAATGAACAGCTCATTGGTCATGTCATGTCGATCTCCAGTCTGATTTGGGCAGCCCCTAGCGGCAGGACGGCGGCAGGGTTGTACAACACGATTTCATTGTAGTTCAGGTTGGAACACTCGCCTGGAATCGCCCACACCGAGTCATAACCATCCGGAGCCGCCATGAGGGTCCGCATGGCGTGTTTTGGGCGGTAGGGGCGGCCTACAGCGACCAGGCACGGGATCAGAGTCATCGTGTTGGCGTGGTGCGTCCCCGTCCTGTCTTGGAAGTAACTGTACGCCTTACCCGGATTCGACGAGAGGTAAACCCCCGCACCAAACCTCTGAAACGGCCCCCCGTCGGCGTTGACTGTCAGCGACGGCCGGACGAACCCGCCAGTGACGATAGAGCACATGGCGCACACTGGGTCGCCACAGGTCAGTCCGTCCGTCGAGTGGGCGGCCGGCGCCCCGTGCCACAGCAGCCTGACGTTGGGCTCGGGTAGGTCTTTGCAGTACTCCCGGAATCTGTCCTGAACTGTGGGGGAAGTGACCATGGCAACAGCGGGGACCTTCAGCCCCGCCACACGCTGCCCGCTGTCTAGCACACGTTTAGTCCACGCGTCGGCGACGTGCTGCTCGAAGGACTGCAGCAGGGGGACGGACCGGCAGTGCGTCACGTCGCACTTGGGAGCGAACATCGGGTCGGGCGGGACAGAGGCCCGGGGCACGATGAACCAGTCCCGCTCGGGGATGGTGCCAGGGGCGCGGGGCAGATGCTCTGGGTTCACAGCCTTAGGATGAGTGGGCGAGACGGCCACGAAGGAGGACGGCCCGGCGATGGCCACTGAGGTCGGGAGGGACATCATGAGAGCCAGCTGGACGTCGGCCGTGCTGTAGCCCTCGGGACACACGATCGTGAACAGTCCTGGACCCTGTGCGAACCATGTCGCCGGGACACTGGCCAAGGGTTGAGGGCCATGCACGAGACGTACGTCAGCACAGGGCGCCTCGCACGCCGTGACGGGCGTCACGGTGACGTCTGCGTGGATATCCCGCGATAGAATATCCGTGTTGATGCTTGGTGTCGCTGTCCCGGCATAACCTAACACGGCGACCAACGGAGAGCACTGCCGGACGACAATAGACCGCAGAGGCCCGCAGATACCCGCTGCCTGGCACAGCGCGTGGATCTTGATCTCGGCAGAGCTCTCACTCTCGACGATGACGCGGTGCATCACGTCGGCGGGGGCGGGACCAGGGGCGATGGGGACAATGCCGATGTCCGTGACGATGGGAGCACTGAACGAGCCCGAAATGGAGACATGGGCGCTGTAGATGTTCTGTAGCGGCATCTCGAGGGAGTATTGGCGCTCATACTTGCCCGAGTAGTTGAACTCGAGAGACTTCTCGACAATGTCGCCCTTTAGAACGGCATTTCCGCTGTCTGGAACCATGATTACTTCCAAATGAGCGGTATTAACCAGCGTGGGTGCTGGGCTTGGCTGGACAGTGGATGTGCGCAAGCGTCGACCCATGATTTCTTGACAATTGACAGGCTGAGAAACATTCCCAGACAGCAAACAAACCTGTCGAAACCCTCATATGCGGGGCCACAAAGTGGAGCACACATTTGTTTCCGGAAATCTTCTTTGTTGTTGTCATTGAAGCCAGGCATCATTGGTATCGATCGGCATTTACGTTAAAGTCCTGTTTCCACTCAGTCCGCCTGAGCCTTGGCTCTCTTTCCGCCTGGCCTCGCCGCCCCCTTCCTCGGCTTGGGCTTGGCCTTTGTCTTTGACGTCCGTCTGTTCATCTCCGAATCATAAGCGATCCCCTCGCTCTTCTTGGTCAACCCGTGCACCCTCCAGTCCTGGAGCCGCGCGATCTCCGTCCTGAGCCTCGATTCCTCCACTAACCCATCGACCAGGCCCGTGAAGGGGTGTTCCGCGTCCCCGTACCGGAAGAACGGCGTGATCTTGTCCATCGGGACCAGCAGCTCCTTAGACCCAGTGGCAACGAACCGCCGCATGTTGTCGAGGGCGGCGCGCTCGGTCAGCCCGCCGGCCAACACGATCGCCTTCTTCTCGGCGCGGATCTTGAGTCGCTCAACAAACAGGTTGAGGATGACGATCTTGGTGTTGGTGCTGCACAGCGTGTCCTTGCATGCATCGATGGTCATAGCCGCGATGCTATCCTCGGCCTGGTCATCGAATTCAATGGCGAACTCGTTTCTCAGCGGCATGTAGCCGTGCACCGTGGTCGGGACGGGCAGGCGCGGGGCGGGTGGGTGTGGGTCGCCCTTGGCGCCGGACCGCGTCGCCACCCCCCCTGTTGACCGAGGCTCCTCCTTGATGATGTCGGGCACCTCCATCTCGTCCGGCTTGGCTGTGACGTCGGGCTCAATGGGGAGGGGCGCCCCCAGACACGTGGACAGGTCTATCTCCCGGCCGAACATGGCTTCTAGCTCGTCTTTCGCCCGAGTGTCGGGGACGGGGATATCCTCCCCAATGGCAAAGGGGCCGCCGGGGCCGTACAGCCGGGAAAACCGCTCCACACAGTCCAAGACAGTCTTCGTGTAATGTAGAGGGTCGACGTGGTGTCTGACGAGCTCCCAGTTGCCCAGGCCGTGGAACATGAGGCCTTCGAGGAGATACAGGTCCTCGTCGACAGTCCAGCCCGGTAGAGACGGCTCTGTGATCTTGAGACGCGGATACATCATATGTGATGCCCTGTGGGTGTGTGTTTCGACGCCTGCAGCATAACAGTCGGTACAAAGCGAATAATCAGAGCACTCACAACATTGCATGCGATACTGACGAGGACCCCCCTCGTCTGTGTATAGCTCCATACCACAGTTATTACATGCGTACGGTTCAGCCAACGTAGTTGGCGGGTTCTCCTGTTCTGTCATCAAATTCGGTTTTGTCACTTTGTACTGTTTATAATGCGGTTGCGCCACTGCCCAATGTTTCTCAATATTGCCCCGTGGCAGCAATCGTATGCGATTTGTGTGCCGTTTACGTATCAAATTTTTTGTGGTCCATTCACAACGGCGGCAATTAAAATTTATGTGCAAAAACCAAACCAGTCAAACCAGCATCAACCAACGCACCCCGTCAATCGGCCTTCTTGGTGACCCGGGACTTGACGATGCTCCTAGTTCCCCCGATTCCGCTCCCCCAGGTTCTCCGGCTGAGTTCAGCGACACAGATAAACACAAGCAGGCCCTGGATGTAGACAACACAGAGGGTCGGGAGCAGCCAGGTGAGAGTCGCCAACGTGATCACACCGCGGCTTTTCAGACCATAACAAAGGCCAGCAAGGAAGAGGGGCCCCGCAGCCATCGAAAAAATGGCGCAGATCGCCACAGCGGTCAGTTGACCACCTCCGAACATCACGCCGAAGACGGTCTCCCGTTTGAAATCGGTTTCAGCGGCGATAGCATCGAAATCCTCATCAGATAGCGCAGGCTTTGACATTTTTGGTTTCGTTCGATTTACAGACTCGAATGAGTACCGGATCAGAGACATCAGTGCGTGTGTGTCTCGCTTATGATCCAGTTTGCAGACCCTATTTTGTATTTGCCACCCACTGAATCAGGAGGATTCGAGTGGCCGTGGTGTAGGTATGGAGGTCGTCTTGTTCATTGGGAAGTGGTCATCGTTTGTGTTCGGCTGGGCGAGCTTCTTCATCTGGGCAATGTCCTTCTACCCCCAGGTTATCAAGAACTTTATCCGTCGGAGTGCCAAGGGCTATTCCGTGGAGTTCCTGTACATCAATTCCGTCGGGTTTGTGTGCTACAGTGTGTATAACATCGCTTTGTTCTGTGTGCCTTCCGTCCAGGCCTCCTACATGGCCATTCATCCCGAGGTCGCCTCTCCCTGCGACATACCCGTCCATCTGTCCGACATCCTGTTCAGCCTTCACGCCAGTCTGATGAATGCCATTATTTTCGTCCAGATGATCATATTCCCCGCTGGAAAGCAGCGTCTGGGCTGGTTCGCGGGGGTATTTACGGCCATCTCGACGGTGATTGTCGGTGGTGCGGCGGCCTTCACCATTTTTGACGTCGCGTCGTCGTACTACCTTCTTGCGGCGATCGGCCTGGTTAAGAACATCGCGTCGTTCACCATGTACCTCCCCCAGTTGGTGCTGAACATCAAGCGCCAGTCGACTGAGGGGTGGGCGATCGGGTCATCGTTGCTGGATATCACCGCGTCGTCGCTCAACGTGCTGCAGCTCATCATCGACATCCTTCTCAACGGCCATAACTTCCTTGAGAACATCCCCAAGCTGCTAGTCGCCGTCAGCATGGCTTTTGACGTCACGTTCGTCATACAACATTACTTTATCTACCGCAAGCCCAAGGACGCGGGGAAGGCACTCAGCGACGACTCCCCCGACCCCCGGCAGCCCCTCCTGATCAACGCGGAGATCGTGTAGTGAGCGGGGCCTGTGTGACTCGTTCTTGGCTGCATCAGTGCCCTTCTTGTATAAACCGGATTTCAGCGCCATTACTGACTGATGCTCATCATGTAGAGCCCAGAATGATGCTCATCGAGCCCAGAATCTGAGGGAGAGATCTCCCGGGCCGCAAAACAATGCGAAATGACGAGCGAACAGCACACCAACCTAACCTGTGTGGTTCATTTCATTGGGCAGCTCAATGACATCGGATGTGATCATTTGACCGGCAGTCAAGATTTTCCTTTCGGTCGACGTATATAATAAATAATGTCCAACCATTCTGCGACAACCGATTCATGTGACAGTATGGTGACCGTTGAGGCCATAGATGTCGATGAGCATATATATAAAAACGAAAAGTGGAAGAAGTCAGTTTACTTAGGTCATGTAATTGACGTTGATTGATGCCATACACATACACAATACGTCCAGTAAAAACCAATACAGCTCGCGTTCTGATGTTTTTCCAATGCAAATTAAATTGCTTCAACGCTTGGTCCGTCCATCACATCGCAACGAATGCCTTTAGCCTTCCTTGATAACGAAAATAGCCCAGTGCAACAAGATCGTGTGAGGAAATCTAGTAAGGGTGGCGAGTCTGAGTTTGTGGGGCTTACTGTCCATCGACGTTACAAACTGGACCGCCCGATCGGTCGTGGTACATTTGGAGAGGTGTACAGCTGTGTAGACATGATAACAGGACACACCTATGCGGCCAAGGTGGATACGTGCCCGTCTGACCGCAAAGCGAGTGTTGTAGGCACAGAGCTCGGCGTGTTCAACGCACTCAGGAACAAATGTAAGGTTACCCCTTATCTCGTGGCGTCTGGGAGCACATCGAAGCTCAACTACATCGTCATGCAGCGCCTGGGCCCGAGCTTGTCCATTCTCCGCAGCGAGACGCCCGCGAACCGCTTCACGCTCGCCACGGCGCTGCGCCTCGGGATACAGATGGTTGGCTGCATTTCTCGTCTCCATAAGGTCGGTTACGTTCATTGCGATGTCAAACCGAGCAACTTTGTCATTGGCCGTCGTCGTCGGAACGTCATTAGGATCTTAGATTTTGGTGTCGCCCGTCGGTACCTTACCTCACACGGAAAACCCGTGCCGCCCAGGGAGACCGCCGGGTTCCGCGGGACCGCGCGGTACGCGTCCCCCAACACCCACTGTCGCTGCGAGCTCTCCCCTCGTGACGATTATTGGGGTGTGCTGTTTAGTATGGCCGAAATGGTCATGGGCCGTCTCCCTTGGGACAACATGAAGAACAGACAGGAGGTATGGGAGATGAAGTCACGGTGGATCGACGGCCTGTGCCCAATGGATTCTCTGCCGGAGTGTTTCGGGTTGATGGCCGCACATCTCGTGGGGCTGACTTATTACGACCCCATTGACCCGGTCCACGTGGTTAGCCTCCTCACACATGAGCTACAGATCCGAGGCCTGCCCCAGGACGGCCCATTTGACTGGGAAATCCCCGTGGATAACGCTTCTGAGTACTACACGCCCGGCGATTCCCCATCCCCGGCCTACGGATCTCGCGCCAGCCACAGCACCGCGTCACCGAGGTCGTCCCGCGCAGGCTTTGGGTCGTTGACGCGGCTCCACAGCTGGGCTAGCCGGAGCTTGACGTTCCTGTCTGACGTCATGTTGTAACATTAAGGGTAGGGTAGGGTAGAGCGGATAAGTGTATAATGCGGACAATGCGAGGGTCAGGATCCGGACACTCCCGGACCCAATAAACTAACACGTCGGTAGCCCATTGATGTCACTTTTCTTCACCTTACCTTACCGTACACTACCTTGCCCTACCTTACCTTACCTTACGTTTTTGAGTGCGGACTAACGTTCGAAGCTAAAATCAGAGGCTGGACGCATTTAGTGCGGGAGGGGATCGAATCGAACCGGATCCGGGTGAGACAACGATTTGGGCACAAAGATGCAAGCATTTTTTCGGGGATCTCACCAAGCACTCCCAGGCTAGTCAGCCAGGTGCGGATTTCAGTTGTAATGGCTGATGGCAATAAAATCACCGCCATCAATTGTCCCATTTACCTTACCCTACTCGACCAGGGGCGTGTACATGTTGGCCCACTCCTCCTCGCCGGCCCTATCGGATATATGATGGACCAGAGCGTCATAATGAGCCTTGGCACTGTCCCCCGCGCTGTGGACCCCGCCCTCTACGATGGAGAGCATCCCACGGACCAGGGGGAGGTCGATGGTGGGACACCGGGCCTCATACAGCCCGAGGACACGATCCAGAGTCTCGACGAACAGCGGGATGTACAGCTGGTCTGAGACCAGGGAGGCACGGCACTTGTCGGCAGCGACGGAGGCCTTCTTGATGCACTCGAGGACACGACCGGCGTCACGGCAGTTATCAGTCCAGAAGAGATGGGCAGCGGCGGCCACAGCACGGCACTGGTCCCGGCGCGCGAGGAAGGCCCCGGCCATCTGGGTGCAGGAGGAAGCGAGGGTGAGGTAGTTATCCTGGCTGATGGACGTCAGGCGCGTGAGGGCGTTGACCACCTGCATCAGGGCACCGTGCCGTGCCCGGGACGTCGGCAAGGTGTCCTGAGCAGTGAGGATCGCACAGGATATGAAATCGTACACCACATCGTCGTAGGCCGGGCCGCACGCGTCAGCCGCTAGGGCGCACGAGAGTTGCATCTGGAAGGCCTGCGTCGGGTCCAGATCGACGAGGGCCGCCGCGATCTCGTTGGCGAGGCGGAAGAGAACGTCCGCGGTGAACTCGGGGGCGTCGTCTCCGGCCTTCTCGGCGGCACGGGTAGCCTCTGATACACGTTGGGCGATGTGAAGGGTCTTGAAGAGAAGGGGCTGGAGCGTGCGGCGGACATGGGCTGCGTCACCCAGCTGGATTGCCCGACGAGCGACATCTATCAGCTGGACGGCTACGTCGGTGTCGGGGCTATTGATGAGGGTGATAACGCCCGCCACGAGGGTTACCTGGTCGTCGAGGTCGTCTTCGTCCTCGGCGTCGGACATGAGGGGCTCGGCCAGGGAGAAGGCGGCGGACACCTGGTCGACGGTGGCGAGGGGGGCGCCGGCCTCGATCATGGCCTTGGACGCGCTCTCGGCGATGGTCTTCCGAAGGGCGGCGGGGGCCATCCCGAGCACGGCGGTGAAGTCCTCGATCTCGGCGAGCAGCAGAGGTGTGGGGAGGCCCTTGATGGTCTCCAGCAACACGGTGCCCAGGAGATGGGTGGCGCCGGCCTCGATGTAGGCCTTGCACCGGGAGAAGGACTTGGACACGACGTCGAGGCGGTCGGGGTGGACCGCCAGGCAGGCCTTCATGAGCTCCAGGTGCACCAGCAGCCCGTCCGACGGCGTGGCGGAGGCGCGGGCCTCGAGCACGGTGTCCAGCATCTGTGTGAGTCGGGCGAGGAAGGCGGCAGCGGGGGTGTCGTTAAGGTTGATGTCGGCGACGGGGACGGCGGCCTCGGGGGCGGGGGCGTCGAGCTCGTCAAAGTCGCCGCCGAGCTTGACGGTGGTGATGGACACGTCGAGAGGCTGGTTCAGGACGGGGCCCGTGATCTCCTCCGATTCGAGGAGGAAGGCGGTGAGCCTCTCGATGAGCGCGACCATGATGGATGCGACGGGGACGGCATCGAGCACGTTGGAGAGCATGTACACGATGTAGCCGAGCGACTGGACGTGCAGCTCGTCGGGGATCACCTGGACGAGCGTGTCGAGGAGGTACTCCTGGGCAGTGACGTCGCGGCAGTGCAGGACCTGCTGGGTGATCAGGGGCAGCACGCGGTCACGGTACACTGTCGCGGTGAGGCCCTCGAGGTTGGCCAGACGCACGAGGTTCTGGCCCACGAGGACCTTGAGCTCGTCCCGCTCCTCCTCGGCGCGGAGCTTGTTGTGGATGACGGCCGACTGGTGTTGGAGCCGAACCCACAGCTTGTTCATCTCCACAAAGTTCAGCACTATGATCTCGATGGTGGTTTGGAGATCACCGACGTCTGTGAGCCACTTGCCCTTTGTGGACTGGTTAAGGTAATGTCTCAAGAAAAGGCCTCTGATCGGATGCTGGATGCCCTTGCACATCGTCACCAAGTCCTTCATGATCTCCGTGCCGTTGGCCTCCCCGGACCGCAGGAACACGGCCCCCGCGGTGATCAGCAGGTACAGGCGGGGCACGATGGAGCCGCATTGCTGCACAGAGTCGTAGATGTCTTGCATGGGGCGGCCACGCTGGTGCTCCTCGAGGAAGAAGTTCTCCACATACGTCAGCTCGTCAAATACTTGCACGTACAGCTGGTAGTAGCGCTTCGGGGAAAGAAGAGACGTCCTCAGCTCGTTCAGAATGTGTGTAGCATGCTTCACAACCTCCTGAAAGTTCTCCTGCTCGATGGCACGGCTCATGCGGTACGCGTTCTGCTTGATGGTGTTGCTAGAATCCTCCAGCCAGTGGCGCTGGTCTTGATCCTTCATGTTTCTTGAAAAGCGAAAATCCTCATTTATAATGCCCAACGTACAGCTGGTGACCCTGTAGCTTACTCAGGCAGTCGTGGTCGGGTGTACTCGGGCCGTTCCCCTTGTCTTCCTGCTCATATAAAGTTTTTTCCAGAACTTTGTATCTCGAGGGTTGGGGTCGGGTACGTGCCCTATCACCCGGACTTCTTCCAAGGTAGTGTAGTAGTTCCATGCAGCCCGCATGATCCCCACACCGTACGCACTGGCCATCTTCACCTCATATCACCTGAGAGGGGCCCGACGAATACTCAGGAAGTCAGGCTCATCTGGGGCATAAATACCAAAAATCGTGTCGCGAGTCGCGTCATCGTTCCACCGGCATTGTGGGGTGGGTAGCGTTTGTCAGCGATGTAATTTCTTGTTTGACACCCGGCATGCCGCACGACTGGCTCAACCACCAGAGACCGCAACCACGGGTGTTCCTATCGTGTCCAGTTTTTTGACCATATCATTTGTGTGTCATCTGGAAATGTCACGATATGGTCTCCTTTGACCCGTTGACCATCGTTGACTTGACCTAAATGGTCCGATCCGTCAGTAATTTCTTCAGTCAGCTCCCCAAGGCCGAGCTTCACTTGCATCTTGATGGTAGTGTTCGCCCTAGTACCCTGAAAGAGCTAGCCAAGAAGATGTCGCACCCTTTGGGAGATCTAGAGATGGAAGTTCTTATTGAGAAAATGAGAGTCAACGAGTCTGTGAAAACGCTGCCAGAGTATCTGACTCGTTTCGAGCATCCCCTCGTCGTCATGCAAGAGGTGGAATCCCTCGAGCGGATCGCGTTTGAAGTCGTCGAGGATAATTCTCGCGACGGCGTGACCCTCTTGGAGGTCCGCTACGCCCCTTCCCTTCATATGGAGGCCGGCCTCGAGCCCCGCGCCGTGATTGCCGCCGTTTGGGCCGGCATGGAGCGTGCTATGGCCCAGTATCCGATCGTTGTCCGGCAGGTCATCTGTGGGCTTCGGCACGAGTCTTCCGATGCCGTTGACGAGATGGCCCGTCTCGCCTGCACATGCACCGACCTTGGTGTTGTGGCGTTCGATATGGCTGGCTCCGAGCAGTTCACGACGACTGCCACGCACCCTAACTTGGTGTCCATTGTCCGTGGACCCCCATCCCTTCACCTCACCCTGCACAGTGGAGAGGCCGCTGGGGCCGAGAGCGTGCACGACACGATCAACGTGTGTCTGGCGGACCGTATAGGCCACGGTGTGCGGACGGAGGAGGACCCCCAGCTGCTCAAGGACGTCATTTCCCGTGGCGTGACCATGGAGATGTGTCCTACGAGCAACGTCCAGACCCGGGCCGTCCCGACCCTCGAGGACCACCCCATCAAGCGGTACTTTGACATGGGGGTGCGGACCGCGATCTGCACCGACAACAGGACGGTCTCCAACGTCACTCTCAGTGGTGAGTTCGAGCTCATCCACACCGTGTTCAACATGACCCTGACTGATATGGTCCGTATCGCTGACCACGCGTTCGCCGCGTCCTTCATGCCGGCGGAGGTCGCCAAGAAGGCCCAGGCCGCCTTCAGGGCCCGGGCTGTCGAGCTGCTCGAGGAATGGGGGTTCGTGGCGACCGACGTGTTCCGGTTCAAGGAGAAGGAGGAGTAGGCGGCGGGTATGGCGAATGATGAGACGGATAAAGTGAGTGGGACGAGGGGGCCGGATATTGAATTACTGTCAGTTGTGAGGTCAAATATGATGTGTGTAACATGTGACGTTGTTATTACGTTGTTTGAGGTTGTTGAGACCCTTTCGGGGTTCTGACCAGTGTTGACTGGCCGAGACCAATCGAATCCTTGTGTATCTGTGTCAGTTATAAAGTTCTAGAGCCGCTGTGAACCGACTCACGGTGTACGCCTTTCTGCCGGCGTCGCGCTTCCCAGGCGGCTTGTGATTTGCCAGGTCTCAAAATAAAGCACAAAGCTGAAGCTGGCTATTGTAATCCCAGATCGAAAGGGCCGTTGTCTGATTAGCACCATCGGGCTAGCGACTTAACATACGCATCTTAGACCCTCATGCTTTCTCCTCATTTTCGCAAGGAGACAGATCCAACGAATCAAAAGTGCGGTGTCCGAGAGCCTTTAGTCCCCCAGTTGCCTAGTGTGTTAGTCGAGACGAGCACTGACCATGCGAGACATGCTGCACCACTGCAATGGACACATGCACCCACGTTCCACGCTCCCGAGGTGTCAGAAGAGCGGCCAGTGCACCACAGCGTCCTTCCGAACCCGCTTTTCCCTCGCCAGACTTCTGCTGGCCAGACAACACATAAATCCATGGGGGGGGAAAGAGATTTAGTACAGACGTCAGCAGCTACGAAGGCTTATCGGCTTGGTAAGGTGCTAAGTAAGTACTAGTCTCGCGCCCGGGCTTACGGTCCCGGGCGGTGCCGGCCCGACCCGCCGTGGCAGGTTTCGGGCGCGACGTCATCCGGTTCCAAACGGATGAATTCCTGGAAAATCGCCGTGACTTGACTCGACTTAATAAACAGTAAGGCTCGATGCCAGCGCCCGTTCGCCCGCGCGAACCCGGCTCGGCTCGGTACCCGAGGTACCACGCAGCGTAGACCCC
>PPCM01001224.1_pt1 | contig 12543 bp, 6 predicted proteins | sample 1555541 | NCBI WGS metagenome assembly PPCM01 (sample SAMN05284479, study PRJNA326546) | Marine sediment metagenome, whole genome shotgun sequencing project. | isolation source: marine sediment | place: Germany: Wadden Sea | collected 2012-09-05 | reverse complement strand
CACCTCGACGGACCCATGGTGTCAGACGGTGGCCCTGACGGTGTGCTCACTCATGATCAGGGCCAACCAGATGGCGTTCGGTGCGGCGGACCGCTTCACGGGCCTCTGGAACATCTACTACGTGACCCAGCGCCTTGGTAGCCATCCCGGCCCACCGCCATACCCCCTGTACGCTGCCCGAGCCGCCGTCGAGCCGCTGGCCGAGTCAATCGTCGGGGAAAGAGGTCCGCTACTCACCAACTTCACCGTGGCGCTGCTTCGGGATGTGTCGATCGCTACAATGCAGGTGACGGCCAAACGGTCCTTCAAAAGACTCGTGATGGTGGCTGCTGACCAAGACAGAGCCCCAGCAGTGCTCGACGGCCTCATAACAGTAGCAGCTACCGCAGTATCCACGGGCGAGGAGCTCTTCCGGAAGTGCTGCAGGGCGGCGGCCGGGGCGGTCAACACGGCGCCCAACGATGTCATCACGCGCGTGCTACCGTTATTGGCTGCCTCCAGGACAGCTACACGCGCGTTCGGGCTCCTCCTGACCGATGAGATCCTCCTCCGTTGGCCCAAGATGATCATCGACCCCCAACTAGGGCCCCGGATCATATCTAGCATTCTTCCACACCTCCTAGATACGGACAGGACGTCATCCCGTACCGCCATGACCACTCTCACCCGCCATGCCTTAAAGCGGGGGATCCACCATGACGGCACCCCCCTTGGCCTGGCATCGTCGCTATTCACCCTCCACCCCGATCATTCCGGACCGCCCCTCGCTCCAGCGATCCGTAAGGGACGGACGGGGTGCGTGATGTTCGCCGCTGAGGTAGCTCCGGCGATGACGTCTGATGCCGGTCTATCTTCCGCCCTTCTTCCACATTTAGATCCATCCCGACCACACGTATCTTCCGCCGTCCGTGCTGCCTCCGGCCTCCGAGGCCATCTCTCGGGTCGGGTGGCCGCCGCCATGTTGGGTCGGGTCCACGCGGTGCTGCACGAGGCGGACACCTTGCCCCTCACCCGCTTCAAGCCGTTCCTCGAGCTGGTCCAGGCCATCCCCGGGGACCCAGCACAACGTCATATAGCATCCGAGGTGGCGGGTCACATCGCGTTACTCGCGCTGACCCACCCCTCACCTGCCTTACGGGCGGCAGCGTTACCCGCATTGACATCGCCCGCCGTGCTGGACGCGGCGCCACTTATCACCGTCGCTGGAATGCTGTGCTGTGCACCCGACCCCGCACTCACCCCTGCAGCGGCCGCCGGTCTCGCCCAGGCCCGCGACGCCCTGCCCCCCGGCTCCCCCGCCCAGGCCGCCGCCGCGACCCTCTGTGATGCCGTCGCCTGCCTCATCCCCAACGGGCAGTCCCTGCCAGCCATGCTGAGTGAGGTCGCCACCGCCGCCGAGCCCGCCCTGCCCATCCTCGCTGACGTGCTCCTGGCCCCCCTCGGCGACACCGACCGCACCCTTCTCGGGCACGTGGTGGGGGGCGGGGGCGGGGCTAACACACCGGGGGCTGTGGCAAGGAGGGCGTTGGCCGTCATCCTCGCCCTTAGACTGGGATGCACCGCCATCTCTGAGGAACACAGAGAGATCGCCGCCGGACTCGCTACAGCAGCCTATGAGCAGTACGCCGCGGCCTCTCACCAAGGTATAATGGCCGGCGCTGACACCATTCTTCATGGATTTATAGCGCGTGGGCCAGATGGGTTCACCGCCGTGCACACCAATCCCTTATGCCAACACATCGAGACGGCCATCGCCACACTCCAGAAACAGGTCACCGCCACCACCTGGCGTCACCCCACGCTCGTCGTCGTGCTCATCAACAGAATCCTCGAAATCAGAATCCCAGCCGTTACCCGATTTATAGTATCTAGAATTCTCCCACGATTGACTCGAATCATCGACGTGACGCCCGCCGGCCCCGACACGCTGCTCATCATCAAGGCGGGGTGCGAGAGTCTGGAGTCGTTGGTCAGGGGCTGCCCCAAGGTGTTGATCACGCTGCGGCAGATGGTGGCCATTAAGGACATGATCCGACGCCAGATCGTGCATGTTTATACGATCGCAGATTCATCCTCGACCGTCGAATCTATGATTCTGTGCTATCGATCAGTTTTTGAAGGTTTGATGACGCATGGGGCCAAGACGGCCGTCACCGAGCTCGTGCAGGCCATGGCAGCCGAGGTGACCGTTCTACGGTCCCCGGCGTCGTGGAAGAAGGCTGGTGACCCGACTGTGGCAGATCTCGGGTCGGGTCAGGTGTCGACGGTCTTGGAAATGATCGCCTTTGCCCTGGGTTTCACCCGTGCCGAGCATTTAACAGCGGTGTGTGATGTACTGCATTCCCTTGTCCGGCATGTGGATTCCGGCGTCCGTCGTCGAGCCCTTGAGGGTCTGGTCCGTTTAGCGTCGACCCACCCACCCGAGGTGTCACCCCGCCCTCGCCTCCTGCTATGGTCGAGTCTACCCAGTCTAGACCTAGTGTCGGGGGCGACGGTGGCCGGTGCCATCCGCCGCATGGAGCCGGCCCCAGCCTTAACACCCTTCTCATGGGATGCGTTCAACGAGGCCGCCGTCGATGGCCCTGTGCCCACAGACCTGTTAAAGATCGCACCCCCCACCCCACCCACCCCCACCCCGGCCGACCCGCCCCTGCCCGCCGGTCCGGCCATCGTACCGTATATCCAGGACCTATGCTCGGCCATCGGACCGCTCCCCACTGAGTCGCTCAATGAGGCCATCTACCTGCTGCAGTCGTCAGCTGTCGACGGAGTGGACGCCGGGCCTAGACTGTCGTCCACCGGGCTCGTGTCTGTTGTGGAGGCGGCTATCGTGGTCACCCACCCCGGCCAACAAGACACCCTCGTCGCCCTCGTCCTCGACGATCTGCTTTATAGTATATCACGCCGGTGACCGACGCGACGCGACCCGACATCGAGGCCGCCGCCCACGCCATCAACGCCATGCTGACCCACGCCCCGGCCCTTGTCGAGGCGGTGGCCCCCCGCATCCTGGAGTTGCCGCTCCTCAGTGACGGTGACATCACGGCGCTGATCATACTGTTGCCGAGATTCACAGCGTTGGCTGACCCAGCTGGGGTGCTCACCAACCTGATCACCCGAAGCATCAAGTACGTTGAGTCCGCCCGGCTCCCGTCAACCACGCGTATCCTGGCGACACGCCTCATAGTGCCAGCCATTGACGCGGCCAGAGACCTCCCCATGCCACCCGACCTGGCCACACTCACGGACATCGTGGCCAAGACGGTCGGTGCCTTCACTCGGACGCTCGCCAAGCCCATCGACGCCGGCCTGGAGACGGCGTTGGAGACGGGGCTGGCATCCGTTCTGGGGCCGCTGTCAGACGCTTCGGTAAAGGCTGAAATCGTCGCCCAGCAGGCCGCCAAGCTCCGCCAGCTTCTCGACGGGTCAGCGGACGAACGTATGGAGGCGGTCCACAGACTGTCGGTGTTCAGCACGACCATCCCCGATGACGTCGCCGTGCGGGCCACCATCAGGCTCCTGGCCGACCCCACAGCCGCCGTACAGCTCACCCTGACCGATTTACTCATCATCGGCCGGGTGGTGGCCATCGACATACCCGCAGAGATACCCACAGGCGAACCGCTGCCCGAGACCGACGCGGACGACACCCTGAGCATCCCCATGAAGAGCTTCGACCCGGGGAACCAGCTCTACCGTCAACGACCGGCCTACCTGACCCTGTGCTCGATCTACGGCATCAGCGTCGCCACGGCCGGAGGGGAGGACGTGCCCGTCAAGGCCGACGTCCGCCGCCCTGAGATCCGGGCCGGGCTCCTCAGCGCGCTGTGTCGGAGCTACGCCGCCCACACGTCTGACATGTTGACGTCTCTGTCCGAATCACTTGAGGTGGACACCGTCGACGCCGCGATCGAGGCTCACAAGACAATAGTGCTCCGGCTCAACCTTATGAGACGGGTGCTGCCCGTGTCGGCCGCCAAGGAGGACGCCGTCGTCGTGGATAGGCTCTTGGAGCGCCTCAGTCGCTTCATCGGGTGGGCCATCGAACAGGCGTGCGAGATACGTATCAAATGCTTCGAGTACACCGCAGAGTGGCGACGGCAGACGGACGGAGCACTACTGATGGGGGGCCTCGGCACGTCCCTGTTCGGCCACACCAACACCACCACCCGATCCGACACCTTAATGACGATCGCGCCCTTAATGGCCCGGCTAACCCGTCTCACAGAACTCACGGAGATGGCCATCCACACCTTGGTAGGGTTCCTCGACTGTGACCTGACCGTTTCCGAGCCCGTGCTGTCCGTCGCCGTGCAGGTCGTCGTCAAGGCCGCGGCGTCAGACCACGATGCGGTACGTCGCGTCTGTGTGGACGCCATGACGGGCATCGTGGCGCGGCACGGGGTGGCTCTCCGCGGGGTGATCCGGGTGGCAGTGGCGGACTGTGTGGACTACCTTACCCCGCACTCAGCCGTCCTACTAGGCCAGAGGTACAGGGATAACGTGGCCCTGCTGGTCAAGGTAGCCGGATGCGTCAAGGCTCAGGTAAGGGCCGCCCTGTACGCCGCCATCCTTGCCCAGCTGGACCTCGGTGACACTCAGAACAAGCGTGACGCGGTCAGTTTGATGCCTGGACTCGTGACGTGGATAGAGAAGGACTCTACACGACACGACTTCACGCTACCCGTCGCCACGGTGCACCGGAAGCTTGCTGTCGTCATGCGGGCGCTGTCGATCACCGACACTGAAGGTGTGTTGACCCGGCTCCAGAAACTCGAGGCATAAATCGAACATGTTGAGGGGGGTGGGGATGGGGATGCCACCTGGCGGCCGGGAAGGCGGTCGGGCAATGTAACGAATGTGAAGAGGTTTCCTCATTTCTATAAATGTATGTTTGTAGAAAAGTCGGGCAATATCGCCGGCTGATGGAGGAAACGAAGAAAATGGACGACGCAGCGACAGTTGAGAGGAATCTAGCGGACACTGTGATGGAAAGCCTGCTATTGTCTGAGCAGGAAGAGCGGAGAGCGGAAGAGAAGCTGAAACGCGAGTTAGCCAAGGACGAGAAGGCCCAAAAGGAAGTGATGAAGACCATGTCCAGCCTCAAGAGTCAAATTGATGCCCAGAAGGCTGAGAATTCCAAGGTTCAGGCTGAAATCGACACTGTCAGCGCCGAGGTGATCCAGCTTCGGCTCAAAGCGGGCCGCATGCACGGTTTCTGCTCTGGGTTCAACAGTATCTCGTACCTATTCCTGTTCAGTGTTGGTGTGGCCCTCGCCATCATCTTTTTCTTGCTCATTGCCCGTAACATCGCCACAGCTGTCTTTCCCCCGACCGATGCTCGTCCAGTGTGAGGCCATTGGTCCAGTTAGTAGACCAAGCCCCGCGTTTCCGTTGAACCAGTGACACTCAATAAACATCCCCCGTGATTTATCTCAAGAACTCGCTCCAGTCGATAGCCGGCAGCATCTTCCGGAGCTCGATCGGCTTGCGACACACCGTCACCGGCCCGGAAGGGGTCGTGCGTCGCGCCCGAGCTGAAGAACACCTCGATTCTGAACGTCGAGTCGGCGCTCTCGTACACCTTGAATATCAGGTGGGTGAAATAGTCCAGCTCGGTGATCTCCGTCCTGTTGAGCAGCAGGCCTTCCGTGTCGCTGAGCAGCACGAGGTTCAGGAGCCCGTGTAGGTGAGACTCTGACGTGAAGTACAGCCTTAGGCTCGGTGTGGCCTCAAACATCATGTTCTCAGCGGTCCGGACGAGTTTGTGCATCAGCGGGCCTGTGCTGTACTTGGCGATGTCCCTCTTCGCATCGTCCGTCGTCCCGTGCTCGTGTGGGATGACTGTCTGGGCCAGGTCCCGCACCGCAGTGTACACGGCCTGCACGGCGGGGGTGTATCTCTGTGTGGTGCTGGTCCTGCATGTGTGGAGCGCGTCGTATTTGACCCCGTCCATTATGTCGGGGATCTTACTGGCGTTCAGTTCCCCGGTATTCGGGTCCTGCAGTTCATCCCTCACCTTGGTCCAGCGGCCAATCATCATCCTCAAGGTCTCGTGGGGCCCGACCTCCGTCTCTCCGCCGATGTCGGGCAGGCTGGCCTTCAGCTCCTCGACGAGCGCGGCAATGGCGGTGTGCACGGTCTCCAGAAGAATATCTGGGCGGGGATGGCACTTGAGAAAGTCCAGAAGTTCATGTGAGAACCGGTCCGCGAGCTCAGCGTACGCGGCCTCCATATTCTGACATTCGTCGAGGGCCGGCGGGTTGATGAGGAAGTCGTGCAGTGTGGCCTTCGCGTCATCGAGCATCGACCCTAACCGTCTCGGCTGTTCGATGAGGAGGGGGTTCTCCTGCACGATGGAGTCGGGCATTGGCTCGGGGGCGAAGAGCGCCTGGGTGAACGAAAGGGCTGACCGGTGCACGCGACGCTCGTTGTTGGTGTAGACTTTGGCGTGGTCCAGGAATTGGCGGCGTTTGACAGGGTCGGAAGGAAGGATGGCCTTGCCGAGCAGCTGGCCCATCTTCTTGGCCTGGTGGCGGCCGGCCCGCGTCAAGGCCCCACCCCACTTGCATATCAACATCACTCGTTGTTCGCCGTTCTTCGACTTGTCCTTAGCCTGCATCTTGAGTCCGTCGAACCCTGCCCTGCAGGCATCAAGGATGGCCTGGAGCCCGGCTCGCTCCTTACCGGCGGGCCCGAAAGGGTCGTCGAGTGCATCCTCAATCAACGTCATGAAGTTGATGAACCAGTCGGGGCTGAACTCGGCCTTGAGGACGATGTCGTGCTTCACGTCCCCTATGAACGCTATGACGTCGGGGTGGGTGGTCGACACTTTGACCTTCTGCTTCGGGGTCCGGTCGCCATGCCTGTACACCGCGACGACCCCCTTCAGCGTCTCCCCCGCTCCGTCCAGTTCCCGGGACGACCTCAGGTTATGGACCAGTCTGGAGTGGGTGTCACGGAGCGCGTCAAGAGGCACGCGGTCGAATATCGTGACGGGCGAGTCGATGGGCAGGGCGTGGTCCGGGCCGACCGCCTGGAAGGGGTTGTGGCTGGCCCCGGTGGATAGCTGCATCAGGACAACGTTCTCACCGTCTGGGGTGCGATAAAGCTTGAATATCAGGTGGGACAGGAAGTTGAGTTCGGACACTTGGCGCCTCTCGAGCTGGAGGGCCCCGGCCCCGTCGATGTGGTTGTAGAGGAAGAGGGTAACCAGGTTAACGAGGTGGGACGTGTCGACGAAGTATATGGTCGCCCGTCCCGGCCTGGATACTATATCCACCGGGGGCCGCATCATCCGGCGATCCCACTCGGCGTGGGACTCGGTGAGCCGGATGATCTTATCGGGGTCGTCGTCGGGGCTATAATCCAGTCCCCCGTCCGACACGGCTTCTTGGTGCATGTCGGGGGTTGGGGCGTCGAGGGGATCCATCGACCCCCGCCCCAGCCCACCCAACCCACCCATCATGTGGATGGGCAGGGACATCTCCGGGGTACGGGGGACGAAGGTGTCGAGCGGGTCGACCGAGAGCCCGTCGGCCTGGTTGGGGCTGAGGTTGACTAGCGCCGCGTGGTATGCAGAGGAGTCGTACGTCATGATGGGGGAGCTGATGGGGGGGGAGTGGCGGCTGGGGGGGTCGTGGCGATCGTCCGGGGCAGCCCGTTACTGGCCAACTCCATGTCCGTGACGATCGAGTTGAAGAGCGACGAGCTGATGGAGTTGGCGTTGGACCGCTTCTCGCCGGGTAGGATGCCGTACTCAGCAGCCAATATGAACTCCACCAGTCGATGGACCGCGGGGAACACGGTGCTGACCTCGGGCACGATCGTCCTGGAGTGGAGCGCGTCGTACTTGGCGTTGTCATAGATGTCCTTGATCAGCGTGGTGCCGACCTTATGGTCCAGTCGCGTCCAGAGGACACGCCATCTCGCCAGCACCGTCTCCCGCGTCTCACAGTCACATAAGGTGTACTCGACGTTACCCCGGGCCTCTGGGGCGGTGGTGCCGTCGTCCCGGCCTTCCAGAGCCTTGACTAGTCGGGACACGTGCTGCTTGAGCTTCTTAACGCTCTCCGCCGGGTTTCCTAGCGACTTGAGGCCCAGGGGCAGTAGGTTGGCGATTTCCTCGTTCTGGTAGTCGGCGGTGCTGTACCCGAACCTCCGGTCAGTGCCCAGTATCTGGACGATGCGGCGCTCGAGGCTTTTCCTCATGCCGCGGAGGTTGTACGGCTTCCAACTCAACATGCGATGGTCCAGCGACATCACGGTCTCCCGTGATTGCATCTGGACGCAGCGATTCATCTCCGCCAACGTGGTGTAGAACGTCTCGGCGGTCGCCCTAGTCCGTGCCCCGCTGCCGTGGAACACCCTCACGTCGTGGAGGAACTCCTGGTGCCGCCTCGGGTCCGAGGGGAGCACGTGCTTATCAAAGGCCCGGGCACACCCCATCGTCTGGCGGACGCCGGCGTGGGTCAGATGCCCCCCCCACTTTACAGTTACGGTAGCTACGGCGTCCGGTGGGGTGGGTTGGGTGGGGTCGGCCCTGCCTTCGTCGATGGTGAGGGTCATGTTGGGTAGGGTCACGTCTTCTAGGAGCTCTATGAGCCGTGTGACGCCTGCCCCGGGGGTCACGCGACGTAGAGCCTCGAGCATGTGGGCCGCCTTACGTGGGGCTTTATCACGGTCGATGGCACCCTTGGACATGCCCGGCCCGAGAACCCTCAGTAACAAGGACCGGGGCAGCTCGACGATGGCCTTTCCCTTGGGGGCCCGGTCAGCGTACCTGTACACGGCCACCACAGCCTCGAGGGTGCCGGGTGCCTCAGTCGAGAGGCAGGGCATGGCGTCGCCCACCATCACCGAGTGCTGGGCCTGGAGACGCCGCTTGGCTTGGATGACGAGGCGGCGGAGCACCCGGGCACACTGGTCGTAGTAGTGGTGGTCGTCCTTGACGAAGGACCAGCCGTTGACGTCACAAACGACGAATTTCCCCGCAGATATCCTGAGGATGTCGAACCCGCACACCCGCTGCCCGAACGCCTGCCCGATGAGCTTGGCGACGGCACGTTCGGGGTCCGTCATGATGCACACCTGGCGCCGTTCCCTCCCGTGCTCATCCCGGTCCACGATGCCGTCGAGGGTCGGGGTCTTGCGGAGCTCGCCATGGACGTAGTCTGGCAGTACGGTGTAGGCCTTGAGGTCGCGTTGTTCATGGACCTCGAGGAATTGCTCGTAGATAAACGAGCCGTTCCGCCGTACGTCGGGCTTGGGGCCATACGGGACGAACTCGGACGACTTGGAGTCCACCTTACGGAAGAGCTTCCTGATCCCCGCCCCCGCCGGTCCGCCGGGCCCGTGGTACACCCAGACATCGTGCCGCTCCCCGTCGATGGGCTTCTCCACGAAGGGGTAGGCGATGTGGTGCCCGCGGTACGAGATGCCGGTGTCGTCGAGCACCAGGTTGGTCTCCTTGACGCGCTCCTTGTCCCGTGATACGAAGAATACTTCGGGGATAGGCACGTTGCTGTCCATCAGACGCTGGTAGACCAGGCGACGATCGAAAAGCTCCTTCTGGCCACGCAGATCATTGATGCAAAACGGCCGGACACGATCCACGTACCGGATGGCCTTATCGAGCGGGAACCCGCTACTGGCGAACGATATGAGGACGTCGACCACGGGCCACTCCTCGATGGGCTTCCCGAGGATTGTCTCATTCCCAAAGTGGATGATCTTGATGTCCCCGTGCGATTGGATGCGCTGGAGGATCTGGCGCATCGGACGGCCGCGCGCCTTAACATCCATGACGCAGATGCCGAGCACCACGTCGTCGTAGGCCTTCCGCTCGGCCTTTAGCCATGACCTCTCACAGAAGTCGGGCAGTAGTTCAAGTGTTTTCTTTCTGAACCAACGCGGCATCGGTTCAGGGGTTGATTTCTCTGAGAAATATAAATTGAATCAGGTGGCATATTACCCTGTCGCACCCGCGTGATCCGGGCTACTACGGGGTTCCGACATACTAACACCCAATAATACCAGATAGAAATATGATTCGGTTTACGGTTTGCCTTCCGCCAAATCCGATGGAGATCAGCAGATCAGCGAAATCAATCTAAGACCTTCATCCTCTTTATCGCGTCCGATCCAATCAGAACGCGTCTCCATCGATATCAAACAGCCTCCGCGGCGTGGCGGCCCCCACGCTCCTCCGGGACGGTGGCCGGTCCACCGACATGTCCAGCGACCGCCTCTTGCCGGGGTCCAGGTCCAGACTGAGCCTAGTGAGGGGTTCGGGCCTCGCCTTACCCTCCCCCACGTGATGGTCATCGTCCTCCCGGCACCGTGTGTACCCTCCCTCACAAAGACTGGGGTGGGTCCTATGGAAGGCCGCGTACCCCCCCTGTAGGATATACAGCTGGGGAATGCGCGTGCCGTCCTCCACGGCGCGACACCTGACCTGGCGGGCACGGGCGGGGCCTCTGACGCACGAATGCTCGCAATGGAGCACGATGCAGGCGTCGACGGGGAAGGTGCGGTCAGGGAGCTCGAACACCCAATACATGAGGGCGTCGACGGTCGGGCAGTTGATGGCGGTCGCGATGTGGCCACCATCGTGCTCGTAAGCGTTGCGACAGTCGTAAATCTCAACGCCACCGGAAGGGTTGATTTTCCTGCGGAGGATGAGGGCCAGTGTGTCTGCGGTGATGCTGTGTATGCCCGTGTACATCACGGTGTCGGCTGTGGGATTCGGGCAAGTTGGCAACAGTGGTGGGACGGGGGTAAATGTCCGCGACGGGGACAGGAAGTCCTTGATGTCCTGGCAAATCCGGGTCATTGTGGTATTTGGATCATCTTGCGGGAGCTTTTCAGCCTGAACAAATGATCCCTTGCATTTCCGTGGGGTTAGAATTGGTTTGTAGCATTGGTTGGGGCGGCACGCGTTTTCATCCTTAGGATCAACTATCCGTATCGGTCGATGGAGGTGCTTTGCATCCTCCATTGTCTGACGTCTCTAGTTGCTGAAATACGACGTGCCCGGTTCCTTGAGGACCCTGTTTTATAAGAGTTGAGTAAAGTCACGGTGCGAGAGTCTGATAGCTGGTGCGTATCACTGAGAACATCACGTGGGCTGAGAGTCGACAGATTCAATAAACACAATTTCTTTGTGGAAGTGACCCTAGATCATCGAATCTCTTCTCATGGGCACTGCTGGCTGGACGTAGACTAACCGTTGCCGAAACTCTTCATCAGTGTCCAAATTTACGTCCTTCTGGCGACCTCGTCCATCATAAAACACCTTTCCCCACGATGGAGTTCTACAAGAACATTCCTCCTCGAGCAACAATCTACCAAGTCTACCCGTTAACGACGACCCCACCCCCATTGACCGTTCCCAGGCTGACCCGCCTCACCCCGGCCCTCACTCCTTCACCACCTCAAACACGGCGTTCCATTGCTTGATGGTCTGAATCGCACCGCCACTGCGAACCGCCCGCACCGCCTCAACCGCGCGCCATGCAGGGTGTGTGTCGCTGACCCCATCATCCGGCGCGGGGTCATCCATTCTCAGCCGGAGTACGGCGGCGGCCACCGTCCCGGACCTCCCCAGACCCCCGTAGCATTGCAGGACGACGGGGCCGGTGGGGAGGCGGGCAAGCGTGTCCCTGGCAATAGTCTGGAGGGGCTCTGGTGCCTCTCCGTCCTCTGTCGGGTGCCTGACGACGGCGAAGTGTGCGTTGAGATCGGTGATAAGTGTCGGCATCGAGTACCGCTCAAGCTCGGAGTCCTCGACAAAGGTAATCACAGTCTTAACACCATTGCTAACTAGAGTGTCTGTGTAAGCGAAGATGGATGTTGAAATCGCATACCAATGTCGCTGGCCATATCACGTTGATGGTTCATGTGTTTGATGAACCTACCGGGCGATTCAGAGAGCCCCAACCGACCGTAGCCTGGTATTTCGATCCATGAGATGTCGAATTCCTCTGTATTCACCCTATCGGCCATGTTTTTTTGCTCTTTTTCAACCGGCCAGTTCGAATTACTGCACTCTTCAAATACGCGTGGAGAGGGGCTCTACACAACACAACACACCGAATGCTCATCGAGTGTCGGATTGTCCGCAGTGACAAACGCATTTTTTCCTGAGTTTATTCCCATCTGCAACAACAAGAAAACGATACGATTTACAGCTCCTCCGTCTCTCTCAGGTGCGTCTTGATGGCCCTGACCGTGCGGGCCATCAGACCATCGTGCTCCTCCTCCTCCTCGACCACTCTCTTCAGCAGGCGAGTCTGCTCCTTGCACGCCATCTTGAGCTCCGCGATCTGCATGCGGAGGTCGTTCATCTGAGCTGACGACGCGGCGGGGGCGGGGGAAGTCTTGGCGGGTTGGGTTCTGGCCGGCTCGGGGGCGGGGGTGGCCTTAACAACCATGGCGGGTGGAGGCGCAGAAATGGTCTTGGCTGGGCCGATATCCCGATAGTCGATAATGGGCACGGCGGCGGTGGAGGGAGGCCTGTCCTCCACCTGTGGTAGGGCTTGG
>PPCM01001223.1_pt1 | contig 12553 bp, 5 predicted proteins | sample 1555541 | NCBI WGS metagenome assembly PPCM01 (sample SAMN05284479, study PRJNA326546) | Marine sediment metagenome, whole genome shotgun sequencing project. | isolation source: marine sediment | place: Germany: Wadden Sea | collected 2012-09-05 | reverse complement strand
GCAACCTTGCCGATAACGCGTGGCACCAGGTCGGCCAGGTCCATATTCAGGTCCCCCTCGTTTTTATGCCCAAGAAGTACAAATCGCGCGAGCTGACCCTCTCTGGCCAATATTTTACTGACCCATCCGACCCCGAGGCTCTCTTCATGACGTTCGAGACGTACAAAAACAGCGCGCGCGTCCCGCTCCCAGATGGCGTCCCCGAGAGCTGCCGGATGGACATGCCGTGCGGGATGTCGAGAATTGTGCCGATGAAGGGCAGCACGTGCATCACGATATATTGCGATCTCGACCCCAAGCTGCCGTTCGAAGGCGTGATCTGGAAGAAGTTCATCAACTGGCTCTTCTCGACCACTGTCCCGTTTGGCATGAAGGCTTTCCGCAAACAGGCCAAGAAGACTCGGAAATGGGAGACGCCCGCACTGGCCTCGGAGATCTGCAAGGCATTGGAGCGCACGTATCCGCCAGAAATGCTGTATCGGGCCAAGGAGGAGTGAGTGGGGGGTGGATGACATAAACGCGCCCGGAATGGTTGGCTGGAATGGAGCGGCGACGAGCGAGTGGATTGGAAATTAGAGATTGGGGTGTCGTCGTCCCTCGCGTGGTGTGGCCGACGTCCCGGTCGTGGTGCACCCGAGATTGTGGCAGATTTGAGATCTAATCTCAAATCTCTCCCAAGACCACAGAAACATGAAATTCATCCTTGTTCTTGCCATTTGCATCCTCGTCGCCAACGCGGTCGTCGTTCAGGAGCTCATTTACCCTGCTTCCGGAGACTACGTCCGGCTCAACGCTGTCAACAACGTGACCTGGGATAAGGACCATTTCGGCTCCTACGACTCCGTGTCCATCTTTTACAACGTCACCAACCCCGATGTGCAGGAGCAGATGCAGAACTGCGGCCAGGGCGTCATGAACTTCACGTGCATCCCCAACACCGGCTTCTACGAGGTCGACCTCACCATTCCCGTCGACACGCTCCAGAAGGTCGCCGACAAGTTCGTCGAGTGGTTCGACTTCCCGTGGAACATCAACGTCGACGCGGTCGTCGAGGCCATGGTTGACGCGATCGACCTCATCCCCCTTAGCGAGCGCAACGCCACCGTGTACATGACGCCCTGCAACAGCGACACCGTCTACTTCGACACGACGAACGTGTACCTGTCCTCCGCCCGCACCGTCATGATCGGCCTCGTCGGCCTTCTGGCCATCGTCGCCCTGGTCCTCTAGACTTGGCAGTAAACGAACCAATAATCATTCTTTGCCGGCAACCCAACCCAACGCCAACAAGCTACACACATTTATCTTCATTTTCACCGCCGCATCACCGCCTCACCGCCGACCGTCATCGTGGCCGACCGCGGCGACCCCACCAACTGCTGAGTCTCGCCATCCATATCCACATCCTCATCCCCAAGGCTGGCGGTCTCGGCGTCGCTCACATCCTCCTCCATATCAACATCTTCCTCCTCCTCATCATCTCTGGCGGCACCTACTCCGGCAGACTTCATGCTTTCCCTGGACACCGCCTGGATCAACATCTTGATCTCATGGGAGGGCTCATTACCCGTCCGGCGCCACGCCTTAGCAACGGCCAGCATCTTGGCCATCACTGTACGACACTCACCCGTCTCCTTGGCGGCCTCGATGGCCTCAACCACCGGGGCCCAATCCTCCCAACCCTCCTTGGCTGGATCTTCATGCGTCTCGCGGCAAGGCTCCATTAAACGGACGGCAGCCATCACGAGGCAGACGTCGGCGGGGTGGGTCGACACGTAATGTATGATAGATATGATCAGACGTGGAAGTTCAGGCTCATCAACGAGCCCATCAGCGAGGCGTCCGGCGAGCGTCTTGATATGAGCGAGGTAGTCCTGATTCATCCCCGCCCCACCCTCCTCCTCCGCCAACTCCTGGAGCGACGCGTGGAGCCTCTGTAGCGCCTTGAGTGCCATGCGGTCGAGCGTCATGACTGCCCCGTCCGAGTCACGGGGGAGGTCGGGGGAGCGAAGCACGAGGAGGTCGAACAGCTCGGCGATGTCCGTGGCAATCTTGTCCCCGTGTTGCTCCCATCGTGTGAGGATGCGGTGGACGAATCTCATGAGCGGGGGGAGCCCGGCCATGGCAACCATGAGCTTTCCCACGAGTTCGCTCTTGCGGCCCTCGATGGGCGTCTTGGCGCTGTCGGGGGCGTCTTCGAGCTCATCCTCGAGCAGCTCGAGCGTCTCCTCGGCAGAATGGACTAAAGTTCGGGCATAATTTCTCCTGTCGTCACCGGGAACGGGGTCAGCGAGGCCTGTATAAAGCGATGTACGCCATAATTCGTCAGTTACTCCCACAGCAGCGACGGCCATCATGAGGCTGGCGTCCATGGTCAGGAAGGCAGGCATGGAGGAGGCCGCAGCGGTGTCGGGGACGGCAACACGGTGGGCGGCGACGATGCCGGCCTTGAGGAGGTCGACCGCGCGTGGCCACCCCGTGTGGTAGGTGGTGAGATGGCCATAGCAATATGACGCGATGGCACCCGCGACTGAGGCGATAAGAGTCGAGTCGGTGGTCGAATCATGGAGGGTCTCGATGGCAAGATCTAAGATATCGTCTGTAATAACATCGGGATGATGGCGAGCCACGGCCCCCGCCCGCTCCCAGGCGGGGGCAGCCTGGGTCGACCCCGTCCCGCCCCTCGGCTTGAGCTGGGCTGGGGTGGGTGCCAACGACTCGAGCACGCCACCAGCTATGGGTCCAATGGGAAGGTCGTCCTCACTGAGGGCCGTGAGGGCGGCGGCGATGGCGTGGCAGACTGGTCCGTCAGCCGCACGCTCGAACTCACGAGCGGCGTGGGTGACGACCGTTTTGATTGTGGGCCCGTATCTGTCCATATCTGCCAACGTTAAGTGCCTAGCGATCGTGGGGAGGAGCAAGGTGGCGGGGAGCTCCTGGGCCTTGCCCGTGTGCCTGTCGATGGTCCTCTTGAGCGCGTCTCCGTCCAACAACGCCTCAGCGAGGCCGTCTGGGGAAGGTGTCACGGGGTTGGTGACGGGTGTGTGTTTGAGCCCTGCGAGTTTCTTGGCGGTGAGGGCGGCGTATGTCTCTGGAGCCGTCATGGGAACCCCAGTGGCGTATTGTGCCCCATGAAGCAACAAACGCACTGCAGGTGAGTCCTCCATCTGGGCCAAATCAACGAGGGTGGCCCACGCCTGCAGCTCTTTTTGGCGCGGCGTCATGGCGAAGGCGGCGACGAGCACGGCTGACGGAGTGGTCAGCCCCGTGGTGTCGAGCCACTTTATAAAAGTCTCGAGGGCGATTCGGGTGGGGTCAACCTCGTCGGCGTCGCGGGCGGTGCGGGCCTCCTTGATGGCCGCGCGTGTCATGGTGCCAAAGACAGTCTTGGAGACGAACTCGGCAGCGGCGGCGCTGACCTCATCTGTATCTGTGGTGAACACGAGTAGTTTCTCTCCAATGAGAGCGTGGTGGGTGTCTGAGAGTATGTCTTGACGCTCTTCATCACCGTCGATGGTTGAGGCCACGGATGTCAGGGCATCGATGTTGGTCTCTTTATCAGCGGTGGCTTGGACGATTCTGTCAGCGAAATAGCGAAGGAATGAGACGATGGTAGTCTCACCCTGGACGGCGCCTGGGACGGCGACGAGGGCCCCGAGGGCATTGAACGCCGCGGCCCGGACGTTGTCATCAGTGTCACTCAGCTCCCAGCCGAGATACTTGGTGTGCTCGTTACCCATTAGGGGTCTCTCACCTTCGAGGTGAGCCATTGTGACCAGTACGTCACCGAGGGCCTCGACGGCGGCACGGCGGACGATGGGCTGGACGTCCCGATAGCGTTCCTTGAAGATATCAGCGAACATCTCGTCGATAGCCACTCGGACAGGGCCAGCAGAGTTGGCAAACTCGTCATCGTCAGCAAAACGGCGGACGTATTCAGCCCACAGGCGGAGTCCAACAACAGAGGCGGCAACGCGGACGTTACGTGCCTTGGTACGTGTGAGGGGCGTGATCCAGTCGATCAACGTGGTCACTGCGACGGGATCGACGCCAGTGAACATGTTGAGCGGCATGGCGTCGACAACGGGCTCGAGCACGGCCGCAACAGAGGCTAGGGCCTTGGACGCGCGATTACCAATGAGTAGAGGGGACTTAGCGGCACCCATGGTGAGCACATTGTCGTCGATCCATTCGCCGATATCAGAATGCTGAAAATCGCGTGGTGTCAAGGCAATCGCAGTGCCGCCCGCAAGGTCGAGAATAAAGCGGACCAGCTGCATGGGCCCGTCGTTCTGCTGGCCTCGAAAGTGTTGTTCGGCCCAGCGTTTGGCTACGCTTACCATGACGGCAGGACGGCCGTTAACAATGGCCATCAGACTGGCAGGAGCGGGCTGGGGAGCCCTGGCAGGCTTGCTAGCCTTCTTAGCGCCGCCACGGGCACGCTTTACTGTCTTTGTAACGCGCCGAGCGGTCGTGCGGGCAACGTGTTCGCCTGCTTCTTCGTCAGACGAAAGATCTTTGTGTCTCTGGGTGCCCTGGTAGTCGTCAGAATCAGCTTCGTCTGATTCGATCGCATCGTTGTAGTTGGGAATGCTCTTCAACCGGTTTGAACGCCGTTCTCCCATTTTTTGAACTCAACAAGGAATTCGCCGGCCAACTTTTTTGACTTTACAGTTGCTCTTCATCGCCTCAATCACACGTGGGAACGTGTTGTAGCGTGTAGTAACGTGCCATCAACCACCATTTGTTATCCTCCATACTGCCCCGCCCAGATTGTAGTCATCGAATGGCATGGAAACCCATCTCACACCGGAGCATTGACTTCCCTATCGTCCATCATTATGAGCAAGACCAAGAAACAGGCTTGAGTACTCCATATCCATCCCGTTTCATCAGGTCAAGGTTGATGGGTCTTATTTATAATAGTGTATGAAGCCTGTTAAGACGCGGTGTATTGCATGTAACAGGTAGTAACAGACGCATTGGGCATCATAATCATTGTTTTCAGATTCGGAACGAAAGACGATACTCACAAAAACTCATATGAACGCCACTCTCATCCGGGAAACTGGGCCTGAGTGGGCCAACCTGCCCGCGCGACGACGATTGAGAGTGATGAAAACCATTAAGGAGTTTCTGGACGACGATCACACAACAATTGATCTTGATAATGAACTCCACGGCCACCTGCAGCTCTACTTTGCACGCTTATGTTCCTGGCTTAAGGTCATCTACATTACCCCCAGTCCCACGCTCACAGCGCTGCTCGACCATCTCCAAGCGCTCCTATCAAATTCTGCTGCCCAGCCGCTGATACACCAATTCGTCGATTCAGCGTGCTGCCAGACGCTGCACCAGATCCTAGTGTTTGATGCCACCGATATGCCTGCGGATGACGCCCCACGCATCGTCACAGTCAATGCTGCGCGTGTCGCCGCTCTCCGCATCCTTCGCCAAATAGGGATACAAAACCGCGGGCTGCGAGACTACGTGTGTTTCGACAAGAGCATGGACAACATATTCGCCGTCCTAGACACCCTGGACGCGCCCCCCCACCTTGATATCTTCCGGGACGTTTTGCTGGACCTCAGTCAGAACAACCCAGACCACATTGACGATATCTTCGATTGGCTGACACAAATCATACCAACAGGACCCACACCGGCCAAGGTGGTCTGCGCAGAGGTTCTCGGGGAGCTGATGGCCGCCCATCCGCTACTACGCGCCTCCGTCGACGCCGATAACACATTTATGACTGCCGCAATGACCCTAGACGACAATTCACCAGTGGACGAAACAGGCGGCGACCCCTGGGCGGACAGGGTCTGCGGGGTCAACTCGGACCCGCTCCCCACCCCCGACACCGTCAGGGCTGTGGTGTGCGGCCTGTTTAGCGCGGAACTCGACGTTCAGCTCGCGATTGCACCCGTGATGGCAGTATTTTGTAGATACGCGCCAACCGTCCCGTTTGTGGCAGCAGTACTTGTTGAATTACTTGATTCCTCATCCACGAAGACGGTTGACGATTTCTATCGAAAAAGTGCGACAAAGATCATCCCCGCTGCACCTTTCGAGCCCATCACACAGATGACCATCAAATCCAACACCGCGCGCCTTCTAGTCCATCTGCTGTCTCATCCGATCACGCCTGTCGACGAGTCGGGGTCCGTCGACTCAAAATCAATTTCCCACTGTTTATTAAGTGCCGGAATAATATCGATTTTGGCGACGCATGTATCAATGACCACCCGGCGAGACGCGCTGGCACTCAGTATGAGGTCCGCATGCTCCTCCCTTCTCCGAATGCTCATTGAAAGCCGACCCAGCGTTGCCTACCAACTGAAAATGTTCTTTAACAAGCACAAGCGCGATTCGACAGACCTTCTCGCTGCTATCAAGGCTGGAATCGACGTCAAGGAGATCTCTGACGAATTCGTCGAACTTCTCGCTCTCGTCGGCCATGAGGCCTTCGTGGTTACCGACCAAATCCCCAAACCAGTCATGATCGACCGTGTCTCACCGACCACCGACTTGTCGGTGGAAGATCAACCCGAATCAACTCACGGCGACTCTGACTCTGACTTGAGTTCTGACTCTGGCACCCATGAGTCGAACACCGAGGGCACTGATGATGGTGAGAAGATGCGTTACGCGTCGTACATGAAGGCCAACCCGTTCCGGTCATTCGACCAGATCATGGACCGTGCGACGGATGCGGCGGATCCACTGGCCATGGACGATCGAATCAACGATACGGCAGTGATAGAGCGTGAAGCTGTCGAAGAGGAGGACGATGTGGGCATTGATGCGCTGCTTCGGGGGTCGGCGGCGGTGACTCTGCCTGGTGTGAGTATGAGGCCTAACCCAAGTCAGAAGGACAGGGCCAATCTCAGGGAATTCAGGTACTTCAGCCACGTGAAGTGAGGGGCGGTGTGTTTGGTGAGGTAAACGGTCACTTAAGCCAAATAAACGCCCCTTTGAAAGTCGATTTATAAGCCGACGATCAAATGGACCAAAAGGGCGCTAATACTCGGGCTCCGCACGAGATTAGCATCGTCTGGGATGCTTTGATGGAAAACATTCGTGATCAGCATGGCAACTCTGGTGAGTTCGGCTTTTTCATCCGGGAAAACGCGGTTCCTCCCGCTAAGGAGAGTGAGATGCCGATATCTCACATCTTTGTCCCTGTAGCTGCTCATGAGGAGCCTTCGTGTGTACTTCTTACCGACACTGACCTCATTGGCCGCGACTTTGTCGGTTTAGCTGGCATGAAAGAGAAGCAAGTCACTCAGAAGGCGTTCAAGGCGCTCAACCCAGTCCGCAAGTCCGACCCCGATACTCCCACCCCTCCCCGTCGTCGTGTCTCTTTGCGCGACGCCCTCGAGGCCCTCACACCCTCCACGCCCTCCGTCGTGCCTCTGTACCACGTTCCCCTCCGTCCCAGAGCCATATGGCGCGATGGCGCCCTGTACACAATGCAGACGACGACCATGACGGCCGCAGACTACCTCCTCCCGCGTGTGTTGACTGTGCCTGCCCTTGATGCCCCCGCCCCCCTGGCCTCTCTATCTCAGAGCCTTGCCCTGCCTGTACCCAAGATCGGAACCGCAGAATACCCAACCGAGCCAGTGGTGATCGATTACTCGGCCGTGAAGCCGACCCACCCCCGCCTCCCGAGGTTAATGCAGCGTTTATCGCTCACCATGACACCCGCCGCCCTTGACCACGCCGCCAAGTATATCCAGGCCATCAAGGACGCCGTGACCGTTGATAAGCTCGTTGAGATGCATTCGGTCAGCCCCCATGTCGCCAGCAGGTACCGGTCGACCCTCGTGTACGCGTTGGCGATCGAGGTCCTTCAGGCGACCATGAAGGCGCCCGGAACGTCAACTGATGAGTTTGCAGAGACAGCATTCGTCAAAATCTTCAGCCTCGTCGACGATTGTCGCGCTGTCACAAGGGATGAAGTCGCTTTCCGGACATCTACCATTGTTGATATCATCAACAAACTTCACAACACCAACACACCTGACATTGTCGCCAGGATCACCGCTGCTGCCATCGCACAGGCCCCAGAGGTAGCGGGATCCCTCATCAGCGACACGACGCCATTCGTCCGTAACGCGGTCCATAGCAAGGACTCCACGCTTCTGGCTGCCGTGCTCGATGCCGCACTTCAGACAAAGACCCTGCCCGATATCGTGGATAGGGTCTTCCATAGTCTTGAGGGTGTGACCGTCGACTTGATGGAGTCGGTCACGACGGCGTTGAATGAGTGTTTGACTCGTTGTCCGCCGGCAATTATCAGGAAGATGTATGACACATATTCCGGCATTATGGCTGCTGCTTCCACACAGCCGCCCAGTGATGCGATTTGTTTGATTCTTGGCGCTATCCTAGATTCGATCGTGGTGACCCAATCGACTGCTCTGGTCTACCTCGACCAGCTGTCGACCCTACCCCTGCCCACCCCCACCCCGCCCCGCCCCTCGCCCCTTTATCTGCTCCGCGCCATCTCTTGCTTTACAGAGCTGGCCACGGTGACTGGCGACCCGACCCAACCCCCACCCCGCCCGACGACGTCCGTGTCGACCGAGGGTTGGGGGGTTGACCCATTTACCTCCCGCCAGCTGGTCGACCTCAGCATGTTTGGTCTTGTGACTGGCCCGGTCGACCTGTTTATCGATGCCCTTCTCGCCACTCCGGCGGGGCGTTTATCCATTGCCAGACGCGGTCTGCTCTCGACACCGGCCAACCCTGACCTTCTCGCCCGACGCGTGCTCGCATTGGCGGCCTCCCCGACGGTTTTGACCGCTACACTATCTCACCACACAACGATCGTGATAAACACGCTGGCCGACGCCCTCACCGCTCCTGTGCCCGACCCGACCATCGTGCCTGCCGTCGCCGCCGTCGCCGCCCAACTCACGACCGTGATCCCGACGTCAACCATCCCCGCCCTCGGCCTGCTAACCGCCGCGATTAACGCTCGGGCGACTGGGGTGGGTGGGCTTGATGGGCCTATCGATGATATCATCGTACATTGTACGTTAGCGACCCAACCCATCGCACACGCGGGCGACCTCGGGAAGGCCATAGTCCATCTCACCTGGCCTCAGCTCGTCGCTTTAGGGTCGGTCGTTGACGACACGGGTAAGGCCACCCCCACTGCCACCCCCACCCCCATCCCGGGTGGCATCCTTGCCGGCATGGCCCTCGCCGGCCGTATCCCTCTCGATACCATCACCACCCGCACTCCGCCGACCGACCCCCACGCCGCCGAGGTCGACCGGATAGCCACCCTTACCCCCGAGACCCTACCCGGTATCATCAGCGGCGCCGGCCAGGGCGATCTGCCCCTGATCCTCAAGAGTGGAACGACCCTCACCCCACAGGCCATCATGGCCGCCGTCACGACCGACAGCTACACACCCGCCGCCGGACGCGCGTTGTCTGCCGCTTACCTTCACGGTATAAAACACGCTGAAGGTCGTAAGGCACTCGACGTCGCCGTGTCCGAAGGGGTCGCCCCAGCCCTTCCCAACCCAACCCTGTCAGCCGACGGCATCGAGGAGGGGCTGGCCGCAGTCACCGCACTCGGAAGGATCGCCACACTTATGAACCTGCCCTGCGCCACCAAGTTGGGGACATTCAGGCCCACTGAAGGCGAAGGTGACAGGCTCAGAACCCCCTACCCACTCCAATACGTCATAGCTTTCGCTGTGGAGGCCGGAAAGAGGGACAGGGCTGGCTACCCGCCAATGCTCCAGGGTAACGTGAAGCAGCTCCACTCCATGACCACAAAGACAATCGTAGATCTTGTGACAGCGCTTCCACTGGTCACCAAGCGTGGCGTCGCCACCGCCCAGTGTTCTACAACCCTCGGACGTCTCGGTGCGTTGAGCCATCTCGACTGTGGGGCAATCTGGACAGCGGTCGCGGATTGCATGATCACTTTGATGTCTCAGAACAGGGGCAGCGTGAAGAAGACGGCGTCTATGTCGGATGTCGCGTTTATGGCATATACAACATTGGGTTGCAGTTTAATGTCGTCGCCGCACGTTGTCTGGGGCCACACGACCGACCGTCTGTTGACGGGGTACTATTCCCTAGCCAACAGTGCTCGCCAGTCGCACCATGCGTTGCCTGTGCTAGCGTGTGCCATTCGGACGTACGAGGGCTATTCTAACCACACAGCGGCCGTCGATGGGACCCTTGGGGATGCTATTGGTGGTCTGCGGCCTGGACTGCAGGGCAGGCTGGCGTCTCTGCTGGGTGTTGCTGACCATGAGCTGTTTACAGGGCTTTACAGGCAGGGCGCGCGGAAGAAGTTTACCGGCAAGGTGTAGAGGGGGTGGAATAGTAAATTCAGCGGATAAAACGACGGGGTATGATTGGCGGATGCGGGGTGTGCGTCGACTGACATGTCAGCAATCGTGTACAGTGAGAGAGAAGAAATACAACGAACCGAGACGTTGGTACCGCGGATTGGCCGCCTGGCGCGCTGGCATCCCGGGGTTTGGTGTTTCCGAAGCTCACTGAAACTGTAAATAATTCGTAAATCGAACCTAAATCGATTTTTCATATTCTGTTCTCTCTGTTGTTTCGCGTTCCAAAAGCTAGTATGCCAGGAAAACACGAAGAACCTTTAGATGACGGCAATGACTTACCTGTAAGGCCGAACAACAACGCTGCACGCTTCGCTGCCGATCGTGATCGTCAAGTAGATGTCACTGTGAACATCCCAGGAGGAAAACTCCCTAATCGCATCTTTACAACACCGCTATCAATCATAACCGCTATTATTCATCGCGCTGAGCTCCCAAATGGGTCTTTTGCTGCCATGTTTGCAATCTGCCGCAAGTTTTTCCTTGCCCAGCGCGACTTTGAGCAATACTCATACCTAGAGCGCGAGTGCTTCATCAGCGGCGCTGTATCATCTGTCACCCTCTACAACGGGCGCCTTTTTGTCGATAAGGACGTGATGCTCACTGAGCTAAGCCACACTGCACATAACACTGAAAAATACCGCCTGCGTCTTGTACGTCTTCCGCGTATCGACCAGTTATGGCACGGCGGCGGTTCCTGGTTTATTGAGACGTATCGCGGCCTTTATGCATGGGGCGACAACGACGAGGGCTGCCTTGGGGTGGGCCACTGGGGGTACGTATCAGCCCCGCAGCGAGTCAACATACAGGGGCCTGTGTTGGGGGTGTTCCCGTTCAACGAGGTCTGCTTCTTCCGAACACCTACCGGGTGGTACGGCAGCGGGTTCACGGAAATGGGCGAGCTCGGATGTCGCGAGGCCCCACAAGGCACCCGGTTCGCCTCCCCGCTCCGCCTCCCGAATACCGAGGGGGTCATCCGATGGTACTCTAATTCGTCCACAACGTTCGCATGGACGAGTGCAGGGTTGATGGCATGCGGGCCCAATCACAACGGCTGTGCGGGAGTCGGGTCGACGGAAGAAGCTATTGGACGTCTGACACCAGTGGTGTTGCCAACTGGCGTCAAGTCTAATGTGCATCGGGTTGTCAGCGCTGACGAGTCAACGTTTATTATAAGTGGTCATCGGTGTTTCGTGTGTGGCGATAACAGTCGTGGGCAGCTCGGTGTGCCGCTAACGGGTGGGGCAGAGACCATCGACACCCCCGTCGAGCTGCCCTTTCCCGTCCTTAACGTGATATCGGCTGACGAAAGAACCGTATTTCTTTCAGATGGTCAGCTGCTGGTGTGTGGAAACAACAGCTGCGACGAGTTCTTCCTTACCGATCCCGAGGCCACCGAGGCGGCCGCAGCGCTCGGGGTGGAGGTACCCGCCCCAATATCGGGACCCACCCCACCCACCCCGCTGGCCCTACCGGCGCCGGTCGACCGAGTGTTCATCATGGAGACAGACTCCAGCGGTCAGCAATACATGCCGTTTATATTCGTTCGCTGTGACGACGACTCTTGGTTTGGATGTGGCAACATCGACGCCGTCCAGCCGGGCGTCTTAGTCCAGGTGCTTGGAGCGGAACGGTTGGTTACTGACGGGCAGACTATCACTTGTTGGAGGAGGGCCAGTCCGGTAGTACGACGGAGGTTGGAGGGGCTCGGACGGGGGAGCTCGTTCATGGTGATTGACGTGCCCGTGCCCGTTCATCCGGATCTGGGGTTGTTTAAACTATAAACTTGACGATGGGACTGGTCATGTAATGTGTGAGGTTTCCATTTATGTTATCGTTCCCTTCAGCTCACCCACCGACATCGACGTCTTCATCCTCTTCAAGTCTCTCAACGATAGCCGCCGCCACTTGCTCCAACCTCGCTCCACCGACACAGGCCTCGGCCCCCGCCACCCCCGCCCAGGACATGCCACGGTCACAGGCCTCAGTGAGGACGCCGTCGAGGGGAATGGCGCCCAGGAAGGGCACGTTCATGTCGAGACACATCTTGGCGGCGCCGCCTGAGGTGGGCTTGAAGATCTGGTGCACCTTGTCGCAGTTGGGGCAGACAAACCCGCTCATGTTCTCGATCACACCGACGATGGGCATCCCGACCTTGCGGCAGA